>ERZ838577.638-NODE-638-length-53386-cov-6.601508_pt1 | contig 53386 bp, 49 predicted proteins | sample MGYA00519682_ERZ838577 | MGnify/ENA primary metagenome ERZ838577 (study PRJEB31850, sample SAMEA3708838) | human gut metagenome | biome: human gut; feature: human-associated habitat; material: faeces | place: China | collected 2014 ...
ACTTCACTCATATCAGGGCCTGCAAACCATTTTGCGAAAAATACTTGACACTACCCGGCAAGGCGGCCGAAGGGGTATTTGTACAAGAAGTAGATGAGGAAGTACGGCGCGTGAAACAGCACGATGAAACGAGGCGAGAATATATGACGTTGGCCATGGAGTTAAAGAGAATGTTTGCCGAAGGTGAGAGAACGGGCGAACAAAAAAAGAGACAATGATGATATTAGAAATGCTGCGAGAAGGTATTTCTAAAGAGAGCGTTGCTGAATGCGCCCGCATATCCGGTGAGCATGTAGTAGAATTAGGAAAAAAGAATCATTTGTTGTAATTTAAGCAAGGCAGCTGCGGCAGGCAGGAGAAAAAACTCCGGCCTGCTTTTTTTATATCAGCAGCGGCGAGTCGTCGTGTGTTGCCATACAAAGGGCGTCAGGACTTTTTTGGCCGTTACATTTGCGTTGTCGCAAAACGGTTGATTGTTGACGTCACAAAGGGCCATGGAGGAACGGCGGAGACACGTCGTATGCATATTACTTCTACGTTGAAGGAATCTACAAGTATTGTCAGAGGAGATACTGTGAGGAGTATATTTGTTGTCATGCAATAAATTACTCAATTCTTTGCTTTAATGTGATAAATAAAGAAACAAGCTGAAGTAGAAAAAAACGACGAGAATATGCCCACCCGAGCCATGTATTACGGGGTGGATTGAGAATTGATATAATAATTATAATTATCGTATAAATATTATATCAAATAAAGACGAGGAATATGATCATTAAATTGCTGCGACTGATTTTATCATTATTTATAATGATATTAAGTCATGATTGAACGGATAGAATCAGAAAAAATTTAAAATATCCCTTAATACATAGCATATATTTAATGTATCAGGGGATATTGTAATTTACTATCATATATGATAGACTAAAAATCATAAGAGGAGGTGAACGACATGATCTCTGGCTGGAACCGTTTGACATACAGGAATACCGTATCAAACCGTATGAATATGAATATTAATACGGGGGGGGGGGTACCGTAGTGATAAGACGTACTCCTCTGTTTCTCATGCCCTTATTGTAACTGACAACATCCGGGGATACGTGTGCCCTGTTATATATAATGTGTTTTTTAGGCAGCATAGGCGTATGCTGTCTTTTTTGCGTGCCTGTATCGGTACGCCGCGGTATATGACTGCTGGAGATAGCGGGGGATACCGATGAAGCGGCAGGCTGTATGCGCCGTGTGCGGCCGGGAATTTACAGCCGACCGCGTCACGCAGAAATACTGCAGTTCCTACTGCCGCCGCTACGCCCACCGGCACGGCGCGAACAATCATGTCCGTTCGTCGCGGAAGAAGGAAGCCCTGCGCACCTTCCGCTGCCTGAAATGCGGCAAGCTGGTGCGGGTGACCGAGCCGACGGACCGGCGCATCAAGTTCTGTTCGGCTCACTGCGAGCGCCTGTACTGGAAGCATTCCAAGAAAGTCAGCTCCGTCGTCATTCGGAGAGCCTTCCGATGCCGCAACTGCGGAACCTTCGTAGAGATCACGGAGCCGAAGGACAAGCGGACAATCTTCTGCAGCCAGGCCTGCCGGGAAAAATGGTTTTCCCTCAACAGAAATAAAAACACATTACATATAAAGCATCATTCTGCTATAAGGAGGAGTACTGTATGAATAAGATTTACAAAGTCATTTGGAGTAAGGTAAAGCATCAGTATGTCGTCACGTCGGAATTCGCCCACAGCTGCACGAAGAGCACAACGAGCCGCGTAGGCAAGACGGCTGTTGCTGCGTTGGCGGCTTTTGTTTTAACGGCTGGCGTCGGCGGGGTACAGGCTGAGATTCCTGAAGGCGATTTATCAAATGCAGGCACTGGTTCTATTGCTATTGGAGACGGGTCTCGTGTTACAAATGAGAGTGAAAATGCAGTTGCTATTGGACCAAATTCAGTAGCAACAGAAGATAATGCAGTAGCTATTGGCGCTAGTACATATTCACGTGGAGACAATGCTGTAGCTATGGGTGCAGGCACAGTGATTGATGGAAACGAATCTGTTGGCATTGGCTACCAGGTTAGGGCTAATGGAGATGATGCTGTTGCTTTAGGAAATCAAGCCCAAGCGCAAGCAGATGGTTCTGTTGCTATAGGCAAAGTGGCTACAGTGACTAAGGATGCCATTGGTAGTACCGCTATTGGAGAAGAAAGTTATGTAGATGCAAAGAATTCTATCGCTATCGGTAAAGGTGCGAAAGTACAAGCAAATCAAGGCGGGAACGCCGATAATTCTATCGCAATAGGTGGTTTAGTTACAAACAATCATTCCGTAGCCGTTGGTTCGGGTTCAGAAGCGAAAAATTCTAATGCAACAGCTATAGGCGACGACAGCCATGCAACCAACGTACACAGCAGCGCGTTTGGACAGCAAAGCAAGGCTACCGCTAAAGGAGCAACCGCATTAGGACACAATGCGTTGGCACGTGCTAAGGATTCAGTTGCGTTAGGCGCAGGAAGCATTGCTGATGAAGCTGATACGATTTCTGTTGGCAGAGCTGCTAATACTAGTAGTTCTCCACTTCAGCGTCGTATTACCAATGTAAAGGCTGGTGAAAATGACTTTGATGCAGTAAACGTTAAGCAGTTGAATACAAAAACTGCCGGTATGGTACAGTGGGATTCTGTATTAGATGAAGATGGGAAACCTAAGTATATAGATTCCATTCATGGAGTTGGGTTACAAGAAGGCGGCAAGATTACCGGAACCAGTCTGGTGACAAACAGTACGATTGGGTCTGTAAAAATCGAAAATGGAGCTGTCACGACGACTGGAAACGCCCAGAGCAGCATCGGTGGCGTGAAATTCCAGAGTGGAAAAATGACGGCTCCTGAATCTATTACAGTTGGATCAGTAAAAGGCAATCAGACTATAATTGACGGCGGATCTATAGCATCTAAGTATATTAATAGCAATAGCGGTAATATTGGCGATGTTGCTATTCAAAATGGTACAGTTGACGGCGTAGACGTATCTGAACTGGATGCGAATGCAGTCAAATGGGACCCGGGTACGAAAAACACTATTCACGGCGTACAGCTGGCTGGTGATGGTGCAATTTCCGCGGCGAGCGACCGCTTCTCTGTAGACCGGAACGGCAATATTGCTGCGCAGACCTATGGCGGCCAAGGCGAACCTCATTATTATTTCAACATGAATCAGGATGACGGCATTTCCTTCGGACATTCCGACGGTGCGTCCGTGACCGTAGGTGAAAACGGAACAACATTTACCTATCGCGGCCAGTCCACGATTATTAACGGCAACAACATTACTACATTCGGCGCAAATGGCGTAACTGATGGTAAGATTGATGGTCAGATTTCTACAGGACATGTTTATGCAAGTAAGGATATGTATATTGGTGGGAATGAAGATGCTAATAAAGTCGCCACTATGGGAGATCTTGGTACTGAAATCGGTGAAGCAACAGAAGGCGTCGTAAAATGGGATGATGAAAATCAGGACAGCATTCACGGTGTAGGCCTTGAAAATGGTAAGGTTACGGCTGATTCAGCATCTATCGGCAATATTTTAATGAATAGAGACCAAATTTTGATTGATGGTACGACTTCCTTAAGCAAAGATGGATTAGTTATAAATGACGGCAATGGCAACTCTGTATATTTAGGTGGCGGCCAATTAATGGTTAGCGGCAATATTCAGGCTGGAAGCGGCACGATTGGCAATGTAAAAATTGCTAACGGATTAGTGGACGGCGTGGATGTATCTGAATTAGCTGGAAATGTCAGCGCGTTAGACCAGAATGCAGTCAAATGGGATGATGAAAATCACAATAGCATTAACGGTGTAGGACTTGCAGACGGCAACGTAACTGCTGATAAAGTAACCACGGGAGAATTGGATGTCAATGGCCACGCTGACATCAGCGGCAATTTGCACGTTGGCGGTTCGCTGACCGTAGGTGGAGAAACTGTAGCGACTGGCGCAGATGTTACCGATATTAAGAAACAAATCGGCGTTAATGAAGACGGAAGCTATAAGACTATTGAAAACGGTGCAAACGATGTAATTACTGGCATCAATAAGAATGCGGCTGATATTGGCAATGTTACGGCATTGAAGGGTACGAATGCTAACGGTGAAAAATACACGAACCTTACAGATGCTGTAAACGGCAACTACGACAGAATCGAACAGAACACCACGGCTATCGCTCAGAACAGCCAGGCTATCAACTCCCTCGGCCATCGGGTTTCCGACTTGGGCGATGAAATCGACAGCGTCGGCGCGATTTCCGCAGCCTTGGCCGGCCTCCATCCCCTCGATTACGACGGCACAGGCTCGAAGTTCCAGATCTCTGCCGCTATGGGTACCTATGACGGCACGCAGGCCGCGGCTATCGGCGGTTTCTATCACTTCAACCGCGACGTCATGATGTCCCTCGGCGGCGCAACGTCCTTCGAAGGCGATAAGAAGACGGCTGCCAATATCGGCGTAACCTTCCGCATTGGTGAAGGTGCTTCCGGTAAAGCCGTATCGGACGATGTCATGGCTCGTCTCGAAGCAATGGATCAGAAGATCGCCGCTTTGGAACAGGAAAATAAAGAACTCAAGAACGTATTGGGCGCTATCGATACGTCCTTGAGCAAGGAATTCCCTGACGTACCGGCTAATCACTGGGCCTATGAAGCTGTCACGAAGCTGGCTGGCAACGACGTTGTAGCTGGCTATCCCGACGGCGAATTCCACGGCGACCGCACCATGACGCGCTATGAAATGGCTGAAATTATCTACAAAGCCATGAACCGCGGCGCGAAGGTCGACCAGAAGCTGGTAGAAGAATTCAAACCTGAAATGGAACAGGTAGCGGCTAACGAAACAGCTCAGGCTCAGAGCACTCCGGCTCAGGAAGCTCCGGCGCAAGACGCGCAGTAATATCTTACCTATGGGTTTGTATAGGATTAGAGGACATGCCGCTAATCCTTGAATGAAGGAAGGCAGACCGCTTGCGAAGACAGGCGGCCTGCTTTCTTACTGACCTAATTGCGGCAGAGCCGTCGCTGCAGACGTGGTACAGCCGCAGCAGTAAGAGTATCTGGACAGCCGCGACGGGCTGACCGAAGGCAAGAGAATACGGGTCGGGGGGATGTCCTCCGGCCCGTTTTTTCTGGGCAAAAATAATTTCCAAAAGATAAAAAGTTCATAAAATATAATGTATATGCTGATTTGTAATTTAATGTTTTTATCATACCGTTTATTTTATGAATGTATGGCAAGAGTTCTGTTGTTTTTCTTTCTATTTCTTTGTAATTTTTCGTAGAAATCTCGATTTTTGAGGAAATAAATATATTTCTTCATGTCCCATATACAGTAGAGGGGCGAGCAGGAAGGACGGCGCGCCTCACCGGAAGTATACGTATCCTAAGTGAAGGGAAAGGAGGAAGGACCGATGGCAGAACGTACGCCTGTTTCCAGCAAGCTGAAGCTGACCGTGTCGTATCAGGACGGCAGCGGCGCGCAGAAGACCCGTCAGGTCACGTTGGCTCATTTGAAGTCCGGCGCAGAGCCGGCCAATATCGTCGACGTCGTGACGGCTCTCGGCACGCTGCAGGACGACCCGTTTACGGTGATCCGCGAAGTGGTGGAACACGAGATTTCGGCCTAAGGGCCCGACCATACTAGGGAAAGGAGGTACCGGCTATGGCTGTGACGAAAACGAGAACGCTTCAGCTCGAATTTCTCGACGGGGGCGGCAACAGCGTCGTCTACTCCCTGAAGGACCCGAAAGAGGGTCTGGACAAGGCGACGGTCGAAGCGGCGGCCCAGACGATTGTCGAGAAGAAGGTCTTCGCGACGGCTGACGGCGACTTGGCGTCGCTGAAGCAGGGCCAGATCGTGACCCGCAGCGTCGAAACGATCGACGAGTAAAAAAACGCGCCGGGCGGCATGTCTCGGGCCCAATGCCTGAGGCCGCCTGCCGGCGCATATTATGTGAATAGATTGGAGGAGTTCGAAATGACCGAAGCGCTGCGGCCTTGGATTCGCGAGGCCCAAAACGGCAGCACCGAGGCTGTCGAATTTATTTTAGAGCAGTTTCATCCCCTCATCTGCAAGCATTCTCGGAAGAACCGCCACCACTACGACTCGATGGACGAGGCTCGTTCGACGGCTCATTTGGCGATTATCGACTGCATCCACGCCTTTGACCTGAACAGCGACGAGGACGCGCCGCGGGCCTTCAACCGCACGATTCAGAGCCGGTTTCGCCGGGAAAGCCGCCAGAACCAGGTGTACTGGGCGAGGGTGGAGAAGAACATCGTCGGTGAGGACGAGGCCACGGATTTGCCGCCCATTATCGACGAGCTGGCACCGGACCCGCATCACTACATGGATTTCGTCGGCCTGCGGGACGATCTGGATCTGCACCTGAGATGCCTGAGCGAGCGGGAACGGCGGTTTTTGCATCTGCGCTACGCCGCCGATATGACGCTGGCAGCCATCGCCGCCCTGCACGGCTTGTCGGCCTCGCAGGTCTGCAAGGTCATCAAAGGGGCGGAACATAAATTAAAATCGGCCATGACGGCCCAGGAATACAAGGATATTTCGCCATGACAGCTATGCCGGATGATACGGGCTCGTGCGTCCGGCATCAGAGCGAACGTGGCGAAGACGGGGGAGCTGAGAGGCTCTTTTTTTTGTGCCTGGAACAGGGGGAAGGTGCCGTTTTTGGCATAGGTCATTTGTTGCTAAAGCGTACACATGTTTGGTATAATCGAAGTAGAAGGAGGCGAGGCCGTGAAGCGAATTAAGGACTGGGAAGAACTGACGATACAGGACAATTTCCTGTTTTTAAAGGTCATGCAGAATAAAAGGCTGTGTCAGCATCTGATCGAGAAAATACTGCAAATCAAGATCGTCGAGATTACCTACCCCGATACGGAAAAGAGCATCGACGTCCGCTGGGACAGCAAGAGCGTGCGCCTCGACGTGTACGTCAAGGACGAAACGGGCCGGGTCTACGACATTGAAATGCAGTGCGAAAACGAGGCGAACAACGGCCTGGCTAAGCGGACGCGGTATTATCAGGGAATGATCGACATGGAGCTCTTGAATAAAGGCGACGTATATGATAACTTAAAGCCATCCTATATTATATTTATTTGTACCTTCGACGCCTTTGCCAAGGGCCGGCCCATGTATACCTTTCGGAACCGCTGCGTAGAAGAAGACGGCTTGGAGCTGAACGACGAGGCGACGAAGATATTCCTGAACAGCAAGGGAGACAGCGATACGCTGGATCCGGATGTACGGGCGTTTTTGAGATACGTAGACGGAAAGGCGGCGGAGGGGAAGTTTATGAAAGCCGTAGAAGACGAAGTCATGAGGGTAAAGGAACACAAGGAAACGAGGCGAGAATATATGACGTACGCAATGGAAATCAAACGGCGCGAGCTGGCGAAGTTTAAAGAAGGCCGAGAAGAAGAGCGGTCGTCGATTATTTTGAACATGCTGAAAGACGGTGTTGCTAAAGAAATCATAGCAAAATATGTACGTGTTTCTGTGGAATATGTTACAGAGCTAGGAAAAAAGAATCACTTATTGTAATCTGAATAAGGCGTCTGCGGGAGTGGACGCCTTATGTTGTGAGGCAGGGCCTCGTTTTTGCAAGGGAGACAGCGAGACGTTGGACCCGGATATACGGGCGTTCCTGCGGTACGTCGATGGAAAAGCGGCGGAGGGGGCGTTTGTGCAGGCCTTGGATACGGAAGTGAAAGCTATCAAGCAGCATAAAGAAACGAGGCGAGAATATATGACGTTGGCGATGGAGTTAAAGAGACAAAGACAATTTGGTCGAGAAGAAGGCCGAGAAGAGGGGCGAGAAGAAGGGCGGCAAGAAGAACGGTTAAAAATGATACTAGCGATGCTGCGGAAGGGATTTTCCGTAGAGAGCATTGCAGAATGTGCGCAAACCTCGGTAGAATATATCATGGAATTAGGAAAAAAGAATCATTTGTTGTAATCTGAGTAAGGCATTTGCGGAAGCGGGTGCCTTATTTCATGAGATGGGATCTCGTTTTTGCAAAGACGACAGGAGCTGCTGGCTCTCAGACGTGCAGGCGTTTCTGCGGTACGTTGATGGAAAAGCGGCGGAGGGGGCGTTTGTGCAGGCCTTGGATACGGAAGTGAAAGCTATCAAGCAGCATAAAGAAACGAGGCGAGAATATATGACGTTGGCGATGGAGTTAAAGAGAATGTTTGCCGAAGGCGAGAGAACGGGCGAGCAAAAGAAAGAGACAATGATGATATTAGAAATGCTGCGTGAAGGTATTTCTAAAGAGACTACTGCTAGATGTGCGCGTGTATCGGTTGAGTATGTAGTAGAATTAGGAAAAAGGAATCATTTGCTGTAATTTGGGCAAGGTGCCTGCGGGAGTAGACGCCTTATGTTGTAAGATAGAATTTCGTTTTTGCACAGACGACAGCGAGGCGTTGGACCCGGATATACGGGCGTTCCTGCGGTACGTCGATGGAAAAGCGGCGGAAGGGGCGTTTGTGCAGGCCTTTTGTAAAAGCGACAGCGCGAAGGCTATGCAGGTGTTTTGCGGTACGTAGACGGCGAGGCGACGCAGCAATTGAGAGCCGTCTCAGTGGATCGGGAATGGGGCGATATTTCATCGGGACTATTGTGCCGGATGCTGAGGACGCATGCGTTTGGCATCCGTGGGAAGATAACGGTGAAGGGCTGCGTGATTCTTTTCTCAGAGCATACGCCATGCCCCGGCGCAGAACATACGAAACAGACCGAAGGACGAGGAACATGGGTCGTCTTTCGGTCTGTTTTTTTACTTTCATTGGTTTTGTATAAGTCTTATGGGATGCCCGGTATGTTGAGGGGAAATGCGTGAGGACGGGCTGCGTCCGGCGTGTCCGGTACGTAGACCGTCAAAAACGACGGCAGCACTTCCAAATCGAGGGGGAAGGCCGGCCCTTCGTCGCCGTCCATATTGGTCGACAGGGGATGGTCGTCTACGATGGAGATCTTGGCCCGGGTCGTCGTCATGAGGGTCATGTATTCGCTGCTCAGGGGCGCGCCGGCGAGAAATTCCGGCACGAGCTTGAGCAGGTCCAAATAGGTAAAATCCTTGAATACGGCCAGCCAGATCTTGCCGTCGTCTACGCGGGCCTGGGGGGCGATGTTGCGGAAACTGCCGACGGAGCTGGTCAGCATGGCGACGAGCAGAGGCGAGCGGTAAATCATTTTGCCATCGTCCGTTTCGATTTTAAACAGCGACGTCTGGTGGTTCTGCAGGGCCTTGATGCCCGTGAGGAAATAGGCCAGCGGCCCGAGACGGGTCTTCTGTTCAATAGAGACGTGTCCTACGGCTTCGGGCATGATGCCGGCGGCAATGGTGTTGACGAAGTAGCAGTCGTTGGCCCGGGCGATGTCGACCTTCGTCGTCCGGCAGTGCTTCAGCATGGCAATGGCTGCTTCAGGGTGCAGGGGAATGCGCAGGGCCCTGGCCAGGTCGTTGACCGTACCCAGAGGGATGAATCCGAAGTTGATGGGGCGGTTGGCCTGAGCCAAGCCGTTGATGGTTTCATTCAGCGTGCCGTCGCCGCCCATGGAAAATACGGCGTGGAATCCGTCAAGGGAGGCTTCTTTCGCCCAGGCTGTCGCATCGCCGGCTTTCTCCGTCTGTCTCAGCTCTACGAAATCAAACATAGTCTCCAGCTGCGCTTTCAGTGCGTCCTTATGATATTTGGCCCGTTCCCGGCCGGCTGTCGGGTTGATGATCAGCATACACCGTTCCAAAGTACATATCCCTCCATGCTGTTAAAATACGCCGTAGCTGTAGGCTGTAATAATGTACTATTATTATAGCCAGAAACGATTCGCAAGTGAAGACGGGAAGGGGGGATTTGTAAAAAAATTTTTACAGCCAAAACATGACGGCTATGGAAAAGGAGTTGACCGCCTGCCGTCGAACTACATATTATAGTAAAATATAGCGGCAGCAACGCGTATCATAAGGGAGGAATGACAATGGATATACAATTTGACGCGGCCTGTTACCCCTACGCCTCGCGCCGGGAGGTCGTATACGGCCGCCGCGGCATGGTGTGCACGTCCCAGACCCTGGCCGCCCAGGCGGGCCTCGATATGCTCAAGCAGGGAGGCAACGCCGTGGACGCCGCCTTGGCGACGGCTATCAGCTTAGTCGTCCTGGAGCCGACGAGCAACGGCCTGGGCAGCGACGCCTTCGCCCTCATCTGGACGAAGGGCAGGCTCCACGGCCTGAACGGCAGCGGCTGGTCGCCCCAGGGGCTGACGTGGGACAGCCTGCATGATAAAGGCTTAGACGCCGTGCCGCACCGGGGCTGGGCGCCGGTCATGGTGCCGGGCGCGCCGGCGTCCTGGGCGGAAATCCACGAGCAGTTCGGCAAGCTGCCCTTTGAAGCTCTCTTTGAGCCGGCAATCTATTACGCTGAACACGGCTACGCCGTCATGCCGAATTTGGCGGCCATGCTGGCCGAAAGCTGGGAAAGCTTCGCGCCCTACCGGGAGGAAGAAGCCTTTTCCGGGCTGTTTTCCACCTTTTTCCCGCAAGGGCGGCCGGCCCAGGCCGGGGAAATCCTGCGCCTTCCCGATCATGCCGCGTCGCTGCGCCTGCTGCGTGATACGCGCTGCCGGGCATTGTACGATGGCGAGCTGGCCGACGCCATAGACGACTGGTCGCGCAGGACCGGCGGCTATATCCGCAGGGACGATCTGGCGGAATACAAGCCCCAGTGGGTCGAGCCCATCCATACGAACTACCGGGGCTACGACGTGTGGGAGATTCCGCCGAACGGCCACGGCCTGGTCGTGCTGATGGCCATGAACATCGCCAAGGGCTTTGATTTTGCTGAGCGGGATACGGTCGAGTCCTTCCACCGGCAGATCGAAGCCATGAAGCTGGCCTTTACGGACGGCCGCCAGTACATTGCCGACCCGCGGTTCATGAAGACCGACGTGTCCTACTGGCTGTCCGACGAATACGCCGACATGCGCCGCAGCCTCATCGGCGAAGAAGCGGTGCTGCCGACGCCGACAGACGCCAATAACGGCGGCACGGTCTACCTGTGCGCCGCCGACGCGGAAGGCAATATGGTCTCGTATATCCAGAGCAACTTCGACGGCTTCGGCTCGGGCATCGTCATTCCGGGACGGGGCATCGCCCTGAGCGACCGGGGCAGCAATTTCAGCATGGACCGCAGCAGCGACAACTGCGTCGGCCCGCGCAAGAAATCGTACCATACGATTATCCCCGGCTTCCTGACGAAGGATGGGCAGCCCGTCGGGCCCTTCGGCGTCATGGGCGGTTTCATGCAGCCTCAGGGGCAGATGCAGGTTCTCATGAATACCATCGATTACCACCTCAACCCCCAGGCGGCCCTCGACGCGCCGCGCTGGCAGTGGGTCGGCGGCAAGCGCATCGAAGTAGAGCCGGCCGTTCCGTCTGAAATCGTAGAAGGCCTGCGGGCCAGGGGACACGACGTCGTCGTCAATCCCAACATCATTTCGTACGGACGGGGCCAGATCATCTGGAGAAATGACGAAGGCGTCCTCATGGGAGCGACAGAACCCCGGGCTGACGGCGTCGTCGCCGCCTGGTAAGGGACGGAGCCAGCGAGCCTGTCCCGGTTCTTCCGACGGGAAACAAGGCCTTGTTTGTACCGTTTTTCACAGACAAATTTTTTGCATGACAATAAAAAATTAGGCATAACATTTCTTTGGCAAGACTGACAGCATACGGCGCCTGCGTACGCTGTCAGTCTTTTTGTCATGTCCTGAAAGGACAAAATATACTATAAATGCATTACTTATGGCCTGTAATTGCGATTTTAGTATATGGCGAATATTTTTTGCAAAAGACATTGCAAAAAATTTATTGCGATGATAAAATCTTATCGAAATAAGAAAGGAGGGGACGACATGAGAAAATTAGAGACCTATATACCGTTAGTAGAATTTTTGGGAAAAGCCTTAGGGGAACATTGTGAAGTCGTATTACATGATGTAAGCGATCCGGAACATTCTATCGTGGCTATTGCGAATGGACATCTAAGCGGACGCAGTATCGGCGGCTCGCTGACCGACATGGTGCTGAAGCTCCTTCGTCAAGGCAATAAGGAACAGACGCAGTATGTCGTCAATTACCACGGCAAAGGGAGTACGGGTCATCTGTTTCGCTCATCTTCTTATTTTATCCGAGACGACGAAGGCTCGATCATCGGCGTGCTGTGCCTCAACTACGACGTGCAGCCTTACATTACGGCCCGGGAGATCATCGATAAGGAAATCCTCAAAGGCCTGAAGCTGGAAGAATTCCTTCCTGCCAGCCACGCTGACGCCGTACCTGCCGACGCCGTCGAGAATTTATACAAGAATGCCGGTGACGCCATCGAAAGCATGATCGACAAGCGGCTGGCAGAGTATCCCGTAGAGCCGAAGCGCCTGTCTATGAAAGAACGCATTCAGGTCAGCCATGATTTGAATGAAGACGGCCTGTTCCTGCTCAAAGGCGGGATTTCAGCCCTCGCCGAGCGGCTGGAGGTGTCGGAGCCGACCGTATATCGGTATTTGCAGCGCATCCGCCGGGAAGAATAAGCGGACAAGCTGATTGAATTTTGGTTGATGTATCGGATTTGGAATAGGGGACGAAGCCGGTATTCATTATATTTTTTGTCATATGTCATATAGTTATTTTGTAAAGGAGATGGATTTTTAATATGGCAGCAACGAAGTTGACTCACGCCCAGAAAGCTGGCATGACGGAAGCGGAATGGAAAGAAGCGATTAAGTTTGACGGCACCGACTGGGGCTGGGTCATTATGAGTATCGGCATGGCTATCGGCGCCGGTATCGTATTTCTCCCCGTACAGGTAGGTATTGCCGGGATTTGGATTTATTTGTTATCTTCTGTTATCGGCTATCCGGCCATGTATTTGTTCCAGAAATTATTTATTAATACCTTGGCTGCCGCGGAAAAAGCGGAAGACTATCCCAGCATCATCGCCGGTTACCTCGGCAAGAACTGGGGCTTCTTCCTCGGCGTATTGTACTTTATCATGCTGGTTATCTGGGTATTCGTATACTCTACGGCTATTACCAACGACAGCGCGTCCTTCCTCCATACCTTCGGCGTGACGGACACGGTCCTTTCGGATAACCCCTTCTATGGCCTGGCCATTATCTGCATCCTCGTAGCCCTGGCTTCCCGCGGCGAAAAGCTGCTCTTCAAGCTGTCTACGGGCATGGTTCTGACGAAAATCGGCGTTATCGCCATCCTGGGCGTCATCATGGTACAGCACTGGGATTTGGCCAACTTCGGCTCCTTCCCCGACTTTGAATACCTCATCAAGCAGACGATCATCATGCTGCCCTTTACGCTTACGTCTATCCTGTTCATCCAGAGTCTGAGCCCCATGGTTATTTCCTACCGGGCCCACAACAAGTCCATCGAAGTCGCCCGCTACAAGGCGATCCGCGCGATGAACATCGCCTTCGGCATCCTCTTCGTCGTCGTATTCTTCTATGCCATTTCCTTCAACCTCGCCATGGGTCACGACCAGGCCGTTGAAGCGTACTCCAAGAATATTTCCTCCCTGGCTATGGCCGCACAGGGCTTTGAAGGCAACTCCGTCCGCATCATGAGCCTGGTTCTGAACATCTTCGCCGTTATGACGGCATACTTCAGCGTATTCCTCGGCTTCCGCGAAGCCTGCCACGGCATCGCCCTCAACTGCCTGCGCCGCATGATGCCGGAAGAACGCATCAACAAAGGCGCTTTGAAATTCGGCATCCTCATCTTCGCCGTCCTCGTATCCTGGGGCGCTATCGTGCTCAACGCGCCGGTCCTCAGCTTTACGTCCATCTGCAGCCCCATCTTCGGCCTCGTCGGCTGCCTGATTCCGGCTTACTTAGTTTACAAAGTGCCGATGCTGCATCAGTTTAAGGATCTCAGCCTGAAGATCATCATCTTCACCGGCATCTTGTTAGTTATTTCTCCGTTCTTGGCATTTTCGTAAAAAGGAGCGCATGATAGTATGACAAACGCAAAATGGGAAAGAATGATTGAAATTATGAAAACCGACGTCGTTCCGGCAACGGGATGTACGGAGCCGGTATCGCTGGCCTTCGCTGCGGCTACGGCTGCCCGCGAACTGGGCGAACCGGTTCAGTCCATCGAAGCCCGCGTATCGGCGAACCTTATGAAAAACGGTATGGGCGTCATGGTGCCCGGTACAGGCCGTCCCGGCTTATATATCGCCGCAGCTGTCGGCGCCTTGGGCGGCGACCCGGAAAAGGGCCTGCAGGTCCTCAACGGCATTCCTGCCGACATCATCGAAGCCGGCAAGCAGATGGTAGACACGGGCCTCGTCACGGTCGGCATCGCCCGTGAAGTTCCCAACGTCCTCTACTCTGAAGCCCTGGTCAAAGGCAAGGAACACACCGTCAAAGCCTGCATCGCCGACTCCCACACCAACGTCATCCGCATTGAAAAAGACGGCGAAGTCATTTTCAACGCAGAACAAGAAGAAGACAACAGCCTGGAAGAAAAGAACGCCTTCCTCAACGGCTTGTCCGTGAAAGAAATCATCGAATTCGCCGAAAACGTTCCCCTGGAACAGGTCGATTTCATGAAGCAAGCCGAAGCCTTGAACGACGCCCTCTCTAAAGAAGGCCTGACGGGCAAATACGGCCTGGCAATCGGCTGCGCCCTCCAGCGCAAGCAGGAAAAAGGCCTCGTCGGCAAAGACCTGATGAACGAAGTCGTCATCCGCACGGTCGCTGCATCGGACGCCCGCATGGGCGGCGCTCCCCTGCCGGCTATGACCAACTCCGGCTCGGGCAACCAGGGCATTTCGGCGACGGAGCCTGTCGTCGTCGTAGCCGACTACGTGAAAGCCAACGACGAAGACCGCCTCCGCGCTATGGTATTGTCCCACATGATGGCCATTTACACCCATTCCTTCCTGCCGAAGCTGTCCGCCCTGTGCGCGACCCTGACGGCATCGATGGGCTCAGCGTCGGGCATGGCCTGGCTCCTCGACAGAGAACACGCTGAACAGACCATCAGCAACGCTATCTGCAGCATGACCGGCGACGCCATCGGCATGGTCTGCGACGGCGCGGCCAACAGCTGCTCCATGAAGGTCGTCACGGCCGTATCGTCGGCATACCGCTCCGTCATGCTGGCCCTCGACAACATCCGCGTCGGCGGCGACGACGGCCTCGTAGCGCACGATGTAGACGAATGCGTCCGCAACGTAGGCTGCCTGGCTTGCCACGGCATGAAGGTAACGGACGACGAAATCCTCAACATCATGCTCCACAAAAACAAAGGCTGCTGATCCTGCAGATCAACTGATACCTTACACCCTTCATAATACATAACAAAGAAACACGAGCTCGGGATATTTCCCGCTCGTGTTTTTTTGTTGTGCAACTTTCGGCTGCGAAATGGGACTATCGTACCTAAAACCTGCCGCGAGGCGGTTTACCGTAACTTCAGCGTGGATATATATGATAAGAGCAAGTACAGCGAAAGGTCGGTTTTAGTTTGGGCGTAGAACTTGAAGTGTAAAATTAGGGAAAGGGAAGAAGGCGGGGCTGGGCAATAGCCGTGTATGGATTCATCAGAATGATGGAACCCTATGCTGTGGTAAGGGAGGGGGCAGAGACAGCGGCCTGAACGTCGATGATACGGCGGTGTCGCTTAGTCATGGAGATAACAGCGCATCTGTCGGAGCAGACGGAACGACGGTAACAGGCGATTTGAACGTGACCGGCGACTTGACTTTCAATGGTGATCGGCCTCACCTTCCGCGTCGGCGAAGGCGCATCGGAAGCTCCGGCTGTACAGGATAATGAAACAAAACAGCAGATGGATGCGATGAAGCAGGAAATCGAAATGCTGAAGGCAGAACTCGAACAGTTGAAGAATAAGGATACGGAAGGCACGAACGATAAGAACTAACTCCGTGTGACAGGGAACCATCTCTTAGGATACTAACAACGCAAAAGCATCGGGTTCAGGTATGTATATGTATCTGAGCCCGGTGCTTTTGTGCAATTCGCTGCTCGTTTTGTGTATTGCCGCTGCTATACAGGGGCGAACTTCGTCATCGTGCCTCCTCCTTTCCTTCGCAGGGCCGACGCCCCTTTTCTGCGTTGGTAGTTGCCCTTCAACATGAAATGGCGGCGTTTTCCATATACCCCCTGCATATTTGCAAAATACCCTCTATGCGTATATAAAATCGGCATACCTGCGGCATAAACCAGATAAGCTCCCTCCCCGCCATGCTGCAAAGCGGAGAAGGAGCTTATCTGGTTTTGCTGTTCACTTGTTGGTAATTCTTTTACAAAAGAAATAACCGCCCTCAGTCCCCAAACTTAGGCGGCATATTTTTTGCTTAAAATTGTAGGGGCTATACCCGTTTGTCGGTGTAATGCCTCATTTTTTATTTCATCTTTTTTATGATATCGGGCGGCGAGAAGACTGTCAAGGAAAATTAAGATCGGCATATGTATTGTTTATGTATTGTTTATGGCTATTTTGATATAGGCTGTTGACATAAGGGTCATCATCTGTGTATCATGTTGCCACAGGCATTACACACACAACGGCAGGCGGTTATATCGCCCCTATCCATTTGACATGAATGGGGGTGATGCCCATGAACGATATGAACATTTTCTTATTGTTGATCATCGTTTTGGTCCTTTTGACGCAAAAGAAATAACCGCCCGTAGTCGCTAAACGTTGGCGGTATATTTCTACTGTTACTATTAGGGGCTATAACCGTTTGTCGGTGTAATGCCTCATTTTTATTTCATCTTTATTATATCGGCTATGGAAATCCTCGTCAAGGAATTTCGCCGCCCGGCTATGCATATCCTGATAACGGTCTTAAACAGGGACGACCTTATCGTATCAGGCGGGACAGGCAGGGTTCGAACTGGACGCCTTCGCGGTAGTCCGAGCCGGAGCGGTAGGTGTACTCGATGGCGCTGCTGACGAAATCCATGGCCTGCAGCACGGCTTCGTGGAGCGACGCGCCGTTCATCGTCGCGCCGGTCAGGACGCTGGCGAAGAGGTCGCCGGTGCCGCAGGTGCTGAAGGGGATGCGGGGCGTTGTGCTTTCGTCGAAGGTGGCCGTAGCCGCGTCGTAGCTGGCGACTTTGATTTCTTCGTTCGGAGCGGGCACGCTGGTGACGACGATTTTCTGCGGGCCCAGCTCGGCCAGTCCGCTGCATACTTCCCGGATGCGCTGGGTATTGGGAACTGTTTCGTCGAAGGACGTGCCCAGCAGCAGGCAGGCTTCCGTATAGTTCGGCGTGATGATAGTCGCGCGGCTGACGAGCTTTTTCATTTCCGTGATGATATCCGGCGTAAAGACGGGGTACAAGACGCCGTTGTCGGCCATGGCCGGGTCGACGACGATCAGCGTATCTTCGCTGGCGAAGCGGCGGATGGCGTCGGTTACGATGGCGATTTGGCCGGCGTCAGCCAGAAAGCCGCTGTAGATGGCGTCGTAGGAAAGGCCCAGCTCCTGCCATTTATCCATGAAGCCGTTCATATGGGGCGTAAAGTCGGAAAAGGTGTAGTTTCCGTAGGTAAGGTTATTGCTGAACATGGCCGTCGGAAAGGGACATACCTGGATTCCCATGGCGGAAATGACGGGAATGGCGGCAGTCAGGGAACAGCGGCCGAAGGAACACATGTCGTGAATTGCAAGTACTCGTTTGGTTGCCATAAATATCGCGCCTCCTCGCGTAAACTGTACACCTATTTTACCGCATTATATAGCATGAGTAAATGAGACAGATGGCGGCGATTCTGTATTCTTCGCGGCCAATCTACTCGCGGCATCTGTCCTATGGTATAATAACAGAAAATCTGTTGGCATGGAGATGGAGGAATTAGGATGGCCCAAGAGGAACGGGTAATTATGGGACTGAGCGTAAAAGCCATGGTATTTTTTGAAGGGCGGCTGCTGCTGCTGCAGAAAAACGACGCCGAAGGGCTCCACCACTGGGAATTTCCCGGCGGCGGCCTGCACTTTACGGAGGATTTCGAAGCCGGCCTGCGCCGGGAGGTGCAGGAGGAAACGGGACTGACTGTGGATCTCGAAGCGCCTGTCGGCATTTGGAGCTACCAGAAGCGAGACGGCCAGTTTTTAAACGGCGTCATCTTTTCGGCCCTGGCAGACAGCGGCGATGTCGTCTTGTCGGACGAGCATCTGGCCTATCGCTGGGTGTCGCCGGAAGAATTTCACACCTACCGGATTCACGGCTCCCTGCGGCGGTCCCTGCGGCAGATGAAGGGCTTTGCCTACGAGCGGAGCTACGAGCTGCTGCGCGATTTTTTAGCGATCGATTGAGGAGATGCAAATGGATAGAAAGAGACAGGAACGGGCTCCTTTCGTCGAGGCGCTGGAAGCCTACTGCCGGCTGGGCATGACGCCCTTTCACACGCCGGGGCACAAGGGCGGGCGGAGCAGCTCAGCGTATCAGCGCGGCCTGTTCGGCGACGCCCTGCGCCGCGATTTGGGGCTGATGTATGCGCTGGACGATTTGTTCCAGCCCGAAGGGCCGCTGAAGGAGGCCATGGAGCTGGCGGCGGACCTATACGGCGCGGGACGGACCTTCTTTTCCGTCAACGGCACGACGGCCTGCATCGAAGCCATGATACTGGCTGTCTGCCGACGCGGCGATTACATCATCATTCCGCGGGAGGCCCATCGGTCGGTCATGGGCGGCCTCATCCTGAGCGGCGTCATACCGGTGTACATGGAGAGCCGCTTTGCCGAAACCGAGCAAATCTCTCTGGGGCCTGACCTGGAAAGCTTACAGGCCGCCATTGCCGCCTGCCCGCAGGCAAAGGCCGTCTTGTTCACCTACCCGACGTACGACGGCATCGCTGGAAATTTGGAGGAAATGGCCCGCTATGCCCATGAACAGGGGATGGTCGTCCTCGTCGACGAAGCCCACGGGGCTCACCTGCCCTTTTGCAGCGACTTGCCGAAGGATGCCTTAGCCTGCGGCGCCGACTGTACGGCCCAGAGCACCCATAAGCTGACGGGGTCTCTGACGCAGACGTCGATGCTCCACTGCCGCCGCGGTTTTCCCCTGACGGATAAGGTCGCCGCGGCCATGGCCCTCGTCCAGTCTACGAGTCCCCATTATTGGTTTTTGGCCTCCCTGGACAGCGCCCGCCGGCAGCTGGCCTTTCATGGGACGGAACTCGTCGGGCAGGCCGTCGGGCTGGCCCGCCAGGTGCGCTCGGAACTCAACGGCATAGACGGCCTGTATTCCTTCGGGACGGAAATCACGGCCTACGACGCCGTCGGGGCCTTCGACGAGACGAAGGTGACTATCGATTTCTCCGGCCTGGGGATGGACGGCAGGCAGGCTGAAAAACTGTTGCGGCAGGAGGGCGTCGAGGCGGAGCTGACGGCAGGGAATCACGTGCTGGCCCTTATCACGATGGGCGACGACGAAGAGTCGGCCCGGACGCTGTGCCGGGCGTGCCGCCGCGTCGCCGAAGGACAAGCGGGACGGACGGCAGGAACCAGTCATCGGATGGCGGAGCTGCCCCTGCCGGTCCCCCGCGTCGTCGTGCCGCCCCAAGAGGCCTGGAATGCCGAGACGGAGGCCGTGCCCTTTGCCGAGTCTTTGGGACGCGTCGCCGCCGAGACGGTGACCTTCTATCCGCCGGGCATTCCCGCCGTTGGACTGGGAGAAGAGATTACGGCCGACGTCATGATATATATAAAGGAAAAATTAGCGCGAGGCTACAGCCCCAACGGCCCGGCCGACGGGACCCTCGGCACGATTCGCGTGATCAAAGAAGGATGATAGATATGAGAGGAAAATTGATTATCATCGAAGGCGGCGACGGCAGCGGCAAGGCGACGCAGACGGCTATGCTCGTCGAGCGGCTGGCGGCGGAAGGCCGGCCGGTGCGGTCCGTCAGCTTTCCCGATTACGACAGTGATTCCAGCGCGCTGGTCAAGATGTACCTGCGCGGCGACTTCGGCGGCGACGCCGACGGGGTCAACCCCTACGCGGCGTCGGCCTTTTACGCCGTCGACCGCTTCGCGTCGTACCAGACGCAGTGGAAATCGTTTCTGCAGGACGGCGGCATCGTCGTCGCCGACCGCTATACGACGAGCAACATGCTGTATCAGATGATTAAAATAGACGACGCGGCGGCGCAGGAGGCCTACCTGGACTGGCTGTGGGATTTCGAGTTCGGCAAGCTGGGCCTGCCCGAGCCGGACATGGTCGTTCTCCTGGACGTGCCCCTGGCGGTGACGGAGCGGCTCATGGCCGGCCGGACGGGAAAGACCGGCGGACGCACGGGCGACATCCACGAGAAAAACGAAGGCTTCCTGCGGAAGTGCCACGACGCCTACGACGTGCTGGCGAAGCGGTACGGCTGGCAGCGCATTGCCTGCGCCGACGGCCTTGCGATGCGCACGCCTGAGGCGATTTGCGACGACGTGTACGAGGCCGTCCGGGCCTTGTGGAAATAAGGGCTGGAAACGGCTGAATTTGGCGGTGAACCTAGACTTTACCGCCATTTTTTTTTATAATAAATTAGTTAAGATGATTTTTCCGGCGACAGGAGGCAGGCCATGTACGAGCAGTATTTTCAGGATATTATCGGCCACGGCGCCATCAAGGAGCGGCTGATCCGCCTGCTGGAAAAGGACCGCCTGCCTCACGCCATGATTTTTGCCGGTCCGTCCGGCGTCGGCAAGACGATGATGGCCTTTGCCGTCGCGTCGGCCCTGGCCGGCCGCCGCGTCTTTGCCGGTCAGGACATGAAAGGCGACGGGCCCTTCGCGGCCGACGGAGACGAGGCCTATTACGTAGCGCCGCAGGGGGCGATGCTGAAGGTGGACCAGTTCCGCCAGCTTCAAAGCCGCCTGATACTGCAGGGACGGGCCGGCTGCATGCGGGTCTGCATCATCGACCACGTAGAGACGATGAACGCCGAGTTTGCCAACCGCATGCTGAAAATATTGGAAGAACCACCGCAGGGCGTCTGCTTCATCCTCGTGACGGACCAGCCGTCTCTGCTGCTGCCGACGATCGTGTCCCGCTGCGCCGAGATCGCTTTCGAGCCCGTCGGCGACGCAGAGTTGACGGAGGGGCTCCTTCGCCTGCGCGGCGGCCGGCCTGCCGACTACGAGCAGGCCGTGGCCTGGGGCGGTGGCATCGTCCAGTCCGTCCTGGCCCATCTGGACGGCGGCGGGGGTGAGGAGGCGGCGCGGGCCCTGGAATTTCTCCGCATCGCGGCGACGCACCGCTGCCCCTACGCCAAGTGGCTGTCCGTCTGCGCCGATATGACCGAAACGGAAACGATAGAAACGCTGCGTTGGGCCGGCATGTTCCTGCGGGATATGGCTGTGCTGCGCAGCGGCGCCGAGCCGTCCTTGCTGCGGCTGAAACGGCACACCGGCGACATGATGAAGCTCATGACCTATTGGACGGACGAGGCTATCTTCGCCATGCTGCGGGCCTTCGACGAAGGCATGGAAGCGGCGGGCCGCCACGTCAATACGCGCCTTGTATGGGATTACGTCTGTATACAGTGCATACAGGCTAAAGGAGGTATTTAGTTGATAGTAGTAGGTATACGATTTAAACCTGCTGGTAAGATATATTATTTCGATCCGACGGGCATTCCCCTGGATTTGGAAGACGGCGTCATCGTCGAGACGGCCCGGGGCATGGAATACGGCTCCGTCGTCATCGCCCCGCGCAGCGTCGACTCGGCCGAGGTGGTGCAGCCCTTGAAGCCGATCATCCGGAAGGCCACGGCCAAGGACCTGCGCCAGGTAGAACGCAACAAAGAGCGGGAAAAGAAAGCCTTCGGCATCTGCCAGGAAAAAATTGCCAAGCATAAGCTGCCCATGAAGCTCATCGACGTGGACTACACCTTCGACATGGGCAAGATCATATTCTTTTTTACGGCCGACGGGCGCATCGACTTCCGCGAGCTGGTCCGCGATTTGGCCGCCGTGTTCCGCACCCGCATCGAGCTGCGCCAGATAGGCCTGCGCGACGAAGCGAAGATGGTCGGCGGCATCGGCTGCTGCGGCCGGCCCCTGTGCTGCGCCACCTTCCTGGGCGATTTCAAGCCCGTGTCGATCCGCATGGCCAAGAGCCAGGGCATGAGCCTGAACCCGACGAAGATTTCCGGTATCTGCGGCCGCCTCATGTGCTGCCTGCGCTATGAAAACTCCCTGTACACGTCGGGCGAGCTGAAATGCGCAAGCTGCCAGCAGAAGGCGGAGCAGCAGAAGCCGCCGGCCGTAGGCCGCAAGGTCATTACCGACGAAGGGACGGGCACGGTCCTGCGGGTCCACATGAAGGACCACACCGTCAAGGTACAGCTGGAAAACGGCCATACCATCAACGTGTCCTGGTCCGACGTAGCGGAAGTGGAACATGACTGACCTGCTGCGGCCCCACGAGCGCCTCGACGACCTCGTATTGGACGGCATGAAGCTCATCCAGCGGGACGACCAGTTCTGCTTCTCCATCGATACGGTGCTCCTGGCCCATTTCGGCCCGGTCCTGCGCGGCCCGGCTCTCGACCTGGGGACGGGGACGGCGGCCATCCCCCTCATCCTGACGGCCCGCGGGGCGACGGACGTGACGGGCGTAGAGCTCAATCCGGTCATGGCCGACATCGCCCGCCGCAACGCGGCCCTCAACGGGCGGGACGACAGGATACGCATCGTCGAAGGCGACTACCGCCGCATTAAGGAATGGTCGCCCAGCGGCTATTACAGCGTCGTCTACGCCAACCCGCCGTACCGGGAAAAGAGCCGCGGCGCCTACAGCGAGACCGACGGCATCCGCCGGGCCCGCCACGAAGAGACGGCTACCTTGGACGACGTGATGGAAGCCGTCAAATACGCCTTGAAATACCGGGGGCGGTTCCGCATGGTCCACATTACGGAACGGCTGACGGACATACTGGAATCCATGCGCCGCCACGGCGTAGAGCCCAAGACGCTGCAGATGATTCACGGACGGCCCGATAAAAAGGCCAAGCTCTTTCTCGTCGAAGGCGTCCGCGGCGGCAGCGCCGGCTTAGAAATATGGCCGCCCCTCATCGTCCACGAAGCAGACGGCTCGTACAGCCGGGCCGTATTGGATATGTACGGAAAGGAATAGTGGAAAGGAGATACGATGGCTGAAGTTTTTCAAAAGGGAACGCTCTATTTGTGCGCGACGCCCATAGGAAATTTGGAAGATATTACGTACCGCGTCGTCCGCTGCCTGCGCGAGGCCGACGTCGTCGCCGCCGAAGACACGCGCCACACGAAGCAGCTTCTGGCGGCCTATGACATCGATACGCCCCTGACGAGCTATCATGAGCATAACAAGGCCGAAAAAGGGCCCCAGCTCATCGACCTGCTCCGCCAGGGGCAGATGGTGGCCCTGGTCAGCGACGCCGGCATGCCGGCCATCTGCGACCCCGGCAGCGACCTCGTGCGGCTGGCTATCGAGGCCGATATCCCCATCGTGCCCTTGCCCGGGGCCAACGCCGGCCTGACGGGCCTCATCGCGTCGGGCATGGACACGACGCAGTTTACCTTTATCGGATTTCTGCCCAAGACCCAGAAGCATCGCCGGCCCGTGCTGGAGCGCGTGAAGAGCTACGGCGGGACGCTCATCTTTTACGAAGCGCCTCACCGCATCCAGACGGTGCTCCGGGAGCTCATGGACGTCCTGGGCGACCGGCAGGCCGTACTCTGCCGGGAACTGACCAAACGGTACGAACAATATATGCGCGGCCCCCTGAGCCAGGTGACGCAGGAGCTGGCCGAACAGGGCGCGCGCGGAGAATTTGTCATTCTCGTCGCCGGGGCGGCCGATTCGGAAGACGCGCCTGCCGGCGACGGCGATTACGCCGCCCAGGTCCGGGAGCTCATGGATCAGGGCGTCGATAAAAAAGAAGCCGTCCGCATCGTAGCCAAGCGCTGCGGCGCGCCGAAACGCAGCGTCTATCAGGCTGCGCTCACGTTATCATAAGCCGGCTCATTTGCCGGTATAGGAGGAACAGAACTCATGGCTGAAAAGAAGACCTATTACATTACGACTCCCATTTACTACCCCAGCGCCAAGCTGCACATCGGGCATACGTACTGCACGACCATCGCCGACTCGCTGGCCCGTTTTCACCGCCTCCGCGGCGACGACGTCTTTTTCCTGACCGGCTCGGACGAACACGGCCAGAAAATCCAGCGTGCCGCCGAAGCGAAAGGCGTCAAGCCCATCGAATACGTCGACGAAATCGTCGCCCTCTTCCAGCAGCTCTGGAAGAAGCTCAACATTTCCAACGACGACTTCATCCGCACGACGGAAGAACGGCACGAAAAGGTCGTACAGAAGCTCATGCAGATTTCCTACGACAACGGCGACATCTACAAGGGCGAATACGCCGGCTGGTACTGCACGCCCTGCGAATCCTTCTGGCCGGAAAACAAGCTGCCTGAAGGACAGCACATCTGCCCGGACTGCGGCCGTCCCCTCGAATTGGTCAAGGAAGAAGCCTACTTCCTGAAAATGAATAAATACGCCGACCGCTGGCTGAAATTCATCGAAGAAAATCCCGATTTCATCCAGCCCGAATCGCGGCGCAACGAAATGATCGCCTTCGTCAAGAGCGGCCTCGAAGACCTGTGCGTATCCCGCACGTCCTTCGACTGGGGCATCAAGGTACCCTGGGACCCGAAGCACGTCGTATACGTCTGGTTCGACGCCCTGGCAAACTACCTGACGGCGGCGGGCTACATCGACGACCCGGAAAAATTTGAAAAATTCTGGCCGGCCAACCTGCACCTCGTCGGCAAGGAAATCGTCCGCTTCCATACGATCATCTGGCCGATCATGCTCATGAGCTGCGGCCTGCCCCTGCCGAAGAAGGTCTTCGGCCACGGCTGGCTCATCGTCGACGGCACGAAGATGAGCAAATCCCTGGGCAACGTCGTCGACCCCATCCCCCTCATCGAACGGTACGGAGCCGACGCCCTGCGCTACTACCTGCTCAAGGAAGTGCGCCTCGGCCAGGACGGCAACTTCTCCCTGCCGTCGTTCATCAACCGCATCAACTCCGACCTGGCCAACGACCTGGGCAACCTCCTGCAGCGTACCCTGGCCATGGTCGAAAAATACGAAGGCGGCGTCGCCGCCGGCCCGACGGTCAAAGAGCCTGTCGACGACGAACTGGCAGCCTGCGCCGTCGAAACGGCCAAACGGTTTGAAGAACTCATGGACGACATGAAGATCAACGACGCCATCAACGATGTCTGGGGCCTCATCCGCCGCAGCAACAAGTACATCGATGAAACGACGCCGTGGGTCTTGGCCAAGGACGAAGCCAAGGCCGAACGCCTCCAGACCGTCTTGTACAACCTCCTCGAATCGCTGCGGGTCATCGCCCTCCTCGTCAGCCCCTTCATCCCCGTCAGCGCCGCCGACATGTGGAAACAGCTCGGCCTGGCTGACTTCGACAAGGCCCTCCTTTCCGACGGCCAGACCTGGGGCGGCTATCCGGCCGGTACGAAGGTCTGCAAGGGCAATGCCCTCTTCCCGCGGTACGACTTGAAGGAAGAAATCGCTGAAGACGAAGCGGCCAAGAAGGCGGCCCAGGCCTGCCCGGCAGCGCAGGAACCGACGAAGCCGGAAATCTCCATCGACGATTTCGGCGCCGTGGATCTGCGCGTCGGCAAGGTCGTCGCCTGCGACAAGATTCCCAAGGCGAAAAAGCTCCTGAAGCTGCAGATCGACCTCGGCACGGAAACGCGCCAAGTCGTCAGCGGTATTTCCCAATACTACGAACCGCAGGACCTCGTCGGCAAGAGCGTCGTCGTCGTGACGAACTTGAAGCCCGTGAAGCTGTGCGGCGTCGAATCGAAGGGCATGATTTTGGCAGCCTCCGACGGCAACGGCAACCTGCAGGTCGTCTTCGCCGACGGCATGGCGCCGGGAAGCCGGGTGCGCTGATGTTATTCGATACGCACTGCCACATTACGTCGGGCTCGTATAACAAAGACCGGGAAGACATGATCCAGCGGGCCTTTGACGCCGGCATGAAATACATGATGTGTCCCGGTACGGACGTGCCGTCGTCTGCGGCGGCCGTCGCCCTGAGCCATCAGTACAAGGAGGTCTACGCCGCCGTCGGCATCCATCCCGAAGACGCGGCGTCGGCGACGCCCGAAGGCTTCGAGCAGATTCGCCAGTGGCTCAAGACGGAGCCGAAGGTCGTGGCTATCGGCGAAGTCGGCCTCGACTACTACTGGCCCGAGCCGTCCCATGAAATCCAGCAGGAAGTATTTATCGAGCAGATCAAGATGGCCCTCGAATTCGACATGCCCCTGGATATTCATGACCGGGAAGCCCACGGCGACACGATGGACCTCCTGCGCAAATACGGCAAGGGGACGCGAGGCGTCTTCCACTGCTATTCGGGGAGCCTCGAAATGGCCGAGGAGCTCATCAAGATGGGCTATTACATCGGCTTTACAGGTACTATGGTCTTCCCGAAGTCGACGAAGCTCAAGCGCATCGCCGTCGAACTGCCCATCGACCGCATCCTCATCGAAACGGACTGCCCGTACCTTACGCCGCCGCCGTACCGGGGCAAGCGGAACGAACCGGCCTACGTCCAGTACGTAGCCGACGAAATCGCCCGCCTGCGGGGCATGACGACGGAAGAAGTGCGGCAGATTACCCTGGAAAACGGCAAGCGCATCTTCGGCATCACCGGTGACGAAGGATGACGCGGCCGAAGATCAAGCTGACGCTCATCGATAAGAAGGGCCCCTGCGGATGCCATCGGGGCCACCGCATCGGCGATACCTTTGATTACGACACGGAGCGGGGCAAGCTCTGCCCCATGGCGATGCACGTCGCCTTTCCCTACGTCGATATCCTGCGCTATGGCGGCGCCATTCCGGGACAGCCCGAGGGCACGGCTGTCTTCTGCTGCCCCGACGCCGACGTCATCAACGTATTCAAAGCGGAAATCGTAACGGAATAACAACGAAGCAGCAGGCCGGTCCCGCGGGGCAGCCTGCTGCTTGCTATATCCTGTGATATTATTTGCTGCAAAGGAGCGAATCGGCATGATCCAACAGCTGTACCACAACCCCGACATCTACCAGATTCACGTAGATTTGCCGGACAACCCCCTGAAATACCTCAACTCGTACGTCGTCAAGGGGCCGACGCGCCACCTGGTCATCGACACGGGGTTCAACCGGCCCGAATGCCAGGCGGCCTTGTGCGGCGGCCTGCGCGAGCTGGACGTCGACCTGAGCCGGACGGACTTGTTTCTGACCCACCTCCACGGCGACCACAGCGGCCTCGTCGGCTTGTTTACCGCCGCCGGCTGCCCCGTATACATGAATGAAATAGACTATACCTATTTGTGCGACGAACACGCCGGACAAGCCTGGCAGTTCATCGAAGACACGTACATGAAGGAAGGCATGCCGCCGGAGGACATCAAGAGCCAGTTCACTAATCAGGCCCGCCGCTACTCGCCGCGCATCGATTTCCCCATCCATGCCGTAGCCGACGGCGACGTTGTGCGCCTGGCCGACATCGACTTTCACGTCATTCATACGCCGGGACACACGAAGGGTATCTGCTGCCTCTACCTGCCGGAGCAGGAAATCTTCTTCACCAGCGACCACATCCTCTTCGACATTACGCCGAACATCCAGGTGTGGCCCAATATGAGCGATTCGTTGGACCATTACCTGGAAAGCCTGGAAAAGGTGCGGAGCCTGCCGGTCAAGCTGGCCCTGCCGGGACACCGCAAGGGAAATACGTCCATCGTCGGGCGCATCGACGAAATCAAGGAACACCACCGCCGCCGCCTGAATGAAGTCCTGTCCATCGCCGCCGCCCAGCCGGGCTCGACGGCCTACGACATCGCCCCTCATATGACCTGGTCCATGCGCGGCAAGAAGTGGCATGAATTCCCGCCGACGCAGAAATGGTTCGCCATGGGCGAGACCCTGGCCCACATCGAATACCTGCTCCATCACGGCCAGCTGCGCCGGGAAGAGCAGGGCGGATTGTTCCGCTATTATCCCGTATAAGGGAATGCAAAAAGACTCGTACTGCACGGAAGCGTACGAGTCTTTTTATGAAGAGGGGACACTTATTTTGCAATCAAGTTCAAAGCTTGTTCCAGGTCGGCGATGATGTCTTCTGCGTTTTCTAGCCCTACGGACAGGCGGACCAGCCCTTCGCTGATGCCGGCCATTTTTAATTCGTCCGGCGTGTAGGTCGAATGAGTCATGGACGCGGCGTGTTCGATGAGGGTTTCGGCGTCGCCTAAGGACACGGCCAGCTTGCAGAGCTTGACGTTGTCCATGACGACGGCTCCTTCGGCCTTGCCGCCCTTGAGCTCAAAGGAAATCATGCCGCCGGGCAGGGCCATCTGCTTCTTAGCCAGGTCGTACTGGGGGAAGCTCTTGAGGCCGGGATAGCTGACCGAGGCTACGGCCGGGTGGCCTTCCAGGAATGCGGCTACCTTCATGGCGTTGGCGCAGTGCCGTTCCATGCGGATTTCCAGCGTTTTCAGGCCGCGGGCGATGAGGAAGGCGTCGAAGGGGCTCAGGACGGAGCCCGTCATGTCCTTGATGCCGAAGAGGCGGACCTGGTCGATGTAGTCCTTGCGGCCGCAGACGAAGCCGGCGATGACGTCGCCGTGGCCGTTCAGGTACTTCGTCGCCGAGTGGACGACGATATCGGCGCCCAATTCGACGGGCCGCTGGATGTAGGGCGTGCAGAAGGTGTTGTCGACGACGACTTGGCAGCCCTCGATCTGGTGGGCCATGGCGCTGATGCTTTCAATGTCCATGATCTTCAGCGTCGGATTGGCCGGCGTTTCCAGGTAGACGGCCTTCGTGTCAGGGCGCAGGGCCTTCTGCACGGCGTCCAGATCGGTCATGTCGACGAAGGTCACGTCGACGCCGTAGCGGGTCAGGCCGTGGTTCATGAGGGCGAAGGTGCAGCCGTACAGCGTTTCGCTGGCTACGAGGTGGCCGCCCTGCTCCAGAAGGGTCCACAGGGCCGAGGAAATAGCGCCCATGCCCGAACCGGCAGACACGCAGGCCTCCGTGCCTTCCAGCAGGGCGATTTTTTCTTCGGCGACGGCGCAGGTCGGATTTCCCAGGCGGCTGTAAATGTAGCCGTCCTCCTGCAGGGCAAAGCGGCTGCCGCCCTGGGCGGCCGAGTCGAACACGAAGGTCGACGTCTGATAGATCGGGGCGGATAAGGCTCCGAACGTATTGGGCGCGGCTCCGCCGTGAATGGCCCGCGTGGCAAATCCTAAATTCATCAATTCCTCTCGTTTCATAAGTACCAGCCTCCTTGTCATACTATCGGCATGTATATAAATCCGAATGGCGAGGGCTTATCGGGCCCTCTTGCTATCTCAAAGTATATCAGCTATACTTTGACTTGAATAATATCGGGTAATGCCAATAAACCATAGATAAAAACTATGGAATAACGAGGAGGCGACAAAATATGACGCTGCAGCAGCTTAGGTATATCGTGGAGGTGTATAAGTGCGGGTCCATTACGGAGGCGGCTCACCGGCTGTTTATTGCCCAGCCGAGCCTGAGCAAGGCCATTAAGGACGTAGAGGACGAATTTCACATTACGATTTTGAAGCGCGGCCGCCACGGCGCGTCGTTTACGGAAGACGGCATGAAATTTCTCCAGTTTGCCCACCGGGTCCTGGACGCGTCCGACGACATCTACGAGTATTTCTCCCAGGACCAGCCCAAGGAAAAGGATATCTATCTGTCCGTATCGTCGCAGCACTACATGTTCCCCGTCGACGCGCTGATCCGGTTCATGCAGCGGAAGGCCGGCGCGGCAGGCTACGTCGCGCGCATTCGGGAGGTCAAGACGCTGCAGGTCGTACAGGACGTCCTCGTGCAGGACAGCCAGATCGGGATTTTATATGTGTCCGACCTCATCGCCTCGTACATGCACCGGCTGTTTGAGAAAAACAACTTGGAGTTTATCCCCTTTTATAAATTCCCGCCCTACGTCTATCTCAGCAAGCGCCATCCCTTGGCGGGGCAGAAATCGCTGACCGTGCAGAAGCTGGCCCGCTATCCCTATGTGCGGTATGAGCAGGGCGGCGATCCCTATCAGTTTTCCGAAGAATTCGTCATACCGGAAATCTGCTCCCAAAAGGTCGTCTACGTGACGGACCGCTCGACGATGTTCAGCATCTTGTCCCATACGGACGCCTACAACCTGGGCACGGGCTGCCTGATTCCTTCCGTTGCCAGCGACGATATTACGGCCATTCCCCTCAAGGGGGAATTCGGCGGCATGACTATCGGCTGGATACAGCTCAAGAACATGTCCCTCAGCGCGGAAATGGAAGAATACATCCGCCTCCTGCGGGAATCGCTGTGCCAGGTAGCCCATGTCAGGACATAGGATATATCCTTGGATGGATTTCCTATCCATATAAAATATCTATGGAATACTGTTACGGATATATATTTTTTGTTTGCCGCCGTTCATGGTATCATGAAGGAAAAATACATATGCCGCGGACGTATGTATATCTTGCGTGAAGAGTTTGATTATTTTTATACAGGAAGGAGCGAATACATGGATATTAAGGAAGAAATCAAAACGGGGAAAAAGCTGCTTCGCCAATCCGCCGTCGAGCCGAGCGGAAAGGCACTGATTCCCTTCGCCATCTTTGTCATCGTGTATTTAGGCTGCGGCGTCATCTTGGAATATCAAGAGGCGGACATGGCCTTTTATCAGTTCCCGGCGCCGCTGGCGGCGATTATCGGCGTCATGGCCGCCTTCGTCTTGCTGACGGGGAGCTTTGACGAGAAGTTTGAGACCTTCGTCCGGGGCTGCGGCGATTCGAACATCCTCATCATGTGCATTATCTACCTGCTGGCCGGGGGCTTTGCCGCCGTGTGCAATGCCAGCGGCTGTCTGGATTCGACGGTCAACCTGGGCCTGACCTACATTCCGGCAGAATACCTGGCCGCAGGGATTTTTATCATTTCCGGCTTCATCGCCACGGCTACGGGCACGTCCTGCGGCAGCGCCGCCGCCGTCGGGCCCATCGCCATTGCTGTCGCCGACAAGGCGGGCATTTCCCTGCCCTTTATCATGGGCTGCGTCATCGGCGGCATCATGCTGGGCGACAACCTGTCCATCATTTCCGACACGACCATCGCGTCGACACGGACCCAGGGCTGCGAAATGAAGGACAAATTCAAGCTGAATTTCTGGCTGACCTTGGCGCCGGCAGTCATTACGGTCATCTTGCTCATCGCCTTTGGCGAATCGGGAGCCGGTGCGACGTCGGGGCCTTACGAATTCGACTGGATCAAGGTCTTGCCGTATATCGCCGTATTGGTGACGGCCGTCATAGGCGTGAACGTGTTTGTCGTCCTCGTAGGCGGTATTTTCCTGGCCGGAGCCATCGGCCTGTGGTACGGCGCGCTGGCCCCCTTGTCCTTTGCCCAGGCCATTTATAAGGGCTTTCTCAGCATGAGCGACATTTTCCTCCTGTCCTTATTTACCGGCGGCCTGGCGGAAATGGTCAGCCGCGCCGGCGGCATCGCCTTCCTGCTGGACCGGGTGCAGCGCTTTATCCACGGGAAGAATTCGGCTGAGCTGGGGATTTCGGCCCTCGTGTCCATTACGGACATCGCCCTGGCCAACAATACCGTGGCCATCATCATCAACGGCGAAGTCGCCAAGGGAATCTGCTATACCTTCCGCGTCGACCCGCGCCGCAGCGCCGCGTTGCTCAGCACCTTTTCCTCCATCTTCCAGGGCCTCATCCCCTACGGCGCCCAGATGCTTATCGTGACCAGCTTCGCCGCCGGCAGAGTTTCGCCGCTGGAAGTCATCCCCTACGCCTGGTTCATTTACCTCTTAGCCATTTCAGCTATCGTTTCGGTCTTCATTCCCTTTTCCGACGGCTTTATCAAGAAAGACCCGTGGAACTTTGAAACGGGGAAGCCGCAGAGCAAGTCGGCTCTGTAATTTCATAGGACGTTCGTGCAGGCCTGCCCTCGTATTGCCGGGGGCAGGTTTTTTCTATGTGAACTAGTTGACCGAAAAAAGAATACTTTGCTATAATGAGTAACATAAAAGAACAAATAAAAACATAAAATTTGGAAATCTATGATATATGCCTTAAAGGAGGAGTACCTATGCTGCCTGTAGAACGACGGCAGTTCATTCTGGACGAACTGTATAAGAACAAGGCCGTGGCAGTAAACGAGCTGGCGCAGCAGCTCGGCGTCACGACGATGACCATACGAAGGGACTTGCAGCTGCTGGAAGACAACGGATTGGTGGAAAAGAGTCACGGCGGAGCCGTGCTGACGGAATCGCTGATCAAGGAAGCGACGTATCACAACCGCAAGCTGGTGCGGATACAAGAAAAGCGGCAGATTGCAGAAGCCGCCTTGCCGCTCATCGAATCGTCCATGAGCATTTACCTAGACGCTGGGACGACGAATTACGAATTGGCCGAATTGATCGCCAAGAAGCGCTGGGACGGGCTGACCGTCGTTACGAACGACTTGGCTATCGCCCAGGTATTGATGCCGGCGGCGGGGCTGGACGTGATTATGCTGGGCGGCTACGTCGACGAAGAATCGGGTTCGACCTGCGGCGCCTTGGCTACGAACATGGTCCGGCAGATGCATTTCGATTTGAACTTCCTGGGGACCCAGGCCGTGACGCCCGATTGGCGGGTCATGACGGCCAACGCCCAGAAAATTGATTTGAAGCGGGCCTGCGTAGAAGCCGCCGACAAGACCGTGCTGGCGGCGGATCATTCCAAGTTCAAAAAGCACAAGCTGCATTATATTTTTGACATCTGGGCCATGGATGTGGTCATCAGCGATTACGTCCTGGAGCCGGAGGAAGAAAAGCTGTTTCAAGAGCATAACGTGACGTTTATACACGTGTAACGGAGGGATACCATGCATGAATTTGTTGTAATTGCCGACGATTTTACCGGCGCGAACGACACGGGCGTCCAGATTTGCAAGAAAGGGATTCCCGTACAGGTGGTATTGGATGCGGCGCAGGTTGCCGGCAACGCAGACAGCCTCGTCGTCGATACGGAGAGCCGCGTCGTATCGCCCCAGGAAGCGTACGACAAGGTCTTTGGAGCGGTACAGGCCGTCATGGCCGCCGGCGGCTGCCGCTATTTGTATAAGAAGGTGGATTCTACCCTGCGCGGCCATATACGGGAAGAAGTCCGGGCCGCTATAGACGCCTATGAGCCGGAAACGATTCTTTTCGCGCCGTCCTATCCGGCCCAGGGGCGATGGGTGCAGGGACAGCGGCTGTATGTGCAGGGAACGGCGCTGCTGGATACGGAAATCGCAAAGGACCCGCGCAATCCGCTGCAGTGCGATAATATTGCCGAGCTGCTGGAGCCCTGTACGGGACCGGTTCGTCATTATGCCGTGTCCGATTTAGAGCAACAGGCCGTGGGCATTGGCGCAGGAGCCTATACGTTTGACGCCGTGTCGCCGGACCATTTGACGTATATCGCCCGGCAGGCCGTAGATTCAGGCCGCCGGATTCTGTGGATTGGTTCCGCCGGCTTGGCAGAAGCCCTGCTGAACGTCCTGTATCCGCCGAAACCGGCCGTCGCCGTCGTCGGCAGCATCAGCGGCAAGACGATGGAGCAAATCGCCTATTGCCGGGCCCAGGGCATGCCTGTCGTTCGCATCGACATGGCGAAGGCCCATCAGACCGGCAGCATACGGGAAGAGCTTGCTCAGGCGGCGGCGCTCCTGAAGAGCGGTACGGATGTCGTCGTTACGGCGGCGGCCTGCCGGCAGGACTATGAAGACTTCGTCGCCTATGGACAGCAGATTGGCTTGTCGACAGATGCCTTGGCTGAATGTACGAAGCGCACCCTGAGCGAGGCCGTCCCGCAGCTATTGCAGGAGGCCGACGCGGCGGGATTATTCCTGACCGGCGGAGATACGGCGATTGCTGTCATTCAGGCCCTGCAGTGCGCAGGCTCGCATATTCAGCAGGAAATCCTGCCGGGATTTGTGCAGGGACGCCTTTGCGGCGGCCCATGGGACGGCATGGCTGTCGTCACGAAAGCCGGGGCCTTCGGAAGCAAGGCGGACATATGGGCCTGCATGCAGCGCTTGCGGATGCTGTAACAGAACATAAAGCCTAAACGGAACGGGCTGCGGAATGGGGAGACGATCTTCATTCTGCAGTCCTTTTGGTTTGAATATGTTTTATTCTGTTTTAATCATGTTGAAATCGCATAACGCGGCTATCCTCGCTGGTTCAACATCGTGAACTAAAATCGTCGTGCGAGCAGAAATATTGCAGAGTATCAGTCGTTACAGCACATGATAAAAAAGCATGTTGTCGATATGACTTTTGTATTGACTTATAGGGCGTTGAAATTTATAATAAAAGCAACAAAAATAAACAAAACAAAACAACATAAAACTTGCATATCTGTTGCTTTGTGGAAGGAGGAGCTGTCTTGGCAGCAAAATTTGTCGGCATTACGATGGGCGATCCTGCCGGTATCGGCCCTGAAATATCGTTAAAAGCTTTGGAATATCATCAGGAATATCAGCAATCTACGGTGATTTACGGCAGCTACGGCGTATTGAAATACTATCATGACGCGCTGAAGATGAAGACGCCCTTGGCGCGCATCGACAACGTGGGAGATTTTAAACCGGGCTGCATCAACGTCATTTCCGTCGAAGAGCTGGAAGTAGGAAAGGATTTTGAAATCGGCCAGGTTTCCGCCGCCGCCGGCGACGGAGCGTATCAGTATATCGCCCGGGCCATCGACGACGCCATGAAAGGCGATATCAGCGTCGTCACGACGGCGCCGCTCAATAAGGAAGCACTTCACAAGGGCGGTCATAACTTCGACGGCCACACGGAAATATTCGCGACGCTGACCGGCACTCAGACGTATACGATGATGCTCTGGTGCGAAACGATGTCCGTCGTTCACGTTTCGACGCACTGTTCCCTGCGGGAAGCCTGCGACAGAGCGACGAAGGCCCGCGTCCTCGAATGCATCCATTTAGCCGACGACGCCATGAAGCGGCTGGGAAAACCGTCGCCGCGAATCGCCGTCGCCGGGCTCAATCCGCACAGCGGGGAAGCAGGTATCTTCGGCAGGGAAGAAATTGAAGAAATCACGCCGGCCATTGAAGCGGCGAAGCAGGAAGGCCTTTGCGTAGACGGCCCCGTATCGCCGGACACGGTATTCTTGAAGGCCCATAAGGGCGTGTACGACATCGTCGTGGCCATGTACCATGACCAGGGACATATCCCCATGAAGATGATGGCCTTTGATTCGGGCGTCAACGTTACCCTGGGCCTGCCGATCATCCGCACGTCCGTCGACCACGGCACGGCCTTCGATATTGCCGGAAAGGGAATCGCCAACGAAGAAAGCATGCTGTACGCCTTGGATTTAGGAAAAAACTTTATTACACAATAAGATGATCTTGAGGGAGGGGATAGAATGGCGTTTAAAGCGAAAGGGCTTATTACACCGGTAGTTACTGCATTGACAGAGGCAGAAGCGTTTAATAAATTAGAATATCAATCTTTTATTAACCATTTGATTGAAGCGGGAGTTCACGGTATTTTCCCTTTGGGGACGAACGGTGAATTTTACGCCTTTACGGCCAAAGAAAAATTGGAAATCATCGAAGCTGCTGTAGAAGCCGTCGACGGCCGCGTTCCCGTTTACGCCGGTACGGGCTGCGTGACGACGAAAGAAACGATTGAATTGTCCAAAGCTGTACAGGCTATGGGCGGCGTAGACTGTTTGTCCATCATCACGCCGTACTTCGCAAAGGCCTCTCAGGGCGACCTCATCGAGCACTACAGCGCCATTGCCAAGAGCGTAGATATGCCTATTCTCCTGTACAATATTCCAGCCCGGACGGGAAATTCTATCGAATATAAAACGGTGAAGCAGCTGGCGGCATATGAAAACATCATCGGCATTAAGGACTCGAGCGGCAACTTCGACAACATGCTCAAATATATCGAAAATACGGATCCGCGCTTGTGTGTATTAGCCGGCAGCGATTCTCTCATCCTGTGGACCCTCATGGCTGGCGGTACGGGAGCCATCTCGGGCTGCTCCAACGTCTTCCCCGAATTGATGGTCAGCATTTACAACTATTGGGAAGCAGGCGACATGGAAAAAGCGAACGAATCGCAGAAGAAAATCCGCGCCTTCCGCAACGTCATGCAGATGGGCAATCCCAACTCGGTCGTTAAATTAGCCGTCAACATGAGAGGCTACAACGTAGGGCCGGCCCGGCAACCGTTAAATTGTACGGATCCCAGTATAGTACAAGCGCTTAAAGAAGTATTCAAACTGTATGAGTAAGGAGTGATTCATCATGTCTATTTCCAGCACGTATCTCGATTCTTTAACTCCGTCGGCAATTCGCAGTATTACTGCAAAAATTAGAGATAAGGCAAGCCAAGGAATCAAAATTGATTCTTTTGCCGGAGGATTGCCAGCGCCGGATTTATTTCCTGTAAAGGAATTGGAAGAAATTACAGTGAAAGCCTTCCAAGAAGAAGGTGGAGAAGTAATTCAATATGCGGCATCAGATGGATATACTCCTTTACGAGAAGAGATTGCCCGCTTGATGAAAGAGAAATTTGATGTAACGAATATTACTTTTAAAAATGTCTTCATTACTTGCGGGTCTCAACAGGGCCTCAACTATATATCCAAAGGGCTGATTGAAGACGGAGATTGTGTTGTATGTGAGACACCGACATATGTAGGAGCCATTGACAGTATAAAAGCTTATAACCCGACTGTAATCGGCGTTCATATGGATGACGACGGTATTAATTTAGAGGAATTAGAAGCCGTTTTAAGAGGAAATACCGTAAAATTTATTTATCTGATTCCCGACTTTCAAAATCCCAGCGGCCGCAGTATGTCGGTCGAAAAACGCAAACAAATTGTAGAACTGGCAGAAAAATACGATACATATATTTATGAAGATGCGCCGTACAGTCTCATTTCGTTTACTGGTAACATTATGCCAGCTGTCAAATCCTTCGATAAATATAACAGAGTGATATATGCGGGATCTTTTTCTAAAACGATTGCTCCGGGACTTCGTGTAGGTTGGATCGTTGCAGACGAAGAAAGCATTACAAAATTAGTATATATGAAAATGAGGGATGACTTGCAGGTTAACAATATTGCGCAAAGACAAGTATACGGATATCTGTACAACTATAATTTTGACGAGCATTTAGCCACGATTCAAGGCATATACAAAGAACGCAGAGACTGCATGTTGCAGGCTGTTAAAACCTATTTCCCTGAAGATACGAAAGTGGTCGTGCCGGAAGGCGGATTATTCATGTGGTTGGAATTAAATCCGTCTATTGATACGCTGCAAATGTTTGATTATGTTTTTAGCAAAAATATTGCATATGTGCCGGGAACGTTCTTTTGCGTAGGTGAAAAGGGACTCAATACAATGCGGCTGAATTTTGCAACACTGGATACGGATGTTATCGAAACGAAAATTGCCGAATTAGGAACGCTGATAAAATCTTATATGGAAGCCCGTAAATAGGGGAAAAGAGGGTGTGACTGATGACTAGTAAAAAGAAAATGTCCCTTGGGACTAAATCTTTGATTGGCGTAGGATTAGGGTTATTATTAGGCGCGGTATTAGTACAAATTCCGCCGGGAATGATTCGAGACGAATTCTTGGTCAATGGGGTATTCGAATTTATTGGGAAAGCGTATTTAACGTTATTAAAGATGACCATTATTCCCTTCGTATTTTGCTCGTTGATTGTGGGAATGTCGTCGGCAACTGATGTAAAACAGGTAGGCCGCGTCGGCTCTAAAATATTAATGTTATACGTTGTCTTTGAAATCGTAGCTTCTGCTTTTGGTATTTTCGGCGGCATCGTATTGCAGCCCGGTAGCGGCGTCGACATGGGGACGATTGCTCTGGAAGAAACTGCTGCGGCTAAAGCTACGTCTATCTCCTTTATAAACGTTTTATTGAACATGTTGCCTTCTAACATTTTTGAATCCTTGGCTAAAGGCGATATGATACATGTTGTCTTATTTGCGACACTCATTGGTGTTGTCATCAGCTTAGTTCAAGAAAAGGCTAAACCTGTAAAAGACGTCGTTGATTCGTCTTATGCTATCATGACCAAAGTTGTTGATATCGTCATGCAGTTAACTCCTATCGGCGTTTTTTGCCTGATGGCTAAGACGGTTGTAACGGCGGGATATGCAGTCATTTTTGCCTTGGCTAAGTATGCTGTTTGTGAAATTTTCTTATTTGTTCTATTTGGGATTATCGTTTATATTCCGCTGTTAAAGTTTGGAGCAAAAGTCAGTCCTATCCCCTATTTGAGAAAATTCTCTCAAATGGCAATTATTCCCTTTTCCACTACGTCGTCTAATATCAGTATCCCTTATTCCTTAAAGCTATGTGATAATTTGGGCGTGTCGAATAAGATATCTTCCTTTACTATTCCTCTTGGTGCTACGGTAAATATGGATGGCAGCGCTATTATGCAGGGGATGACAGCGATGTTTGTGGCGCAGTTATATGGAATTGAACTGACGGCCTCTATGATTATTACCATTGTTATTACGGCTACGTTAGGGACAATCGGTTCGCCCGGTATGCCTGGCGTAGTTATGGTTACGCTGCTGACCGTGCTTTCGTCGGTAGGCTTTCCGTTGGATGCGATTGCTATCATTGTTGGTATTGACCGCTTTACCGATATGTTCAAAACCGTACTAAACGTCATGGGGGATTCTGTTTGCACTTGCGTTGTAGGTCGTTCTGAAGGCGAATTAAACGAAGCAGTTTATTATGACATGAGTAGGAAGATTGACTTCAATTGAGGAGGAACACGATGAATCAATGCCAGTTAACGATTCCCGGCGTTACGTATGCCGGCCCGGGAAGTATTGAAAAGATTTCAGAGATTATAGAAAAAGAAGGGGTTTCTTCCGTCTTATTGTTTACGGATAAGGGGATTCGCAGTACGGGCTTGACGGCCCCGATTGAAGCTCTTTGTGCAGACGTGGCCTTGACTGTCATCGACGATTTGGCGACGGAGCCTTCCTATCAGGATGTAGAGCGGGTCATCGCCGAAGTCGAAGACAGCCGTATTGACCTGATTATCGGCGTCGGCGGCGGCAGCGTCATGGATGCGGCGAAATTGGCCAGCATCGTCATCGGCGCCGACTACGGCGTCCGCGATCTCTTAAAGGACCCGACGATTGCTAAGAAGTACATCAAGTCGCTCATGATTCCTACGACTTGCGGCACTGGCTCGGAAGCGACGTGCAATTCTATCGTCGCCGTGCCGGAACAGCAGTCCAAGCAGGGCATCGTCAATACCTGCATGATTCCCGACTACGTTATTTTGGACGCGGCCATGATTCACGGGCTGCCGCCGAAGATCGTGGCCTCTACGGGCGTAGACGCCCTGGCTCACGTTGTAGAATGCTTTACGTCTAAAAAGGCGACGATTCTCAGCGATACCTATGCGAAGGAAGGGGCGCGCAAGATATTCCGCAACATTCGCGAAGCCTATGCCGACGCCGATAATATGAAGGCGAAGACGGAGCTGCTCATCGGCGCCTATTACGGCGGCATCGCCATTACCGGTTCCGGCACGACAGCTGTTCACGCCTTGTCCTACCCGCTGGGCGGGAAATATCACATTCCCCACGGCGTGTCGAACGCCATCCTCTTCGCCCACGTCATGGAGTTCAATAAGGACGCCTGCGCCGACCGCCTGGCTCTTCTCTGCGACGCCGTGTACCCGGAAAAATATGCCGAAACGGTCGAAGCGAAGGCGGATTACATCATTTCGGAAATCAAGGACATCGTCGCTAAAGTACAGATTCCAACGAATCTGGAAGAATTAGGTGTAAAAAAGGAAGATATTGATTTCCTCGTAGAGGCCGGCAGCCAGCAGCAGCGCCTTTTGGTAAACAACTGCAAGGAACTAAGCCTGGACGACATCCGATACTTGTATAATAAGCTATTTTAAAAAGACTTTAATATCATAGCCTCCCAAGCGATGATACAGTAAAAAACGGTAATTCCTGTGACATGGAATTACCGTTTTTTGTTACAAATGCATGCTCTCCTGATTGTTCATGGAGAAGCCGCCCCGTTCTACGTTGTCGAAGTCCAGGGCCGGGTCGTATTCTGCTTTGATGGCTTTTAGTTTTTTTACGAGGCCCCAGGGCTCCTGTACGGACAGGGTTTCGCCGCGGCCGGAGAGGACCCACAGGACCTTGTAGCCGCGCGGCGGTTCGGCCAGCTTGGCTTCGCCCTTGCCGTCGGTAAAGTAGATGAGGAGGTCGATGTCCTTGGCCTCGTTGGCGTACTGGAAGACCGGCGAGTAGGACGTGCCGCCGCGGACGTCGAGGCGGTTTTTGATGTCCGCCAGCTCGCGGACCTGATAGACGCGGCGAATTTCGTCGTCGCATTCGATGAGGGTGATGTCGTGCTTATAGTTGCGGACGATGTGGAAGACTTCCTGCATGGCCTGCTTGAATTCGCTGTCGCTGATGCTGCCGCTGATGTCGACGGCGACGATGAGCCTGGCCACGTGGGCCCGCAGGTGGCCGGGCAGGTCCAGACGTTCCGGCTGGCGGCGGTTGCGCCGGGCCGTCGTCTTTTTCTTGCCGCTGGCGATGGAGCCGACCAGTTTTTTCAGGTACCAGTGCCAGGGCAGGTCTTCGTCTTCGGCTTTCAGGGCGGAAATCATGCTTTCCAAGTAGTTGGAGAGCTGGCCCTTGTGGGCCGAGTCGATGTATTTGGCCGTAAACTTCCGCAGGGTTTGTTCGTCTATGTCGTCCGATTCGTCCCAGGCGTCGTGAGTCTGGTCGGGACTGTAGGACACGGCGATGGTTTCGTCGCGGCGGCTTCCTTCTTCAATGGCGTCTTTTTTGTCCGTCCGCAGATCCAGGGCCGTCTGTATTTTTTCCACGTAGTATTCGAAGGACTCGAACGGCGTCAGCAAGAGGTCGAAGTTGATGTTGACCCAGTCGATGGTCGTGGAAAAGGGCGGCAAATGGTCCAGGTAGGTATTGACGACGACGTCCATGGCCAGGTTAATGGCCTGCTTGCTGTAGCTGCCTTTCAGCTCTTTGGCACGGACGAGGTGCATGGAGACGACGTGCAGAATTTGGTGCTTGATGGACGTTTCCATCTGCTCCGGCGACAGGGCGAGGAAGATGAGGGGGTTGAAATAGAGGATATACCGCGTGCCTTTGAAGGTGACGCTGGTGGCGTCGGCAATGCTGAAGCGGATTTCCTTGCCCATTTGAAACAGGAAGTAGCCGAAGAAATTGTCCTTATCCTCCATGAGGCGCAGGTTCAGCCTGTCGATGAAGGCGAAAAATTCCCTGGCGAAGGCTGTTGGAACGGGAGGCCTGTTTCCTTTGTTTTGCTGCTTCCGCAGGTCGTCGGCGACGAGGGAGGCCTTTTGGTACAGCAGGATGGCTTCGACGGTCAGATTGTGTTCCATAGGATCACCTGATGGGGCGGTACGCCTTGAAGTAGGCGGCTACAAAATTGGCGTTTTCGATAGCGTAGGCGTAGACCCGCTCGTTCGTCGCCTTGATGTCCTTCATGATGCCGATGAGGAGATCGACGGGATAGAGGGACAGGTATTCCATGAGGCGGTCGACGGCTTCGTCGGCCTGGCCGTCGTCTATGACATCGTCCAGGCGGCGGAGGATGTTTTTGGCCGCCAGGTACAGGCGCGTGTGGCTTTCGCCGGCGACGCGCTCTGCCAGGGACGGGTTCAGGTCTTGGCCGGAGAACACGTCGTCGTAGCCGATGAGGGGCTGGGCGTCCGATTCGATGAAGTTTACGAACTCTTCGGCGATGAGCTTGCCTACGTTGCCGCGGATGACGTTGAAGAATACAGCCTTCGGCACGTCGCCCTGCTGCGTGTAGAGCTTATACAGGTCGGAAATGCGCTCGTAGCTGCGCGGCGTGGCGTTGATGTCGCCGTCGTTGTGCTTATCCAGGTATTCCGGGAAGGTGGAAATAAATTCCATGACCTTCGGATCGATGCCGGCGTCGGCGGCCCAGTCCAGCCACTGCAGGTAGTCCGCTTCCATATACAGCCAGACGAAGCGGTTTTCCTGGGCGGCGTCCATGGCGACGGCTTCGTAGTCGTACGAGTCGGCCGGGTTCATGGCGGCGACGATGCGCACGTCCTTCGACAGGACGTAGCCGTTGATTTCCCTGTTGAGGATGAGGTTCATCAATTCTTGCTGCACGGCGTGCTCGCAGCGGTTGATTTCGTCGATAAACAGCAGTACGGTGCCGCCGCCGGCGATGACTTCGTCGATGGCCCGCAGCTTATGATGGACGGCGTAGACCGTCGTCTTTTCTTCGACGGCCTGTCCCGCGTCGTCGCGGCGCGTATAGGTTTCAATCGTCGGCAGGCCGCCGATTTCCCCTTCCTTCAGGAGGTTGCCGTCGATATTGATGAGGGTCCAGCCGTGTTTCTCCGCCAGCTGGTGAGCCAGGGAGGTCTTGCCGATGCCGGTCTCGCCGACGAGAAGGGGCACTTCGCCGGCAGCCAGGACTAATTCTACGCTTCGTAAGGTGTCGATAAAATTCATGATAGTCTCCTATTTTATAGTTAATTTTTCGTCTACGGTGATTTTTTTGGCCTTGGCGCTGCCCCATTGGTCGACGAACAGGACCTTGTCGACGGGGCTCATGTCCAGGGCGCTGCAGTTGATAAAGGCGCGGACGTACGGCTCCGATACATCGTCCTGAGACAGGACGCGCCGCAGCACCTCTTTGAGCTCGTCCCGGCTGATGACGCAGTCCTTGGGCACGTATTTCATGACCATCGGGTTGAGGGCGAAGAAGGACAGCATTTGTTCCTTCGTCGGATGGGAGAGGAGCAGGACGGCCTGCTCGGCCTTCTGGACGGCGGCGAAGACTGCCGACGGGGCCGGGGATTTGATATAGCGCAGGGCCTCGTAGTTTTCGGCGACGGCTGCTTCCTGTACGGCCGCGCTGGGGTTCTTGATGTATTTTACGGCGTCGTAGTTCTTGCGCACGGCCTGCAGCTGCAGCTCTTCGCTGGGGTTGGGGATGTAGCGGATAGCCCATCCCGACTGGGAGAGAGCCGCCTGAATGAGGGCCGGCGACGGGTTTTCCACGTAGGCCAGGTTGTTCCAGCCGCTCTGCACGGCATGGAGCAGCAGGTCTTCCGGCGGATTGTCGATGAACTGGATAGCCCGCGCCGTATTGGCGATGGCCGCTTCTTCCATCTCCCGCGTCGGATTGTCGATGTACTGGAGGGCCAGGCCGTTGGTCTGGACGGCGAGGAGCTTCATAGCGTCGGTCGGGTTTTCTATGCGAGCGATGACGTAGGGGTTGTTCCGTATCATCTTCATGTATTTTTCAGTTTCCATAGAACGCTTCCTTTTCTTCATATACTATAAAACAATACAATGGGCGTATGGTAAGGCCCATACATGATTATATTAAACAAAAAAAAACAGGCCTGCAACTACATTTTGAAAAATGCGTTGGGCCTGCTGTCAAGGGCGGCTTATTTCCGTATCAGCGCCGCTGCGCGATGGATGTTGATGAACGTTCCCATGACGTCGCGGAGGCGGAGGGGATCGGCCGATGTATTGACGTAAAAAGATTGGCCGTCCGGCGCGTATACGCCGGTCAGGGTGCTGTCGAAGGAATAGGACTGCTCCCGCTTATTGGCGTGGAACGACGCCTTGTATTCGTTGATCTGGCGAATCAGCCGGCCCGATTGATAGGCTTCGGCGTCTAAGGGGTCGGCATACGTTTCGACGTAGAGGGTGCAGGACAGGTTTTCGAGGCTGTTGGGATAATCCATGGTCTGAATGGCCTGAATGGTATTGATATCGACGTAGACGACGCTGTCGTTCTGGGCGCTGACGACGCGGTAGCGGTCGGGCGACTGGAGCAGCGTGTCCGAATCCATAGCCTGGGACGCAGCGGAACCAGCTAGGAGCAGGAACGACAGGGATAAGAGGGAGAGAAGTTTTTTCATAGGGCTTCATCCTTTCTTCAGAGCGTATAGTATAAGAGAATTGTACATATTGTACCATACTCCAGAAGAAACGCAACGTCGGAAACGGTCGGGGCATGGCAGCGCCCGGCGGGAAAATGGAAGAAATATATTGAAAAATATATAAAGAATAGATATAATGGCAAGGTATTGTAAACGTCTGCGTGGGAACGCATCAGTCCCGATAACTAAGGCGTTTTCAGCCGTATTCCACTTGCGGAATCAAGGAAAATATCATAAAATACTCCTATGGAAAACGTAAATCCGTAATGTTGAATGGAGTTCTTGATGACCATATTGTAGTATACGGGAAAGGATTGGTTCATATGTTAGATTTTCGTATCCATACATTTTTATGCGTTTGCCGCCACATGAATTATACGAAGGCTGCCGCCGAATTGCAGATTACGCAGCCTGCCGTATCGCAGCATATCCGGCATTTGGAAAAAGAGTACCAGACTAAATTGTTCGACTACACGGGCAAGCGGCTGGAACTGACCCAGGCCGGTCAAATTCTGCTCAACGCGGCGACGACGATCAGCCATGACAACGTCATGCTCAAGCAGCGCCTGCAGGACCTGCAGCAAAACAATAAATCCGTCGCCTTTGGGGCGACCCACACGATCGGCGAATTCGAGATCATCGACCGCCTGGCCGATTTCCTCCACGAGCACGCCGACGTGAACATCCGGATGAAGATTGCCGATACGGACAAGCTGCTGAAAGCCGTCGACGAGGGGATTATTGATTTTGCCATCGTCGAAGGGTTCTTCGACCAGGACCAGTACGAAACGCTGCTGTTTTCCAACGAGCCGCTCATCGCCGTATGCGGGCCCGATTACGACGCGCCGTCGGAAATGTCTTTGGCCGACTTGATGCGCTATCGGCTCATCGTCAGGGAAAAAAGCGCCGGCACCCGGGAGCTCCTGGAACGGAGCCTGGCCGAGCACAGCCTGACGATTTCCGATTTCCCCCTTCGCCATGAAGTAGGGAGCCCCCAGGCCGTAAAGGGACTGACGTGCCGCAACTGCGGCGTCGCCTTTTTATATGAAAAGTCCGTGCGGCAGGAAGTAAACGACGGACGGCTCAAAGAAATCGCTATCCGCGATTTTTCCGTTACCCACGCCGTGACGTTTTTGTGGCGTAAAGGCAGTATGTACAGCGCGATGTTCCGGCAGATGTACAATCAGCTCAAAGGCTGAGGGACGCGTCGCTGATTCATGATGTAGTAGTTATGTTTTCTGAAAGGGTGAAATATCATGTTATATTCGACAGAAGTAAAGAATATGTGTCCCGTAAAAAAGGGCGCGTATCACGGCCCGGCACCGATTCCTGAAGAAGGCAAATGGGTGCAGGTCAAGGAAATTAAGGATATCAGCGGTCTGACTCACGGCGTAGGCTGGTGCGCTCCCCAGCAGGGCGCCTGCAAGCTGACGCTGAACGTAAAGGACGGCATCATCGAAGAAGCCCTCGTAGAAACCCTCGGCTGCTCCGGCATGACCCATTCGGCAGCGATGGCTTCGGAAATCCTGCCGGGCAAGACGCTCCTCGAAGCGCTGAATACGGACCTGGTATGCGACGCCATCAACGTAGCCATGCGCCAGCTCTTCCTGCAGATCGTATACGGCCGCACGCAGACGGCCTTCTCCGAAGGCGGCCTTCCCATCGGCGCCAGCCTGGAAGATTTGGGCAAGGGCCTGCGCAGCCAGGTCGGCACGATGCTCGGCACGAAAGCCAAGGGCACGCGCTATCTGGAAATGACCGAAGGCTATGTCACCCGCATGGCTCTCGACGAAGAAAACCAGGTCATCGGCTATGAATTCATCCACCTCGGCAAGATGATGGACGCTATCAAAAAAGGCGTAGAACCGGCCCAGGCCATGGAAGACGCCAAAGGCCATTACGGCCGCTTTGACGAAGCAGCTTCGTACATCGATCCGAGAAAAGAATAAGGAGGGCTCATCATGGAATTGTTTGAAAGCTACGACAGAAGAATAGATAAAATCCTCGGCGTGCTGAAAGAATACGGCATCGGCAGCGTAGAAGAATGCCGCGACATCTGCGCCGCCGCAGGCATCGACCCGTACCAGATCGTAAAGACCGTTCAGCCCATCGCCTTTGAAAACGCCGGCTGGGCCTATACGGTAGGCGCGGCCATCGCTATCAAGAAGAACGCCCGCACGGCCGTAGAAGCGGCGAAAGCCATCGGCGAAGGCCTGCAGGCCTTCTGCATTCCCGGCTCCGTCGCCGACGACCGCAAGGTAGGCCTCGGCCACGGCAACCTGGCGGCTATGCTGCTCCAGGACGAAACGCAGTGCTTCTGCTTCCTCGCCGGCCACGAATCCTTCGCCGCCGCTGAAGGCGCTATCGGCATCGTCCGCAACGCCAACAAGGCCCGCAAGGTGCCCCTGCGGGTTATCCTGAACGGCCTCGGCAAGGACGCCGCCCAGATTATTTCCCGCATCAACGGCTTTACGTACGTACAGACCCAGTTTGATTACGGAACGGGCGAACTCCACATCGTCCGCGAAATCCCCTATTCCAAGGGTGAACGGGCCAACGTCCGCTGCTTCGGCGCCGACGACGTCCGCGAAGGCGTGGCTATCATGCATCACGAAGGCGTCGACGTATCCATTACGGGCAACTCGACGAACCCGACCCGCTTCCAGCATCCCGTTGCCGGCACGTACAAGAAAGAATGCGTCGAAATGGGCAAGAAGTACTTCTCCGTCGCTTCCGGCGGCGGTACGGGCCGCACGCTCCATCCGGACAACATGGCTGCCGGTCCGGCTTCGTACGGCATGACCGATACGATGGGCCGCATGCACTCTGACGCTCAGTTTGCCGGCTCGTCTTCCGTACCGGCTCACGTAGAAATGATGGGCTTCCTCGGCATGGGCAACAACCCCATGGTCGGCGCGTCCGTCGCTGTCGCCGTAGCCGTAGAAGGCGCGGCTAAGGAAGGCAAATTCTAATTCGGCATTGCTTCGTATTCGCAAAGTGCAAAACGCAGTTTCCCAATCGGGAAGCTGCGTTTTTTGACGCTCCTGTAGTATTGTGATATAATATATCCCGACAAAAATATATAAAACGACAAAAGGCTATCCGGCAAGATGCGTTTCGGTCTGTTGCGGATAGCTTGTTTCTTGTGAAATCATATATAACCTGCTAATAAGACAAGATGTAAACGGTAATGACGTAGTAGTGAAATGGGGTATTCGATGAAGACGAGAAAAAAAATTGCAGCTATGATATGTTTCATGATGATGACTTCTGTATCGGTTGTCGGCGCGACGTTTCATCCCGGTGACCGGGGCGATCAGATCGTGGCGATTCAAAACGCCTTAGTCCGCAACGGCAGCGACATCGCCGTCGACGGCGATTACGGCACGGGGACGAAGGAAGCCGTCAAGGCCTTTCAGGAACGGCACGGCCTGGACGTAGACGGCATTGTCGGCGCCCAGACCTACGAAGCGCTCATGGGAGCGGCTATGCCGGAAAACGTGAGCAGCCACTTTATTGAAAAAAAAGCGATTAAAAACAAAGGGAAAGAAAACCTCATGTTCCCTCTGGTCACGGCGGACAACGCCATCAGCGTCGTCCAGCAGGCCTTGGCCAATAAGGGCTATAACCTCGACGTAGACGGCGTCTTCGGCGTCGGCACGGAACAGGCCGTCCGCAAATTCCAGGCTGACAACGGCCTCGACGTAGACGGCGTCGTCGGCAAGGCGACGTTCTACGCCCTGACAGGGGAAGCGCTGCCCGGCGGCCCCCTGCGCCGCTTCGGAAACGGCGGCTACGGCAGCGCGACAGGCACGGCCAACTCCCGCCTTGCCAAGCAGCTCCTGGGCATTGCCAACCAGTATAAGGGCGTACCCTACGTCTTCGGCGGCTCTACGCCGTCGGGCTTCGACTGCTCAGGCTTTACGCGCTATGTTTATTCGGCCGTAGGCATCAGCCTGCCCCGCTGCGCCGACGAACAGTACAGCGTCGGCAGCGACGTATCCATGTCCAACCTCCAGCCCGGCGACTTGGTATTCTTCTCGACGTATGAACCGGGCATTTCCCACGTAGGCATTTACATCGGCGACAGCCAGTTTATCAACGCCTCCAACGACGGCGTCAGCGTAGCCGACCTCAACAGCCGCTACTGGGCGTCCCGCTACGTAGGAGCCAAACGGGTCATCAACGGATAAACCGCACGAATTTCATATGGCAACATACAGCGCGCCCTTCTGCGCCAGATAGAGTTATCTGGTACAGAAGGGCGCGTTTTGTCATTTCAGCAGTTTATGGGCTAAGGCGTAGTCGACGAGCTCTGATTTCGTCGTGCAGCCCAGTTTCTGCATGAGCCGCGACTTGTACGTCGATACGGTCTTGATGGAAATGTGGAGCGTATCGGCGATGGCTGCCAGGGAATAGCCGTGGACGAGGTAGGTCAGGACTTCCCGCTCGCGGGCCGACAGGTCGACGGGGTCCTTCGGCGGGTCGATGAGGCTGTTCAAGAGGGTGTGGGCGTCTTCGTCGCTGAGGTAACGGCGGCCGTCCATGACGGTGCGCAGGGCCTGGAACAGCTCCGTGTCGATGGCGTCCTTGCAGATGTAGCCGTCGGCGCCCTGGGTCATGACCTCCTTGATGTACTGCTGCTCGCTGTACATGGTGAGGACCAGGATTTTGACGGCCAGGCCGCGCCGTTTGATTTCCTTCAGGCAGTCGAGGCCGCTCGCTCATGACCGGCATGGACAGATCGAGCAGGACGACGTCGACAGGCGTCGTTTTTAAGATGTCCAGTACCTCGCGGCCGTTGGAGGCCTCGGCCGCGACGTGAAAATCGCCTTGGGACGACAGGAGCAGCTTGAGGCCCGTGCGCAGGATGCGGTGGTCGTCGGCGAGCAGTATGTTAATCGGTTTGGTCATGGGAGACGCCTCCTTCGTCAGATGAATCTTTCAGCGGCAAGGTAATGACGATGCACGTGCCGTCGTTGGGGTAGCTGTCGATATAAAAATGGCCGTTGAGCAGCTCCGCCCGTTCGCGCATGCTGACGATGCCCAGGTGGTTGTCGAGGCGGGCCTGCTCCAGCGTATCTTCGCTGAAGCCGACGCCGTTGTCCGTAATAGACAGGGTCAGGGTATCGTCGTCGGTTTTGATGGTAATATCTACCGCATCGGCCTGGGAATGGCGGACGATGTTGGTCAGGGCTTCCTGCATCAGGCGGTAGCACAGCAGGGAAATCGGATGGGACAGGTGGGAAAAATCGCCGCTTTGAGAAAAGGAAATATGAATGTGCGGCTGGGCGCGGCGGAACGTGTCGAGGTATTTTTCCATCGCCACGATGAGGCCCAGGTCGTCGAGCAGGGGCGGGTGCAGGTTCACGGCCAGGTGGCGCAGCCCTTCCAGTGTATCCTTCATCAGGTCGCGGACGCCGCACAGGAGCTCTTTGGCGTCGGCGTCGCTCGTCTTGTCCATGATGATGCGCAGGTAGGCCAGCATGGTGACCATGGACTGGCTCGTCTCATCGTGGAGCTCCCGGGAAATGCGCCGCCGCTCGTCTTCGCGGGCCGAAAAGAGCTGGCTGATGAGCCACATCCGCATTTTTTCCTTTTCCTGCAGGGCCTGGAGGAGGCGCGAGTTTTCCTGCTCGCGGGCCGACAGGCGCGACGACAAGGTGTTGAAGGCCCGGGCCAGGCGGCCTACGTCGTCAGGCGTCTTTTCCGGCACCTTTACCTGATAATTGCCCCGTCCCAGCTGGCGCACGGCGGCGGCCATCTGCTGGATCGGCTTGAGGAAGCTGCGGGCGTAGCGCGTAGCCAGCCACGAAGAGGCGAGGCAGATGAGGATGATGAGGATGATCATTTCCAGAAAGCGGCGCTGCATGACCTGAGTCATGGTCTTTTCCGACAAGCCGATGCGGAAATAGCCGACCAGGCCGTTGTCGATGGGGCAGAGCACTTCGCGGATGTACCCTTCGTTGCTGTCGAAGGTCATCGTATCTACGGTGACGCCGGGCTTCGGCTCCCGCACCAGGGGCAGGCCCTTGGGGATGCCGTTCGTAAAGGTGCTGGCTAAAATCTGGCCGTTGGGGTGGAATACGATGATGTAGCGGATCTGGTCGTTCAGGGACTGGATCTGCATGAGCCGCTCCGTCATGGAAAACCGGTCGTCCAGGAGAATGTCGCTGCTGATGACGGCGCTCATGGTCTGGCCGATTTCGACGCCCGACTTGTCGAGCTCCCGCTCCATTTCGGAGCTCGTCGTGTACAGCAGGAGGCTGCCGATGAGCAGGCCGCAGATGAAGATGGTGCCGACGATGAGGGCGTTAAATTTTACGTACAAGCTGTAATTTCTCATGGTTATTCTCCGGGTACGTTGTTGCGGATACTGTATTTATGGCGGAGGGCGGCGTACAATTCCGGCTCAGGCGGCACGAACTTGTCGATGAGGGTGCGCTCCATGGCCTCGTGCAGGGCCGGGTCCTGGTCCATGCTGTAGAAGATGCGGCGCAGCTCGGCCTTTTCGGCGTCGGGCAAATCGCTGCGCATCACGACGGGCCCTGTCGGAGCCGCCGGCAGGACGGCGAAGACCCGGACCTTTTCGCACAGCTGGGGATTCCGCCGGTTTACGAAGTCGTAAATCTGGCTGTCGACGCTGGCCGCGTCGGCCAGGTGGTTGGCGACGGCCCAAATGGATTTATCGTGGTTATAGGTGTAAAAGGTCGATTTGAAATAGGCCGAAGCCGACGTATTCATGTCCAGCAGAAGAAAGTCGATGGCCTGCCGGCCCGAATAGCTGAGGGGATCCGTAAAGGCGAAGACCCGGCCCTGCAGCTGGCTGAAGTCGGTAATGTCGCTGTCCGAGGCGGCGATGAGATAGGTCTGGTACAGTACGGACCCGTTGGTCTGGGTCATGGCTAGCAGCTCGATCGGCGTTTTGCCCCGGTAGGCCGAGTAGGCCCCGGTGGAGAAAAAGGCGATGTCGGCGCCGCCGTTGTCCATGAGCTTGTTTAGTTCCTCGTAGGTCCGCTTTTGCAGGAGGACGGCCGGCTTTTGCAGCTCCTGGGAAATGTGGCTGACGAACTTCTGGTACGACTGGCGCGTTTCCTTAGGCGACATGACCGAGGCGAAGGCGATGCGTAGGGGCTGGACAGACGATGCCGCGGCCGCCGGGGTTGTTTGCGGCTGAGTCTGGGTAAAGTCGATTTTTCCTGCCGGCCGGTCGCAGCCGGCGCAGCACATCAGGACGGCTGCCGCCGCCGCAGCGAGCAGGCGAAGCCAGATTTTGCTCCGTTTCATAGCATAGCTCCTTCACATAATGATACGTAGTCTTATATGTATCATATCATGAAATGACAGAGAGAGAAACTGACGGGGCCGTATAAAAAAAGAAGCAAAGAACCATGTCTTCGCTTCTTTTTCTAACTGCCGGAGCAGTTCCCTAGAAGAGTTTTGAGATGTATATGAAAGAGAGAAAGCAAGAGGGATTAATCTTCCTGCGGCTTGGCGTTCCAAACGAGGAGAGCCAGGAGCGTCGAGGCGACAGCTGCGCCTACCCAGAATTCCGTAGCGTAGCCGAAGTCGTATACCTTTTCGCCGCCAACGACGGTGATGGTCATGAGCTTGCCCGTGACGAATTCCTGAATGGCCGCGCCGGCATAGCTCAGGAGGCCGATCATGCCCATAGCCGCGCCGGTAACGCGCTTCGGCACGATGTCGACAGCCATGAGGCCGCCCATGTAGCAGACCAGAGCGCCCATCGTAAATCCGTAGAAGGTCATGCAGAGCATGTCGACTGTAAAGGAATGGGGAGCCCAGACGAAGCCGGCGATGGACAGGGAGTACAAGATGCCGTACAGCAGGGCCGGTTTATTGCGCTTGTGGTTGAAGAACTTGTCGGAAATGAGGCCGCACAGGAGAGCGCCGAAGATACCGGCAACCTGCATGTAGGCCATGACGCCGGCTGCGCCCATGATGTCGTAGCCCTTTTCCGTCGTGAGGTAGATGACGCCCCAGCTTTCGACGGCGTAGCGGGCGATGTATACGCAAAGGGAAGACAAGCCGAGAATCCAGACGGCCGGGTTTTTGACGACGGCGTTCCACTGCTGGGAGCTGACGGATTTTTTCTTTTCCGCGTCGACCTGTTCCTGCGTCTTTTCGCCGTAGTAGACGGCGCCGTTGGGAAGACCCATCGTTTCAGGACGGTCGCTCATGCCGAAGTAAATGAAGATCGTGCCGATCAGGGAAATGATACCGGCGGCGACGAAGCCCATGGACCAGTTGTAGGCCGATACGATGGCGGCGATGGCGAAATAGGCGAAGGAAGAACCGAGGTTATGGCTCGTAAACCATACGCCGTACAAGGTGCCGCGCTGCTTGTTGCTGAACCACTGGTTCAGGGCGACGATGGACGGGCCTGCGCCGTAGGACTGGAACCAGCCGTTGAGGCCCCATAATACGGCTAAGGGGACGAAGGAGTTTACCAGGCCCATGCCGACCATCGTAAGAGATGAAATGAAAAGACCGAAGGAGAAGAAACGCTTGTTGTTCATTCGGTCGGCGAGGAAGCTGTTGGTAAATTTCCCTAAGCCGTACGTGACGAAGAAGATAGAACCGATAATACCGATTTCCGTCGGCGTGACGATGCCCGACGCCAGGAGCGGCTTTTTGATGACCGAATAGCTCTGGCGGATGATGTAGTAAAAGGCATAGCCAATGGTGATGGAGGCGAATACGCGCCAGCGGACGCTGTTGAACTTCCGCTTGACGACTTCCGAATCGGCGATCTGCGCGATATCCGGACCGGTTTTGAAGAACTGCCACAATAAATTCAACATACAGAAAAACTCCTTTCTTCATACTGCCTGTGTTTGGTCGTTCTTATTTGTTGAATTTATTATAATAAAACATAGTAACCATGCGGTATCGGAAAAAGTCTGATTTTGTTGTAGGAATTTTTCTGACAAAGAAAAGGCCGCGGCGATAAACGGAATAAGCGTATCCCTTTATCGCCGCGGATTGCGTTCATTTGATGAAATATGAATTTTATTGACGGCGAATTGTCAAGCTAAGTGCAACTTTTTAGAGTAATGTACTTCGTATGGCGTT
>ERZ838577.649-NODE-649-length-52766-cov-34.273036_pt1 | contig 52766 bp, 51 predicted proteins | sample MGYA00519682_ERZ838577 | MGnify/ENA primary metagenome ERZ838577 (study PRJEB31850, sample SAMEA3708838) | human gut metagenome | biome: human gut; feature: human-associated habitat; material: faeces | place: China | collected 2014 ...
GTCTCATGGTACAAGATTTTATAAAATGTTGATTTAGAACGATTAGCAAGGACAATAAAGGGCAGGATTTCGCTAACCACCAGAACGGGCCTTGTGCACCGGTAAACGTGGCGTCGGTCAGAAACTCGTTGGTCTGAAAGATGACATCATCTATTTCCTCTTCCAGAAGGTCTATGCCGAAATTCGATAGGATATTTCCGTCTGCCATTTCCGTTTCTTTTTTAGTTCCTGTTCACGGTTTCTTCTCCGTCGCTTCCTCCGCTGCCGCCACCCGTCTGCGAGCCACGCACGGCAAACCGGGATTCGTTCCACCGCTCCACGGCATCGCGCAGGATGCTTCCTTTGTCGATAGGCTGTGCTTCTTCTGCGTTCAGCAGTCCCTCCGTCACGGTGGCGTTCTGTTTCCGGGCGAGGTAGAGGATGAGCGTCCCGTTCTGCCGGGCGACATCCTCGCTGATGCGCAGGTACTCTTTCTTCCGCTGGGCGTTGGGCATGTAGGCATCCTTGGTGGCGTTGATGGCGCACTGGTACACCTGATAATATTCTTCCCAGCGTTCCCGTTCGTCCGGCGTGCCGCCACACAGGAGAATGCGGTCGATGTTGCGCCGGAAGCGTTCCATCTGTCCGTTCACCTTGTCGCCCTCGGCAAGCCAGGCCAGGTCCACCTGCCTGTCGGCCACGTTCAATGCCTCGACAGCGGCCCGTTTGACCAGTGCCGAGTCGATGGCTTCCGCCTCGTCGGTCTGGTTGTAGAGATTCACTCCGGCCAGCGTCCGGAACGACAGCTTGTTCTTCGCCGCCGCCGTCTTCTTGTACTTGTTGTGCAGCAGCGTGTAGTAGATTTCCGGGGTGAATGCCCCGGTGCCGGTTTCCATCACGGTAATCTGGTTCTGCTTGGGCGAGTCGTGGTTGTAGGTCACATACTGCGCATGGGCGGCATGTGCCGTCAGGACTGCCGCCGCAAGAAGTGTCATTGTTCGTTTCATGTGCATATCCTTTTCCTTTTTTCGTTAATAATCCAGTCTTCCGGCACCGCGCCAGCGGCCAAAGGCTCCGTCGATGATTTCCTGACGGCTGCGTGCCTGGTATATCTTTTCTTTCCAGTAGCCGATGCGTACCTGTATGTATCGCCATGTCTCCATATAGGCACGGTTCAGGTGCCGCTCGATGTCGTCGAGAGAGCCGTTGATGGCTTCCATGACCATCAGCAGGTCGGAAGTCGAGCAGGCAGCCGCTCCGGTGGCGTACAGCACAAGGTCGTTGAGCGACTTGTACAGCTGTTCCCCGTCATGGGCGATGTCTTCTATCGCTTTCTTGTTTATCGTGAGTATCAGGAGGTCTTCCGGCTCGGCCTTTCCGCGCTTCAGCACCTTGTCGTTGAACTCGGTCAGCATGTCCTTGTAGTCGCCGATGCGGTCGCTCACGGCCGTGTAGGTGTCCTTGGCGTTCAGCACCGTCCGCAGGGACTGGTACATCACGTCGATGACATCAAAGGCGCGTGTGTACCGGTCAAGGTCCACGTTCAGCTCCTTGTATTCCACGGTAGCGTCCTTGCTGTACTCGTGCAGCAGCTTGTTGCTGTATTCCAGGGTGGAACGTGCCAGCAGCAGGCTGCGCTGTTTCTTGTGGTCGTTGATGTAGGCTTCCACCGATACGATGTCGAAAGTCCATTGGGCTTTGGCGACATACGGCAGAAGAGCCAGCAGCAGGAAGGTCAAAGTCAGTCTCTGTCTCATCTTACGTCCTCCTTTCTGCCGTTCCCGTTGCGCAGGTTACGGGCATTTTCCACCCACCGTTCGTGGCATTCTTCCACAAGCGTGAGCCTGCGTCCTTCATCCGTGTCCAGTTCGGGCAGCACATCCTTCAACAGGTCGATGATGCTGTACTTGTAGTGCATCATCTTCTCCAGCGACACGAGGTCGGCGTAGATTCTCGTGAGGCGGGTGTCCACCTCACGGGCGATTTCAAGGCGGTCGCTTGACCATAGCAGGTGGTACACATCGCCCGTAGGCGTGTCTTCCATCGGCGGCGTGCTGGCATATTCGGTAGTAATCTTGCAGGAGGGGTATTCCCTCGCTATCTCCGCGATACGGTCGTTCACTTGCTTGGCCTTTTCCGCGTCCGACAGGTTCGGGTCGAGTGTCAGCACGTCGGCCACATGGGTGTCGGTGTATTCCGTGGTCAGTTCCCATGCTATCTGCAGGATGGCACGGTGTATCTTGATGCCGAGGAAGTATTTGGGCTTCCTCGCGATCGAAAGGGTCGCCTTGAAGGTGATGACGCCGTTGATGTCCGTCATGGTGGCCTTGCGCACGAAGGTGTAACCGTTCCATGCTCCGCCGTCCTGCCACGTCAGGTTGTAGGCGGTCTTGCAGTCCTGCATGATGGCCGGGATGCGGTAGTAGTCGTCCGTCGCCACGGCATTGTCGCCGGCAGCCTCCGATTTTGCGTTTTCGTAGTCTGCCAGTTTTTGCTGCCACTCGGCCAATTCGTTCTTCAGTTCCTGTACCCGGGTCTGGTTCGCATTATACTGCTGGCGGTAAGCGGCGGCATCTTCCACGCTCGATTCGGAGATTTTCTTCAACAGGGCGGCGTTCTCATCCTCCAGAGCCTTTATCTGCGACTGGAGGGCGGCGACCTGGTTCTCGGCTTCCTGCACCATCCCGTCCAGTTCCGAGGTGTCCAGTTCATTGTCCGTCACGGTGGTCTGCATGGCGCAGTCTTTTGAATGGCTGTTCAGCGAACTGCCGCACTTGCGGCATTTGTATTGGGTCGAACCCTGTCCGAGGGTCGCGCCGTCGGAACAGGTCACGCTGATGGTCACGCTCTCACAGCCCTGCAGTTTGGCGGCGTCCGTCGCCTGGTAGTAGTTCCGAGCGTCGGAGGCGATGTAATAGGTATAGCCTTCCTCGTTCTCGTTGATTTCCGACAGGCGGGCGTTGAGCTGCGCTTTGAAGGTGTTCAGGTCCATCGAATAAGAGTCAAATACATCCTCATAGACGACTTCCTCCCGGTTCCAGCTCTGGGTCACGTGGATTTCGTAGGCGTATGCTTTTTTGGTCTGTTTCCCGCCACGGCTGATGACGTAGGCCTTCTGGCTGTAACGGATGGAGTAAGTGAAGCCGTCGTTTTGGTTGTTCAGTTGCTGCACCCGGTCGCGCGACCATCCGGCATACCGCTCCGAGTTGGAGAGGGACTGCTCACGCTGCGAGGCGTTGGGATAGAACCCGGCGTCGGTGGTCTCGAAACGGGTCCATTCGCCGCCGTTCAGGATGCTGTTGTCGTCGGTGGGCGGATAGTAGTCGCACAGCGACACGCTGCCTTGTTCCCGGCGGGCGATGTACCACCGCTGGGTGTAGTAATTCCCGGCGGCTTCGTCCATGTAGTCGGTAATCCACGAGGTCAGGTCGTAGTTGCTGAAGTCGAACAGCCCGGCCACATTCTCCGGGCCGCCCACCATGTCGAGCAGGAGCCGTCCGGCATCCTGTTCCGCAGCTTCGTACAAGTAGCTGTAATGGTCATACAGGTGGAATATCTCTTCCACCTTGCCGTTCATCAGGTCATGGAACGAGCTGGTCTGCAGCAGGGCGTCGCCGATATTCCCGATGCCAGCCGTGGCCAGCCCCACACCCATGTTGTACAAATTGTCGAGGTCGCTCTGCAGGTTTTCTTTCGTGAAGTTGCCCGGTATGCGGGCCAGGTCGTCCAGCATCCGCTGCCAGTCAATGTTTCCCAGTTCGCTGAGCCGCAGCAGGGAGGCGAACTCTTCCTTGATTTCGAGAAAAGCCATGTCGGAAAAAGTCAGCGTGCTGTTGGTCACGATGCTCTCGAACTGCATGCACAGGCTCTTGGTGTCGTCGCACACTTTCATCAGGTAGCTGCCCCAGTAGAGGGCTGTCTGCGGGGATTGCAGCATCATCTTGGCCACCACCCAGATCTTCGGTATGATTTTCCGGGCGACCATGTTGTAGATACGGCGGTAATAGTAGTTTTCCGTGCTGCTGCTCCAGATACCGAGTTCGGACAGGGCCTTGTGTTCAAGGAATTTCGACGAGAAGATGCCGGCGGCGGCGACCTCCGCAGCCGTGTAGTGCTTGAGGATGTCGTCCACCTGCTCCCGGTAATAACTCTCGGCGACCGTCTCCGTACCGAAGGCGGCGGCCATCGCCGCCACGGTGCGTGTGTCGTAGTTCACGCTGTAATACTGGGCGTGGACATGCTGCACGGTGGCGAGCGACAAGAGCATTAGTATGAACGACAGCCGTTTCATGGTCATTTATTGCTGATTGTTTTTATCCCTCTTTTTCAGATTCAACACATGCCCCGCTGCATTCACCTTCTGGGCGAAAGGCAGGGACTTGCTTATGCCGCTGACATCCCAGTCGTGGCAGTAGGCTTCGATGGCTTCCTGGTGGCTGCAACGGAGTTCTTTCTTGTACAGTTTCAACGCTTCCTTCTCCGCGCGTTCGGTGGTGTAGGTCATATAGCATTCGTGCGGCTCCTCCACGCCGTACACGCCACTGGTCGAACCACGCCGGATGAAAACCTCGCGGAAGAAGCTGCGCCCTTCCTTGTTCTCCAGACGGTTGATGGTGAATATCTTCTTGCAGTCCACGTCGGTCAGGCCCAATATGGCCTTGATGCTGTCGAACCGTTCCTTGAACTTGCTCTGGTCGAGCAGCATCACCACATCGGAGTTGTTGATGATGGCTTCCTTTACTATCTCGCTGCCGATGATGTCCTGTATCTCCTGCGTCACCACGCCCACCGAGGCCCAGAACTTTCTTGCGGTCTTGTACATGAACTTGATGTATTCGGCCATGAGCGGCGAGGCGATGGCCTTCCACGCTTCCTCTATCACAAGGACTTTCCGGTTCTTCTTGATGCGCATCTTCTGCAGGAACACGTCCATGATGATAAGCGTTACGATGGGAAACAGTTTCTTGTTTTCCTTGATGGCATCTACTTCGAAGACGATGAACGTTTCCGAGAACAGGGTAGTGTCCACGTTCTCGTTCAATATTTTGTCGTAGTTGCCGCCTTTGTAGAACGGCTGTATCATGTAGGTATATTTGTCGTAGTCTATCTCCGTGATGTTGTTTTCCAGACAGATAAGTTCCAACCGTTCACAAGAGTATTCATAGAAGGTATTGAACGACAGCGAGTTTACTTTCAAGGCTTTCCGCCGTTCCTCCAGCAGGCGTATCTTGCCGTCCACCTTTTGTTCCAGTTCCGGCAGGTTCTCTGCATTCCATCTGCCTTTCCGCTTCTCGGCGGCTATCAAGGTCTTGTGCAGGTTCTCGCGCTGCACGGGGTCGTAACCGTCGAAGCCGTAGAAGTAAGCGTCGTAATAGTCCGTCACCATCTGCTCTACGATGCGGAACTCCAGTTCCGTGATTTTCGTGTCCGACCCTTTCCATATCAGTAAAATCAAGTTTTTCAGGAAGTCTATCTTTTCGATATTCAGTTCTGCCTGGGTGATGTTGAAAGGGTTCATGGTGATGGGCTTTTCCTCTGTATAGCTGATGTACTTGCCGCCCAGATACTCGCATAATCCCTCGTATGAATTACCCGTATCGACCATCACCACGTCCGTGCCCTGCTCATGGAGCTGGCGCACCACGCTGTTCATGTGGAACGACTTGCCGCTGCCCGAAGGCCCCAGGCAAAAGAAGTTCGAGTTGTCCGTCAGCTTGTTCTTTCCCTCCTTTCCGGTGATGTCGATGGCCACCGGCACGCCTTGGCGGTCGGTGTAGTAGATTTTCAGCGGCGTTTCCTCGCTGTGCTGGATATGTTCCTTATACATCAGGCACATGGCTGCGTCGCTCAGGGTCAGGAAACGGTCGTAGTCCTCGTTCAGGGCATAGCAGTTGCCGGGAAAAGAGGCGACGAACAGTTCCAGTTGGTTATAGGCATGCTTGCTGATGTGGATGCCCATGCGACCGAAGGCATTCTCCAGATAATTGGTGCATTTCTGTATGTCTGTGTCGGCAGATACCCCTACAACAAGATTGAAATGGCTGTACACGAGCATCTTGCTCTCCCTGGCAACTATCTCCTGCACACGCTTGATGTCCTCCACGGCCATCTGGTTGCCGGGATTGGGGATACTTGCGTGACGGTTCTTCTTTTTGTCAAGCGCCGCCAGTTCCCGCTTTTGGTTGGGCAGGAAGATGATCTGGTTATAGACCACTGTCTCGGCTTCCGGTATGCTGTCGATGACGGACAGCAGGTCAACGGGCATCTCCGCATTGTTCACCTCTATATTGGTATAGGGCCTGACAAGCGAAGGCAGCGCGGCACAGTCCACGTCCACGAGGCTGTACACCTTGCAACGCTTGCCGCCCATCGAGACCGTCTCATCGTCCACCTTGAAGTTGGTCATCGAGACAATCCTGTCCTTGAAGTTCATGGCGAAGTAGCGGTCAACGAACGCATTCGCCTGGGGCTTATCCAGGAACTCCGCCTGTATGCCTGCATCGTGCAGTTGGTCATGCACCTTGCGTATCTTCACGAGGAAGTCGCGCCACTTCTTGCCGTCGAAAGAGAATAGGCTGCTTTTCTTTGATTCCTGCGTAATGGTCAGGTAGCATACGCTGTCCGTGTACATCCGGCCTTTGAAGTACCGGAAATAGGCGGAGGATAGGAACTCGTGCCGGTCGCCCGTCACATCCTCGAACTGCTTGCGCACGAACACGTCCTGCTTGTGTATCGCATAGCCTTCGCCCAGCGTCTGTGCGACGGCGGTGAGCAGGCTTGTGAACTCGTAGTAGCTGTCGATGTTGGCCGAATACTTCTGCACGGGGTTCTCCATCCGCAGGACGGCCGAGTATTCCCCGGTCTTGGTGTACAGCACCCCGATGCCGTCCACGTCCTCCACGGTGAAATAGATGTCCTGGAAGATGCGCTTGCGCTTGCCGCCCGTGCCGAAGGCATGGACCGAAATGGCCATGCCCGCACAGAGGGCGATGAAAATCAGTATGATGTACAGTGTCATTGTCGGTTGCTTTCTGCTTAAGTAAGGGCAGACTCGCCTGTTCCAAAGCGGGCCTGCCCGGGTTCAACATTCAATAGGCCACGCGCTCTCCGTCATGGCTTTTTCTTTTTTCATATCTTCTTCGAGCGGGCATAGACATACACTCCTTTCCGGTTCTTCTTGGTGTGAAGGCCTTTCCTTTGCTTGAGGATGATGAGCGAGATGCCCGCAGACAGGATGACGGCCAATACCACCAGTCCGGCCACGAAACCGGCAAGGCAGTAGGCAATGACGAAACCGACAATGGCTCCGCCTGCCGAACCCGCCGCCCAGTAGATATACCGTCCTTGTATACCCATGAACTCAAGAGGCCGCTGAAGCCCCTTGAACAACGGGTAGTCCGGATAGCGTTCGTCCCTGCCTTTCATCGCGTCTCCTTTTTAGCCGCCAATACCAAAAAACAGCGGAAGTGCCTGTGCCGCCGCAATCAGGAAGATGCAGGCGCCCACGACCATCATGATTTTCTTCTTGACATCCTGCTCTTCGTTGTTCATCGCGATGTCATTAAAAATGGCTTTGTAATACGCTGATAATCAACACCTGTATAGTTTGGGTACAAATGTCATGTTCCCAAATTGTTCCAACATCGTTAGGATTGGGAACGGCTGCAAAGATCATGTTAAAAATGATAGTACAAAGTCATCGAAAATGGTCAAAAATGCTTCATTTTGGCGAAAATGCGTTTTACATTTGTTAACACTATATTTTGCTACTTTTGAGCATTTGTTCATGTAGAAGCCATGCCAAAACCATGTTGTGAATATGAACGAAATCGTCAAAAACGAAGGTCTAAAATCCGTGAAACATTCGCCATTTTTAAGATTAAAAAAGGTAGGCATTTATGACGATAGGGAAAGAAGAAACGGCTTTGCCGAGTAGTGTCAGGGAGTGAGCATAACAGCCCAACAAAAGAGAAATGGACACCATGAATAAGACGGAAGGTTCGTAATAGTGATGAAGTCACCATGACGATCCTGAAGGTGGTTCATTGAGTCGGTTCTTGTTGGGCGGTTGTCGTTTTGTGCCAGACTATATGTATGGCTCTAAACGGCAACTTCTCTTCGCTTTCAGTCAGTATAATGTAATATCTGGATGAACAAGATGGTAAATTTCATTATTTTTTTATGTAGAAATGATAAATATTAAAAAAATCTTGCAATTTCCAAATAATGTTAATACCTTTGCATTGAACTTAAATAATATAACAATGAATGAACTTAATAGAATTAAAGTAGTTCTAGTTGAAAAGAAGAAAACTGGTAAATGGTTGGCAGAACAACTTGGAGTCAGTGTGACCACCACGAGTCGTTGGTGTTCTAATGCGGCACAGCCAGATTTGCAAACACTTAATAAAATATCCCTTCTCTTAGGCGTTGATAAAAGAGACTTGCTTACTCCAAACGAATAAACTGAAATAAGATTTCTATGAGTTACGAAAAGGATAAAATCCACATATATTGTGGTGATGCCAAAAACTTATATTCAAAATGGAAAACCCCAACTGTCATTATTTGTGACGGACCTTATGGTATAAATGGTTATCCAGGTGACCTGCTTTCAGTTGAAGGTCTTTCAGAATGGTATGAAGAACATGTAAAGGAGTGGAATAAGTATGCTACACCTAAAACAACTCTTTGGTTCTGGAATACTGAACAAGGCTGGGCAACAGTTCATCCTATGCTTGTAAGAATGGGCTGGGAGTTTAAATCATGCAACATTTGGAATAAAGGTAAGAGTCATGTAGCTGGTAATACTAATACAAAGACCTTATCACATTTGCCAATTGTTACTGAAGTCTGCGTTCAATATGTTAAGAAAGCCACATTTAATGTCGGACAGGAACAGTTATCAATGAAAGATTGGCTAAGATATGAGTGGGGTCGAACAGGACTCCCTTTCTCAAAGACAAATACTGCATGTGGTGTTGTTGATGCTGCAACAAGAAAATATTTTACCAAATGTCATTTGTGGTATATGCCACCTGCAGAAGCCTTTGGCAAAATCTCTCAATATGCAAATGAACATGGAAAGCCTGAGGGGAAACCATATTTTTCAATCGATGGGAAAAAGCCATTAACTGAAAAGGATTGGGCAGAATTAAAACCGATATTCAATTGTCCGTTTGGATATACAAATGTTTGGGATGTACCTCAATTAAGAAACAAAGAGAGGCTTAAGAAGGATCAGAAAGCTGTACATCTCAATCAGAAGCCACTTGAGTTAATCAAAGCAACAATAGAAATGTCTTCAAATGAGAATGACGTTGTATGGGATCCATTTGCTGGATTGTGTACAACGACTGCAGCTTGTAAAGAACTAAATCGAGAATCGTATTGTGCAGAGATACGAGAAGAAGTATGTAATATAGCAATAGAAAGAATCGATATATGAATCCAAAAACACTTTTAGACACTGCAAGTCAACAGGTTAAAAATCTATCTTCACGGCAAGTCGATGTTGTAGAGATTAAAAAACCTCATTCGGTTGCATATGGAGTTGATCTTGCTAAAGTTGTATCAAAATTATCTCCTTTAATCGGAAACATGATTGAGTTTACAACTGTTGATTTGTTGAACACTTACGATTGGCAAAATTTAGGAACTTGGGTTAGACAAGATCCAGGGTTTCCTGATGCTACGTTTTTAAGTGAAATTGTTACTCCAAATCCTGGCATTGAAATTAAGGCTTGGTTTCCTTTTGCCACTGAAATAACAGCAAGATTCAAGGAAAGTCAAAATATTTTCAAAGAAAATCCATATATAAACGTTGCTCTTATTGCTTGGCTACCAGAAAATGTAATATGGGGAAAGCCATTTATCATTGATGCACTTGTAGTTAGCGGTGATAGTGTAGCAAAAGCTAGAGATAATCATTATCATCAGCCACCTTCATATATTGTATTGGAGCCAGAAGACACCTCAGAAAGAACAGGTAATTTACAACAAACTAATACAAATGGCTATAAGTTTCAAGAAGATAAGAGTGACATTAAACAAGCTGAAGCTTATGTCAAGTCATTAGGGGAAGAATTTTTACAATATAACCCAGACTCGGAATATCAAGATAGAGTTAAGAATCTTCAAAGTAAGTTCATCTATCGAATGGATACAAACTATGCTAAAATAGATAGAATCGAGCATCCAGATATTGAAGAATTCAAAACTCGAGTACTGAACATGAAATTTCGAGGAAAAAAAATAAAGGATTGGGCAAAATTATTATCAGGCAAAGTACCAGATGATGTGCTCAAAAAAGAAATCGAAACACTTCTTGAATATCGAATTTAAAAATTTAAACCTTTATGAAAAAAGTACTATTTACAGTTGTCTTGGCGATGTATTCCATTCTTACATACGCACAAAATGATGTAACAACCTTTCTAGACATCCCAGTTGATGGTTTTAAGTCCGAAATGAAGCAAAAACTTATTGCTAAAGGATTTGAGCCACAGAAAGTTGGTGATAATGAGTACCTTGAAGGTGAGTTCAATGGAACGGATGTTCACATTTATATAGCAACGAACAACAATAAGGTTTATAGAATCATGCTTTGTGATGCAAAAACTCAAAGTGAAGCTGATATAAAGATTCGTTTTAATAGACTTGTTAGCCAGTTTCAGAACAACAAGAGATATACGGCATTAGAGGATTATACGTTGTCTGAATCTGAGGATATTTCTTATGAAATGACTGTTCATAAGAAGAATTATGATGCATTGTTCTATCAGGTTCCAGATATGGAAAAGGTAGATACTTTAGCGATGCAAGCACAGGTAAGAAATGAACTCCTTCAAAAATACACTCCCGAACAGTTGGAAAATCCAACTGAAGAAATGAACGAAGAAGTGCAGAAAATTGCCATGAGGATGGGCATGGACATACTTTTCAAGAAGCCCGTTTGGTTCCGAATTTGTGAACATTACGGAGAATACTACATTACCATGTTCTACGACAATGAGTATAACCATGCCAATGGAGAAGATTTATAACCTATAATTACATGACTATGAAGAAAGTATTGAACATAGTTGTTTGTTTGCTCTCAGTGCTACTTGTGTCGTGTGCATCGTCAAAAAGTGTTACCACAATAGCTAACGGAAGTGACTTGTCCAAGTACAAATATGTTGTATTTGGTAGTGGAGATGAAGGAGATGCCGAATTGGCAGATATTCTCATGATGGTTCAAAATGACATTTCTCAGAAACTCCAAGTTGTTTCTTCAGAGAAGGCACGTAGTCTCATATATCAGGGGGAATACGTCCTATCACCACGAATCAATGTTAAGACTGAAAAATGGGATGGTGGACATACATATATTTCAATAAGTTTTTACGACTATGACACCAACCAGAGTATTGCTGTCGTAAAATCAAGCGGTATTGGTTTGACAATTGACCATGATCAGAAGTTGGCATATAAAGCACTCAAAAAAGAATTAGATAAAGCATTCAAATAGTCAGTTTCAAAACAAATATGAGTAAGAGTATCAACGACATAACTCTATTTAGATATTTGTTCGAGCTCGATAAGCGAGACTTGCCACAAAGTATCCTAAATTGGTGTAGAAACATAGGAAGCGTCATAGATTCTGATAGAGAAAATGCTATCAAAGAGCTATCCCATGTAAAAGGGAATTGCCGTCATTTGGTGATTTTCTCAAAAACGTTCATTGACACAATGGATAAGTCCTATATGAAATTCACACAGTTTCACATGGACATTCTTGATGAACTGGATAATGAGAATGGCATTGTACGAAGTCCGTACTTTATTGAAGGGTGCTATGTTGTATATAGCATAAAGAATGGCTGTTTAACATTATGGGTATTTCAAGACGGTATTGATAAGTATTTGTCAATACCAACTTACTATATATGCGTTTCGCCTAAAGATAAAATCAAAGGGGCAGGTCATCAATTAGATTGTATGGTACTGCCACTATTGGATAATTGCATGGAAGCCAATCTCCGTGACTATATCGATATGGTCTTGGATTATTTGTGTTTAAGACAATGGGCTGAAGTTCAATTGGGCAAAGTCTCAACTACTGTAAAAAAAGAAATTAAGAAAAACAAGAAGACCCAAACTGTCACGGAATCTGGACTTGACTACTTCTTGTTCGATAGCAAATGGTACACGGAAATATCTAATAATGAATCCTTCCAAGTGAGCGGTCACTTTAGATTACAACCTTATGGTGACGGTACAAGAAGGTTGATTTGGATAAACGAGTTTACTAAGAATGGCTATCATAGAAAAGCCACGATTGACAAAGTTAAGGATGGGGATATTGAATTGAACTAATATCATTTCATCTCTATAGGATTGATAACTGAATAAACTAACCGACTGATTTTAAGCGTTAAGCCTAAGGTCAGTCGGTTAATTTGTTCCCGAAATGTGTACCAGCATCCCGAATTAGGGCATTTCCCAAAGCTTCTTCAGGACTGGCTGGGTGTTGACCAAAGAATCAATGTCATGATATTCCTTGGCTTTGACAGGATCACTCATGATATGATTGTAGAAGATGTGATTGACCTTCTCCAACTTCATCACTCGGCTTTGGTATTCCTGATGCATCACCATAATTGCCATTAAGCCGAGAAGGAGCAAGTACCACTTCCACAATTGCCATTTATCGGTTCTCTGCTTGAACTCCTGCCACTTGAACTTCAAATAGCCTATGATAGTGGGCTTGTGAAGTCCTTTGGCAGCCATGAAGAGTTCTCCAACACATCTTAATTGAGTCTTAGCAAATTCAGGAGAAGATTCAAGTTTGATAGTCCTATCTCCGATAAAGCGCATCCATGTACGAACATCTTCAGGAAACTCAGGAGCCCATTCTGCTATCTGGTCATGAGTTTCAAAGCCTTGAATCCTGCGCTTTTCCTCTCGCTTCTGAAGCTGTTCCTCGTCATACTTCTTTCGATTTTCCGTGTAATTCTCGCTTGCAACACTGTATTTCGTGTATAGCAATTGTGCCAATGCTTCTTTATCATCCTCGGTGAAGGTAGTTCCAACTGGATGCGTTCTGAAGTATTCTCCAATTGCACCTGATACAACAGTGTTTACTACGGACTGGGACAAAGTCGGTGAAGGCATAGGCTTATTGGCTGCATCTGCCAAGGTTTTAAGGTAGCCTTTGATAGAATCTACATCATTGGCTATAGTTCCATAGTTCCGTTTGAGTTCGCTGACATCATCAGCGATTTCTTCAATTGCTTCGTTGTTCTTTGCCATAGTATATTCTATATGAATTAAATTCCCATACCGCCGCCACGTCTGCGACTACGATATACGGAGTGACGTTTCTTGTATTTATCATCGTCTCCCCAACCCATTTTTGAAGAACTGCCACCGCCACCACCTGCCGACAGTGCAGGTTGGTAAGGTTGGAAAAGTATTGCACCCATTGCACTGAGTCCTGCATGAATACAGCCATTGCCAGCATCAGCAACATCACTGGCTTTGTCCGACAATTCATTGATGAAGGACTCTGCAATTGATAAGCCTGAGCCCTCAATGTCAGGAGCCTTGTCAAACTCTTGACTGGCTTGCCATGGAAAGCGAAGGTCGAAGTCTGGAAAGACCTTGTCGATGTTACCGACTTCGGGATAGTGGTGCGAATCGTACCAATCTTCACGTGCATCTTCATACATATCTCTTGCTTGTTCGTGAGCGATAGCAACAGGATTACCAAGTTTCTCACAAAGGTGAGCGAGCGTTAGCGAAGGATCAAGTTGCTTTCCGCTGAACGAAATGTCATGTCGCATCTTCGCATCGCCCTTCTTGTTCTTGACCTTGTCTTTAGCAATCGTAAACGAAATGCCTTCGATGGCAGAAGTTGAAGGGTTGAAACGGAAGTTGCAGCGAATACCGACTTTCGCAAGATCCTCCTGAAACTCCTTCCAGTTCTGAGCGACTTGCAGCGACTCGCGTACACAGTGCATCATCTGATAGCGAATTGCATCCATGGTTCGAAGTCGCTTCTCCTTGACCTCGTCTTTCCCTCGTGCCATGTAAAGACCGAACTCTTTTGTGAGTTCCTTACAAACCTTGACGTTTCGATCCTTCTCGTGAGAGTCGCTTGTACAACGTCCTTGATTGTTCACTCGGTTCACGATGATGTGAACATGAGGGTGTTCCTTGTCGAAGTGACGGAAGGCTACGAACTGGTTATCATCGTAACCCATACGTCTGAGGTATTCCCTCACAAGACGTTCCAGTTTCCTGTCATCTATCCGCTCCGCATCGTGGGGTGAGAGAGCCAGTACAAAGTGAGCCACAGGCTTCTTTGTCCGGCTACTTAACCCTGCATTCATCAGAAAGCTGTCAGTTATCGACAGGTTATTTGTCAGGTTGATTCCCTCACTCGCTGCCACTATCCTTGCATTCTTGCGAGGGTCATTGGCATAGTCAACGAGTCCTCCAAAGGATGCGCCATGTAGAATCTTTCCGTACATAAGCGAGTATGATTTCAGCCTTGAAGAAGTGACTTGTCATCTTCCTCTTGTGCTTTGATTTTGAGTCTTGCATCGTGAAGCACCTTGCAGATGCCAGTGGCTGCTTCCTCGCATTTTGCAGCGATTCTCGCAAAACCTGACCTCTGCGCTTCCTTGGCAAGAGTGTTCACGTTAGTGCCTAAATTGTTCAGATCACGAATCTCCTTCATCTCGCTTCTGGAGATAGGAGGTCGCACCACAGCCTTGACTGCGGCATCACGGATATAGGGTCTTAAAGCCATGGTTCCGCGCTTTCGATTGATGCGCTTCATCTGCTTCTCAGTGAAACGTACGGTCACGGCTGTACCCAGTACCTCGTCTTCAGGAAGAGGCTTTCGCCCTCCTGGGTTGTTGATAATATGCTTTGCCATTGTTCTTGTGAATATGAAGTATAATAGTCTATGATTATTCTTATATAAAGGATGAAAGGAAAGGCTTTAGCCGTACCCGATGACGGTCTTTCGGTTTCCCTCGGAGAGCAAGTTCAATAGGTGAAGCCCTGTGTTCGATGCTCTGCTCGGACTCTGGGGTTCAGCCAGTTTTCGGAGTTCGGATTGCGTTTCGCTATCGAGTTCCGAAAACACAAACTTGCTCCCGGAAGATCGTCTCGGTTCTGCAAAGAAGGTTTTTGTCTGACTGAAAGAGCGTTCAGGAATAGCGTAAGCCATGGAAGAACCCTCTTTGAGTCTGTCAAAGACCCTGATTTGCCGCCTTGCGTGCTAACTCCTGCTGCACCTTGTTCATGGGAACAAAGCCCTTCTTGACCTTGGTCTCGTCTGCGCCATGGTTAGCCATGAGTCGCTTAATATCAGAAAGGGCATAGCGGTTAGAACGTCCTATCTTGCAGGGTACGAGATAGCCAGCTTTAGCCCATGACCAAAGGGTGGTTATACACACGTTACACATCTTGGCTGCTTCCTGAGAAGTCAGGTAAGTCTCACCGTCACCAGTGGGAAGGACTGCTTCCTGTTGCTGACGTGTCGCATCTAAAATGCGCTGTTCCTCCATGGCTCTCTTGATCAGGTTGTCGGCAAACTGCATCAGGTCATAGCCTGTCACCTCGACCTTGAACTGGGCTCCAGAGTTTACTAAATTCATCAAATCCATATCGTCAAAAGTTCTTATAATTGTTCTTGAAAAAGTAGTTTCCGAAGGGAGAAGGTAAGCCGACCGAGTATGAAAAACGAATCGGCCTACCAAAAGAAAAGTATCATTGAATCAGTCCGACAAGGTCACGTTTCATATCATCGTCGATGGCACGATAACGACTGAAGGCTTGGCTTCCGTTGGCATGTCCTGACATAGAAGCAACCAGATTAGGATCCTTGACCTGCTTATAGAGGTTACCGATAAAAGTACGTCTCGCCATGTGAGAAGTTGCCACTTCATAGAGTGGTCTTTTCTCTTCCTCTCGTGTCAGCGGATTGAGTACAGTGACCATTCGATTGATCTCTGCTCGCTTCATAATTTCACGGATGGCATCATTGAACTTGAAGTTAAAATGCATCGGAAAAAGTGGCATCCCTGCACCGTGGTTGTGCTTCTCAAAGATGGCTTGTGCCTTATCGGTGAGTGGCACACGGACATTACGAGCGACCTTGTTGATGGTCTTCATAGGAATGTACTCCAGCACTCCGTTGATGATGTTCTCGGGGGTGAAAGTCACGAGATCACCATGACGGCAACCCACCATGCACTGAAAAATAAACATGTCTCGATACTCGGCAAGGTCGGGTCTATCACTCAGATCAACGGCATAAACCTTGTCTCTTTCCTCGATAGTCAGGTAGTATGGTGTGCCGTAAAGAGTCTTTGGCATTTCGTAATTGGCAAATGGCTCGTTGCGTGTAGCACCCTGTTTTCTGACCCAGTTGCAGACAGTTCTCAGCAAGGTCATGTTGCTTGAAACTGTGTTGAGTGAGCGCTGTCTGCCCATAGACTTGTCAGTAAAATCCTCGTAGAGTTCAGGGTATTTGGCTGCATGAAGATGCTCCTTCAGAAGGTAATCCTGGAAGTCACGGAGATCATCGGCTGTCATTCGGTCGATGTTCATCGTGTAGCCCTTGCGCTTGTTGACCTTCTGCTGGAATGTCTCAAAACGGCTTATCTTCATGATGAGTCCTTTTGTGTTACACTCCTGATGGGCATCAAATTTCTTTGATTTGAGATACTTCTCAGCCCACTCAGTCAGCTTCGTTTCAACCAAAGTTCCGTCTGCCAGTTTGTAGGCATTGGGATGATGATAGGCGAAGATGACCTTCTGAAGCCAGTCACTCTTGGCACCGATGAAATACTCTTTTGATATGACGTTGGTGAGTTCTCTCACTTGCTCATCGAATCTCAGACGGACAGTATCATCAACAAGAGCCACACGGGTCTTGTAGCCTTGTCGCTCCTGACTCCAGTGGTTGGGGTTGATCTGAAGTTCGCTTGCACACTTTATGTCAAGTCCAACATCACGAACACGGAAGTAAACGGATGCACGAGCCGTGAGGTCGTTCTTTGAAGCATCCTTCTGACGGATAAAAGCGGTTACTCTCATATAAATGTCATTGATTTAACGAAAGGGAAAAGAAAATTTATCTATGGCATCCTCTTCGGGTGCTTTGCTCCTGATAGTCCTCGGCTATATCATTGAGCTGTTCTTAAAGCCAGTTATTGGCATCTGGACTTAGGTCACGTATGCACTGGATGCAAACGGCACTCGCAATACTCTTGCGTCTGCCAATGGTGCATTCAAGATTGATGCCCTTGTTGGCATGAGCCTTCTCGCACAGTTCATTGAAGGAATCTCGCATCGAGAAGTAGCCGTTGTCAGTCTTGACATAGTGGATGGCTTTCTCGGCACAGTTACGCAACAATGTGCGGTACTCTTCTTGTTCTTTGTTGTTGTCGGAAGTATTCATATCGTTGTATTCATTGTTTACAATGTGGACTGTGTGGATGATGTTTACATCAGTACATATCTAATGATTATAATAATGTTCGCACGTAGTGTTTTCGGGTTACTGAATGAACTTCAGAATATCCCTCTTCATGTCATCATCTATGGCTCGGTATCTCTCAAATGACTTGCTATGCTCTGCATGGCCAGTCAGTGAGGAAATGAGTGCAGGGTCTGGAACCTGCTTATAGAGGTTGCCTATGAAGGTTCGTCTTGCAAGGTGGGATGCTGCCACCTCGTATAATGGCTTCTGAACCGGCTGGCGAGTCTTGGGGTCAAGAATCGTCACCAGTCGGTCAATGCCTGCTATCTTCAGGACTCTCTTGATGTCCTCACGATAGACATCATCGCAATATCTTACGAATAGAAAAGGCATTGTTGGGTCAAGTCGGTCAAGAATCTCCTTTGCCTTGTCACATAGAGGGCATCGAACAAGATCCGTCTTACCATTAAGGAGGTTCTTGTGAGGAATGTACTCGATGAACTCTCCATTGATATGGTTCCAGGTTAAAAGACTGAGGTCATTACCTCGGCATCCGATTAAGCACTGGAAGATGAACTTATCTCTATGATAGTCAAGACGTGCATCATGAGATAAGTCAGTATTAAGCACCTTGTCTCTTTCCTCGATAGTCAGGTAGAATGGGGTTCCATATACCTGTTGGTCAATCGTGACATTGCTATAGTCCTTCTGCTCCATGTAGCCATTGGTTACACACCAGTTGAGAAACATGAACAGTCGCTTTGCGCTGCATGAAAGAGTGTTCTTTGACATTGGTCGTATATTGTAGTCGGCATAGAGTTCAAACTGGGCGAAGTGCTCTGGATGCTCTTCCCTCAATTTGTACTCTTGATCGATATAGTCAAGATAGGATTGAGTGCCTTCCTTGTCGAAGAAGGGAAGATAGAGTTTCAAATCTTTGTTCCCTTCCGTATATTGGAGCCATGCTTCAAACCTTGCAACCTTTCTCATGACTGCAAGCTGAGACTGACGATGCCAGTCATTGAAGTTGGACGTGTCCATATATATCTGGAAGTACTCTAACATTGTTTTGTCGGTTTTGCCTGATGGCTTTTTAACGATTTTAGATGATTCTTTATCTGAGGATTCAGGTCTAACCAAAGTTTCAATATTGCTGACAATGGTTGCAAACCAAATGTAATCCTTTCCTTCGGTGTATTGCTCATTTAGAGTTCTGAGGACTAAGGAGATTTTCTCATTGAAGTCCTTCTGAACTTCTTCTGATACGATGTCCGTTGGTGTCGCTTTCTTGTAGCGGTAATTAACGCTGTCCCAAAACTCGGGCAGGATGCGAAGGCAACTTGCTACCTTCATATCCGTCTTTCCGTCTCTTAGTCGGAAATAGACTTTGGCAGGGCTTCCACTCTTGCCAAACTGTCTTAACTGGATGCTTACTTTCATAAGAACTTTGTTTTTGATATGGGTTGAACTTTACGATTACAAATGTATTGTTCCACGGGAACGGGATTGGAACGGTGGAGAGTTCCTTGGGAACGGAAATCGACTGAAAATCGTTCCCAACGCTGAGAAAAGATAATAACCGTTCCCGAAATTGTTCCCATAAAGTCTCAAAAAACTGCACCCTCATTAAGAAAGTTTAAGTTTTGGTTATGGCTTCATATTTCGCTTAAATTGAGTGATTTACGTTAGTGTTTTGGGTTCAAAATCCTTCAGTTTGATACAGTCAGAAACATGTTAATGTCATGTTGATGTAATTGCGATATAGACGCTGATGGCGCCCACGATGGCCACGACTCCAGCGATGGCATAGCACAGCTTCACCATGATGGGTACATACTTGGCGATTTCCTCCGCCACGGTGGTCAGGGCGTTGGTTCCGGCCGTGTAGTCGCCTGCGGTGTTCTGCGCCATCAGTGCGGCAGGCCCCGACACTAACAGAATGGCGAGCATCGCAACCTTGTACAATACTGCGCCTACGATTCCTTTCATTGCATTCTTTAACTTCTTCATTCTCGTTACTTTTAGTGATTACTATCATTGATATTCTGAATCTCTTTTCTATATGCGGTAGCCGAAAAAGGCCGGGAATACGATGGAGGCGCCTATGATGAACATGCACGCCCCGAACAGCATCAGGATGGATTTCACGATGCCGTCCTCTCCCGTGTTCCATTTGATATAGATCTGGAGCGCGGATATGACGGCCAGCACGGAGGCGACCGCATAACAGATGTAAAGGACGTACATCATCATCGTCACCACGAAGTCGTGCATGGTGGCAAGCGCATCCGCTCCCCATGAATAGTTTACGGCTCCGCTCTTGGCGAAGGCAAAGCAGGGAACCGTGAGCATCAGCAAGGCGCATACTGTCTTCTTCGTTTTCATCGCTAAATTTTGTCCATCGGTTTCCACGCCATTGCGGGACGGTTCTCCAGACGGCCGCCGGAAACCATCGCCTTGTACATATCGTCCGCTGTGAATGCCTCTGACAGGTAAGGGGTACTGTCCTCCATTTTCGCCTCGGCTTCGGCCTTCATACGGGCAAACCGCTCTTCGGCCGATTCCTTGTCTGTGTCTGCCGCGCCGTCCTGTATGGAAGTGCCGGAATTATCAAATGCGGTCTCGTACTTCTCCGTCCCGACGTTGAATCCGGTCTCGCTTTCCGTCACCGCCACGCTGTCCTGCCCGTTATCGGGGTCGAGTTCAAAGACTTCCTCGTCCGTCCTGCCCTGGCTTCTCTTTCGGTACAGGTCCCTGGCGATGTTGGCCGCATAGTAAACGACGTAGATTGCCGTCAGAATGATTGCGAATATAAAGTATGATTTCATATCCTAATATGAATTTTATTTTGTATTCAAAATTTGATTTGCAAAGAAAATCCATCTGTTCCATATTAAGAAATAATTGAAATACAAATTGCTGTTTCCTTAATAAGATTTATGGTATTTCTAAAAATCATACTCTAAAATCATATTCTGACATCTGTTTCATACTTGAAAATGCGCATTGGCAGACAAAAAAAGAAGCCCTCCGTCAGGAGAGCTTCATAAATTCCGACACGCTGGCCGGGTCAGCGTCTTTTGCCTCTTAAATAGTCGTTCAGGTCTTTGTAACCGTCGTACCGGTAGGCTTCGTTGTTGACTTTCCCGGTGAACAGCATGGCGATGGTTTCCACAGTCTTCTGTCCGGCAAGGTCATTGTCGAGGTAGCAATGGATGAACGGATATTCCTGCAAGTGTCCCAATGCCTTTTTAAGGTTGTTTATGGAGTTCATCACGAGATGGTCGCAAGGAACTTCAAGGCATATCTCCCTGTCTCCGGCCTGCCGCAGGGTCATATAGGAGAGAAAGTCCATGAATCCTTCGAAGACGCACACGTGGCCCTGCGTCTCGCCGTGCGTATGGCTTATCAGCGAAACATCCTTATTCTTCAGGCAGCCCTTGTAGTAAGGGTTGCGCACTTCATAGCCTCCTGACAGATTACAGAATGCCAGTCCGAAATAGTGTCGCTTGCGCAACTCATAATGCACTTCCTTGCAGAATATCTTTCCGATGTCGGCATCGATCATCCGGGAATGGAGGTACGACAGCAGCGCATGGTGTCGTAGCGGCACCACCCTTATATCCTTCATTTCCGCTTCCACCGGCCGGAGCATCACCGCCGGAAGCCGAACCCTCGGCAGTTCATTGGTTCCGGCGTGCCGTTCGATGCAGGCCAGCACCTCGCTTACACTGTCCGTTCCGTACAGGTGCTTTCCCAGTTCCACGAGGTCGCCCCCGGTAGCCGCCCCGAAGTCATACCATTCATTGAGCCGGTCGTTCACCTTGAACGATGGTGTGTCCTCCTGCCGGAATGGTGAGAGGTACCAGTATTGTTTCGATTTCACATACTGCGCATGGTGTCCGAGCTGTGCCAGGAAATCCACGATGCGTATCTGTTTTGCTTCCGATATGTTCATGTCATTTTTCTTTCACTTGTTTTCATCAAACCGGTTTAGTTTAGTTTGTTTCCCTATATATATATGTACTAAATTAAACTGAATTATAGATGCCCGCGCCCGCCGTCATTCCTCGTCGAAAAGCATGGCTTCTGCCGGACTCATGTCATAATAGAATAGCTTATCCCGTTTGCGTATCAGCTTCAGGTTGTCGGTCAGGTAAAGTAGCAGCTTAACCATCACGTTCCTGCCGCGTTTGAAACCGATTGCCTCGTAGGAGGTCATGAGTGCCTGAAGCATGTTCTCGAATCCCTTAATGGGCTTGTCGCCAAAAGCAGCGGCAAGGGCTTCCCGGTGTTGCTCGATACTCAGGTCTGTAAAACTGGTCCGTGCTTTCGGTCTGGGGTGTTCGCTCACGGCATGACTTTCCGCAATGATGGGAAGCCCGGCTTCGTCTATCGTGAAAGCGAACGGCTTGAACTCCTTTTCTCGAATATGCAGGGCGTGCACCTCACTGATGCCGGGGTTCTCGTTGTCTTTGTTGATGACCAGCACCGTTTCCGCCTTGTTGCTCATCTCTGTACCGATATGCCCACGCACGTTATTGTCCCCTTTGTTCAGGTGCAACACGCAGTGGATATGCAGGTCGTATTTCGACGACCATTCCATCATTTTATTGATGACTTCCACGGATTCACTGGTACTGTTGATATCAAGCATCAGGTCGCGTATTCCGTCAATGACCACCAGCCCGTAGCCTTTGCTACGTCTTAGTGCATAGTCAATGACCTCTATGCGGATGGCAGGAGAATATTCGCGCAGGCAGATGAAGTCGAGCCTGTCGTTGTCCGTTGTGTCCGGAAGCCCCGCCAACTTGAGGATGCGCTCCAATACATTGTGGCAGTGGAAACGGCTCTGCTCCGTGTCCACATACAGGATCCTCTGCTTCCCTTCGGGCAAATGTGCCCGGTAGTTCAACACCTGTTTACCCGCCAGAGAAGCGGCGACAATGGCCGACACGTTAAAGGTCTTCTTCGATTTCGCCTTGCCTGTCGATGCGCTGAAGTTGCCGAGCGTGGCGATGGTCGAATTGTCAATCCAGATAATCTGCGGCGGTGTTTCGTAAGTGTCCGTCACCTTTATTTGCGAGGCGGACAGGATGTCCGAAAGGCGGCTGTCATCAAGTTCCGCCCCGATAATGTTAGTCCTTCTTTCGCTTTCCATTTTGTCTCCGATTAAAGAATGGTTCAACGGTTGCGGATTCGGCGGCCATCCGGGTCGCGTCGTCTATGGCTGGCTCGCAGTTCTGCAAGAGCCATTCATCCAGCTCCTCCTTGGCAAAATAAACCATCTTGCCTCTCGGCTTGTAGTGTGGAATCTCCTTGTTGGCGGTGAGCTTGTACAACATGCTTTCCGATACGCCGATATACACGCACGCCTCCTGGAATGTGAATACTTTCTTGGTGGAATAAAAAGACTCCTCAAGCATCTCCAGCCTTTTCAGCAGGTTTTCGACCGGTTCCAGTTTCTTCAGTACCGATTCGACTGTGGTGAGCCTTTCGCTCAGCCGTTCCATGAATGTTGTTCTGTTCTGCATTATGTGTATGATTAAATTTGACAATGAAAAAGCAAGCCTCCGTCGGGCATTGCGCTGACGGAGGCCAAAGTTATGCGATGTGTCCGCTATATCCGGACGAGAGACAATGACACTAAGCAAGTGTCATGGCAACTCTCACGCTTTTACTTTTCACATGTTTGGTTTCTTGGCAGTTTCTTTCATTCATCCAGTTCGCTCACGGCTTTTCGGATGCCGTATGCCACCGAGGTCATTTTATTTCTTGTCGCAGACAAAGCCGATGACAGACTGGTAGCCGAGACGGTACGTTTCCCGTCTTTCGACAGCAGGAACCCTCCGCGAGCGAGAACAGACTGCCAGTGCGCCTGTATGTATGACCTCTCAAGAAGGGCATCGAAGAGTACGGCCACATGGCGGATGTTGTTCACCCGGATTTGAAATCCCCTCTTGCAAGCAAAAAGAGCTTCCATATCCTCCATGCGGACTGTAGAAACGCAAAACAGATGATAAGTATTGGCGCAAGCCACGATACCTGTCATCTGTTCTTTGGTCAAATCACAGCCAAAAGAAATGGGTGGAGCATTCAGGGAAAAGCCGGTTTCATCCCGGTCGGCGGGAGAGCCGGGGTCTGAAATGTCATACATCCTTTTCAGTTCCATGCAGTTCTCGAATGAAAAGGTGTCCGCCACGAATAAAAGGCGGGTGCGTTCAGCCAGGTCGGTCAGAAGGACCTTGGCAATGTGAAGGTTCATTGCGTGGCAGTTCCGGCAGACTACGTTGCCACAATCAATGTACCGGTGACTGTTGATGAAGTCATCCACAAAGCGGCCATACCGTTTGCCGCCTGCCACGACATCATGTAGATAGATTTCCCTCGCTTCAGCGAGCAGTGCGAAAAGTTCTTCCGCTACATCCTGTTCTGCCGTGATGTGACGGCAGTGTTGCTTCCCTCCAAAAAGAGAGAAGACCATTTTCTGGTCTGTTCATGTCGAATTACTTTTAATTGATTGATAAATTATGATAATAGGATGTACTTCGATTGCATGGACAACCGAAGCTACACCCAATAAATATGTCCGCAAATTTGACATGATAATGGATCTGTTGTCAGTCGAATAAACCGTTTACAAGATTGACTGCCTCGTCTTTCTTCTTGTTGATAATCTTTGCATATACCTGGGTCATTTTTACATCCGCATGGCCGAGCAACTTCGAGGTAGTGTAAAGGTCTGCACCGAGGGTCAGCATCATCGTGGCGAAGGTGTGCCGACTTGTGTGAAATGAAAATCGCTTGTTGATGCCGGCAGCCTTGGCCCACGGTTTCAACAGGCGGTTTATCTCATTTCCGCTTGGCAAATCGAACACAGTGTCGTCCGGAGTCTTGTCCCCACGTTCCGGCATCCACTTCAGGGCTTCGGATGAAAGCGGCAGGTAAATCGGTTCTTTGGTCTTCTTCATGGATACCGCCAGACGGTACTGCCCCTTGTCGATAAAGACATCCTTCCATTGCAGCCTCTTGACATCACTGATGCGCAGGCCGCAGAAGCAGGAGAACAGATAGGCACACTTTATCTCCTCATATTTCATAGGCGTTGCGATGAGTGCCTTCACCTCCTCGATGGTCATGTAGGAGCGTTTGCTTTCCGGCAGCCGGATTTTGTCCGACTTGTCTATTTTGTCAAAGGGATTCGACCTCATGAGTTCCGCACGGACAGCCGCGTTCAAGGCGCTGTTCAGCACCCGGTAATAATTCTTGAGCGTGAAGTTCGACACTCGCTTGCCTCTCGGACGGTATTCCATCATCAGATAGTCGATATAGCCCTGGCAGAACGCCTTGTCTATCTGGTCAAGCGTAACCTTTTTCCCCGCATAATCCTCGATAATGCGGATGGCCACCTTAATCTGGTTCTCGTCTTTCTTTCCCCTCTTTTCCTGATTCTCCTTGTAGGTTTGCATCCAGTCCAGCAGAAAGACTTTCTCCTTTTCGTTCTCAATACCGGCCTCACCGTTGGTCATTTCGATAATGCGTTTCGACTTGATGGCATTGGCGGCATTCATTGTCGCTTTATTCCGCCTGCGTGCATTCTCATCGGTTTCCGGGATGAGATACATCTTCAGATATTCATAGGTCCGTTTGCCGTTACGGTATATGTCCAGATACAGGCTCTTGCTCCCGTCGCTCAAGTCCTTCATCCGAAGGCGGACAGGCTCCTTCACTTTTTTAGGTTGTCTTATTCGTGCCATAGGAAATCCCTCTTTGTTTCTTCTGCCACAAAGGTACGAATAATAATCCAAAACAAGGAACAAACAAGAAACAAAAATGCACCAAAAAAGAACCAAACAACTGCAAACAATGAAAACAACTGCAAATAACAATACCCTTATAAATCCCTGTAATAAAGCCGTTTTCTTTGCACTTGTTTGGATGTTGTTTTCATTTCACACCTTTACATTATAAATCTGGTAAATTTCAAAGTACAAGGATAGGCAATACGACACTCATCACCGTGCGTAGTTATATATCATTATCCAGATATAGACTATTCGGTGTGGGGTATTGTTTATTTGTACTTGGGCTTACCAGAGCCTCCTGCCAGATAAACGAACGACTCCACACTTTCTTTTTTGTATAGAGTTTTCTTATAGGAGTCGGTGAGACGTATTGCTAAATTATGAATAATAGTGATTTATCTTTTCTGACAGACTGCAGTAATGAACAATTGAGATTGTTAGCGGATGTTTTAGTCTTTGATCCTAAGGATCATAAGAAGCGTTATACGGAGAGGTTGTCTGCAAGAGCATCGTATGCCGTGTATTATCCGCACGACATGAAGAAACTGTTGCCTGAAATCGTGGACGAATACCAACGTTTCGGAGGAAATACGATTGCCAATATAATACGGGGGCATGGAGTCCCGTACCGAGAGATACTGAAAGATGTGTGCAAAACAGTCGGTATTGCTAAAAGTGATACTGATACAGTCGAAATAATGGAAGCCGCGCTTCTTAAGACTGTCGCAGATAAAATGTTGGAGCAGATTGCAAAACAAAATGCTTCCGGAGAACAGTCGGTAGAAGAGATGAAAAAATATGTGGAAGAATTTACTCATTACCCGGATCAAATGACGGAGCTCATTTTGATGTCTTTCAGTAGTTGGCTTAGTCATATGGGAGTAAGGTTGGTGATACGATATGCGAGTGGGCGAGTTGTTATGGTCCCGTTAGGTCCTATTGCATGGGCGATTACTGCTGCTTGGATGGCTTTGGATTTTGCTTCGCCGGCCTATCGGGTTACTATTCCTTCGACGATTTTAATAGCTTGTTTAAGGCATATTCACAATAAATCTGAGAGGGATTCCAATATTTCATTCAGCATAGAATAGGTGGTAATCGCGGTCTTCGCTTATTCAAACGTCCGATTTCATAAAAAATTCAGCCGGACTTCTTTACAAGTCCGGCTGAATCGGAAAAATACTTTTATACAAGAAAAATTCGCTTAATTGATGTTTTTACGGTCGGGAACCGTATTGGGCGATGCAGCTTCCATGTCGGTTTGCAGCTTGACCATCTGAATGGCCGCCGCTGCCGCTTCATTGCCCTTGTTTCCGTATTTTCCGCCCGCCCGGTCGAATGCCTGTTGCTGGTCGTTCACCGTCAGGATACCGAATGCTACAGGCATATTCCACTGTATCTGCAACTGGGTGATACCCTGTGTCACGCCCTGGCAGATGAAATCGAAATGGCGGGTTTCACCCTGAACGACGCAGCCCAGAGCGATCACCGCATCCACGTCCGTATATTCGGCGAAAAACTGGGTACCGAGAGTCAGCTCGAAAGTGCCGGGGACATATTTGATCTGAATATTCAGGTCGCTGCATCCGGCGCTGCGGAGGGTTTGGACCGCTCCCTCGAGCAGGGCTTCCGTGATTTCCCGGTTCCACTCCGCTACGACGATGCCGAACTTCATATCGGCTGCCGACGGCAGCGGGGCGTCCAACTGCGAAAGGTTGTGATGCTTGGTTGACATGCTTGGATTCGGGTGTTTCGCGTTATTGCTGGATCGTGCCCATCAGTTTTTCTGCATTCTGTGCTTCGGCCGATGCAGGGAATTCGTTTTGAATCCGCTGGGCGAATCCGAGCGCCTGCTCTTTGTTGCCCATGGCATTGGCTGCCAGAGCCGCTTTACGCAGGTACATCGGGGCCGTCAGGTTGTTGTCCGAAACCTTGGCTGCCTTCTCGAACAGTTTGATCGCTGCGGCATAATCGCCCTTCTCGACGGCGATATCGCCCTGCAGACCTATGTTCTGGGCATTGACGATCTCTGCGGGAATGCCTTTGGCCGGTTTGTATTTTGCCAGGTAGGTGGCCGCGTTGTCCAAGTCGCCTAAACGCAGGTAGCAGATGCCGGCATAGTGCTTGGCCAGGTTGCCCGCACGCGTGGAACCGTACTGGTCGATGACATCGAGGAAGCCGGGGCCGTTGGCATCGCCTTCGAGAGCCAGCTGGTATTCGGGCGTGGTCGATTCGAACCGGTACTGGGCCTGAGCGATCATCTCGGCCGCCTTACGCTCGCGGGGCTGTGAGATCAACTGTCGATAGCCGAAGATGGCTGCGGCGAGTACGAAGAGGGCCAGCAGCGCGATGATCATCGATTTGCTGTTTTTCTCGAAAAACATCTCGGTTTTATTCATCGCTGTGCCGAGTGCTTCCTGCTCGTTTTGCTTTGTCATAGAAATATGCAGTTTTAGTTTGAATTTTCGCTTCTAACGTGCAAAAATACATTTTTTCTTTGAATAATGCCAATATCTGCCGAGAATTGTAGAGCCGCCACGAAGAAAAAAGATGAATTTCACCGGATGATGACCGCATTGACCAGTCGGATTTTCGAGCGGCGGTTGATTTCGGCGCCCAAGGCTTCGCGCTGGTAGAAAAGTTCGTTGCGCAGAATGCTCGAACGGATGCGGACGTGCAGAATGTGATTTTCGAGCCGCAGCTCGGTGGTTTCGGCGTCGGCTGCCGGACCGACGATCTCGCGCCAGGTGTCGCGCAGCCGTCCTTCGGCGACTTTGGCGGCGACGTAAGGACGCTGGAAAAATTCGTCGAGCAGTTCGCCGACGGTGACCGTCTTGCTTCGTTTCATCGCACGATTCCTCCGTTTTCGACCGTGAAGAGCGAGTAGTCGTCACCTGTTTTGTCCAGAATGGTGCGCAGACGCGTCGGGTTGCAGTCGGTGATGAAGATCTGTCCGAAACCGTCGTCCCCGACCAGCCGGATGAGCTGTTCGACCCGCCCGGCGTCGAGTTTGTCGAAGAGGTCGTCCAGCAGCAGGATCGGTTTTTCCCCTTTGGCTTGGGCGACCAGGGCATATTGGGCGAGTTTGAGAGCGATCAGAAACGATTTTTGCTGTCCCTGCGAACCGTATTTGCGCAGGGGATAGCCGCCGATGTGGAGTACCAGGTCGTCGCGGTGGATGCCCGCAGTGGTGAATCCGTTGACGAAATCCTTTTCCCGGGACTTGAGCAGCAACTCTTCGAAGGGGGTGTCGTTCAGCTCCGAGCGGTATTCGAGCGTCACCTGTTCGCGGTCGCTGGAGAGGTGGCGGTAGTATCGGGCGACTTCGGGTTCGAGCAGAGCTGCGATTTCGCTGCGTTTGCGGTGGATGATGCCTCCCTGTTCGACCAGCTGACGGTCGTATATGCAGAGCATCTGTTCGTCCCGCGAGATTTTGAGCAGGCGGTTGCGTTCGCCCAATACGGCGTTGTAGCGTACCAGAGCCTGCAGATAAGCACGGTCCAACTGGGAGATAAAACCGTTCAGGTAGCGGCGGCGTTCGTCGGCGGCATCGCTGATGAGCATCGTGTCGGCCGGGGAGACGATCACCACCGGGATCAATCCCACGTGGTCCGAGAGTCGTTCGTACTCCTTGCCGTTGCGCTTGAGGGTTTTGCCTCCTTTGCGGGCGAAGGCGCACACGACGCTCTCGCTGCGGCCTTCGTCGGTGAGGTACTGGCCGTCGAGCAGGAAGAAGTCGCTGCCGTGGCGCATGTTCTGCCCGTCGGTCATCGCCAGCGACGACTTGCACATCGAAAGGAAATAGACCGCGTCGATCACGTTGGTTTTGCCCGCTCCGTTGTCGCCCACGAAGCAGTTGATGCCGGGCCGGAATTCGAGATTCTCTTCCCGGATGTTCTTGAAATTGATGAGCGACAGTTTTTTCAGGTACATGAGTGCGTTTTTTCGTCGATGCCGGTATGAGCGGGGACGATTTCGTGTTTATGCGTGCGGTGTTCGTACATTTGGGTTTCGGTCCGGACAATACCTCATATGCGAGGCGAGTCGTGCAGGGTCTTTCTGCGGAGTTGGTACGCTATGTTCCCGACCGTGCATTGCTCCGAAGCGTGAATTTCTCCGTGATCGGATTCTCCTTGCGTCAGTTTGACGCGGCCACCTTCGTCGTCCGGGGCCGCAGCCATTTGCAAAGGTAGCGATTTTTTTGTTTTTGCCGATCGATATTTCCGGATTCCGCGAAGGAGGGGGGCATGCGGGGGCGGTCTTTCTTTCGGGCGATCCGACGAAAAAGGCCGATCTGTACGATCGGCCTTTTCGATTGAAACGGAGGCTGGGGATTACTCCTCTGCGGTTACCGTAAATTTGATCGTCGCTTTGACATCGCGGTGGATCTTGGCGACGGCCTCGTATTCGCCGAGGGTCTTGATGTTCTCCACGGCGATGGTCTTACGGTCGATTTCGATTCCTTTGGCAGCCAAAGCCTCGGCGAGGTCGGCAGCGGTGATCGCACCGAAGATGCGTCCCTCCTCTGCCTTGGCAGCGATTACCAGCGGCAGGTTGGCGATCTTCTCGGCCAGAGCCTGTGCGTCGGCCAGGATCTTGGCATCCTTGTGGGCACGCTGCTTGAGGTTCTCCGCGAGGATCTTCTTCGCGGCTGCGGTAGCTGCCTTCGCGTAACCCTGGGGGATCAGGTAGTTATTTGCGTAACCGGGTTTTACGTTCACGATGTCGTTGGCGTAACCCAGATTCTCGATATCCTTGATAAGAATTACTTCCATGTTCTCTCCTCCTCTTTATTATTTCATACAATCGGTTACGAAGGGCAGGATCGCGAGGTGGCGGGCACGTTTCACGGCCTGCGCTACCTTCTTCTGGAACTTCTGCGAAGTACCCGTCAGGCGGCGGGGCAGAATCTTGCCCTGCTCGTTGAGGAACTTCTTGAGGAACTCGCCGTCCTTGTAATCCACGTACTTGATGCCGAGTTTCTTGAAACGGCAGTACTTCTTTTTCTTGACGTCAACCGAAACGGGGTTGAGGTATCTGATTTCAGACTGGTTGTTGTTTTCCTGTGCCATGGTTTACTCCTCCTGCTTGTTAGAAAGTTTCGCACGACGTTTCTCCGAGTACTCTACGGCGAATTTGTCCTGCTTGAAAGTTAAGAAACGGATGATCCGCTCGTCGCGGCGATACTGCGTTTCGAGGGTGTTGACGATCGAGCCTTCACCGGTGAACTCAATCAGGAAGTAGAATCCGGTGGTCTTCTTCTGAATCGGGTAGGCGAGCTTCTTCAAGCCCCAGGCCTCGCTGTTCACAATCTGACCGCCGTTTTCGGTAATTACACCCTGGAATTTGTCAGCGACCTCCTTGACCTGTGCATCGGAAAGGACCGGCGTGACAATGAAAACGGTTTCGTAATTGTTCATAATCGTTTGTTAATTAGATTAATATGCATTTAGCGGATGCAAAGGTACAAAAAATAATGTAAAAATCGCCTTGCGAGGCCTCTTTTTTATTTATCGCCGACAGGATCTATTTATATCGGTATATTTTCGGTGCCGGTGCCGCCTGGCTGTTTGCCGACTGGGGTTGTCGGGGGCCGGGGCGTTCGGTCGGAAGGAGGGCGGAGCGTGCCGTTTGCCCGGTGTGTCCGGTGCGAGCCGAGTTTTGCGCGGACTCCGGGGCGAATTTTGTTCCGGAAGGAGGATGAAACAACGGGATTCCTGTCGAAGGAATCCCGTGAAATAGATGTGTATGAGGTCGGAGTTACTTCCGAATGGAATCGATGACCTGACAGATGCGGTCGAAGACTTCATCCATGGTGCCCAGACCGTTGATGTCGGCGAATTTTCCCTGTTTGGCGTAAAAGTCCGCGACGATGGCCGTCTGTTCGTGATATACTTTGATACGGTCGCGGATCACCTCCTCCGAAGCGTCGTCCGCTCGCCCGGACTCTTTGCCCCGGAGCAGGATGCGTTTTACCAGCTCCTCTTCGGGAACGTCCATGTAGATCATGACATCGACCTTCAACCCCTGTTCGGACAGCATCCGGTCGAACTCCTCGGCCTGGTGCGTCGTACGGGGAAAGCCGTCGAAAATGTTGCCTTTCGCGTGTTTGTGCGCCGCGATATAGTCGGCGATCATGTCGATCACCACCTGGTCGGGAGCGAGTCTGCCCGTGGTGATATAGGACTCCATCTCTTTGCCGAGTTTCGTCCCCCGGGCGATTTCTTCCCGAATTACGTTACCGGTCGATACGTGATCGATTCCGTATTTCTCTTTGAGCCGCGCCGCCTGCGTTCCCTTGCCGCATCCCGGGGCCCCGAATAAAACAATGTTCAGCATCGGTTAAGAATTTTTTAACGCTAACAAATATAATCTTTTTTTGTCAAAACGACAAAGTTTCGGTATCTTTGTAAGATATAGCGCAGATTTTTCGAATTTCGCTGCGACGATAACCCGCACGGGAAGAGAATCCGTATGCGGGAGGTACATACGACTGTAAACAATATTCCTATGGCTGATAAAAAACCTACCGAGATCGCCTCGCTCGGCGAATTCGGGCTGATCGACCACCTGACGGATTCTTTTTCCGTGCGCAATGCCTCGACGCTTCGGGGGGTGGGCGACGATGCCGCCGTGATTGCGGCGGGGGCCGACGAAGTGACACTCTGTACCACCGATCTGCTGCTCGAAGGGGTCGATTTCGATCTGACCTATTTCCCTCTTAAGCACTTGGGGTACAAGGCTGTTGTTGTGGCTGTCAGTGACTTGCTGGCGATGAACGGGCGTCCCGAGCAGTTGCTTGTGTCGCTCGGGGTATCGTCCAAGATTTCGGTGGAGGCGTTGGACGACCTGTATGCGGGGATTCGATTCGCTTGCGAGGAGATGGAGGTCGATCTGGTCGGCGGCGATACGAAGGCTTCGGTGACCGGGCTGGCTATTCACGTGACGGCGCTCGGACGGGCCCGCAAGGAGGAGGTGGTTTATCGCGGCGGCGCCAAGCTTCACGACCTGATCTGTATTACGGGCAACCTGGGGGCAGCCTACATGGGACTGCAACTGCTCGAACGCGAGAAGCGGGTGTTGCGGGGGGTGAAAGATCCCGAACCCGAGTTCAAAGGAAACGAATATCTGTTGCAACGCTACCTCAAGCCTGCCGCCCGCAAGGATATCGTCGAGCTGTTGGCCGAGGAGAAGATCGTCCCTACGTCGATGATCGACCTTTCGGACGGTTTGGCGAGCGACCTGCTTCAGATTTGTAAAGCCTCGAAATGCGGAGCCCGCATTTACCTCGACCGGATCCCTATCGCCCGTCAGACGACGGCTTTCGCTGAGGAGATTCATACCGATCCCGTCGTGGCGGCGCTCAACGGCGGCGAAGATTACGAGTTGCTGTTCACCGTGCCGCTGGCCCTGCAAGAGCGGGTGATGCGCATGGGCGGGGTCGATGTGATCGGACATATTACGGCGGAAAATACGGGAGCCTATCTCGTAACGCCCGACGGCGGCGAGATCCGGCTCAAAGCCCAGGGATTTCGGGATAAGGAGTAGGGCTATTTCCGCAGGCCCAGATGCGACAACAGGGACCGGAAGCCCGTTTTGATGCGGCGAGGCAGATTGACGCCCTGCCGCAGCATGACGGCTCCGCACAGAATTTGGGGATTCCATTGGCGCAGTTCGGCATAGCGGACCAGTACGACCGAGAGGGCCGGAGGCGGAAGGTTGTCCAGATGTTTGAAAACCTCTACACAGTCGTTGCGTGTCAGGTGGCGGCAAAACCGGATGCGGTTGATGTCGATCAGTGCGAATCGGTATTTTTCGCCGGATTTGTAAAAGAATACGTTGCCTGGGTTCATGTCGAGGTTGAACACTCCCTTTTCGTGCATTTCGACGATGAAAGCCGCGAAATCCTCCAGAATTTTGCGGGATTCTTCATCTCCTTCCTGCAGGGTATTCAGCAACGGGTGGGCGATGAATTCCGAAAGAAAATACCCCGTGTGGAACAGACCGTGACGTGAGATTTCCAGGTAAGCGACCGGGGCGGCGGTTTCGAATCCCAACTGTTGTAACCGCAAGGCGTATTCGTAGGCCCGACAGGCTTTGCTTTTGCGGAAAAGAGTGTAGGCGAATTGGTTGAGGCGGGTCGGGCGTTTATACTGTTTCAGGACGAAAATCCGACCTCCTGCCAGCTCGATTTTGCGGACCATATTACGCCGGTCGCAGTAAGTTTCCAGGATGCGATAGTCGCCCGCAGGGATTTTTCGGATCTCTTGCTGCAAGTATGCGTATGTCGGCGACAGGACGATTTTCGGATTTTGAAACATACGTCAAAGTTCGGGGTAAAGCATCGCCGGAGCAAGGCCCAAAATGCAGTAAAGCTATTCAAAAAGTAGGATTTCCGTAAAGCGATACAAATAACGAAGAGCCGTCAAATTTTGACGGCTCTTAAATTTAAGCATTGGATAACAGTCCCTTACAAGGCGTTTACATGCATCTGCAACGAACTTTTCAGGTTGCCGGCTTTGTTCTTGTGCACGATATTGTGCTTGGCCAGCTTGTCCAGCATCGAAGTAACCTTCGGGAGAAGTGCCTCGGCCGCACTCTTGTCCGTCGTGTTGCGGAGTGCTTTCACGGCGTTTCGTGCCGTCTTGTGGAAAAGACGGTTGTGTGCGCGCTTGGCTACAGTCTGACGAATTCTCTTCTCGGATGACTTATGGTTTGCCATAATCGTTAATTTTTATTTTTAATTTTTTTCGTTCTTTAGTTTTACGGCGACATATGTTGAAATGACGCCTTGTTCGTGACGGCCTTGGCCGCCTGCGGAATAGGCCGAAACCCGCTTCCTTCGTTGTAGTTTCCCCGTCAGCGCCCTGAAAACACAACATACGGCCTTACCGGCCGTCGTTATGCGCTTAAAACGCTGTCGTGTAGCCCATAGCAGAGTCGAACTGCTCTTTCAAGAATGAAAATCTTGCGTCCTAACCGATAGACGAATGGGCCTCCTGTGCTATCCGTTTTCCCTCGATTGGGAAACCTTTAGCGGTGCAAAGGTAAACAAAAAAGTTTTCTATGCAAAAAAAATGTGGGAATATCTGTTTTTTTTCGATATGCGATATGAAAAAAACAGGAATATGCCGGCCGTCTATGAATTATTATATAATAAGGTAAGATAATATACGACTATATGACACCATTATCCGACGATCGCGGGATCTAATCCGAAGGTGTTTACTTGCGACCTGTTTCCACGTTTATAATCCCTTTCCCTCGGAAGGTTGGGGGCCTGCGCTTCCAAAGAGGGATAATCACGCAAGGTAAGATTGATGTTGAGAACTTTTTTAGGCCGAAAGGAGCGTACTTTGACATTGTAAGAATGGAATAACGGGAGATTTTAAGCCGGTTTTTTGCCGAAGAGTGAAAAAATATTTGCTTTTCATTTTTTTGTAAGGCAAAAGTTCGTATATTTGCACTCCGAAAGAGTTCGGGGTGTAGCTCAGCCCGGTTTAGAGTACGCGTCTGGGGGGCGTGTGGTCGCAAGTTCGAATCTTGTCACCCCGACTGATGAAAAGGCTTGGTAATCTGATGATTGCCGAGCCTTTTTCGTTTATGTGCTCCGAGCGGAAGTAGGGGGCGCTGGGGACGCGAAAAGCCAATCGAGAAGTCTGCCAAAATTCAATAAAATGACGATTCCGGCTTTTTATCGGGGCCAGTTTTCAAAGCGGGCGATATTTGTCGTATTCTTTATTTTCAAAGACGGTTATCGCGAAGGTATGGGGTTTATTCGGGGATTGTAGATCCCTGTTTCGGGGCTTGATGTCTTGGCAGAACTCCGGTATATTTCCCTTTTCGGGATGTACTCTGAATGATAAGTGCGTGGTAATTTGTGTATTATAAAAAAAGCCTTCCGAAGAAGGCCTTTTCGGGTGGAAGATGGGGCTCGAACCCACGACTTTCGGAACCACAATCCGACGCTCTAACCGACTGAGCTACATCCACCATATCGGTCGATACCGAAGATCAACCGGAGTGCAAAGATAATAGGTTTTTTTCGTCCGTGCAAAAAAACGGCGAAATTCTTTTCGGATTCTGTGCGTACGGCCCTCTCTGGCGGTATCGACGAGGCGGAAACGTACGGTGTCAGGATGATGTATCTGCCGTTTTGTCAAAATGACAGTCTTGTTGCCCGATTTGTCAGACTTTTCTGTCAAAAATCGTTTGGCATATCTCTTGTTGGAGTTATCGTCGCAAATGCGAAGTTGAAAAACTGTTAAATATAACTTATAACAATTAAAATCATACCACTATGAACGTAAAACCATTATCAGACCGCGTGTTGATCCTGCCCAACCCGGCGGAAGAGAAAACGGCCGGAGGTTTGATCATTCCCGATACGGCGAAGGAGAAACCGCTGGCAGGCAAAGTAATCGCCGTTGGTCCCGGTACTTCGGAAATCAAGATGGAAGTCAAAGTCGGCGATCAGGTGCTTTACGGCAAGTATGCCGGTCAGGAGATCAACGTCGATGGCACGGATTACCTGATTATGAAGCAGCAGGATATTCTGGCTATCATTTAATTAGTTCGGTTGGATTAAAAAAATTACGATTATGGCAAAAGAGATAAAATACAACGTGGAAGCCCGTGAGCTTCTCAAGGAGGGCGTGGACGCTTTGTCGAACGCTGTGAAGGTAACGCTCGGTCCCAAAGGACGCAACGTAATCATCGACAAGAAGTTCGGTGCTCCCCAGGTGACCAAGGACGGTGTGACCGTCGCCAAGGAGGTGGAGCTGGAGGACGCGATTCCCAACATGGGCGCCCAGATGGTCAAGGAGGTCGCTTCGAAGACCAACGACGATGCCGGCGACGGCACGACGACCGCAACCGTGCTGGCGCAGGCGATGATCGGCGTGGGACTGAAGAACGTGACCGCCGGAGCCAATCCGATGGACCTCAAACGCGGTATCGACAAGGCTGTCGGTGTGGTCGTGGATTCACTCAAGAAGCAGAGCCAGACCGTAGGCACCGATTTCGCGAAGATCGAGCAGGTCGCTACGATTTCCGCCAATAACGACGGTACCATCGGCAAGCTGATCGCCGAGGCGATGGGCAAGGTCAATAAGGAGGGTGTCATCACCGTCGAGGAGGCCAAGGGTACCGAAACCCATGTGGATGTGGTCGAGGGTATGCAGTTCGACCGTGGCTATATCTCGGCCTACTTCATCACCGATACCGAGAAGATGGAGGCGCAGTTGGACAAACCCTATATCCTGATTACCGATAAGAAGATCTCGACGATGAAGGAGCTGATGGGTGTGCTCGAGCCGGTGGCTCAGAGCGGACGCTCGCTGCTGATTATCGCCGAAGATGTGGATGGCGAGGCACTTTCCGCACTGGTTGTCAATAAGCTGCGCGGTACGTTGAAGATCGCCGCTTGCAAGGCTCCGGGCTTCGGCGACCGCCGCAAGGAGATGCTCGAAGATATCGCCGTGCTGACGGGTGCCACGGTCATTTCGACCGACAAGGGTATGAAGATCGAGGACGCGAACCTCTCGGTGCTGGGTACGGCGGAGAAGGTTACGCTCAACAAGGAGAATACGACGATTGTCGATGGCGCCGGTTCGAAGGACGCTATCGCTGCCCGTGTGGCGCAGATCCGCGCCGGTATCGAAGCCGCTACGTCGGATTACGACAAGGAGAAACTTCAGGAACGTTTGGCTAAACTGGCCGGCGGTGTGGCTGTGCTGTACGTCGGCGCTGCGACCGAGGTCGAGATGAAAGAGAAGAAAGACCGTGTGGACGATGCGTTGGCTGCGACCCGTGCTGCCGTCGAGGAAGGTATCGTGCCGGGCGGCGGTGTCGCTTACATCCGTGCGGTGGAGGCTTTGGAGACGCTCAAGGGCGACAACGAAGACCAGACGACCGGTATCCAGATCGTAAAACGCGCTATCGAAGAGCCGCTGCGTCAGATCGTGACGAATGCCGGCGGCGAGGGTTCGGTGGTTGTCAATAAGGTGAAGGAGGGCAAAGGCGCCTTCGGTTACAACGCCCGCGACGACCGTTATGAGGACCTGCTCAAAGCGGGTATCATCGACCCGACCAAGGTTTCGCGTGTGGCGTTGGAGAATGCGGCTTCGATCGCTTCGATGTTCCTTACCACGGAGTGTGTATTGGCCGAGAAGAAGTCGGACGCTCCCGCAATGCCTGCGATGCCGGGCGGCGGCATGGGCGGTATGATGTAGTCCATCGCTTCTCTTATGAAAAGTTCCCGGAATCGCATTTGCGATTCCGGGAACTTTTTTATTCCGGGCTGTCGTGTATGAAGTCCGGAGAGCCGTTTTCAGGGCGGCGGGCGTTCTGCGGTTCATACGAATACGACGCTGCCTGCTGTTGGAAAGACATACGGAAAGGGCTCGGGGAAATTCCGATGGCTTTTCATACACGACTGATGCGGTCGTGATCCGTAGCTTGTCTGCCGGAAAACGGAGGGAATGTGGAACTTTTTATTTCCGGGAGCGTCAGAGGCCGCCGTCGGCCACCCACGAACCGGTGGGGTTGTCATTGCGCAGAGCGAGCACTATTTTTTCGATGCGGCCGTCGGACATTTTCACTCGGCAGGGAACGAATACTCCCGCGTACTGTCCCGAACGGAAGGCCGGCTGGGTTTCGAGGAGGCGGCAGCCTGCATATCGTTCCTTCATAAGGTCGAGCGGATAGAAAACGAGTCCTTCGGCGAGTATTTCCGTATCCCACGTCTGCATGGCGGCGAAGAGTGTGCGGGCCGCCTCTTCCGGTGCGATGGCTGCGAAGTGTACGCCGCCGACCGGTTTGGTGAGGTCGATCCATTCGATGCCGTCGTAAGCCCGAAAGAGGGTATCGGACAACGGTATGTCGTAAACGATGCGTTGCAATTCGGCGATGGTTACGGGCGTTTTCCCGTCGGTCTGCTCGATTTTCAGCCCGATAAGCCGTCCGGTCGTCCGATCGAAGCGGTATTCGCGCCGGGTGTCGGATTCGTCGATCGAGGTCCCCGACAGGTAGTCGTTGCTGAAATCCCCTTCGGCCGGTGCTTCGACGGTCAGCGTGATCGTTTCCGGTCCGACTTGCTTGCTGTAACTTGCGTTCCGGCGCTCGGCGAAGTTGAGCTCTTCCCGCAGCAGCAGGGTGTAGGGGTCGAGCAGGGTGGCGAAATCTTCGATTGCGCCGCTACCGGGACGCATGATGAAGCCCGAGTTTATCTCAGGACTCCACATCAGGATCCGTTCCCCGTCGCTCAGGGCGATCCGTCCTGCTTTTTCCAGCCGCCAGCGGCCTGAACCCGGTTCCACCCACATACGGTGGGGAACAAAGGGGACTTCGGCATCGATGTAGCTGAAATTTTCCTGGGGAAGAGTGCGGACATTCATTTCGAGGCGGAACGAACGGCTTTTGTCGAGTTGAGCGGCAGCATCGCGGAAGATACGTCCTGCGGCGTGGGCCCGGTAGCGGCCGACGGGATCGAAGACGAGCAGTACGAGGGCGATGAGGGCTGCGGCGCTCAACGTCGCGGACAGCGGCCGGAGCCACAATTGCCGAGGCCGTGCCGGAGCGGTCGTTCGTGCGGTTGCCGGCGTATTTTCGGCTTGTGCGGCGGTTTTCAGAATGCGGGCTTTCAGACCGGCCGGAGCCTGCACTTCGACGCGGGGAGCGACGGTGTTGAAGGCTGCTTTCGTTTGGCGGTAGAATTCGGCGCAGGCGGGACATGTTTCGAGATGTTCCAACATTTCGCGGCGAACCTCTGCGGGGGTATTGTCATCGAACAGCAGTTCGATTCGGTTTTCAAAATCGGTGCATTTCATGGCGGATGATTTTTAGTGGTTTATGAGTTTGCGGAGCTTGCCGATCCCGTAACGGAAACGGGATTTGACGGTCGCCTCGGTGCTGCCGGTGAGCTCGGCGATCCGGGCGAAAGTCAGGGAGTCGGAGGTTTTCAGGCGGATCACTTCGGCCTGTTCTTCCGGGAGGGTTGCGAGCAGCCCGGCGATTCGTTCGTATTCTTCGCGGAGTTCCTGATCGCCGGAGTCGTCCGCAAGTGCGGCGGCCCGTTCGGTCGGCAGCGTCGCATTGCGCCGGTGGCGGTGGTAGTCGCAGCAGCGGTTGGCGATCGCCCGCCAGAGGTAGCGCTCCACGTCGTCGATGCGGTCGAGGTTGCAATCCGAGTGGAAGAGCCGCAGCAGGACGTCCTGCACGATGTCTTCCGCATCGGCCTGCGATCCCGTGCGGAAATAGGCGAAGCGGTAAAGGGAATCCTGTCGCCGATCGACGATCCGCTCGAGGAGTTTCAGTTTCGTTTCTTGCATATTCTGTCTGTTTTAACGACGCGTCTATTCATAAGACGTACCCGCTGCGAAAAAGATTTAACCGAAGCGTAAAAAAACGGCGTATGCCGATATATTTTTGTTTGCCGGCGTCGGATGGAAGGGTTTGCTGCGGATTTTGCGGAACGGGAATTTCCATAAAGGATATGGCAACCCGTTACGGAAGGATTTCCGATGGCGAAATGCCTGCACTGTAGGTTTCGACGGGAAATCCATTGCCCGGCTCTGCAGGTCGGTAAAGTTCGTACTCTCTTGCGTGAGAGAAAATCAGCCTTGTAAAGGTATTGACAGACCGGGAATAGCGGCGGTCGGATCGTTCGATTCGTGAAAATGATCGTGTGCCGACGTATCTGTTATTTGTCCAGCAGGATACGAGCCTGTGCGAGTGCGGCTTCCGTGATTTGGCTGCCCGATAGCATTTTGGCGATTTCGGTAATCCGCTCCTCCGGGTCGAGGCGGCGGATATGGGATCCTTCGGCGTCTTTGTAAACCACGAAGTGAGTGTCGCCCTTCGAAGCGACCTGCGGCAGATGGGTGATGTCCACGACCTGCATGGTCTGCGAGAGGTCGGCGATGATTTCGCCCATGGTGTCGGCGATGCGGCCTGAATGCAACGTCGAAGCAACATTCGGCTTCGCAGCGTGTTCGGGGGTGTTGTACTTATAACCCTTTGATATATATCGGCTATTTATCTCGCTACTCTCCTTCCATACATTTCGTTTTATCCCCCGCAAAAGGGGGCAGGCCGTTTTTTCGCAAGTAAGTTTTTGCCCCTTTGTGGTTCGCACAGGGCGGGTAAGCCTATTTGCGGCCGGCGACGGCTGCCACCGAGAGCAGGATGCCGAGCATCACCCCGAGCAACGCCGCGAACAGCACCTGGTATTGGGGGGCGAGCAGGAAGGTGATCGTGTGGGCGGGAATCCAGAAGAACGGGATTGTCTTCTTGAATACGAATCCCCACTGCACCTCCCAGTTGAGCGACGAGATGATCCGCCGCATGGGAATCGGGCGGACGAGAGCCCGCAGCGAACCGCCGTTGTTCAGGATGTGCGTGTCGGTGATCTTGTGCAGGGTCATGAATACGGGGGCGAAGGTGGTGTTCATGGTGAGGCTGATGAGCAGTGCGCCGATGAATTTCAGCGGGGTCAGCTCTCCCTTCATGGCTGCGGCTACCCCCTCGATGCCGAAACTCTCCGCCACGGCCGGCACGCCGATCGATAGCGTCTTCATCATAGCGGCGATCCAGACGCCCAGGAAGCCCCACACCACGGCGCGGGGCAGGATACCGAATCCCGGCTCGTTGTAGCGACCGGTCTTGATGCGCAACCCGATCACCTCGCCGGCAGTCGATAGGATGCCGAATTTGAGCAGGGCCATCAGGTAGGGGTGAGATGCATTGCAGGCCAGGTAGGCTGCGTAGAGATCGTTCGAAAGGAAGAAGGGAGCGAGCAGCAGTACGACGGCTCCGATGAATGCGAGGTCTTTAAGTTTCATGGATTCTTTTGTGTGACGGGTGCTTATGGTTTGAGCAGGATACGAGCCTGTGCGAGTGCGGCTTCCGTGATTTGGCTGCCCGATAGCATTTTGGCGATTTCGGTAATCCGCTCCTCCGGGTCGAGGCGGCGGATATGGGATCCTTCGGCGTCTTTGTAAACCACGAAGTGAGTGTCGCCTTTCGAAGCGACCTGCGGCAGGTGGGTGATGTCCACGACCTGCATGGTCTGCGAGAGGTCGGCGATGATCTCGCCCATGGCGTCGGCGATGCGGCCTGAAACGCCCGTGTCTATCTCGTCGAAGATGATCGTCGGCAGCTCCATGCGGTGAGCGAGCAACGCTTTGAGAGCCAGCATTACGCGTGAAATTTCACCGCCTGAGGCGATGCGTTCCACTTTTTGAGGAGCGAAATTTCCGTTGGCTGTGAACAGAAAATCTATTTCGTCGTCACCCGTGGGGGTCAAGGCCGGTGCGGGGGTGAGCTGTACGACGAAACGGGCTTCGGGCATGCCGAGCCGTGCGAGGGTCGTCTGAATCGCATCGTTGAACGTCGGTGCGGCCTTTTCGCGGGTGGCGTGGATGTTCCGGGCCAGCTCTTCGGCCTTCTCTTCGGTGGCGGTCAGTTCGGTCGCAACGGCGGCGATGGCTTCGTCGCCGTGCGTGATCGCTTGCAGGCGTGCTTCGTAATCGGTCTGTTTGGCGAGGAGTTCGCCGAGATCCGCAGCACGGTGTTTCTGGCAGAGCGAGTAGATGGTGTTGAGTCGGTCGCCGATTTTTTGCAGCCGTTCGGGATCGGCGTCGAGCCGTTCGCTCTGTGCGGCGGCCGAGGCGCCGAGATCCTTCAGCTCTTCGAGCACGGAGCGGAGCCGTCCGGCGGCTTCCGCTGCGAAAGGATAGCCGGCTTCGAGGTGGCGGCAGGCCGTTTCGCTGGCCTTGAGTTGTACCAACACCCCGATTTGTTCGTCGTCCAGGGCATTGCGCAGCGCCGTGAGGGTTTCGCTGATGCGGTCGGCGTTCGAAAGAACCTCCAGCTCCTGTTCCAGTTCGGTTTGTTCTCCTTCCTTCAGGTGGGCCGCTGCGAGTTCTTCGACCTGGTAGCGGAGCCACTCTTCGTCCTTGCGTCCGGCTTCGGCCTCTTCGCGCAGCCGTGCGAGTTCACGGCGCAGGTGGCAGAGCCGTTCGTAGAGGGTCGTATATTGCATCCGCAGGTCGTGGTTTTCGGCGACCGTATCGACGGCCTGCGTGCGGAAAGCCTCTGATCCCAGGATCAGATTCTGGTGTTGGGAGTGGATGTCGATCAGTTGCGATCCCAGTTCGCGCAGCAACGCAAGGGGAACGGGAGTGTCGTTGATGAACGAGCGGCTCTTGCCGGCCGGGGTGATCTGGCGCGTGAGTGTCGTTTCGCGGCTGTAATCCAGGTCGTTTCGGTCGAAGAATGCCTGCAGGTCCCTTGTTCCGAGATCGAAAACGCCTTCGATCAGGCAATTACGTTTGTCGTCTTTCAGGGTGGCGTTGTCGTTCTTGTTCCCCAGCAGGAGGCCCAGCGCGCCGAGCAGGATCGACTTTCCGGCGCCGGTTTCGCCCGTGATGATGTTCAGCCGGTCGTCCAGCTCCAGTTCGAGCCGGTCGATCAGGGCGTAGTTTTCGACTTTCAGACGACGTAGCATGGCTATTTCAGAATGGATTCGATTTTGTCGGCGATCTTCTCGGCCGTTTCGGCTTTCGAGAGCAGAGGAAGCTCCTCGCGTCCTGCGCGGTCGATGAGCGTCACCTTGTTGGTATCGACGCCGAATCCGGCCCCGGCGTCGCGCAGTGAGTTCAGAACGATGAAATCGAAGTTTTTGCGTTGGAGTTTCCCTTCGGCATTGGCCTCTTCGTGATCGGTTTCGAGGGCGAAGCCGACCAGGATCCGACCCGCTTTGTGCGCTCCCAGCTCGGCTGCGATGTCGTGCGTGCGTTTGAGGCGGATCGTCAGCTCGCCGTCCCCTTTCTTGAGTTTGGTCGGGGCGACCTCTTCGGGAGTATAGTCCGCGACGGCGGCGCACATGACGGCTCCGTCGGCTGTGGCGAACTCCCTCACCGAAGCCTCGTACATCTCCTGTGCCGAGAGGACATCGATACGTCGAACTCCGGTCGGGGTGGGCAGCGACGTGCGGCCGCTGATGAGTACGACTTCGGCGCCCCGCCGGGCGAGCGCTTCGGCGATGGCATACCCCATCTTGCCCGTCGAGTGGTTCGAGATGAACCGCACCGGATCGATGGCTTCGATGGTTGCGCCTGCGGTAACGATCAGCCGTTTACCTCGCAGGCTCTTTTTTTTTTCGGAAAGAAGGGCTTCGACGAATGCGACGATGTCGGTCGGTTCGGCCATGCGTCCCTTGCCCGAAAGTCCGCTCGCCAGCTCCCCTTCGGCCGGTTCGACGATCCGTACGCCTCGGCTGCGCAGAATCCGCAGATTCTCCTGTGTGGCCGAATGCGCGAACATGTCCAGGTCCATCGCCGGGGCGACCGCTACCGGGCAGCGGGCCGAAAGGTAGGTCGTCAGCAGCAGGTTGTCGGCGATGCCGTGTGCCATCTTGCCCAGCGTATTGGCCGTCGCGGGGGCGATGAGCAGGCAGTCCGCCCACTCGCCGAGCGAGACGTGGGAGTTCCACTCCCCGTTTTCCGGATTGAAGAATTCGACCAGGATGGGATGCTTCGAGAGCGTCGCCATGGTCAGCGGAGTGATGAACTGCTTGGCCAGCGGAGTCATTACGACTTTCACCTCGGCGCCTGCGCCTTTGAGCAGGCGGCAGAGTATGGCCGCTTTGTAGGCGGCGATGCTGCCTGTGATGCCGAGCAGGATATGTCGTCCTTCGAGGCTCATACCGCGATGTTTAGGCTTGCGGTTTGTTCTCCTTGTAGAAGAGTTCGCCGTCGAGGAACTCCTCGGTGGCGATCAGCACCGGTTTGGGCAGACGTTCGTAGTAACGCGAGATCTCGATCTGCTCGCGGTTTTCGAAAGTTTCCTCCATCGTGTCCGTCGGCGACGAAAAATCCGCCAGCTTGCGCGTGAGTTCGGCTTTCAGTTCGGTCGAAATCTGGTTGGCGCGGCGTGCGATGATATTGACCGTTTCGTAAATATTGCCGGTTTCCTTATCCAGATCGACCAGTTTACGGGTTACGGTGTTGGTGGGAGTGCTTTTCTTGATCTCCATGGAATTATTGTTTTTCTTTGTTGTTTCGGTCTAAAAAGTCTTTGGCGTTCTGGGCCAGCCGGTCGAGCTCCTTGAGGTAGTGCGATTCGGGAAATTCGGCCACGAACGAGTAATAGGAGTCGAGCGTCGAGAGGTAGCGGTCTGCCTGCTTGTCCTGCACGGAGTTGTCGGCCAGCTTGCTGCCGGATTTGACGATCAGGTACATGATCTCTTCGCGGTGGGAGCTGGTGGGATAGAGCTTCAGCGCGTTCTTGAGAGCTACGATCGCCGATTTGTAACGTCCGATTTTATAGTATGTGTAAGCGTTCAGGTAAGTTTTGTCGTGCAGCCGCTGGGTCAGGATCTTGTCCATCTCGCGGAATTCGTCGCTGCGGGAGCTGTTGGGGTAGTGGGCCAGGTATTCATTGACCGCTACGATAGCCTGTGTGGTCATCGTTTGGTCGCGGGTGGGGCCCGGTGCCAGGTAGAAGTAACTCAAGGCGAGAATTCCTTCGGCATCTTCGAGGAAAACGCTGCGTCCGAATTTGCGGCGGAAATCGTCGAGCATCGACGTGGCTACCTCGTAGTCGCGGGTCTTGAACTTGCAGAAAGCGGTCATGAAGGCGATACTGTCCTCCTGCATCGTTCCGGAGTAGTACGGTGCGGCCGCTTCGAACAGCATCGCGGCTTTCGACCACTTCTGGTTCTGGTAATGTTTCAGAGCGGTTTGGTACATGTGGTCGGGCCGACCGCTTTTCAGAACCTGCTGTACGCTATTGCAGCCCGCAGCGAGGATCGCAAAGCACACTGTGCACAAGACATATAGCCTTTCTTTTCTCATCGGGATCAGGTTTTTCCGTAATTATCCGGCGATAATCGCACAAAGTTACTCTTTATTTAACGAAATCCCAAATTTTTTAGTGTGGGCGCTGCGGAATCGATGCTATGCCGACGGTTTTTTGCGGAAAAACAACGGCGGGACGAATCGGGGTCCCGCCGTGATTTTCCGGTTGTTCCGTCAGGCGCGGTGTGCGATGAGCCATTCGGCGATCTGCACCGCGTTCAGTGCGGCACCCTTGCGGATCTGATCGCCGACGCACCAGAACGTGAGGCCGTTGGGCGAGGTGAGGTCGCGTCGGATGCGACCCACGTACACCGGGTTCCGACCGGCAGCGAACAGCGGCATCGGATAGACCTTGTCGCCCGGAGCGTCCTGCAGCACGACACCCGGGGCCGACGCGAAGGCGTCGCGTGCCTCTTCGGGCGAAATCGGGCGCTCCGTTTCCACCCAGATGCTTTCCGAGTGGGCCCGCATCACGGGTACGCGCACGCAGGTCGCGGAAACCACGATGTCCGAGTGCATGATCTTGCGGGTTTCGTGGTACATTTTCATCTCCTCCTTGGTGTAGTCGTTGTCGGTGAAGACGTCGATATGAGGTATCAGGTTGTAAGCCAGTTGATACGCAAATTTTTCCACACGGGGTTCGCCGCCTTTTGCCAGAGCCGCGTGCTGCTCTTCCAGTTCGGCCATCCCCTGTGCGCCGGCGCCGCTGGCCGACTGGTAGGTGGCTACGTGCACGCGGCGGATGTGCGAGAGTTTTTCGAGCGCGTTGAGTGCCACGACCATTTGAATCGTCGTGCAGTTGGGGTTGGCGATAATACGCCGGGGGGCGTTCAGGGCGTCTTCGGGGTTTACTTCGGGAACCACCAGGGGAACGTCTTCGTCCATGCGGAAAGCGCTCGAATTGTCGATCATCAGCGTGCCGTGCTTGGTGATCGTTTCGGCGAACTCCTTCGAGGTGGAGCCGCCCGCCGATACCAGCGCGATGTCCACGCCGCAGAAGTCGTCGTTGTGGGCGAGCAGCCGTACGGTGAGTTCCTTGCCCCGGAAGGGGTATTTGCGTCCGGCGCTCCGCTCCGAACCGAAAAGCAGCAATTCGTCGATGGGCAGACGGCTCTCTTCCAGAATGTTCATAAATTCCTGGCCAACGGCTCCGCTGGCCCCGACAATGGCTAATTTCATGGCTTTCTCAAAGGTGTTATAGGTTGTATTACTCAAAAAATTCGTCTTCTTCGTACCGGGTTGCACTGTCGTCCGTTTTCTCGGTTTCGTCGCAATCGTAAACCGGCATGACGGCCGGACGCGTGAAGAGATCCTGCTTGCTGATACCCGTCGAAGGGTCGGCGTAAATCCGGTTGAGGAATTCGCCCACGATCGGTAGGGCGATTACGCTGCCTTCGCCGCGCGATACCAGGCGCACTGCCTGATCCTCGCCGCCGACCCAGCAGCCGGCTACCAGTTTGGGAAGGACGCACATGAACCATGCGTCGCGGTTCTTCTGCGAGGTCCCCGTCTTGCCGCCGACTTCGACATTCTGCATGTTGTAGGCCCATCCCAGGCGTCCGCCCGTACCCGAACGGATCACTCCTTCGAGCATCGTGAGCATCGTGTAGGCCGTGTGTTCGCTGATCGCATCCTGCGTCCGGGGGGCGAAGCTGGCGATCAGGTTGCCCTGACGGTCTTCGATGCGGGTGACGAAGATCGGAGTGGTATAGACGCCTTCGTTGGCGAAGGTCGAGAAGGCGCTCACCATTTCATAGACGTTGGATTCCGAGGTTCCCAGGCAGAGCGCAGGCACAGGATCGATGTAGCTGTGGATGCCCATGTTGTGAATGAAGTTGGCCACGGCCTGCGGCTGCTTGGCCTGTTTCATGATCCACGCCGAATAGTTGTTGCGGCTGCGGGCCAGGCCCCAGCTCAGGGGGTGCAGCTCGCCGTTCTGTTCGACCTTGCCGGCCTCCTTGGGCGACCAGGGTACCCCGTTGGCGGTTTCGATCGTCACCGGCAGGTTCGGTACGGGCGTGCAGGGACTCAGTCCCAGGTGGTCGATGGCGAAGGTATAGACGAAGGGTTTGATCGTCGATCCGATCTGCCGCTTGCCCTGCTTGGCCATGTCGTATTTGAAGTAGCGGAAGTTGGGACCGCCCACGTAGGCCTTCACGTATCCTGAGCGGGGATCCATCGCCACGAACGAGGCGCGCATGATCCGCTTGTGGTGGAGGATCGAGTCCCGGGGCGTGAGTACCGTGTCGCGTTCTCCCTTGTAGGTGAAGATCTTCATCGGACAGGGCTTGTCGAAGCTCGCCAGGATGGTCTTTTCGTCCACGCCTGCCTTTTGCATCTGGTAGTAGCGGTCCGAGTAACGGATCGCGTTGCGCATGATGCGCTCACGCTCCTGTCTGTCTGCGTCGATGAAGAGCGTTTTGGTGCGTTTGAACTGTGCGTCCATCTGGGGCTGGATCACCGACTCCATCTGCTTTTGAATGGCCTGCTCGGCGTATTCCTGCATCCGGGAGTCGATCGTGGTGTAGATCTTCAGACCGTCGCGGTAGATGTCGTAGGGCGTGCCGTCGGCTTTGGTATTCTTCAGGCACCAGCCGTAGATCGGATTTTCGTCGTACTCCTTGACCGCCTGTTCGTAGTCCCAGTCGTTCTGGAACTGGCGGCGCTTGGGCCGTTCGGCGTTCATCGTCAGGCGGAGCATCTCCCGGAAATAGGTCGCCGGGCCTTCGTTGTGCGAGACCGGCTTGTAGTTGAGCAGGATCGGCAGGGCCGCGATCGAATCCCGCTGGTGGCGTGTGATGGCGCCTGCCGATGCCATGCGGTCGAGCACCAGGTTACGGCGTGCGAGGGCATTTTCCGGGTTACGGCGGGGGGAATACATCGTGGGACCCTTGACCAGTCCCGCCAGCAGGGCGGCTTCCTGGATGTTGAGTTCGTGGGGTTCCTTGTTGAAGAAGGTGTGGGCCGCCGATTTGATGCCGTAGGCGTTCGAGCCGAACTCCACGGTATTCAGGTACATGGCGGCGATCTCCTCCTTGGTGTAGTTGTATTCGAGTTTCAGGGCCGTGATCCACTCCTTGAGTTTGGATACGACCAGCTTGGTCGTGCGGGCGATCTTGCCCCGGTTCTCGTTGATGTCGCGGGGAAAGAGGTTTTTGGCTAATTGCTGGGTGATCGTACTGCCGCCGCCCTGCGAGGTGTTCTGCATCAGGACGGTCTTGACGCCTACGCGTACCAGCGACATCAGGTCGATGCCCGAGTGTCCCCGGTAACGAACGTCCTCGGTCGAGACCAGGGCCGCGATGATCGGCGGCACGTCGTATCCGTCGAGCCGGAGCAGCTGGGCGGAGTCGAGCGGGAAGAGTTCGTCGTACTGTACGTAGGAGCGGTTCTGCACGAAGAACGTGCCCAGTACCTTGCCGTCCGAAGAGAGAATCTCGGTGGCCAGGTTGCTCTTGGGGTTCTCCAGCTCCTCGAACGACGGCAGCCGCCCGAACAGGCCGGCGGCCGTGAGCAACAGCAGGAGCAGCAAGAGTGCGAAAGGGGCGAATACGATGCCCCAGAGCCATTTGACGGATTTGGGCAGCGGTTTATGCGGGGTCTGTTTTTTCATCGGTTCAATTCAATATGCCGCAAAGATAGTGAAAGGTGAGGGCAATTGTGAGAACTTGTTCTCGAAAATTGCCGAACCGCCTCCTATCTTCTGCAAAGATAGTGAAAGCCGAGAGAAAACGGGAGCTTGTTCCCAGTTTTCCGAGGCGCTTCCCATCTTCTGGAAAGATGGCGCAAGCCGAGGGCAAGGACAAATTTATTCGGTTATGCCTCGGCGAAGCCTGTCTAAATGAAAGCATTCGCTTTCGCAAAGGTATGAAAAATCTCGGATTATACGTTCCGGTTTTCTGCGGGTCGCTTGCTGATTTTATCGGTTCTGCCGCCCGGACGGATCAGAACGGCAGCTCCAGGCCGAAGCCGAACCAGCAGCTCCCCTCGCTGGGCTTGTAGAGCGAGAGCTTTACGGTCGCTGTGGCGGCTGCCGACATACGCAGGATGTTGAGGTCCAGAAGCAGGTCGCCGCCGTACGAGTAAATGTCGCGCCATGTTTTGCCCCGGCTGCCGAACTCCTGGAACCGAGCGTAGTCGGCCCCGACGTTCAGCCGGATGCGTTTGAAGTAGATCACGCCCGAAATTCCACCTTCGGGATAACAGAGCGGGAACTGATAATCAACGGAGCCGGCCAGGTAATTATTGCTCGAAATGTCGGACGAGGAGAAGCCCCGGGGCAGCAGCCGGGTCGATTTGTAGCCGAGGAATCGCAGACCCGACGGGAAGCGGTAGCCGCCGACGGAGGTTTGGTAGGCCGCCGCTACGGAGAGGGAGTTGTGGCGGAAGAACCCGGGGGTGTAGATCCGGGCGTAGGCCGATACGAGGTCGCTGAAGTTGCGGTTTTCGGGGTTGAGGTCGTACCCGGCCCAGAGCGTATAACCCCAAGGGGTCCCGACGTCGCGGTAGGCGGCGCGCACCACGTCCGAGAAGCCGATGCCCAGCGAGAGTTTGTGGAGTCCTTCGCGGTAGCCGAGCGTTTGCAGGTTGGCGATGCGTCCCTCTGCGTCGTAACGGATCGCATCCACGTCGGCCACCATTCCGTTCGAATACTCCCAGCCCGCCGAGAGCGAGAGCTGTCGGATATGACGCCCCCGGTCGAAATAGAGGGGCAGTGTGGCGCCGGCCGCCGCCGACCAATATTTGGCATGAGCCGGGGCCGGTTGGCGCTCGGCCTTGCCGTCGGCACCCCGCTGGGCGATGCCGTAGGTCATGCGGTCGCCGCCGTAGGTGGCCCGGGCTTCCAGTCGTACGCCGAGGCCGCTATACCGGATCGTACCTTTCAGCACATGGCCGTCGGACCGGCTCCAGCCCCACGATGCGAAGGCTTCGGTGCTCGACAGCAGATTTTGGGAGAGAACGGTGGCGCCCCACATGAGCCGGGGGTTGAACTCTTCGATGGTCTTGAACGGGTCGAACGATACGGGGGCCCAGCTGTGCGCCCGGAGCAGGTGCAATCCCTTGCGGTAGCGGCGTGCCGGATATTTGCGGTGCAGGGAGGCCGAGTCGGCGGGGGTATAGCGTACCGTGTCGAGATTGACCACGTTCCAGCGGCGGCGGGGCGGATTGACCAGATCGACGGGCAGTTGCGACGGGGCGACCGGAATCGGTTCGATGTTTTCCTGACGGGTGATGCGGTAGCCCTTTCGGTCGTAGGTGGTCGTCCAGACGGCTCCGCTGTCGGCGGGAGCCGGGGCGAAGCTGCCGTAGGTCGAAGTCGAAAGACGGTATTCGCGCCCTTCGCCGAGGTCGAAGCAGTGGGCTTCATCGCGGCCCGAGGCGATCGAGCCGTAGTAGAGCTTGCCGTCGGCGGCCCGCAGGTCGCTCAGCGTGATGTAGGCGCCTCGGGTGACAGCCTGCAAGCCCTCGCCGGGTTCGATCCGGCCGATCCACATGCCCGAATTGTCGGTGACGAGCGTGTAGAGCCGTTCGGTCGCATTGTCCCAGGCCAGTCCGTGCACTTCGGAGAAGCCCGGCATGGGCCAGGCGGTGCGCTGCCGCAGTGAATCTTCGGCGACGATCGTGTAGTGTCCGTCGGGCGTATATTCCACCCAGGCCAGGGCGCCGCTTCGCCCGATCGGGGTCGGGTAGAGGACATTGCGCAGTTTCGGTGCGTTGCGGGGGCGTTTTTTTCCGGGGGCGAGGACGACGAGCCGGGAATTGACCCGCTCGGGGAAGAGCAGCGAACGCCGGTATTCGGTCCACCAGACCCGTTGTCCGTCGGTTGTGGGGCGGCTCGAGACGAGTCCTGTCCAGGTGCGCCGCCTCTCGCGTCCCGTTCGGGAATCGACCGCAACGAGCCGCGAAGGGCGGTCGAAGTCCGTTTTCAGCGCTACGAGCGTCGTGTCGTTCAGGGACACGGGATGAGTATAGGTGGTGTAGTTTTTCTCCGGCAGCGGCGTGAGGGTACGGCCCGAATCCGTGACCTTCGGCAGCGAATCCCAGAAACGGTTCAGGTCGGCGAAGGCGTCCCGGAAGAGGATGCCCTCGCCCGTGCCGTAGAATTTGCGCAAGGCGACGCTGGTGCTGAAGGTCAGCATGTAGGCGTTGCGGACGCCGTAGCGCAGGGTCTTGTCCCAGATTCCGTCCCCATAGCGGTCGTAGCCGTAGGCGACCATCTGATAGCCCATTTGGTAGTGGTCGGGAACGAAATCGCGGAAGGAGCCGCAGAACCACTTGTCGCAGTTGCGCCTGCGGAGCACCTCGTAACCCAGGGCACGATATTCGATGGTGAAGCGCGGCTGGCGGCCCCGGCCGTAGGAGGACATCTCGGTTTCGTTCATCACCGCATCGCCTTCGAGCGCCCAGAGGGGCATGAAAAGCAGTCCGACGGTCGATCCTTGCTGCCCGATCAGGTAACTCAGGATGCGGATCAACCCCCGGTTGAGGTTGTTGTACTGAACGGCGTGGCGGTATTCGTGGGCTACGAGCTGCTTGACCCAGGGCATCGAGTAGCTATCGACGGAGGGCGTGGTGAGAAATTCGATGCGTTTGGGCATCCACATCACCAGACCGTTGGACTGGAAATTTTCGGTATGCAGCACGAAAGGGATTTTCAGCGGCGGGTGGCTGAAACCGTGTGTAATCGTGGGGCGTACCGCCTGGATATAATACAGGGTTCGGTGCGCCAGCGCCGATGCCGTGTCGGGAAAGACGACCCGTACGTCCTCGGTGCGCAGGTGTTTCCAGCGCAGCGCAGCCGCATCCGCACCCCACGAATAGTATTGGGCGCGAACGGATTTTCCTCCGATGAAGAGGAATCCCAGCAGGAACAGAATCGCTGCGAAACGGCGCATGGGAGCAGGCCGGGTCATCCGCCGGCCTTTTTGCATTTGTAACCCGCTTTGGCGAGGATTTCGACCACCCGGTCGCGGTGGTCGCCCTGGATGATGATTTCGCCGTCCTTGGCTGCCCCGCCCACGCCGCAGCGGGTTTTGAGCAGGCGGGCCAGTTCCCCCAGGTCGGCATCCGAGCCGACGAAACCTTTGACGAGCGTGACGGTCTTGCCGCCCCGCTGCTTGCGGTCGAGCCAGACGCGCAGGTCCTGTCGTTCGGGGGCGAGGGTTTCGATCTGCGGAGCCTCCTCGGTGTCGTATTTGAAATTCGGGTTGGTCGAATAGACCATTCCCAATCTCGCTTTCCAGTCGTTCGTCATGTGTGAAATATGCGGTCGTTGTTCTTTTTGCCGGAAAAGCTGGCACTTTTGCAACGAAATATTTTTGCAAATATAGTGTAAGCCGGGGGCTGCGCCAAATTTATTTGAGTCAGGACGGGCGCCGTTTGTTTTAGGTGTCGCCGTATCGATCGTCCGGAATGTCGGGGTGATTGGGTGGGCGCAGAAAAAACTCTTTCAATCATATTTCGGCGACTGTTAAGGAGTTTGCGCTTATTGCCGCCGGTGCACGGATAAAATGAAAAAACCGTCTATCTTGTTGATACACGGTTTTCAATTTTTCAGGTAGCTCCGTTTGCAGAACTTGGTGGGAGCTGAGGGATTCGAACCCCCGACCCTCTGCTTGTAAGGCAGACGCTCTG
>ERZ838577.667-NODE-667-length-52001-cov-19.555384_pt1 | contig 52001 bp, 44 predicted proteins | sample MGYA00519682_ERZ838577 | MGnify/ENA primary metagenome ERZ838577 (study PRJEB31850, sample SAMEA3708838) | human gut metagenome | biome: human gut; feature: human-associated habitat; material: faeces | place: China | collected 2014 ...
GAGAGGACGTTTAGACGCAAGAAGGACGCTGAAGAGCTTAGTTGCGGATTTGAGGTTTATTTTATTCAACCAACAACCATTTAATTTGGGATACAATGCAGCATCAGCCTTTAAGCAATCCCTTAATTGTTTTTTTGTTTGTATCATAATCTATTTGTTTACGGAGTCAAAAGGCTAACACAAAAGCGTTTAAGAAGTGTTTTCCCCTCATTCAGTGTTAATTTACCATGTAATTTCATTTGTTCCCTTGCTTTTATAAATATTTCATAATTTCTATATCGTACTGCATTTGCAGCACATGAAAACCAAAAATGGTGACACACATCATCATTAATACCTAGGCTTGAAAATAATGGCTTAAACTGCCACAAGAACTTCTCTTTTATTCTATAGTCCTTTTCACATGAAGATACATTTCCACGGTCTTTTGATATGTCGTATTTCAACAATGGCATAAGTCCCGTGCAAACAATCTCATAGTCCTCAAAAAAACGCGTCATAAACTCTACATCCTGGTGTCTGTAATAACTTTCATCAAACCCCTGTAATTCTACTATTACATGCCGTTTAATTAAAATTGCGGACGTATTGAAACAACATTTTGACAACAGATACTCCTTTAAAATATTTCCCTCTTGGCTATAATTCGTTATCTTTTCGATTTTTTTATTGATGACACCTTTTATTCTTATTGTTTTGGCGTTACAATAAGTTGCGCCTATGGTACCATCTGTATTCGCTAATCTATTTACTTGCATTTCTATTTTGCAGGGCATCAACTCATCGTCGTCATCAAGGAAATTAATATATTCGCCGTGCGAAGCTCTAAAACCTGTGTTTCTAGCGGCTGAACCATTTTTATTCGCGTCATGGCATATGTATATGATTTTCCCTGTGTCAATATAGCTGCGTAACTTTAGTTCTGTGGCTTTTTGATAGGATGTACCCACGCCATTGTCATCAACAACTATTATCTCAATGTTCGGATATGTTTGCGCCAAGACACTGTCGATAGTTGCGCACAAAAAGTCAGATCGCTTATAAGTAGGAATTATTACGGAAACTAATTGATTATTCATGCTCTTTTCAATTTAGGAATTACTAAAACGAGTGACAAGCCTACCCAAAAGGAAGCATTTAAACATATTGTACCTGTTGTTATGAGAGTAAATAATGTCACACAAAAAATAGCAAAACAAGCCAACACTTGATCATCTTTGCTCCGCTGAAGAATACTGGACATGCCACTAAAAGCCCTTTCAATGAAGAATAGTAATGGAATAAGACCAAATACGCCCATAGTAATCATTATTTCAAGGAAAATATTGTGAGGATAAGCCCCTTGAAAAATGCCGTCTGTCACCAATCTGAAATACGAACCCCAAAATGGATGTTGAGCAAATTGTTCTATTGCTAATGTGTAACCACTATCTGAATCACCAGGTGCCAGTCGATCAGACGTATCACCTTCGTAAACCATATTGTAAATTCGCTCTATTGAATGTGGGGCAAATTGAGAGAGAGAGTCTAATATGTATGGGCCTAACAAATATAGTACTACTAATATAACTGATAATTTGAAATAAAAACTGAAATTCTTTTTGTTCTTTATCAAATTACAAGTCAATATGGAAACCAAAGTCCATAAGATAGGCCCACGTTTGGTACTAGCTAAAAATATATATCCGACACAAATTATAACAGCAATTACCAAAATGGCACTCAACCATTTTCTTTTAAAAAGAGAAAGACCGAAGAATACGAACAATACGATGACATAAGCATTATTGTAGGCGAATGTTAACGCACCAATATATTGTGCTTCCGAATTTTCGACACTTACCACCTGAAATGTTTCGAAACCAACAAGGTGTATATAAAACATTGCTGGTAAAAGACAAAACAATAAAAAAATAGCACACAAAAGCCTAATGTTTATGTTTTCAATTATTGTTTTTGAACTTATCATGAGGGAGAGCATAAATATCGTGCGTAAAAGGAACGCTCCTATGCTCTCTGGCACTGATAACATTTTATCAAGAGGATATACCGAGCCTAACGCAATATCATAAAAAATAAAACAGGTGTATATAATATAGAAAATTATGAAATTTCTATCAACCGTAAAACCATGATAGTGCTTCCATTGATAATATACGATATGTACGCCAGACAAATAGCGGAGTAGCGTGCAGAAAATAGAAAAAGATGGAGCTATTTCCATTAGCAATCCTTCTAATGTCGCAGAACTAGTAAAAAAAAATATGGTTATCGCGACAGATAGCTCTATGCTGAAAAATCGTGAAAGATTATTTACAGGTTTCATAATTGATAAGCCAGATAATGGTAAGGGGGCATAGTTAATCTGATAAAACACATAACCGTCTAAACATAAATGTTATAATTGCGAAAAACACGATGAATTTCATTTTATAGCCTTATACATCTCAATCAAGTTTTGTGCAACTGCTTCGGACGAGTATTTGTTAGAGATATATTTTGACAATGTTGGTTGAAAGCGTTTCTCTCCAGCCAACAATGCCATTATACTATTTCCAATAGAATCGACATTGTATGGATCTACCTCCATACATTTGCCTTCATAATATTCCTTAGGCCCAGGAATGTTTGTTATAGCTACCTCACATCCCATTTTGGCTGCATCCAATGCTACAATACCAACACCCTCTTGCAAGCTTGGCAGTGCAAAAACTTTAGCGCGACGGTATAGAGCAATCTTTTCGTCGTAACTTACAAACCCCAATACAGATATATTTGGTCGTCCTTCTATTGCCTTCCCTATCTTTTCAAACTGTGCCTCTGTACCTTTGTTCCCTGCCAACACGAGCTTGAAGCCAAATTTTTTTGCGGCTTCGATAAGGCGCAATACGTTTTTGCGCTCTTGGTAAATAGAACTGATATGCAAGCAGAAATCTTCTTTCTCATTTTCAGTCCAGTTCAAGGAGTTTAGTTTTGTGTCAAATGCCAATGGCACTTTTTTAAACACATTCTCACTTATCTTGTAGACTTTGGCCACGAATTTCTTTTCATATTCGCTTCTCACGCACAGACATTTGCTTTTTTGGAACGCGTTGGCAATCATGTAGACCCGCGAATTGAAAAACTTTGTCTTGGAAAGGTAATATCTTATGTCTGAGCCAAGCATTGAGAACGACGGGGTAGGGTCCATTATTGGCGATATGACTATTCTGTCGTTGATTTCGGACAGAGCGCGAATGATATCGCATACCCAAAGACCTGAACCAAACAAATGTATGGCATCATAGCTGCGCCAATTATAATCGCCCCAATTGTCAATGAGGTCTATCGTTATCCCCTTGGCACGCAATATTTCAGCCCATTCTACAGCTTGGCTACGAATTCCATTAGATTTATTGGAGATAATGACTCCAGGATAAATGATATATGCTATTTTCACTGTTGGCAAAAGTTAGCTGTTATTTCACTCATAAAATGGAAGTACTTAGAAGTCATATTCCTAGACACTGCGGTGCAATTGGCATAATCAAAGTTTGCTAACTTATCGAACACGTAGTCTGGTGACACTTTGTCTTGAGTATATGCGGAGACTCTATATTCCGACAAACCGTTTAAACTCAATAAATCTAGAACCTTGCTTGTGTTCTCGAAATGCCATCTAAGAAAATTCTTACCATGGTGGTCAATGGAGAAAAATGGCACAACGTTTAATATTGAAACTATAACAGGATGCATGTTATTTCCCACGTAACCTTTTGAGTGTTTTATTAAGGCGAACCAGTCCAGCGGATTTATTGGTAGGTTGATTTGGGGCAAATTCGATTGGAATGGGCCTTGTGGCATTGGGCAAGCATAAGCTTCCATCCCGTTATCATTTGCTATTCGCCTAAATTTATCCATCCATTGCACACTATATTGACTTCGTCCGCCATAAAAAGACATTAATATATACTCGTCCTCAAGTCCGAATTTCTTTATGATATCCTCCTTTGTTGGAAAGCATTTTACATTGTCATTGATTCCCCAAACAGGGTCTGGTGTGATTGGACAAGGTTTCCCCGAAATGTCGCTTACCATATTGGCTGTATATGTGTCGCGTGCTGAGAGAATTTTGAAACATTTAAATGTCTCCTCCATCATTTTCAATGTCTTTCTATTAAGAAACTTATAACTTGTGCTTTGGCATGAAGGTGAAAGCAAGAAATAATTACAGCCTTCAAGTTTGTTGCGGAACGGCAGCCAAAATGGGTTTGGAAAAGTCTTATCAAGACTTACATTTGACAGGCCAACCCCATGTCTGCTAATACGTAAACGGTCGAACCAGCTGCAAACAGTTAAGACAGCATCGCTTCCCACCAGAATGTTATGTATGTTGTGTTTTTTTATTTCCCTTACGAAATCATTATCATATTCGCACTCATCGGTCAATTCGAAGCCCTGTCTTTCAAGAAATCCACGATGGATTTCTAGTTGTTTAGAGTCCATGTTCAAATTTCTTTTGGCAAGATATCTTGACCAATTAATGAAGATGGGCGTGTAACCATGATTGCGTAAGTAGCTGGCGGTTGACAATGCCTGTAAATTTGCGCCAAAGTTGTTGGCTATACAATGTGTGAGTATTCCTATGTTCATTTTAAAATTCTCCCAATAACAGTTTTTTCAAAAGAGTTTTTCTACAAAAATCTGTAAGAATGGACGATATTACCAACAAAACTACCGACAACAATAAAACTAAAAGGGTATTATGAGGGGAAGGGAGCAGTTGAATTATGAACACATGTAATATATAAATGCCCAAAGAATTCATTCCTATACGCTGTAGGTAGCCGATATTCTTATTTTTGATCTTGTCGTATACCATATTAACTAAGACCAGCATGGAAATAGAACTAGCAAGACCGACTAATATCCGAAGCCAACATGGATAGTGCAGAAGATTTATACCACCGACAAATATAATAACCGCCCACGCGACTAACGACACAGACAAGATGATATATTTGTAGTTAAAAAAATACTCAATGGATTTAACTTTATGTTGCCCTAAAACATAAGCAAAATAGAAGATGAATAATTGTCGAACTATCTGTAAATCTTTAAATACCAAATAAGGCAGATACTCATACACAAGAAGAAGGCAAAGCCCAATAACAATTGTCCAACGCTTGAAAATGCCGACTATGAGCATCAAAGCGAAGAGGCAATCAAGATACCAGTATGCGGTGAAGCAATCGTAAAACCCTTTGATGGGACTGGATAGAAAAACATTCAGTTTTTGTGGACTAAATAACAATGCTACGAGGGTCACGAACGCTATAGTACATATAGGAACTATCAACCGTTTCGTCTTGTTCAATGCTATGTCTTCCAATGATTTCTTTGAGCTGCCGCCTAAGAAAAAACCAGACACTGCGATGAACAACGGCATGTGAAAACTATAAATAAAAGTAATCAAGCCGTTATTCCAATACTCATCCATGTTACCTCGGTATAGTAGTCCGAGGGAATGTCCGAGGACTACCATATAAATTAGAAAAGCTTTAAGAAAGTCTGGAAATACTTGGCGCTCGGTCAAATTTTTCATTCAACAATTCTCTTTATTTTTTTTAGATTGTCCTTCCCGATTATCTTTGCAGCAATCTTTTTTGTAGATGACTTCAAACTGAAATTGTTATCAACCACTAGTCCACTAATTGCCTTAAGAGCTTCACTTTCATCTTTACCATTTGTGAATACCTCAAACAAGATTGGCTTATCGTTTTCAACTTTTAAGAATTCTGATTTTACATTTACAAAATCCTCTTTGTTGGAAGCAGCAAAGTATTTGAAACCAAGGTTTTCCGCTATACTCTTTACTAACGTTGATGATTGTTTCCCGAAATGTCCTCTGGCAGCAATATAATTCTCCGTAATTTCTCCTAAATCTGCGCCTGGGCTTGAATAATTACAAAATTCCTGACCATGACCATTGTTTATAAGTAAAATTCGGATGTTTTTCCCAATGTGTCTGTTGCCTAGCGAATTTAAATCGTAGAAGAAAGCGAGATCACCCAAACATATGAAATACAACCTATCTTTATGAATTAATGACGCTCCTATCAGAGAAGACAAACAACCGTCAATCCCAAACCCACCAGTATTGCTGTATGACAGCACACTTTGTGGTATTTCAAAACAGTTCCATGAGCGCAGAGAATTTAAAATGCCCAAATGGAGTACAGCATTGTTAGGAAGGCTTGGAGCTAACTGTTGCGCAACCCATAAATTTGAAAAGGGCAGCTGTGGAATCATAGAGCATATTTGCTCGTAAAATGATTGGATGTAATCACTCCTTTCAGACCGTTCTGGTTGAGCTGTCGCATATATAGAAAAGAAATCATATTCCGACATTTCGAATACCTTTGTAAGGCATCCGAACAAGTCTCTCATTTCTCCATCCTTATTGACACGCCAAACTTCCCCTTTACTAAATCGTTGTGCGTCGTAACCGCCAGAAACCTCTCCAATATGTATCAACAGATCAACATCTAACAAGTTTGATTTGCTCCTTTGCTGCATGCCAATCAAAGATGTCAATACTCGATTCTTACCTTTGAAATTGCTGGAATGATCACAATACACAGTCGCGTTATAAGTAGCGCAAAATGCATCTATTGCTTCTGTTTCAGCTTCTTGAAATTCCAAATGAGAGCCTATGAAAATGGCAATCTTGCCACTTGTAATCTGTGGCAATTCATCGCTAATGTCATATCTCTCTATTTTTTTTGCTGGCGGCAGCTCATCAATGCCATATTCTCGACTTACAGATGTTTCTATGTTAAGATGTACAGGCCCTCCTCCATGACGGAAAAGTTCTGAAAGAGCTCGGTTTATCTTTATATTACAATCCCATTCATCATCTTTGCCTTTTATAGACTGAATCTGCTCACTTTTGACTACAATATCTTTTGGCTGCACCGTTCTGTCTGTCATTTGTGCATAAAGATGCCCGGCATGATTCAATTTGCGGCTTGATGTAATAGCCACAATGGGAAGTTTTCTGTAATAGGCTTCAGTTAGTGCTGACATGTAGTTTCTTGCAGCTGTCGCGCCCGTACAACTTATAGCAACTGGCTCTTTTGATTCTTCAGCGATACCACAGGCCATGTAAGCTGCCGAGCGTTCATCCACACATGAGTATATCTCAAAATAAGGGTCGCTTTGCATGCTTGCAACCAAAGGCAGATTGGTGCCGCCAGGAGAAGCAACCACTTTGCTTATGCCATAGGCTTTCAGCAAGCCCAATAATAACAAAATGTTTTTTTCTGCGCTATAGTTCATAATTCATTAAATTATATATCATCATAAGTAATTACACCAGCTCCGCCTGTCATATATAGAATGTCGCCAACCACCATCCTTCCAATATCGCTTGTCAATATTACGGCCATATTAGCAATTTCTTCAGCCAACGCGAATCTACCAGATGGATTTTTGGGAAGTCCAATGTTTGACAGACTATCTTTTCCCATCATAGGTGTTGCAACTGGCCCTGGTGCGATGCCATTGACAACAATTCCATATGGGATGAGCTTTTTCGCCATACCAAGCGTCAAACCCCTAATACCCCACTTAGAGATGGTGTACGGGTTGGCCGCTGGACGCAGACTCGAAGAGGATGCTATATTTATGATATTTCCTTTAACGCCACCATCCACCATTTTCATCGCTACGATGCGTGAGAGGAAAAAAGTACCTCTCAAGTTAGTGGAAATAACTTTATCGAAGTCTTCCGCAGAACAATCCAGGGATGTGTTCCCTAGAATACCACCATTATTTACCAAAAGGTCAAAATTTGCCACCTTGGCTTTTGTTAAAGATTCGAATATCTTTTCCTCAAATTCATCTACTCTATTAAGATCTAATTGAAGTGGGAAAATAGGGATGTCGCAGCCTACATCATTTCTTATTTCGTCACAGCATTCATTCAATCGGTCAATGTTTCGGCCTGCTACAACAACAGTAGCACCTGAACGGGAAAAAGCTTTGGCGATGGCCTTGCCGATTCCACTCCCCCCGCCGGTGATGAGAGCAACTCGACCTTTAAGCAACTCGTTGTACCCTATAGTTTTAATTTCTGCCGTTATATTATACTGCGGCTTTCCCGATATAACATATTCCAAACCACGTTTAAGGTAATTTTTAACTCCCATGTGTATTTGTTTTAAGACGTTTGACATTTTTAAGTATGGCCTGTCGCTCGTTCTTGTCCATTACAATGCAAAAGGACAACACTAAGGTAGAAACCATTGAAATAATGCACACTATGAAAAAGCGCAGAAACGACGGTTCAAGACAAAAACTTAAGCACAGTGAAACTGCAAATGACAAAGACGACATTGTTAAGACTTTCAATATCACATTGCGATAAAAATCCATAGGCTTGCACTCTAGAATTTTACATGATAAACAAATCCGATATTGTAACGTTATCAAATAAAAGGCGAGTGAAATCCAATAAACCAACTCAGGAATTGCATGAATTTTCAGGGCCACATAAGAAAGAGGAATTACACAAAGCATCAAAATAGAACATATTATTTGATACATCTTGATTTTGCCAGATGCTTCTATAGAACGAACCAGGGGATTTGATATTGCATCAATCATGCTTATAACTAACAACAGCCTTATAAAATTTGCCGTATGTTCTGGCGTAGCTTTTAGCCAAACAGATAGGATGCATTCTGTTTCCATCATTATAGGTAAAGCGAAAAAGAACAACAGGCAGAAAGAAAATTTAGAACTGCGATACACCAATTTTCGCATGGATAACAAGTCATTTTGCGAATATGTTTTTACAATCTGCGGATTCAGTGCCATTTGAAAATTTGAAACAAATCCATTTATGGCACCTTGGATTTGAACAGAAATACCTCTTGCCGCATTAACGATACTACCAAAGAATATATTAAGAATTATATTCAAACCCTGCGTTCTTCCCATATAAGATATGCCACCTAACACAGACCAGCCGGTAAAGCTATAAATCTCTTTGATTTTGACTCTGTCAATATGTTTGTTTAACGTGCTTTCTGGGAAATGCCGATTACAATATATATTGTAAAGAAAACGAATAAACAACTGGACACCACACAACAAAGCCGCATATACTATGAGTTTGTCAAAACTAGTAACATATATCATATAAGCAATTGCCAATTTCGCGACAGCCTCTACAATTGAGATGTAAGCGAAAGCCTTCATTTTCTCATGGGCAACAATAAGGGCATTATACGGAGTGCTTATAAGGCTTATTGTGAGTGTCAACAAAGACAAATGGAAAACCCAATGGGCGGCATAAAGTCTCTCTTCAGGAATGGTCAATTTGTTTTCTAAAAACCATATTCCACATATTTCGGCAATAATTATAATCAACAAAGACAACGCTATGAAAATATAAACACAAGAAGAAAAGGTCTTGTTAAGCCCACTCATATCGCCCTTCCCTAGATAAAAAGACAAGAAACGTTGTGTGGCACTTGACAATCCTGCGCTTATCACACTAAACATGGAAACGAAGCCCCCAACAACATTGTATAAGCCATAGTCCTCTGCTCCAAGCGAATCTAAAATAACGCGGGTTGTAAACAACCCCACCACCATAAGGAACACCATTCTTATATATAATAATATGGTGTTCTTAGCTATGCGTTTATTGTTGGCTATTGTATTTGCCATGAAGTGATAAAGTTTAATGGAGAAATAGCTTTTGATGGTTCATTTCTTCAAGTTCAAAACAGCCTGCAAGCATTCATAGATGAAAGATGTTAAAGCGTTTACTTCGTTTTCTCGTGAGAAATTGTTGGAAGAGTGCATGTACTTATTTCTTACGTCAAACATTCCAGTTTTAAATCTACTTTTCAAATATCCATTAAGTGGCAGCAAACCAGGGTTGCGTTCTGAAAGTTTATTTAAATATTCACCAATTGAATGTCCTTCACAGCAACCATGAATGTCCAAAAACAATCTTAGGCTTGTATCCAACATACGCGTAATGTGTTATACTTTATATAGTCTTTGACAATTGTTTTTGTTTCGAATATACACCCTATTACTTGCTTTATATCCCAATTAGATATCATTGTATCTGCCTCTTTGCACTTACGTAGTGCAAAATCATTCCAATTGGGCTAAAAGAGTTTCCATTTTATATTTGACTTGACAATTGTCTCTCAGTCTGTCTTTAATCCTCAAACACGCCTCTAATGAATCAACACGGATAGGCGACAATCCCATAAACGCCAACACGCGAATATATTTCATCTTAGGATGTGCGAATGTCTTTCTATAAAATACACCCTTATCATGTATGGAGTAGTTCAGAAAGAATGAAAGCGTCATCAGATTGTTAAATGTTTCCTTAAATGTCATCTTTGTTTTTCTCTTAACGGCAACTAAACAATCATTGAGCATATATGCATCCTTAACTCTGATATGTAATCGAGAGCAACCTTCTGCAATTGCTATATTCATATCGTTTTTGTCAAAAGAGAAAGGAGCAAAGGCCTGATTTTCATGTTGTCCAAATTGGTAAATCTGAAGATTGCGCACATACTGTTTGGATTGCTTAGCTTTGATTCTTAATCCAACATCGGCAGTATTTGATTCGAACTTGTTTTTTCCAAATATCAATCTGATTCCTTGCGTGTTGTTATCCAGTATTCTATGACATACCCGGCTAGTTGTGCAAGAAATTTTCGTCTTCCGATGCCAACAAACTCTTCATATTATGCACATATGCAAGTCGGGAAACCATAATCCTCCTTACTAACAAATCCACGTTTTCAATCTCAGTTTTCGTGGGGATGAACAATCCAAATAGATTGCCGTTTTCAACAAACAAAATATCTGGATTGTCTATAATATAGATGTTGGAAGAGTTGATTACAGCTTTTTGAGCGTTCTCTAAAATAGGAACAATATTATCATTATTGTACATTTGCTATTGATGCCATGAATATGTGATTTAGTGGGCGACGATTTCATCAAGTACCTAGCCATATGTCTTCACCTTGAATGAGAAAAACTTTTAATCCCTCCTAAATATATCCCTTGTATACACCTTATCCACCACATCGTCCAAGCAAGCATCATAGCGGTTTGCGATGATAGCCTGGCTCTGCGACTTAAAAACATTGAGGTCGTTCACCACTCGGCTGCCAAAGAATGTGCTACCATCTTCGAGAGTAGGTTCGTAGATAACTACCTCTGCCCCCTTTGCCTTGATACGCTTCATCACGCCCTGGATGGAGGATTGGCGGAAGTTGTCACTGTTACTCTTCATCGTAAGGCGGTAGACACCAACAACACAGCGGCGCTCGGATGAGGGATTAAAATCGCCACGGTTGTAGTAGTCGTAGTAGCCAGCCTTACGCAGTACGCGGTCGGCAATGAAATCCTTACGAGTACGGTTGCTCTCGACAATGGCTTGGATAAGGTTTTCAGGAACATCTGCGTAGTTGGCAAGCAGTTGCTTTGTGTCTTTTGGCAGGCAATATCCGCCATAACCAAACGATGGATTGTTATAGTGTGTACCTATACGTGGATCAAGACAAACGCCATTGATGATTGCTTGCGTGTCAAGACCTTTCATCTCGGCATAGGTATCAAGTTCGTTGAAATAGCTTACCCGCAGAGCAAGGTAGGTATTGGCGAAGAGCTTCACGGCTTCGGCCTCAGTCAACCCCATGAAGAGCGTGTCTATATTTTCCTTGATTGCTCCCTCTTGCAGTAGGGCGGCAAACTGCCGAGCAGCCTTATCTAGCCTTTCATCACCATCTGGACGGCCAACTATGATACGACTGGGATAGAGATTATCGTAGAGAGCCTTGCTCTCACGCAGGAATTCTGGCGAGAAAATTATGTTCTCTGTATTCAGCTTTTTGCGTACACTCTCAGTATATCCCACAGGGATGGTGCTCTTTATCACCATAATGGCATTGGGGTTGACGCTCTTTACCAGCTCAATGACCTCTTCAACATGGCTCGTATCGAAGTAATTCTTAACTGGGTCATAGTTGGTTGGGGCAGCTATGACCACAAAGTCTGCATCAGAGTAAGCCTTTGCGCCGTCAAGGGTAGCAACAAGATCCAGAGGTTTTTCTGCAAGATACTTTTCAATATACTCATCTTGTATCGGAGACTTACGTTTGTTTATCAAATCAACCTTTTCTGGTATCACATCCACAGCCACTACATGATGATTCTGACTTAAGAGAGTCGCAATACTAAGCCCGACGTATCCTGTGCCGGCAACAGCTATATTTATATTCTTATCCATAATTTAAATGTATAATGATTTGAGCAATAATAATGTAAAGACATTTCTATTGCCATAGCATAACCAATATAACGAATTCGTATCTATTTAATAATACTGTGCCAACAATGGTTATGAATTATACCATATCGACCAGACTTACCTTATCTATTATTTATAATACATCCCTAACACAAACTACCGCAACATATACCCCCTCGCGAAACCAATCAACAAGCATAGTAAATTCACTCTACCATGTAACATCTGGCGTTGGGAGGAATGGCGGGAAGACGTGCGAATAAATTCGTGTTGATAAGTTATATTACAATTATCGTGAATTGCGCGGATAAGTTCAAACCACCTCGACATACTCGGGGCTGACGTCGACGCCGACGGAGAGGAGGTTGGGCAGCTCTACGAGCAGGCGGCGGGTGCGTGTGCCGCGCAGCTTGAGGAGCCGGCCTTCGTAGCCGTCGAGGGGGCCTCCGACGATGCGCACTGTGCGTCCGAGCATTGCCGGCGTTATCTCGTCGGGGCGGTAATAGCGTGGACTGTCGGCCGTATTTACCGCACGCATGAAGCGCTCCATCTCTTCGTCGGGCACGGTCATGTGGCGGTTGTGGTAATTGCGCACAAAGCGGTAACGCAATGTTGGTGTGGCCTCGATGATGGGCGAGAGCACCGACAGCGTGGAACGCGCGAAGAGCAAGTCTTGCACCACGGGCACCAACTCCCGCCGCCGTTTTCCTCCCTGCGTGAATACGCGTTCGTGCATGGGCGTGAAACATACAATCCCACGCATGGCAAGCAACTTGTAGGCCGGCAACTTGGCGTGCACCGGCTTCATGTCGCATAGCACAAACCACTGCCTCCGCTCGCCGGACTCTTCGTTTGGCAAAGCCGTCACACTGTCGTCAACGCTGCACATAAGAAAGGGGTTACGTATGTGTCATTCTTGCCCAAAGAGCAAACCTTTTAGTACCTCACGGCAGTGTATCTTACTGAAAGCCATGAAGTTACAATAGAATCATTAAGAAGTTGCGGGCAAAATGCGATTGCCATTTTATCTTTGTTTAAAGCCTTGTCCGGGAATCCACCCGGGCCACATCACTCAGGCACGCATCACAGCTTGTGGCGCCATGGCGCCCTATGCGCAGCAGGCTTTTTCGCGTGCAAAAATACACAAAATACTTGAGACGGCGGCCTTTTCAATGCTAAAATAAGCGCATGTTGAAAATTGTTCTAATATAGATTATGGCCTCACGAGTAGGGAAAAGAGTATGGCGGCGACTGTTTTTTGGATTGTCCTTCAACACTTTAATTATCTTACAAAACAGAAGTAAAATGCGTTTCTCACCTTATTTTTAACATTTGGCCGGGTCCACCAAGCCACAAGAGCCGGGCCGCCCGAATACCCCGGCGCAAGGCAGGCGGCGCCGCGGGCCACGTCGGCCCCTACGGCGGATGCCGCCCGGCCGCTACAACACCCATGAACAGGTTTGCGGCCTGCCGGCAAGGTATACGCCAGCAGGCCGCATTCACATTTGCGTGGCGCCCCATCCCGCCGCCGGGGGCCGGGCTACGGCAGCCACAAGATGCGGTTTAAAGCTTGTGCAGCCATTTCGCCGACGGCACGTCCATCTTCGGATTGCCCTTGTAACCGATAGAGGCTGCACCGCTGCGGTCGACCTTCAGCGAGGCCACCGCATGGCAATTAACCTTGCTGGCACCCGAAGCCGAGGCCGAAACGCGCTGGGCCACACACTTCTCGGCATTGACATTCGCCGCGCCCGAGGTGGAATAGTCGGCGTCGACGGCCGTGCCCTTCACAAAGGCCTTGCTGGCGCCCGACAGGCCGATGGTTGATTTCTCCACCTGCTGGTCTACGTCTACCTTGCTCGCCCCCGACATGTCAAACGATGCCGTCTTGGCCTTCAGCTTGCCAAGCGACAGGTTTGAGGAGCCGCTGGCATCGACGTCGAGGTCGGTACAGCTGACCGATGCCCCCGAAAACCTTGAAGCGCCCGAGAGCGACAAGTCCAGCGTGCGGGCCGATATGGCGCCGTCGGCCACAAACCTTGACGCTCCCCTGAGATCGACCCCACTGAGTGACGGCGACGAAACGCGCACCTCAAACTTGTCGAGCGACTGTATGGCGCCATCATACTTGATGCCCACCAAGAGGTTTCCGTCGTTAACCTTAACATAAACATATTCCATCAGATTGTCAGACGTGCAAACCTCCACTTTCTGCGGGCCTGAAGTCTGGGTGTAAACCACCGTGGCCACACCCGAGGCCTCTATGGTGCTGAACTTGCCAACGCTGTAACTCTTTGTCACATAGTTGCCGCTTGCCTTTATAGACTTGCCGCCGCTGCCAATCTGATACAGCACCGTCTGCGCTGATTTTTCAGTGCAAGCCCCCAGCGATAAAAGCGCTACAGAGGCAAATAAAAATGCCATCAATCTCATAATACACTGTTTTTGGTTAATACTTCTATTATATAGACGCATTGGAAGAAACAAATGTTGCATCGGAACCTAAATATTTATCCGATGCTGCAAAATATCCGCACAACAGAACAAACGGTGGAAGCCCGGGCCACCGTCTGCGCCGCCATTTCACCGAATGCTGCAAAAACAGACTTGCCAGGCCGCAACCGGGCATCATACAGACCATGGCCTGTTTCTGAAATTACCTGCAACAGGCCACCATACGCAGAATGTTTGTTCCGCCATCAGCATCATGCCCCACAAACGCCAACATCACGCAGCCGCACCGCCCCACCACGGGCGCCGCCCGAAGACAAGGCGGGGCAAGGCTGCCGCCACACCTGCGGCTGCGCTGACAGCAAGCAGGGCACTGCTGCCCCACCCCGCCGCGCCGCCGGTGTTTGCGGTTGCCTTGCCCCGAAAGTCAGGCCACGGCCATACCGGTCAGCGGCCCTTGCTCCATAGCTTGGTCATGTCTTCGAGCGTCTTGCCCTTGGTTTCGGGCACAAGCTTCCAGACGAAGAATGCCGCAACCACGCATATCACGCCATAGAGTCCGTAAGTGAACCAGTGGCCGAAGTCGGGGTCGCCGGCCGTCTTAATGTTGAACATTGGCACAAACGTAGAGCTTACAATCCAGTTGAATATCCACTGGAACGCCACGGCGATGGCCACGGCCTTGCCGCGTATGGTGTTTGGGAATATCTCGGCAATGAGCACCCAGCATATCGGGCCCCACGACATCATGAACGATGCGCTGTAGACCATGATGCTCACCATGCACACCATGCTCATCGAGGCATTGCCGAAGGTGAGGGCCACGCCAAAGGCTCCCACGGCCATGCCTATGCTGCCGGTGATGAGCAACGGCCGGCGGCCCCACTTCTCGACGGTGAAGATGGCAACGAGGGTGAACAGGATGTTGACAACGCCCATCACGACGGTGTTGACCATGGGGTCGGTCATGCCCATGTCGCCGAAGATGCGCGGAGCATAGTACAGCACTGCGTTGATGCCTACGGCCTGCTGGAACACGCTGAGCATGATGCCGATGAAGATTACCATGACGCCGTATGTGAACAGTCGCTCGGTCTTCTCGGTGATGGTGGTCTTTATCTCGTGCAGAATCTCGCTGCCCACGGTGGCTCCGTTGATGCGCTGCAGTATGGCCAGGGCCTTGTCGTCGCGCCCGGCCATGACAAGGTAGCGCGGAGTCTCCGGCACGAGGCATATCAACAGCGTGAACAGCCCTGCCGGCACGGCCTCGCTGCCGAACATGTAGCGCCATCCCGTAGATATGGTCCATGCGGCCTCGTCGGCGTTGAGCACCTTCATGGCCTCAATCACCGGGTTGGCGTTCTCGCCGAGGATGATGAAATTGACGAAGTAGACCACGAGCTGGCCGAAGATGATGGCAAACTGGTTCCACGAGACGAGCGTTCCGCGTATGTTCGACGGCGCCACCTCGGCAATGTACATGGGGCAGATGGCCGAGGCAAGGCCCACGCCCACGCCTCCGATGATGCGGTAGATGTTGAACGCCACGAGCAGTTCGAAGTTTGGCACGCCATGCTCGAATATCAGGAACTCGGGCTCCATCGACCCCAAGGCCGATATGAAAAACATCACGCCTGCAAAGAACAGCGACTTCTTTCGGCCCCAGTTTGAAGCCAGGTAGCCCGAGATGGCGCTGCCGATGATGCATCCCACCAGGGCGCTGGCGCAAGTGAATCCGTGCCACGCGTCGGTGTATGTAAAGTCGTCGGCTCCGAGGAAGAACGCCTGCAGGCCCTTCTCCGCCCCCGATATTACGGCGGTATCGTAGCCGAACAGCAAGCCGCCGAGCACGGCGACCAGCACGATTGAAATGAGGTAGCCCATGCTACCCTTCTCTTTTTGTTCCATTGTCTTATTGTTATTTTAGGTTTTCAATTGTCGTATGCCTACCGGCCGGGCCCCGACGGATGCCCCGGGCCTGTGGCCGGCTATATAATAATACGTATAAACGGCCATATCCCCCCGAAGAAAGTTGGCCGGCCGGGGGCAGCTCAGCCTGCGGTGGCCGGCGGGGTTTATTCATAACATTGTAACACGGAATGCAACCGGCACGTCGGGCGAATTGATTACTTTTGCACGGTTTTAACAAACAGTCGACGAGATGAATACCACTGCAAACATTAAATCAGCCATGATGGCCTGTGCCGCCGGCATGATGCTCGCGCTCACGGCCACGGCCCAAACGCGCGCCGAGCGCGAAATAGAAGCCAACCCGCGCCTGGCTGCCGGCAAGTATATGGCGTATGAGGCCCCGCAGGGGCGCCCCACGCCGCCACCCGAGGGCTACAGCCCCTGCTACATAAGCACCTACGCCCGCCACGGCTCGCGCTACCTGACCGGCGAAGACAAGTATGGGCCGGCGCTCACGGCGCTGGCCGAGGCCGACCGCCGCGGCGCGCTGACGCCCAAGGGCAAGCGGGCGCTGGCCGTGGTCGAGGCCCTGGCCGAAGAATGCGGCGACCGCTACGGCGAACTGACGCCCAAGGGGGCCGCCCAGCACCGCGCCCTGGCCGACCGCATGTTTGCAAACTATCCGGAGATATTTGCCGACGGCACCCATGTCGACGCACGCTCTACATACAAGACGCGCGCCTTCCTGTCGATGGCTGCGGCATGCATCGAACTGAAAGGGCTCAACCCGCGCCTCAACATAACCACCGACGCCAGCGAGCACGACGCTTACTACCTGAAATACAAGAACCCCGTCTACTCAGACAGTTGCCAGCAAAACGCCGACTCGGCCTTCGCCGCCGCGCGCGAGCGGTTTGTCAGGCCCGAAAGGCTGATGCGCAGTCTGTTTGCCGACGACTACCTGGCCGAGATTGACGACCCGCAGCAACTGATGGTCGACCTCTTCGAGTATCACGGCATAAGCCAGAGCTCATACGCCCAGCCCGACCTCGGCTTCCTGTTCACCACCGAAGAGCTGTTCGACCTGTGGCAACTCAACAACTTCGAGTGGTACTACGAGCAAGGCCCGTCGCCACTGAGCGGAGGCCACATGCCCCGACTGGCCCGCAACCTGCTGCGCAACATCGTTGAGACGGCCGACACCTGCCTGGCCTCGGGGCGCCCGGCGGCCACGCTGCGCTTCGGTCATGACACCAACCTGGCGCCTCTCGTGGCACTGATGCAGATGGAAACGTTCGACCATTCCACCGCCGACTGGGACTCGATAGCCGAGTATTACCAAACCTACCGCATCATACCCATGTGCGGCAACGTGCAACTGGTGTTCTTCCGCAAAGCGGGCAGCGCCGACATACTGGTAAAGCCGCTGCTCAATGAGCGCGAGGTACGCCTGGCCAACGCCACTACCGACGTGTGGCCCTTCTACCACTGGGCCGACCTGCGCCGGATATGGATGCATACGGTAGAGAGCATCACGCTGCCCAAGAAGCCGGAAGGCATGAAGACCGACTGACGCCGACGGCCCAACGGACGAGCCCCGGCCGGGCCGACATGGGCGGGCACAGGGCCACGCGCGGCGGCAGCGGCGGCAGGCCGGGCACACGGCAACCAACCGTCTGGCTGTCAGCGCGTTGCAACAAGGCATGTTTTACAGCGCGATATGGGCCGTTTGACAATGCCAAACGGCCCATATCGCAAGCCCGAACGGCCCATACTGCAATAGCATGCTGCCCTCACGGGCAACCGGCGGACGGCAGGCGCCATGGCTGCACCGCCTGCGCTTGCACTCGATGGCAACAAAAACCCGTGCCGGTCGTCACACAGCCGGTGGCATGCTTTTGTGGTTTTTCACAGCCTTCAAAGGGCTTTCGCACCGTTATCGGCATCTTTCCGGCCGCTTTGCCTAAGCCTGAACCGCCGCGCCTTAGGCTAAGCGAACTGACTATCTGAACGGCAACAGCACCGAACCACGCCAGGCCCCAACAACCGACACGTGCAAAACTACCGCCACCGCCATCCACTACTTGCAAGCCAACCGGCCCACCGCGCCCTTGCCACACCGGCGGCAACCCACGAGATTGGCATATATTTCAATGAATATTGATTGCCGCCCCAACCTAAAGCACAGCATACTGCACCGATGCAGGGCAGAAAGCAATGTGCCGGAAAGGGCATGGAACAGTTTGCGAAGCACTGCCCCGAAGCGCGCCCACCACCGCAACACAACGACAGAATCCCACAGCCAAACCGCAGCAATACAGGCCCGGAAACAAAAAACAAATCATAAAAAAAGCAAATACGTATGTATTTATCCATAAAATGTGTATATTTGCATCGGTCATAATAATGTATTTACACATACGTCCAATGCCTATACGACTAAAAAATGCAAAAATCCATGGTGCCACACCTTAAGTATTGATGCCGTCGGCCGGTAGGATGTGGCAAACGCAACCATGCGTTCAGCGCCCGGGCCAAACGACACCGCGGCCCATGGCGCCACGGCCCGACAACAGAAAGGCATCATGCCATCATGCCTGACATCTAACCTCTGCTATCAAACTAATGCAAAAGCAGTAACCGGGCCATCCGGGCAGCGGCCGACGGGCACCGTGCCACATGCCGGCCGAACACTGTTGCCGGACTGGCCGGGTCTGGCCGGAGCCACTGCAACGGCGGCTACACCACACTCTATTCGAGTGGTTGGCATGCCAGACAAACCGTAGGCCATGGCGAGGAGTAGTGATATTGCTTGCCATGGCCGTTTTGCGGCCATGGCGCCCCCTGCCTACCTACGGCAAACATTAACCATACATATAAACGAAAGGAACAATGACGAAAACCAATCTCACACTTATTTCATTGCTGCTGGCATTGTCACAGGCTGCAAATGCCCAATCCACAGCCAAATCCACCACCGCCGATTGCCCCCGGGCCGGGCATTGCGCGCAGACGGCAGCTGCTGCCACAGACAGCACAAACAACGCAACGGCAACGGGAAAAGGCCGCGACAAGGGTGTTTTTGTATGCCACATAGATGAAATGCCGCAGTTTCCGGGCGGAGAAAAGGCCCTGATGAAATACCTGAGCAACAACGTCAGATACCCCAAGGGCGCCATGAAATCGGGCGCACAAGGCCGGGTAGTATTGCAGTTCGTGGTAGATGAAGACGGTAGGGTGACTGATGTAAAGACCGTAAGGTCGGTACATCCGCTGCTCGACGCCGAGGCCGAGAGGGTGGCCAGGGGCATGCCCGACTGGAAGCCGGGCCGGAGGGAAGGCAAGAACATGAGAGTGAAATACACCTTGCCCATAAGTTTCAAAATGCCAACGGGCACCATAGTCGACCCGAAAGCCTATCAGGAATGGCGGAGATACCTGAAAGCACAACGAGACAGCACAGGCATGAAACGGCCAAACAAGGAGAAAAGCAGCAAAAAAACGGGCAAACAGGAAGCAAAACAGAAATAAATTGCTAACTTTGTGGCATTAACTTATATACCAACTGTATTTGAATATGAACAAGAAACTGCTAACTTGTGCACTCGCACTCTCCGCAGCCATGGCCTCATTCGCGCAAACCCACGTGATGGACGTGAACACGAAGAAGGCGGGAGCCACAGTCCAGAACACCATGTACGGCCTGTTTTTCGAAGACATCAACTATGCCGCTGACGGCGGTCTGTACGGCGAGCTGGTGAAAAACCGCTCTTTCGAGTTTCCGCAGAGCTTCATGGGCTGGCAGACATTCGGCAACGTGACGCTCAAAAACGACGGCCCGTTTGAGCGATGCCCGCACTATGTGGAGCTGGGCTACGCCGGACACTCCGAGCGCCGCACGGGCCTGGTGAACGAAGGCTACTTCGGCATCGGCGTGATTGAGGGCGAAGAATACCGCTTCAGCGTCTGGGCCAAGGCACCCAAGGGCACGGCACGCATACGCGTACAGCTAATAGACGCCAACACCATGGGCGAACGCCAGGACTTCGCCACGGCAAAGCTCGACGTCAACGGCACGGAATGGAAGAAGTATGAGGTGCGCATCAAGTCGCCGCGAACCGACAACAAGGCTTCGCTGCGCATCTTCCTCGACGGCAAGAACCCCGTGGCCCTCGAGCACATCAGCCTCTTCCCCGTCAACACATTCAAGAACCGGGAGAACGGCATGCGCCGCGACATAGCCCAGGCGCTGGCCGACATGCACCCGGGCGTGCTCCGATTCCCCGGCGGATGCATCGTCGAGGGCGAGTGCCTCGACAACCGCTACCAGTGGAAGAACACCATCGGCCCGGTGGAAAACCGCCCGCTGAACCGCAACCGCTGGGAGTTCACCTTCGAACACCGCTACTATCCCGACTATTTCCAGAGCTACGGACTGGGCTTCTTCGAGTTTTTCCAACTCTCGGAAGACATCGGCGCCGAGCCGCTGCCGGTGCTCAACGTGGGCATGGCCTGCCAGTACCAGAACCGGAACAACGAGAAAGCACACGTGCCCGTGGACGAACTCGACCCTTATATACAAGACTGTCTCGACCTGATTGAGTTTGCCAACGGCGACACTACTACCACATGGGGCAAGAAGCGCGCCGAGATGGGCCACCCGGCACCGTTCAACCTCAAGTTCATTGCAGTGGGCAACGAGCAGTGGGGCGACTTCTACTTCGTCAGGATGCAGAAGTTTGTCGACGCCATACGCGCCAAGTATCCCAAGATTCAGATAATAGGCACGAGCGGACCCGACTCCGAAGGCAAGAACTTCGACCTCGGATGGGAGGCCATGAAGCGCCAGAAGGTAGACCTGGTAGACGAGCATTTCTACCGCCCCGAGTCGTGGTTCCTCACCAGCGGGCTGCGTTACGAGAAGTACGACCGCAAGGGCCCGAAGGTGTTTGCTGGCGAATATGCCTGCCACGGCAAGGGAAAGAAGTGGAACCACTACGAGACTTCGCTCTACGAAGCGGCCTTCATGACCGACCTTGAGCGCAATGCCGACATAGTGCACATGGCCACCTACGCCCCGATGCTGGCCCACGTGGAAGGCTGGCAGTGGCGTCCCGACTTGATATGGTATGACAACGTGCGCCTGTTCAAGTCTGTTAGCTACTACGTACAGCAGATGTATGCCATGAACAAAGGCACCAACGTGCTCACCATGACCATGGACGGGCAGCCCATAGCAGGCCAGGAGGGACAGGACGGACTGTTTGCCAGCTCTGTCATCGACAAGCCGTCGGGCACCGTTATCGTGAAAGTCATCAACACAAGCAAGCAGAAGCAGCCCGTGAGCATCAACCTATCGGGGATTAAGGGCGAGCGCAAGGCTGAGACGATAACGCTGACCTGCACCGACATGATGGCTGAGAACACTCTCGACGAGCCAGAGAAGATTGTCCCGCAGGAGGGCTCTCTCAACTGCGAGGCAGGCAAGAAGAACACCGTCATCAACGACGAGATAGCACCGATGACCTTCCGCATCTACAAGGTAAAGAAGTAAACGTGGATTGAAACAGCGAAAGCCGCGGCCTCCCGACAACGGGACGTCGCGGCTTTCGCCGTTTTCAGGCCGCATTGGGAGGCGTCAGCCCTGGCCCTGTCCGGCATCGGGCCATGTGCGCACAATGCGCCTCAGGTGCCTGGCACGCCCCGAGACAATGAGCGGCACGCGCTCAACCACCACCACCGACGTGTCGAGCCCCAATGCCTTGGGCTCGTCGATGCCTATCTTCCGGATAATGGCGTAAAGGCTCATGAGCATGTTCTGGCGGCGGTTTGACGAGTCTTCGGGGTAGTAGATGTGGTGGATGATGATGAAACGGAAGTCGCCCGGTATGACGTTCTTGCGGAGCGATGGGTAAGTGCTGGTCAGTTCAAGCTCGCGCGAGCTCACCAGGTCTTCCACAACCTGCCTCAGGTAAAGGCTTACACGGGGCTCAATCCTGAACCCTATGCGCAGGTTGACGCTGAAAAGCGTGCCCGGCACGAGCTGCCTGACGGTGTACTCAAGGGTCTCCGGCTCGTCCACGAAGTCGAGATGCAGCAGCCAGTAGTGGTCGGCCCGCTTGGGTTGCTTGTTTATTATCGAATATAGCAGCTTGTCGTCTACCTCGTCCTCGCCCGGCGCATGGTTCACGTAGACAAGGTTAGAGGCATACTTGGGTATGCTGTCGTCTGCCTTTATGGCCGAGATGATGCCGTAGTAGTCTGACATTTTCTTCAAGTGCATGTACCTCCGGCGTATGTTCCGCGCCCCGACCCACACAAACATGACGAAACAAAGCAGCCCTCCGATGAGCAGGGTAAACCATCCGCCGGCCGCAAACTTAGAGAGGTTGGCTGCCAGGAACAGCCCCTCTACAGCTGCATAGAAGCCGAGGAAGAGCCCGGACACAAGGCGTGAAGCCCCCATCATGCGCATATAAAACGCCAGGAGCAGCGTAGTCATCAGCATGGTCACCGTGATGGCAAGCCCGTAGGCGGCCTCCATGCGCGCCGAATCTCTGAAAACGACCACCGTAAGCACCACCGCCACAAACATGACGTTGTTTACCAGCGGTATGTAAAGCTGCCCCTTGACGCTTGTGGGGTGCTTTATCCTCATGCGGGGCCAGAAGTGCAGGTTCATGGCCTCGCTCAGAATAGAGAACGAACCGCTTATGAGCGCCTGGCTGGCCACTATTGCCGCGCCTGTGGCCATGGCCACCCCGAAAGGCAGCATGGCCTGCGGCATGATGGCGTAGAACGGGTTTACGGCCCCGGCGGCCTCGGCCGGATGTGACAACACCCACGCCCCCTGCCCCAGATAGTTGAGTATGAGCATGGCCTTGACAAACATCCAGCTCACCGTTATGTTGCGCCTGCCACAGTGGCCGAGGTCGGAGTAGAGCGCCTCGGCACCCGTCGTACACAGGAAAACGGCGCCGAGTATGAGAAACCAACCGGGCGAACGCACCAAGAGCATTACCGCATAGTGGGGGCTGAACGCCTTGAGCACGGCCGGACAACCCGCAAGCCACACCACGCCAAGCACACCGAGCATGAGGAACCACACAAGCATGAACGCCCCGAACGAGCGCCCCACGCTCTGCGTACCGAAGCGCTGGACGAAGAACACCACCGTGATGACAGCCAGGGCCACGGGCAACACTGGCAGGTCGGGGCTGATGCCGCGCAAGCCTTCTATGGCCGTGGTGACGGTGATGGCCGGAGTTATCACCCCGTCGGCAAGCAAAGTGCTCGCCCCGATGATGGCTATGGCATATATCCAACGCCGCCGGTGGCGCCTCAACAGAGCATAGAGAGCCAATATTCCGCCCTCTCCGCGATTGTCGGCCCGCAGCGCCAAGAGCACGTACTTTACGGTGGTCTGCAGCGTGAGCGTCCATATTATGCACGACAACGCCCCGAGCACATAGTCGTCGGTGAGCGTCTCGCCGGTGTGGGTGATGGCTTTCATCACGTAGAGCGGCGACGTTCCGATGTCGCCAAACACGATGCCGAGCGTCATGAGCAGCCCCGCCAGCCCTGCGCGGCCTGTAGCTGAGGCCGCATTTTCTTGAGATAGCTGTGTCATTTCATTGCTTTTTAATACCTATAATAATCGTATGAGTCGTGCAAAATTAAGACATATATCCGTAAAAACATTCGTTTTAGAGTATTTTTACGCGTGTTTCGGTTGTGCAACGGCTTCTGTCGGCCATGCACAGCCATCCCCACAACATGTCCGCCAAGCCTCCTTGCGCCAGTGGCCGCAACCCCTCGGCCAACCACGGCCATCGCCCCCGGCTGGCGCCCGAGGTTTTCTTAAATTATCTTTCCGCCCCCGTCGTTACGTTTTTTTTTCGTAAATTTGCAGCGAATTGTATATTTACGCCAAATGACAGTTGCAGAATTATTAAGCAAAGAAACAGACAAGAAGCACTTCTCCTACGAAGTCCTGCCCCCATTGAAGGGCACAGGGACCGACAAGCTCTTTGCCACCATAGGCAAGCTAAAGGAGTTTTGCCCGCTGTTCATCAACATAACAACCCACCATAGCGAGTTTGTTTACAAGCAACTCGACAACGGACTGCTTGAAAGGCGCCGCATACGCCGGCGCCCGGGCACCATAGCCATTGCGGCGGCAATACAGCAGAAGTTTGGCATACCGGTGATGCCACACATCATCTGCAGCGGCGCAACGGTGGAAGACATTGAGTATGAGCTGCTCGACCTGCAGTTTCTGGGCATCACGAGCCTGCTTCTGCTGCGCGGAGACAAGGCAAAGGAAGACCGGTTTTTCACCCCGACGCCCGGCGGCCACGAGCACACCACCGACCTGATACGCCAGGTCACTCAGTTCAACAAAGGATTCTTTGCCGACGGAGAGCCCATAAAAGTGCCCGGAGAGACGTTCGACTTCGGCGTGGCATGCTACCCCGAGAAACACGACGAGGCGCCAAACATGGAGATGGACATGGGTTTTCTCAAGATGAAACAGGACATGGGGGCGCAATATGCGGTAACGCAGCTGTTCTACGACAACAAGAAATACTTCGACTTCGTGGCAAAGGCACGCGCCATGGGCATAACAATACCTATCATTCCGGGCCTGAAGCCACTGGCAAAGCTGAGCCAGCTGGGCGTGGTGCCGAAGACTTTCCACTGCGACATACCCCAGGAGCTGGCCTCGGAGGCCATAAAGTGCAAGACCGACGAAGAGGCGCGGCAGCTTGGCATTGAGTGGACCGTGGCGCAATGCCGCGAACTTTACGCCCACGGAGTGAACAACATACACTTCTACACGGTGTCGGCCGTCGACTCGGTGGCCGAGATAGCACAAAGACTACTTAGAAGTTGAAAGATGAAGGATTGATAACTAAGATTTGAAAGTCAAGAATCAAAGGGGCGGAAAACTAAGGAATTAGTATCAAGGATTAAGGGGTAAGGGAACAATATTAAAGAAACAAGACAAGGGGGCGGCAGCCACATGGCCGCCATAGCCACCGGCAAAGACTGCCACCAGGCAACCATGGGCCCCGAAGGCCGGTCACGCCAAGTGGCGGAAGGCGGTGGAAACAGGAGCTAAATGTAAAACGCTAAAAGACAAAGACGGCCGTACACGCATGGCAGGCGCCACGAAACGCACGCCGAGATGCGGTAGGCAAACAAACCACAAGGTATGAGATTCAGCGAGGTGATAGGCCAGGAAGAGGCCAAGAAGAGACTTAAGGGCATGGTGGCCGACGACCGTCTGCCCCACGCAATGATGCTCTGCGGCCCCGAGGGCAGCGGAAAGATGGCGCTGGCACTGGCTTTCGCCTCCTACCTGCTGTGCAAACGGCGCAGCGACGCCGACGACTCGTGCGGCCAATGCAGGCAATGCGCCATGCTCAGGAAATGGGCACACCCCGACCTTCACTTCACTTTCCCAACCATAAAGCTTCCGTCGATGAGCCCCGAACACAAGCCCGTGAGCGACGACTTCGCAGCCCAGTGGCGACAACTGCTGGCATCGGGCCCGTATTTCTCGCTTAACCAATGGATGGAAGCCATAGGCGCCGAAAACCAGCAGGCCATAATCACGGCCGGCGAGAGCGACGAACTGTCGCGCAAGCTGAGCATAAAGTCGAGCCAGGGCGGCTACAAGGTGTCGCTGATATGGCTGCCGGAGCGAATGAACGCGGAATGCGCCAACAAGCTCCTGAAGCTCATCGAAGAGCCACCAAGCCAAACTGTGTTCATCATGGTGTGCGAAGAGCCCGACAAGCTGCTCGACACCATACGCAGCCGAACGCAGCGCATTGACATCAAACGCATCGACGACGCGAGCATCAGGCAGGCGCTCATGGAGCGCCGCGGGCTCGACGCCGACACTGCCACACGCATCACGCGCATTGCCAACGGCAGCTGGCTAAAGGCTGTAGGCGCCCTCGATGCCGACAACGAGAACGAACAGTTTCTCATGATGTTCCAAAAGCTGATGCGACTGGCCTACTCGCGCAAGGTCAAGGAGCTGAAGCAGTGGAGCGAGGCCATGCAGACAATGGGAAGGGAGAAGCAGAAACGGTTTCTTGCATACTTCCTCAGGCTGGTGCGCGAGAACTTCGCATACAACTTCATGCAGCCGGAACTGAACTACATGACGCAGCAGGAAGAAGACTTCGCGCGCAATTTCGCACGCTTTGTCAACGAGAAAAACGTGCTGCAGATGAACGAGCTGGGCAACCGCGCCATACGCGACATAAGCCAAAACGCCAACGCCAAGATTGTATTCTTCGACATGGCGATGCAAATGATAGTGCTACTGCTGGCCAAGTGACGCCCCCACAACAGCGCAACGGCAGCAGAGACGAAATAACGAAACCATCAAATCACAATATATGGACTATAGCAACAAAGAATTCGAAATATGCCACGACTGCGACAGGGGGCTCTGCAAAAGGGCCGTCGGCAGGCAGGACAGGCAACTGAACACTTACGACTGGCTGGCCGACATACCCGGCAACGCCATGAGCACCGACCTTGTGGAGGTGCAGTTTAAGCACACCCGCAAGGGATACTACCACAATGTGAACAACCTCGAGCTGAAAAAAGGCGACATCGTGGCCGTGGAAGCCAGCCCGGGCCACGACATCGGGGTGGTGACGCTCACGGGAAGGCTGGTAAAGATGCAGCTCAAGAAAGCCAACATCAAGTCGCCCGACGACATCAAGCGCATATACAGGATTGCCAGGCCGGTAGACATGGATAAATTCCACGAGGCAAAGTCGCGCGAGCACGCCACCATGATAGAGAGCCGAGAGATAGCCAAGAGGCTCGGACTGCAGATGAAGATAGGCGACGTTGAGTACCAAGGCGACTGCAACAAGGCCATTTTCTACTACATTGCCGACGAGCGCGTAGACTTCAGGCAACTCATCAAGGTGCTGGCCGAGACGTTTCACGTGCGCATAGAGATGAAGCAGATAGGCGCAAGGCAGGAAGCCGGGCGCATAGGTGGCACCGGGCCGTGCGGCCGCGAGCTGTGCTGCGCCACATGGATGAAGAACTTCGTGAGCGTGAGCACCAACTCGGCACGCTTCCAGGACATCTCGCTCAACCCGCAAAAGCTGGCCGGCATGTGCGCAAAACTGAAGTGCTGCCTCAACTACGAGGTAGACAACTACGTGGAAGCGGGCCGCAAACTGCCAAGCAAGGAGGTGATGCTGCAGACGCAAGACGCCGACTACTACTTCTTCAAGGCCGACATCCTGACCGGAATGGTTACCTATTCGACAGACAAGAACATTGCATCGAACCTTGAGACCATCACTGCCGACAGGGCCAAGGCCATAATAGAGATGAACCGCAACGGCGAAAAACCGCTCTCGCTGCAGGAAGACGGAAAGATAAAGGAGACAAGGAAGACCGTAGACCTGCTGGCCAACGAGAACATAACGCGCTTCGACAAGAACAAGAAGAAGCGCAAGCAAGGCAACAAGGGCGCACAGAAGGCCGCTGCAAACGGCGAAAGGCAGCAGGCGCAGGGACCGGCCGCACGCAAGGCCGACAACCGCAAGGACTCACAAAAGCAACCGCGCAACGAACGGCAACAGCCCAAAGCCGAGCGGCAGCAAGACAGGCAACAACAGCAACCGCGCAACACGCAAGACAAGGAAGGGCAGCAAAAGGGTGCCGGAAGGCGCCAGCCCAACAGGCAACAGCGCGGCCAGCAACCTTCTAACGGCCAGCAGCAGGATGCCAAGGAATAGCGTTTGCAAGGCACTGGCCGCCATGGCTGCCGCGCTTGCCGCCCTGTCGGCCTGCGACGAAAACACGGTTTACAACAGCTACAGGCCTGTAGGAGTGTGGGAACGCACCGACACGGTGAAATTCGCGGTGCCACAGGCCAAGGCCGAAGGCACCTACACCACCGAAGTGGGACTGCGAATAAACGCGCGATACCCGTTTACTGGCATTTGCATCATTGTCGACAGGCGCATCATGCCCGGCGACATAAGGCACAGCGACACGCTGAACTGCAAACTGATAGACAAACGCGGCAATGCCCTCGGCCACGGGCTCAGCAACTACCAATACCTGTTTGCCACATCACAGTGCAGGCTGAAAAAGGGCGACTCGCTATTCGTCAATGTGAGGCATCACATGAAACGCGAGACGCTGCCGGGCCTGGAAGACATCGGCATCAAGGTGACAAGGCGGTGAGACGGGCCATGGCTGCCCCCTGCAGCGCCGACAACAAAAAGCAATGGCAAAGGACACGGCCCACGGCCGGCTTCCTTTGCCATTGTCATTTTTACATCAACAAATCATTACAAGCCACCCGCCGTATGCACACCGGCACCGCAGCGTAAGCCCGGACGGGCCGGAATGCAGTGCAATACAGGCCGTTCGGCCGGCCCAAACGGGCCATACGGCAACGCAAAACAGGCCCTTGCGCAACCCTCTGTCGGCGAGGGCGTTGCGCAAGGCATGGCCGGCAGTAAACCATTTTTACAACCACCGCCATCAGCCGGCAATGGCGCAGGCTACGTGCGCACAAGGTTTCGCCCTGCGTCGATGCGCAGAAAGATGAAGAGCAAGAAGGTGAATCCCCACAGCGACGACCCCCCGTAGCTGAAAAACGGCAGCGGTATGCCAATGACAGGAGTAAGGCCGAGCACCATGCCAACGTTGATGAACACGTGGAAAAGAAATATTGACAGCACCGCATAGCCGTAAATGCGCCCGAAACGGAACGGCTGGCGCTCGGCAAGGTGGATGAGCCGCAATATGAGGGCAAGGAAAAGTATCAGCACTCCGGCCGACCCGAGAAAGCCCTCTTCCTCGCCCACGGTGCAGAAAATGAAGTCGGTGTCTTGCTCCGGCACGAATTTCAGCTTTGTCTGCGTGCCGTTGAGGAAGCCCTTGCCTTCGAGGCCGCCCGACCCGATGGCTATCTCGCTCTGGTGGACATTGTAGCCTGCCCCCGACAAATCTTCGTCGAGGCCGAGCAACACGTTGATGCGCACGCGCTGGTGGGGCTCGAGCACATTGTTGAGCACATAGTCGGCAGAATAGAAAAAGGCCATCGAGCCTATGGCAAACGCCGTGATGAGCCAGAAGTTGCGCATGCGGGTGCCGAGCGCCACCACCAAAAGCCAGCCCACCATGAGCACCGACACGCCCAGCTGAACCCAAACAACGTCGAACGGTATGACGAAGACCGAGAACAGCAGGGCCACCAGCGTGATGCCAACGCTATAGGCCAGCATGGCCCAGGCCATGCCGCGCAATGGTGTGTAGGCACGCACCATTCCCGCGGTGAATATGTGGACGAGCAGCAACACCACAAACTTGCCCACCGACGTGGGCGTGTCGAGCAGCAGAACCTGCTCAAACCGTATGCCCACAACAAAATAAACCACTGCGGCCACGCCCGTGAACAGCACGCAACCGGGCATGCCCTCACGGTAGAACACGAGGAAAAAAGCCAGGTAAACGAGCGCCGAGCCCGTCTCGCGCTGCAGGATGATGAAGAGCATGGGGGTGAGTATGATGGCCAGGGTGGCCACGAAATGCTTCCAACGGTGTATGTTGTAGCCGTAGGTGCTCATGAACTTGGCCAGAGCCAGGGCCGTGGCAAACTTGGCAAACTCGGCGGGCTGCAACCGCAGCGGGCCGAGCACAAGCCACGAACGCGACCCCTTTATCTGGTGGGGATTGAATATGGTGGCGAAAAGGAGCAGCAATAGGGCCCCGAAAATGACGTAGGCAAAGGTGTCGTAAAACCTGTCGTCGAGCATCAGCAGCACAAAGCCGAGGCACACCGACGTGCCTATCCACACTATCTGCATGCCCGACCGCGTGTCGAGGCTGAATATGTCGGTGTCGCCATACGTATAGCTCGCGCCGCAAACGCTGAGCCACCCGAAAGTGAGCAGCGCGAGGTATATGCCTATTGTCCACCAGTCGAGCGAGCGTAAAACGCCCGGTTGCTTATCTGTTCCTTGAGTCATACGCTATACGTCTGTGCTGAAATTCATCAGCTTTCTTTTCCGATTCGGGCGAAAGGTGCCCGTTGATGTACTTCTCCATCATGAGCGAGCCAATGGGAACGCCGTAGTCGGCGCCCCAACCGCCGTTCTCAACATAAACGGCAATGGCTATCTTGGGATTGTCCATGGGGGCGAAGCCCATGAACACCGAGTGGTCGTGGCCGCGGTTCTGGGCCGTTCCGGTCTTTCCGCATGCCTCGTATTCGGGCCGGTTGGCAGCCCGGCATGTGCCGCGAATCACCGAACTGCGCATGCCCTGCACCACAGTCTCGTATGCTGAGCGGCTGGCCATGGAGTAATGGCGGCGGGTGAAGGCGGTGTCGAGCGGCTCGCCCTGCACCTTGCGCACAACGTGGGGTATGTAATAATAACCACGGTTGGCAATGGTGGCACCCAGGTTGGCTATCTGCAGCGGCGTGAGCGTCACCTCGCCCTGCCCTATCGATATGCTTATCACGGTGAGCCCGTTCCACGAACCGTTGTATGCCTTGTCGTAAAACTCGGCATTCGGTATAAGCCCGCGCTTCTCGCCGGGCAGGTCGATGCCCAGCCTGTAGCCGAATCCCATGCTCACCATGTAGTCGCGCCACGTGTTCATGGCCTGCTGCACGTCGTGATACTTGCTCCGGTTGCCTATCATGTAGTACAGCCCCCAGCAGAAATAGGCGTTGCACGAGGTGCTGATGGCATCAACAAGGGCCAGCGGCGACTTGTGGCCGTGGCAGCCCACGTGCAGTCCGCGGTAGTAGAAGCCGTGGTGGCAGGGGAACATCGTGCCCGGAGAGATGATGCCCTCGCTCAGGAAAGTGAGGGCCTGGGTGGTCTTGAACGTCGACCCCGGCGGATAAAGGCCCATGATGCTGCGGTTGAGCAGCGGCTTCCATGGGTTGACGGCCAGCCGTGAGTGATTCTTGCTGCGGTTGCGCCCCGACATTACCCGCGGGTCGTAAGTAGGCGAGGACACCATGCACAGCACTTCGCCCGTCGACGGTTCGATGGCCACTATGCTGCCTATCTTGCCCTCAAGCAGGCGCTCGCCCAAAGCCTGGAGCTCGAGGTCGATGCTCAGGGTGAGGTTCTTGCCCGGCACGGGAGAGCGGTCGAAGCGCCCGTTCTGATAGCGCCCCTGTATCTGTCCGTGGGCGTCGCGCAGCAGAATCTGCACGCCCTTCTCTCCGCGCAGCTGCTTCTCATACCTGCGCTCTACGCCGAGCTTGCCTATGTAGTCGCCGGGCTGGTAGTAGTCGTCGTTCTCTATGTCCGACGGCGACACCTCGGCCACATCGCCGATGACATGGGCCGCATACGGGTACTCATACTGGCGGACACTGCGTTTCTGTATGTAAAAGCCCGGAAACCTGAATATCTTCTCCCTGAACTGGCTGAACTCCTTGTCGGGTATCTGCCCCATGAAGAGCTGTTGGGTGAAACGCGAGTAGCCGGGATTCTTCGACCTGTCCTTGATGGCGTCCATGCGGGCCACAAACTCTTCCTTGGTCATTCCCACCGTGCGGCAAAACTCCATGGTGTCGAGCCGCCCCCGGGCCTCGTTCATCACCACAAGTATGTCGTAGGCCGGCTGGTTGTAAACCATCAGGCGGCCCTTGCGGTCGGTTATTATGCCCCGCGACGGATAGTCGATGCGCTTGAGGAATGCGTTTGAATCGGCATTCTTCTTGTAGTCATCGCTCATTATCTGCAGCGTGAAGAGGCGTATGATGTAGACGACAACGATAAATGTCGCCACGCCGCCGATGACGTATCGCCTGTTGCTGAGCTCGTAGTCTTTCACCGCTTCCTAACGCTCTCTAATGTCAACACAAGCAAAACGGTAAGCAGAGTGCTGCCCCCAACACACTCGAGCCACCAAAGCCAGTGGAAGAAACTGAACATCTCGAGCGCGAAAAAGACAACACAATAAAGCAGTACGAGCACAAACACGTAGAACGAATACTTCATCAGTCCAAGCGACTGCACCGACGGGCGTATGCTCTCGGGCTCGTCGCGCTGCACGAACAGGGCGAAGAAATAAGGCTGGATGGCCCCGATGAGCGTCAGCGAGGCCGAAGCCACACCCGGGGTATTCGAGAATGTGTCGATGGCCAGGCCCAGGGCGAAGCTCCACAGCAACACCGCCCACTTCGGATAGCCCATGGGGAAAGACAGCACCATGTAGACATAAAGCAGAGGGGTGGCAAAGCCAAACAGGTGGATGTGGTTCAACACCAGTGCCTGGGCCACGCAAAAGACGCACAAAAGCAGCAATCGCCTCAGTATATCTATAGCCATTTTACAGTTGACATTAGGGAAACAAACTAATCATCGGCACCTATGCGCAGTGAGTCGCGTGCCGCGTCGAGCAGCTTGACGCGCTCGGCCACGGTGCTGTCGGTAATTACCAGCACGTCGCGCAGGTTGCTGAAGTCGGTTGTGAGCTGCACCTTGAGCCTGTATGAAAGGCCGTCGCGCGAGTTGTACACCTGCAGTATCTTGCCCACGAGCACGCCTGGAGGGAATATCGACGAGTATCCGCTCGTCTCGACCCAGTCGCCACGGCGGAAGCGGGCGTGCCTGGGAATGTCTTCAACGTAAGCCACCGTAGGGTCGCCGCCATACCACGCCAGGTAGCCCACGTAGCCGCGGCGGCGTATGGTGCAGCTTATGCGCGACTTGAGGTTGAGCACCGGCATGACCACAGAGTAATGGTCGGCCACGAGGTAGACTATGCCCACTACGCCGTTGCCGCAGGCCACGCCCATGTCGGGCTTCACTCCGTCGAGCCGCCCGCGGTTGATGGTCATGAGGTTGTAGGGCTTGTCGAGCGAATTGTCGACCACCTTGGCCGGCAACAGCTGATACTGCGACAGCAACTGGCGCTCGCTGCGCTCGAGGAAAGACGTGTCGCGGGTGAGCTCGCCGTACAGCCTCGACAGCTGGTTGACCTGCCGCTCGAGGTAGAAATTGCGCAATGCGAGCTCTTCGTTGACGCGGGTCAGCGAGAAGAACGACTCAACCGCCGAGTTCCACTCATACACCTTGCCCGCCACGGCGTTGGCCGTGGAAAACCATACGCTGCCCTGATAGGTGTTGTAACGGAACAGAAGCACCGCGCTGACCACCTCAAGCAGTACGAAGATTATCCAATGATTGTATTTTGCAAGGAACTCTAAGAGGTTTCGCATAACAGATGTTTTAACCCTGCGCCCCACAACCCACAGCCCACAACCGGCTGCACTGCCGGCGCCTTACGGCATGGCAACAGAGCCACGCCGCAAGGCGCCGCCGCTGCCATGGCCGGCACGAGCCGTCCGCGGAGCAGCCGATAATGGATTGACGGTCACGGGTTGCGCAATGACCTCATCGCATGAGGAACGAAAAACGGTCCACATTCTTAAGGGCAATGCCCGCGCCCTTGGCCACGCTGTGCAACGGGTCTTCGGCAATATGGAACTTGATGCCTATCTTGTCGGCAAGGCGCTTGTCGAGACCGCGCAGCAATGCGCCGCCGCCGCTGAGGTAAATGCCGTTCTTGACGATGTCGGCATACAGCTCGGGCGGTGTGTTCTCAAGGGCAGAGAGCACCGCATTCTCTATCTTTGCCACGGTCTTGTCGAGGCAGTGGGCTATCTCCTGATAGCACACCGGCACCTCCATGGGCAGGGCCGTGATGCGGTTGGGGCCGTGGACAACGTAATCCTCGGGAGCCTCCTCGCCCAGGTCGGTGAGTGCCGAGCCCACATGAATCTTTATCCGCTCTGCCATGCGCTCGCTGACCTTAACGTTGTGCTGGCGGCTCATGTACTCCTGGATGTCGGCAGTGAGGTCGTCGCCGGCTATGCGTATCGAGTTGTTGCTCACGATGCCGCCGAGCGATATCACTGCAATCTCGGTTGAGCCGCCTCCGATGTCGACAATCATGTTGCCTTCGGGCGCCTCTACGTCGATGCCTATGCCTATGGCAGCCGCCATGGGCTCGAAGATGAGGTAGACGTCGCGGCCGTCGGCGTGCTCGGCAGAGTCGCGCACGGCGCGCAGCTCAACCTCGGTTGAGCCCGAGGGCACGCCGATGACCATGCGGAGCGACGGCGAGAAGAGCCGGCTGCCCGTATGAACCATCTTTATAAGTCCGCGCATCATCTGCTCACAAGCCGAGAAGTCGGCTATCACTCCGTCGCGCAACGGGCGGATGGTGCGTATGTTGTCGTGTGTCTTCTCATACATCATCTTGGCTTTCTCGCCCACGGCAATCATCTTGTCCGTGCGGCGGTCGAGCGCAACGACCGACGGTTCGTCGACCACAATCTTGTCGTCGCTGATGATGATAGTGTTAGCTGTGCCCAGGTCCATTGCTATTTCCTGGACGAAAGAAAAGAATCCCATAAACCCTCCTTGATGCTTATATATGATTGATATGCGGGATTAACGTGCGAACCAGTTGTGGATGGCCGTGTCGTAATGGCTGCTTACGCCAAAGGCACGCTCGGCAAACATCTTCCGGTCGGCCAGGTCGGTCTGTGCGCCTTTCTTGTTGAGTATGTCAAGAAGCACGCCATACTCGGCCTTGCTCGGCACGATTACCACGTCGTTGAAATTCTTTGCACCGGCGCGGATGAGCGAGATGCCGCCTATGTCTATCTTCTCGATGATGTCGGCATCGCTTGCCCCACTGGCAACGGTGTCCTCAAACGGGTACAGGTCGACGATGACGAGATCTATCTCGGGTATCTCGTATTGGGTCATCTGGGCGCGGTCGCCTTCGTTGTCGCGGCGGGCAAGGATGCCGCCAAACACTTTCGGGTGGAGCGTCTTTACGCGCCCGCCGAGGATTGAGGGGTATGTTGTAACGTCCTCTACCTTCTGGCACTCATAGCCAAGCGACTCAATGAAACTCTGCGTGCCTCCCGTCGAGAGGAATTTAACGCCTTCTGAATTGAGCTTACGCAAAAGCTCGTCAAGCCCATCCTTGTGAAACACCGAAACCAACGCGGTCTTAATCTTTTTTGTATCAGCCATAAATCGAAATATAACGTTATATATAATCAGGCTGCAAAGTTACTAAAAAGGAAGTGACTAAGCAACACTTTTACGGCGAAAAATGTTTTTGGGCGCCAACCTATTGCGCACATGGCTGCATTACGCCTGCCCCGGCGCTTCTCATAGCGACAAACAGCATGGCAACGGAGAACAACCGCAAAGCAATGTGGTGGCGCAATGCTCGCGGCGATGAAGGGTGAAATGCAAAACGGGCGGCACACAGACTTTGGGCGCAACACGACGTAACAGACTGCAAAACATCGCGTTTACCAATGCCATAGGGCCGGGCGGCGATATAGGGCCGCGCATGTGGCCGCACTGTTGCCACTTTGCTAAGAAACGCCGCCACAAGGGCCGCCACCAATTCGGGTAAACACCAACCGGCCCAAACGCTCAGACCAAGACTTTGCCCGATCGGTTTGCGCAAATGCTACAGGCACTAAACGGTGAAGACTGGCCTTTGCCCTGGCGGTGCAGGCGGCGCTCGGGCAATTCCAAACGAGTTTGATTGCCGCTCGCTGGCACTGTCTTTGGATAAAACAGGCGGCGCTCGGGCAATTTCAAACGAGTTTGATTGCCGCTCGCTGGCACTGTCTTTGGATAAAACAGGCGGCGCTCGGGCAATTCCAAACAAGTTTGATTGCCGCTCGCTGGCACTGTTTTTGCAATGGGGATGGCGCATGGCTTCATTTTGTGAAGCCGAAACTATTGGCAAACATACAAGCAAACAAAAGCATGGCATCAAAAGATTATCTGGAAAAAGTGACGATTGGGGAAGTGGAAAAGCCCCACGGCAAGATTGTGTTGCAAGAATATGACGCACGTTGGCAGGACATGTTCGACCGGGAAAAAGCCAAGATTGACCGCGCACTGGCCGGAACACGGCACACGGTGGAACACGTTGGGTCGACCTCGGTGGCGGGCCTTTGTGCCAAACCGATAATAGACATACTGCTCACAGTGGAAGACTCCGGCAACGAAAGTATGTATGTCGGGGCACTGGAGGCCGAAGGCTACAGGCTGAGGGTGAGGGAACCGGAGTGGCACGCCCACCGCATGCTGAAAGGGAAAGGGCCAGAAGTAAACCTTCACGTGTTTTCGGAAGGGTGCGCAGAGGCCAAGAGGATGTTGGACTTCCGCGACCGCCTGAGAACCGACGATGCCGACCGGCAACTGTATGCAACTACGAAAAGGGCGCTGGCTGAAAAAAACTGGGAGTGCATTCAGGACTATGCCGACGCAAAATCGGCTGTAGTGGCGGAAATATTAAGTCACACCGAACGGTGAACGGGGCGGCCGAAAGGCCCAAGGCTGAGGACAACCAGAAAACACGAACGGGGCGCAGGGCGCCGACCACGGCAACAAACGCGCGGCAGCCACCTACTGATGGCCGCCGCGCAAACCCACGCCTGCAATACGGATTGTAGCATGGCTAACGTTCAGATGCGCACACCGAGGCCAAAGGCCAGCTGGTAGCACTTAGGGGCGGAAGCTGTCTTCAGCAGCGGTGTGAGGGCCGCACGCCCGTAAACCACTATATACCGATAGCCCATGCGCAACTCGAGGTTAAGTCCGAGGGGGTTGATGTTTGTGTCGGAGGTCTCGGTGCGTTTCTCATCGCCTACGTAATAGCGCGAATGGTCCTTCCAGCGCATCTCGACCGAGGGGCCCAGCGCCACGAACAGGTCGTCGCCGCCGGTACGGCTTTGCCACTCTATCATGAGCGGTATGCGCATATAGCCATAGCTGATGTAGCTTTTCCTCACGTCGCCATCGTCGACAAGGCGCATTGATGTGGCTCCGTCGGTAGTAGATAGCACGTAGTTGCCCTGGAAATGATGGTGCACGCGCCCCATCTGGCAGGCCGACGTGAGTGCCAGTCCCGACGTCAGCCGGCAAGCCATGGTGGCGCAGGTGATGCCCCACTCCCACGACTTTGAGTCGCGTGTGTGCATGGCTGGATTTCCCCCGGTTGAGAAAGCCGACCGCTGCAGGGTGTTGAAGCCCATGAAAAACAACGGGTAATGCGCCTTGGGGCTACGCTTTTTTCTGCCAACGGTTTGCGGGATGAAAGGCGATGAGATGTATACCCGCTCTATCTCCTGCCCGTCAACATAAGATGTCTCGTAGGTTCGGGTGAGCCTTGAGCTGTCGGTGGAATAAACGCTCACGCGGGTCTGACCGGCCGAGTCGGTCAAGACGATGCGCTTGCCGCTTACGGTGAAGGTGGTGTCTACGGGCGAAGCGGCCTGTGCAGTCATGGCTGCAGTGGCGGCAATGGCCATAAGTAACGTTTTCATATCGCTTGTTTTTTTAGTTCATATTATGTGAATCTATCTATCAATTGTGGGTGCCGCAAGGCAGACTGTTGCCTCGGCATCGGCTTCTGCCATTATCTAACGACGGCAATGTAGGTCCGGCGCCCTACCGTAACGTTGTTGCCGGGCCCGAGGCCGGGGCATGGCTGCTGACGGGCGGCAGCCCTTCTGCCGTTGACGGGATGCCGGAGAATGGCGCTCCCGCCCGGAAGCGGACGGCCGTCTACGGCTCCGCCGCCACATCAGGGCCCACTTCGGGGCGTGGTGGCAACGGTCAGCGGCGCGAGAAACACAGTTTCATAATGTCGTCGGGCGACAGACGCCCCTCAATGTATATCACTGCGCCATTGCCCTTGCCCGCATCGACAAAGAGCACATAGCGATTGCGTCCTCCCGAGAGCGGGGGCATCATGTAGTAGCCGCTGACCACCTTGCCGCTCTCAACCACCTCGCGTATTTTCGTCGCCCGGCGGCGGTCGGCCTCAAGGTAAGGCTCGATGGCTGTGCCCAACCTCTCGTAAGTGAGGCTCTTGTATATGTCGAGGCGATGGCCGCCGAGCTTGGCGTCGTGCATCTCGACCATGGTGCATCCCTTTGCACGGCCAAAACGGCTGAACACTTCGTCAACGGCCAGCCCCCTCTGGGCTGTTGCCGTAGCGACCGACAGCAGCCACGCAACCGCAACCAGAACGCCCAGGCGCAAGGCAACCGTGGCGGCAGACGAGAGCCCGCGGGCACTATGGAAGTTTGTTGTAATCATCATAATGAAAAGTTTTAGCGTTGTTGTTGTTCACCATCCGCCCCCACAGGGGCACAGGGAGCGGCGCGCATCATGTCGAGAGCGCCAAATGTGTCGTAATCGTCGGAAGCAACTATCCTCAAGGCCCGCACGGCCTCACGGCGCACCACGTCGGGGTCGGTGACCACCCTGCCGTCGATGACGGCGTAACTCTGCGGGGTGGGCGGCGACGTGAGCACAACCACGGCCACGACAGTGGCTGCAGCCGCAGCAGCAGCGCCCAACCAGCCCGCAAGGCGAAGCCTCGAGTGATGCCGGCGGTGGCCTGTGGCACGTGCGCGCCCGGCCGCCACATAGGCAAACATGGCCCGGCAGGCACGTAGGTCGGCAGGCAGGCTGCCGCCCGCATCGTCAAGCAGCCGGGCCAACTGTCGCTCTTCGGCAGCGGTGGTGAGCCCATCCATATACTTGTCTGCAAGCTTCCTTATGTATTCTTCGTTCTCCATCATAATTTTGTTTTGCGTTTGCATGTGTTGCATGCAGGTCACGGTCGCGACGTGATGCGCATAAACTCATCGCGTATCTTGCGTCGGGCCCGCGACAGGTTCTGGCGCAGGGCCTCGGCAGTGCAACCGGTTACGAGCATTATGTCTGCCGCATCATAGCCCTCTATCTCTTTCATGCGGAACACGGTACGCTGCAACGACGGCAACCTGTCGACGATGGCGGATATCAAGGCAACATCGTCGTGCAGTTCCATGTCGTATGGCGCCACGGCACGGGCCGCCTCGGGCAACTCTCGTCCGCATTCCAGCGCTGCATGACGGCGGCTGTCGCAGTATTTGTTGCGCATGACGGTAACGGCCAGCCCCATCAGGCTTTCATACCGTGAGAGCGACGAACGCATGGCCCACAGCGCAAGCAACGCTTCCTGCACCAAGTCTTCGGCGCGGTCGTCGTCACCGGCTATGCCTCGCGCCGCCACCTTCAGGCGGTCCCGCATCGGGGTCATGATTCTGTTGAACTCTTCGGGTGTCATGATGTGCATACATTTAATTGACGTTTGAACGCCATTTTTGTGACATCAGAAACATGTTTTTTTAACCAAGCAAGCATCTGTTTTCATGCCGAAAACGGCAAAAACAACGAAAAGTGAACATTAATATCCAAAAACAGCCAAAACCGTTTGAGGCAGTCGGCAGGCGCACACCGGCGTTAACCATTTTAAGTTAAAGGCAACGGCAACGGCCCTTACAGTTAACCACCTGCCTCTCAGCGGATTGCAATACGTGCCGTTTTGAATGGCAAGATGTGCCGTTCATCATGCTGAAACAGGCCATATCATTTGGCAGAACTTGCTGTTTGGCGTCGCAACATGGCACATGGTGGAAGACAATGAATCTAAGGGATGTTGGTAGCTGCATATTTGCAAGCATGCACAATTAGCGGGTATTAAGTAAGTGTTCAATATTAATTGCCATCAAATTGTGCGCTATTTTGGAGATGCACGGCAAAGTCTGAAGAAAGAGCGTAGTGGGCTACGCCACCGATGAGACATTGGTATGCGGCCCGAAAGAGCGCACAAGATGGTGGAAAAGATTTATAGGACACCTGCAAGGGCAATTGTATCGGTTAAATTTGAACTGCTACTTAATAATAAAGCAAATGGATTTCCGTATTCTGCCAGATGCGAGCGGTTAGCAGGGGTAAGCAGAAGACACCACTCGATGTGCCAGCTGATGTTGTTGGCTGAGATTACCCGCTAAGCCGTTGTCACCTAACTACGGGCGGCCGTGATGAAAACTTACTCCCGGCAGATACATACAAGTGATTGCCAACTTGCGGATTTCAATGAAAAACAATGTCTTACCCCAATAAACAGGAACGGCCATTTGACAGAAACCGGCAACAGCACAAAGACCACAACGCAAAATCTCCCGCTGCGCAATGCACAACGGGAGATCTGCATAACTAATAATCGTCGGTCAAACGGCATCCTATAGATGCCAAAGTGACGATTTATCTTTATCGGTATCTTACTTTGTGGTAAGGGTCAGGGCCTGCTTGGCAATCTCGTTCTCAGGATCGATGGCGAGAATCTTGTTCCAATATGATGTTGAAGTGGCCTTGTCTTCCTTCAGCAGATAGTAGTATCCAAGGTAACGATAGCACTCAACGAGACGTGCGTTGTCGGAAGCCGACTTCTCGGCACGCGGCTCAATCATGCCCATTACCTTCTCATAATATGGCTTGGCAAGACCTTCCTTTGTCTCGGGATCCATGTATGAGTTTACACGGGCACGCATGAAGGTAACATACTCGAGGGCATCGGGATACTTCTTCTCCATGTCTACATACACCTGCTCGGCCTTCTTGAACATGTCGATGCGAGCTGTATCAGACAGGGTGTCGGCATACTGGATGTAAATCTGGGCCAGGGCAGCGGCATCATTGGCCGACGCATTGCCGAGAGTGGTCAGATAATCCTGGTAGTACTTGATGGCGTTAGAGTAGTCTTCCTTAGCCAGATAGCAATCAGAGAGCTGCTTGATTACTCCAGCGCGCTTCTCGTTGTTGTCTATCTTCTGCTCAAGGGCCTTCTGATACATTGCTACAGCCTTGTCGTACTCTTTGTTGCCGTTGTATGCATTGCCGTAGTAAGTGTAGTCGTAATATGAGAACTTGGCGCTGTCAGACTTGTTGAAAAGCGCGTCGGCATAGTTCAATGCGCTGGGATAGTCCTCCATGTCGGTGCAGTTGAAGAAAGCCAGGCGGTTGAAGGCGGCGTCACGCGGCAACTTGGTCAGGCCGAACTTGGCTATCTCGAGGCTCTCGGAGTATTTCTGGCCGAAGTACAACGCCATGGCATACTCGGTGAGCTCTTTCTCGGTGAGCTTGTTTCTGTCGGCCTTGGCATAGCTCTCGGCAGCCTTGTCAAACTCGTTTGAGATGTAATATATGTGTCCAATCATTCCATCAACTACCACATCGGGGCGCTGTGCGCGCAACTCCTCAAGACGGCCTACAGCCTCCGTAGGACTGATCTTGCGGTAAACGCTGGCATACTTGTAGTATCCTTCGGGATCCTTCGGGTCGAAATAAATGGCCTGGTTGTAATAACCGGCAGCAGCACCACCGTCGTTGTTGAGAGCGGCGATGTCTCCCTGGAGGATAAACGCAGGAGCATACTTCTTGTTTGCCTTAAGGGCATACTCCACGTACTGTGTTGCGTTGACAGTATCCTTGATGTCGAGGAAAGCCCTTCCCATGGCAACAAGAACGTCTTCGTTCTTCTTGTTCTTCTTGTAAACGGCCTTTACCTGGTCTTCCAAGTCGGCAGGCTTGCTCTTGATTACTTTCGTTATTGCATCGATAGTGGCTTTGTTATCGTCTTGAGCCATTGCAGGCACTGAAAGCGCCAGCATAAAAGATCCAATTAATAAATACTTCAAACTCTTCATATTAACCTTAAATTGCTTAAATTCCTTTCGATAATTCTAGTCGATAATTCTAGTAGTCAAAGCCCAAGGATGCCCCGGGCTAATAGATTTCACATCATAACGCATGCCGTCACTCATCACTTACACTCACCTCCCTGACGGTCATGTTTCCCCTATATGGCAACAGACCTGCCTTGAAGAATATCCGCTGCCCACGACTGTCGGCAGACATGAAATTGGCAAAACCCCATGGCAGGCCATGACGGGGGTCGTTAAGCAAAGCGTAAATGGTGCGTACAAGCGGATAATTGCCATTCCACAAATAATACTGGTATGGCTTCCAGCTGCTCTCAACTGTCGCGGGGTGTATACGGCTCACACCCATCACACGTATGTTCCGCTTAAATGTCACATTGGTAGTATCGCGCTTGTCATTAAGCCAATTAGACCCTATAATCCCAATGGCATTTGGATGCTTCTCGACAAAGTCTATGACTTCGGCCGATTTGTCCACCGCATAGATGTTGGGGCTGTTTATTGGCTTGCCGCCAAGCAATGAATCAACACAATAATGCACTGTGCTCGATTGCTTATTGTCGAAGGCCACCTCAATGCTGTCTAACTTGGAGTTGGGATAAAGCGCCTTCCATTTCGCAACCTTTCCACTCAATATCTGCTTTATGTCATTGACAGAGATTATCGTGTCGGGGTTGGAATTGTTGACAATAAGAGCCAAGCCGTCAAAAGCCAACGGTATTGCAATCGGCTGGAAACGCCGGGCCTCAAGGTTGGCCACCTCCTTGTCTGTAAAATTGCGCGAGGTTATGGCAAGATACACCTGCTCTTTCATGAGCATGTTAACACCATCGAGCTCGTTGGTATATATAGGCACCAACTTTGCCTTTGGATAAACAAACTCGAAAATCTCACGCTGTTCGTCAATAATAGGACTGAAACTCTCATCAGAGACAAACTTAATTGTCCCTGATGAGTAAGTGTCAGTTCTACCATTCTTAGGCTTGTCCTTGCAAGATGCGAACAAGCCTAAGATGAGAGTCAATCCAACAAAGGTGTTGAATACGTTAATCTTCATTATTTATTGCAGTCTGAATGTCACAGGTACAGTGTACTTAACACGTACAGCAGAACCATTCTGCTTACCGGGAATCCACTTAGGCATGCCTGCCACCACGCGGGATGCTTCCTTGTCAAGTGAGGGGTCAACAGACTTGACCACTTTGACGTCGGTGATAGAACCGTCACGCTCTACAACGAACGTCACGATTACGCGGCCTTGAACACCGTTCTCCTCGGCAATGGTAGGATACTTAATGTGTGTGGACAGGTATTCAAACAGTGCGGCATCGCCACCGGGGAACTGGGGCATCTGCTCTACAACGTCGAACACTTTCTCTTCAACAGGCTTCTCCTGTGCAATCACTTCCTTGGCCTTGAGCACCTCGCCGGCGGCCTCGTCGTTACCCTTAACGTCGAATGAACCGATGGCTACGGCTGTCTTGGCAAGGTCGTCCTGAGACTTCAACTCGTCTTCTGGCGCAACGTCCTCGTCCTTCTTGATGACAGGGGCAGTAAACTTAACAGAGCTCTTTACTTTCTCTACAACCTTCTGCTCCATCTCAATCTTGACGGGCTCCTTACGCTCAACCTTAGCTTCCTTCTTCTTGGCCAGCTGCGAAAGCTCCACATCTGTGGTAATGGCAACCTTCTTAGGCATTGCATTCTCAATGGCTATCTTTGCCCATACGGCAGCCATGATTACCACAATGGCAACAAGCACAATGATGATTGACGCCAAGTTGCGCTTTCCTGTGTTCTTACGCAGACGGTAGGCACCATAAGAATGATTCTTACCTTCAAAGACGAGATCGACCCAGCTATTGTCTATTAGATCTATTTTTGACATAGTTCTTCCTTTTTAATTATCTTCTGTCACCGATTCGATTACTTGATTCCTTTCAGAGAGAGAAGCTTCTCGTCATCAGGAGTTATCTTGTCAATGACGTACTTACCAATGCTGCATATCTGCATCTCGTCAAGAGCCTCAACCATATTATTATAGCTGGCAGTATCCAAAGGCTTTATAATAATGGTAAGAGTAGGTATCTTCTCACCGTTAATATTACCTTTGCGCAGTTCATCAAGCTCCTTGTTGTACTGCTCCTCAGTCATTGTCGACCCAGGGGCGGTCTTGCGGGCGTCAAGATCCTGCTTCGCTTTCATGATGCGGGCCACGGGGTTGATGCCTTCCTCGGTTGTGTGCTTGATGAGCACGCTACGGATTCCGTCCTTGCCCCATGTGGTCTCTTTCACGCATTCCGGATTGTCGTACTGCGGGATGCCGGCAACATAATATATCTTGTCGTTAGAACCAAGATATATGGTGATGGTATGAGAAGCTTTCGTTACAGACTTTTCCTCGTCAGTCAGCTTCTGGTCGTTCGACGGCATGGTAAGCTGCATTGCCGAAGGCTTGCTAAGGGTCGTACAAAGCATGAAGAAGGTGATAAGAAGCATCATCATGTCCACCATCGGCGTGAAGTCCACGCGGGTGTTCATTTTCTTCTGCTTGCTTTCTTTTTTCTTTGCCATGGATTATTCCTCCCCTTGTTTAAGATTTGTGATAAGTCTGTAACGGTTCTCGTTCATGTCCTGAAGCTCAGACATCATGGTCTTCACAACCTTGTATGGTGTCTTTGCATCACACTTGATGGCTATCGTCATGTCCGGGTTGGCTTCACGCGCAGCCTTGACCCACTCCTGGAACTCGCTCATGCCACCGTCAATGCTGTCGGTGGGTATGCCGAGCGTCTTGATAGCTTCAGCCATCTGTTCTTTTTCAAGACTGAGGTAATCTCCCAAAGCGCTGATAGGGGCGCCAACCATCGACTCCTGGCTGAAGTTCTTGAGTTGGGCGCTGTTGAACGACAACCCGAACTTGTCTGCAATGGTTTGCAGCATGGCGTTCATGTTGTTCTTGTTCTCGGTGCCTATGAATATCTTTCCGTCGTTTCCGACCAAGATATTCAAGACATCGTTCTCAGGCACTTTGACCTCAGACACCGAGCTTGGCGTGTTGACCTGTATAGGCTCCGGCTGCAAGAATGTTGATGTCAACATAAAGAAGCACAGAAGCAGCGTCATCACGTCAGACATAGGCGTCATGTCTATCCAGATGTCTTTTTTCTGTATCTTTATTTTACCCATTAGTTTGAATTTAAAAGGTAAAACAATTAAATCTCGTCGGTGTGGTTAACGTCGTATGTAGCTGCTATTGTATAACCAACCTCGTCGAGTGCATATGTAAGCTTGTCAATCTTGTTCGTGTAGAAGTTATAAACAACCACAGCCACCCAAGATGTTGCGATACCAGAAGCCGTGTTCACAAGGGCCTCAGAAATACCGGCAGACAGAGCCATAGAGTCAGCGCCACCACCGCTTGACAGAGCCTGGAACGAACGGATCATACCCAACACAGTACCGAACAGAGCGGTAAGAGTACCGAGGGTAACGATTGTTGCAACGATAGGCAGGTTCATCTGCAGTGTAGGCATCTCAAGCTGAGTAGCCTCCTCGTGGGCCTGCTGTATCTTTGAAATCTTCTGGGCCTTCTTCATTGTGTTGTTGCTCTCAACATCCTTGTAAGCGTTGATAGAAGCAGAAACAACGTTAGCTACAGAACCGCGCATCTTGTCGCACAGTGCCTGAGCCTCGGTGAACTTGCCGGCCTTGATGAGCTCCTTAACCTGAACAGTGAACTTAGAGAGGTTCATCGTACCGAATGCAGACTTGAGGGCGAAATAGCGCTCAACGCCGAGGCAAACCACAGTGAGGAACAATGTGAAGATAAGACCTACAACAGGACCTCCTTTATACACAGTACCTGCAAGGTTAGCAGGGTGAGCAGACTTGTCTCCTCCAACGAAGTTGCTTGCATCACCGAGAACGAGGAAGTAGAAAGCATACGCTACAATGCAGCATATCACCATAATCCAGATAGCGTTCTTGATACCTCCAAACCCCTGTTTCTTGTTTTTAGCCGGGGCTACAGCTTTTGTTGATGTTGCCATAATTGATTGATGTTTTTGTTTATTAATAATATGAATTTTGTTTTTTAGTTGTTTTCTGAGCTTGCGCCTTACTGATGGTTAGAAAGTGGTTTTCGTTTCAGTGCAGCAAAGATAATAAATATTACAGATACTGCGTTCGACGCTTAACATCTTTTAATCAGCTTGTCGCAAAAATAGGCCGCATTTATCAGTTTACGCAGTTTATTTTAGCTTTGCCAAGGCCTCTTTAATACGCTTCATGGCTTCAACGATGTTGTCCTCGCTGGTTGCGTAACTCATGCGGAAGCAGTCCGGGTCACCGAAAGCATCGCCGCCGACAGTTGCCACATGTCCTTTCTCCAACAGGTAAAGAGCAAAGTCGGTGGAGCTTGATATCGTTGTCTCGCCGTCTGACTTGCCGAAGAAGCTGCTGCACTTGGGGAACACATAGAAGGCGCCTTCCGGCACATTCACTTCCAGCCCCGGTATTTCGCTTGTAAGCTTGACAATGAGGTCACGACGGCGATGGAAAGCCTGCCTCATCTCCTCCACACAAGCCTGGCTCGACGTATAGGCAGCTTCTGCAGCCTTCTGGCTTACGGAGCACGGGCCGCTTGTATACTGGCCTTGCAGCTTGTTGCACCCCTTCACTATCCACTCCGGGGCGGCAATGAAACCAATGCGCCAGCCCGTCATGGCGTAAGCCTTTGACACGCCGTTGACAACGATGGTGCGCTCTTTCATTCCGTCAAACTGCGCAATGCTCTCGTGACGGCCTGTATATATAATGTGCTCATAAATCTCATCGGCAAGCACAAACATGTCTTCATGCTTCTTGATGACCTCTGCCAGCCCCTCAAGCTCAGCCTTGGAATAAACGCTTCCGGTAGGGTTGCTCGGAGAGCACAGTATGAGCAGGCGAGTCTTCGGCGTTATGGCAGCCTCCAACTGCTCCGGTGTCATCTTGAAATTCTGCTCGAAGCCGGCGTTAACAATCACAGGCACGCCACCGGCAAGCTTCACCATCTGGGGATAAGAAACCCAGTAGGGGGCGGGTATTATGACCTCGTCACCGTCGTTGACCAAGGCCATCACCGTGTTGCATACGCTCTGCTTAGCTCCGTTTGACACGAGAATCTCGTTCATTCCGTACTCCAGGCCGTTCTCGTTTTTCAACTTGTCGACAATAGCCTTGCGCAAGTCGGGGTACCCAGGCACTGGCGAATACCTCGAATAGTTGTCATCAATGGCTTTCTTGGCTGCGGCCTTGATGTGGTCAGGAGTGTTGAAGTCGGGCTCACCTACGCTCAAGTTGATTACATCGATGCCCTGAGCTTTCATCTCTGAGCTTTTCTGCGACATCGCCAGCGTGGCTGACGGCGCAAGCCTTTGCAAACGATCGGATAATTGTGCCATACGAATTACTGTTGCTATTTATTTAACTGCAAAATTAGTTATTTTATTCTTCACGCGAAAAAAAATATATTGTTTTTTAATGTTTCGTCAATGAAATGTAACAAAACGGGGGCATCAGAGGTGCAGAGTATGCCCCATTCTGTCTTTTTTTGTCTTCAGGTAGTTGTAGTCATATTCATTTGGGGCCACCTCGATGGGCACATTCTCCACTATCTCCAGTCCATACGCCTCGAGCCCCACCCTCTTTGTCGGGTTGTTTGTGAGCAGCCTCATCTTGTGCACCCCGAGATGTCTCAGCATCTGCGCGCCGCATCCGTAGTCGCGCTCGTCGGGCTTGAATCCTAGGTGCACATTGGCATCGACGGTGTCGTAGCCTTCCTCTTGCAGCTTATATGCCTTGATCTTGTTCATCAGGCCGATGCCCCGGCCTTCCTGCTGCATGTATATCACCACGCCCTTGCCTTCTTTCTCAATCATCTCCATCGAACGGTGCAGCTGTTCTCCGCAATCGCATCGCTTGCTCCCCAGTATGTCTCCTGTGGCGCACGAAGAGTGAACCCTTACCAACACAGGTTCGTCGGCGGCCCAACTGCCCTTTATGAGCGCGATGTGCTCCAGTCCGCTGCTCTTCTGCCTGAAAGGTATCAGCCTGAAATGCCCGTATGCCGTTGGCATGTCAACCTCGGTGCCCACCTCTATCAGCGACTCCGTCCTGAGCCTGTAGGCAATGAGGTCTTTGATGGCGATTATCTTCAGCCCGTACTGGCTGGCAAACTGCCTCAATTCGGGCAGCCGTGCCATAGTACCGTCGTCGTTCATTATCTCCATGAGCGCCCCAGCCGGATACAGCCCCGACAGTTTGCACAGGTCGATGGTGGCCTCTGTGTGGCCCGAACGCCTCAGCACACCATGGTCTTGTGCGTATAGCGGGTTGATGTGCCCCGGCCGCCCGAATGTCTGCGGCGTCGACTCAGGGTCGGCCAGAGCCCTTATCGTGGCCGCGCGGTCGTGGGCCGAGACACCCGTCGTGCACCCATCGAGCTTGTCGATGGTCACGGTAAATGGCGTTCCCAGCACCGATGTGTTGTCTTCCACCTGCCTCGGCAGGTCAAGTTCCTCGCACCGGCTCATGGTTATAGGCGCGCACAGCACCCCCCTTGCATGCTTCAGCATGAAGTTGACGGCTTCAGGCGTAATCTTCTCGGCGGCAATTATCAAGTCGCCTTCGTTCTCGCGGTCTTCATCGTCGACCACAATCACGAACTTACCCTCGCGGAAATCATCGAGAGCCGATTCTATTGTGTCCAGTCTGGTGTCTGTCATATCATTACAATTTTATGGTTATATACAAGTCAGTGACGGCCCGCGTTGCCGTTGTCCATTTCCGCTATACGTGCCACGAGGGCGTCGTTGGCAGCCCTCACCACCCTCAGGTCGCGCAGCAACCGCAACCTGAAGCGCAGCATGCGCAGGTAGAAGAACACGCCCAGGGGCAGCAGTATGCCCACGGTGGCGTTGAGCCACTTGTTGCGGAATGGCCTTGTGTGGGCATGGGTGGCCATTATGGGATATCGGTTGAGCTCGGTCAGTATCACCTTGTCCCTGGTGTTCGACAGGTCTTCTATCACCGCCTCCAGCTCGACGCTTATTTCCCGTATGCGCCTGTCGTCGCCTTCGCGGAAGAACACGCTAATCGGGTTGGGCGCATGCAGCAAGTTGTGGCATCTCGAATACTCCGTGATGTCGAGCGTTATCTTTTCGAGCATTGCGGCGTCGGCGGCGTAATCGGGGTCGTTGATTATCACCTCCTTGCGGTAAACGTGGCGTTTCTGCCTGATGCCGAGCAGCGAGCAGAATATGGAGCGGTAGATGTCGAAGTTGAACACCACGGAATCGTTGTTGGCCTTGTATGTGAAGAACACGGCCAGCGGCGTGAGCACGGCAGTGGAAATCAGCTTGCCGAACCACACTGTCCACACCCCGTCGCGCGCCATCTTCATCCCCGAGTTTTCAAAAATGAAGTAGACGATGAACACGAGCACCGATATTATCACCGGCACTCCGAGCCCGCCCTTGCGTATGATAGCCCCGAGCGGTGCCCCTATGAAAAAGAATATCACGCAAGACAGGGCGAGCGTCACCTTGCCGATGGCCTCAATCTGGTGAGTGCGCACGTTGCGGTTGAGCCCTTTCATGTAGTCGCCCTTCATGTCAAGCTCCGAGGCATACATCTGCACGCTGTTGAGGGCGGCCTTTACGGCCCGTTGCCTGTCCTCGGGGCTCAGCCTGAGATACACCGAATCTATGTTCATAGTGTCCGACCTGGCCTCGGCAACGGCCCGCAACGAGTCTGCACGCCCCACCGCCGGCATGCTGAATGCGGTGCGTTTGGCGTCGTTGTAGAACGAATGGCCCACACTGTCGTTGAAATGGCGTATGGAGTCGAGGTCGTGCATTATCTTGCCGATGCTCTTCGAGCGGGCGTCGGCCGATATTCCGGCCACGTCTGCCATGTTGAAGCCTCCGTCGAAGTCGAGCACAATCTGCTTTGTGCCAAAGGTCTCGCGCCTGTAAGGCACGCTGGCGCTACCGGCGATGTCTTGCGACTGCATGTTTTCAAACCACTCGCCGCTGTATAGCGTGAGCAGCAGGTGCTTCTTCTCGGCCGTCGACTGCAGCTTGCCCGAGTCGGCAAGTATTATGGCCGCATCCTCATAACTGCCGTTCATGCGGTATATCATCACCCCGTAGAGCATGCCCGTGCCCACCTCTTTCTTCTGCACATAAAGGTTGCATCCCGGTATTCCGTCGTAGAATATGCCCTCAGGTATCTCGAGTTCGGGGCTTTTTTGCTTCATAGAGAGAAGCAGCTGGCTGAACGACTTGTTGGCATCGGGGCCTATCACGTTCTGGAAGTAAAACGAGCAGCAGGCTATCATGCACACTATCACAATCAATGAGCGCATGGCTTGCATGAGCGATATGCCCGCAGCCTTGATGGCCGTGAGCTCCGAGCTCTCACCGAGATTGCCGAAGGTGATCAGCGACGAGAGCAGTATGGCCAGCGGGAATGCCTGCGGCATGAGCATGAGCCCCATGTACCAGAAGAACTGCGCCAGCACTTCGAGCGAAAGCCCCTTGCCAATCAGCTCGTCGACATAGCGCCACAGGAACTGCATCATCAGCACAAACTGGCAGATGAAGAACGTTCCGAGAAACAGCAGACCGAACTGCTTGGCTATGAATATGTCTAACTTCTTTATGCGGAGCATTGTTGTCTGACGACTATGGGGGTAGTTATACCGACTTGCAAAGTTAGCATAAAAAAGTCAGAGTGGGAATGCTTTTGCCGTTTTTTTCAGTTTTTTACAGTCCGCTCACCCTGTGCAGCCTGTTCAGGCTTCCGCTCCACAAGCCCCGCAGGCTGTCTTCCTCGTCGGCATCGGCAAAGTCGGTGATGAGCAGGGCCAGGTTGCCGGTGAGCTCACTCTCCTCGAGCCTCATCTCCCAATACTCGCCTTCGCCGTGGTCGGCATCCCACTTGAGCCTTATGTGGCTGAACTTGCGGCGGTCGATCACGTGCGACACCCTCACGTCTTGGCCCGTCCAGAGCTCGCCCCAGGTGAATGTCATCGTTGCGCCGTCGTCGCTCACCCTGTCTGCCATCCACTTCTGCAGCCCTGCCGCGCTGCTTATCAGTCGCCAAACTATGGCCGGCGACTTGGCCGCCAGCGGATACTCGATGGTCACTTTCTTGCGTTCCATATATCAATACCACTTATATATAATATAATGTATGGCCTCACAGACCGATGCAAAAGTATCTTTTTTCGATTAAAGACTTAATAAAACCGTGATAAAATTTTGTGAATTAAAAAATTTGCATTACCTTTGCACCCGCAAACAAGCGATGGCGGGATAGCTCAGCTGGTTAGAGCGTCGGATTCATAATCCGGAGGTCGTGGGTTCGGGTCCCACCCCCGCTACATCAAAGGCAAAGGACTTGCAATTTCTTGCAAGTCCTTTTTCTGTTTATGACACAGCAAACGGCACAGCCCTTGAACAGCCATTCATGCCGCAGCCCGGCGAAGCGCAACGCCCCGGAGGCTCCTTCCATTTACCGACACCACGCTTATGAAACACACAATAATGGGGTCAGTCCGAAAAGCCGGTTGCAATCCTTGCTCTCGTTTTCAGTACTATGCAC
>ERZ838577.690-NODE-690-length-51022-cov-38.067063_pt1 | contig 51022 bp, 46 predicted proteins | sample MGYA00519682_ERZ838577 | MGnify/ENA primary metagenome ERZ838577 (study PRJEB31850, sample SAMEA3708838) | human gut metagenome | biome: human gut; feature: human-associated habitat; material: faeces | place: China | collected 2014 ...
CCAAGTCCAACGAGGCGCGCGGCAAGATCCGCCAGTGGTTCAAGAAGGAAAAGCGCGAGGAGAACATCGTCAACGGCCGCGCCGCCTTTGAATCCGAACTCAAGCATTACGGCATCTCCGTCGCCGCCGTCACCGGGGACGAGCTGCGCCCCACGCTGCTCAAAAAGACCGGCTTCGGCAACCTCGACGATATGTATGCCGCCATCGGCTACGGCGGCTTCTCGGCGCAGAAGGCCGTCAACCGCATCCGCGACGAGCTCAAGGCGCTCAACAAGCAGCAGCAGGCCGAGCGCGACGCCACCGTGCCCATCCCCGGCGAGCCGGGCAAGACCCGCCCCGCCGTTCCCATGCGTGAAAAGAGCGAGGACGGCATCGTGGTGCAAGGGCTTTCCAACTGCCTCGTCAAGTTCTCCAAGTGCTGCACGCCCGTTCCGGGCGATGACATCGTCGGCTTCATCACCCGCGGCTACGGCGTGTCCGTCCACCGCGCCGACTGTCCCAACGCCGCGCCCGAGCGCCGCCGTCCCGAGGAGGCCGGCCGCTGGGTCAAGGTCAGCTGGGGCAAGGACGTCAAGCAGTCCTACCAGACCTCGCTCGACATCTACGCCAAGGACCGCATCGACCTCGTGCTCGACGTCTCCGCCGTCCTCTCGTCCACGCAGACCCGCGTCGCGGGCCTCAACGCCAAGACCACCGCGGACGGCTTCGCCCTCATCCATCTCGAGATCTTCGTCGCCGACAGCGAGCAGCTCTCCGCCGTCATGCGCCGCCTCCATCAGATCAGCGGCGTGATGAAGGTCGACCGCCCCGCCGGCTGACGCTCTGAATTTTATAAGGAGGAATTCTATCATGCTTTCCATCAACGTTTCCCACGCAGAGCCCTTCCTTTCCTATCCCTATGAAGAAGTCCTCTGCCCCCGTCTCGAGCGCGCGCAGCGCGAGCTCCTCAACGGCGGCGGCAAGGGCGACGATTTCATCGGCTGGGTCCGCCTGCCCGCGCAGTACGACCGCGCGGAATATGCGCGCATTCTCGCCGCCGCGAAAAAGATCCAAGGCGACTCCAAGGCCCTTGTCGTCATCGGCATCGGCGGCAGCTACCTCGGCGCGCGCGGCGTGATCGAGTGTCTGTGCTCGCCCAACTACAACCTGAAGAAAAAGGACACCCCCAACGTCTACTTCATCGGCAACGGTCTGTCCTCCGCCGCGCTGCGCGAGGTGATGGAGCTCATCGGCGACGATGACTTCTCCGTCAACGTCATTTCCAAGTCCGGCACGACCACCGAGCCCGCCGTCGCCTTCCGCTTCTTCCGCGAAAGGCTTGAGCAAAAGTACGGCAAGGCGGGCGCGGCGCAGCGCATTTACGCCACCACCGACGCGCACAAGGGCGCTCTCAAGTCCCTCGCGGACGCCGAGGGCTACGAGGAGTTCGTCGTGCCCGACAACGTCGGCGGACGCTACAGCGTCCTCACCGCGGTCGGCCTGCTCCCCATCGCCGTCGCGGGCGTGGACACCGACGCGCTGCTCGCCGGCGCGCGGGAGATGGAAGCGCTCTGCGAGATCGCGGACTACACCAACCCCGCATGGCAGTATGCCGCCATGCGCCACGAGCTCTACCGCTCCGGCAAGAAGATCGAGCTGCTCGCCTGCTTCGAGCCGTCGTTCCGCTTCATGGCGGAGTGGTGGAAGCAGCTCTACGGCGAGAGCGAGGGCAAGGAGGGCAAGGGCCTCTTCCCCGCCAGCGTCGATTTCACCGCCGACCTGCACTCCATGGGTCAGTATATCCAGCAGGGCGAACGCACGCTGCTGGAGACCGTCGTCCGCTTCGCCGCCGATCCCGACCAGCTCACCGTCCCGCACGACGACGTCAACGGCGACGGCCTGAACTTCCTCGAGGGCAAAACGATGGACTTCATCAACCGTCAGGCGATGGACGGCACGCTCCTCGCCCACGTCGAAGGCGGCGTCCCCAACCTCATCGTCTCCGTCGGCGAGCGCAATGCCCGCACCCTCGGCGAGCTCATTTACTTCTTTGAGTTCTCCTGCGGCCTGTCCGGCTATCTGCTCGGCGTCAATCCCTTCGATCAGCCTGGCGTCGAAGCCTACAAGAAGAATATGTTCGCGCTGCTCGGCAAGCCCGGCTACGAGGAGGCCGGCGAGGCTCTGCGCGCCAAGCTCGGCAAATAAGCGATAAGGAGACCCGCCATGAAAGCAGTCCTCATGCGCGTTCAGCGCGCCAGCGTCACCATCGACGAGCGGGAAACGCGCTCCATCGGCAGGGGCTTTCTCATCCTCCTCGCCGTCACACACGACGATACCGAGGCCCAGGCCGTCAAGCTCGCCGACAAGCTCTGCTCGCTCCGTCTTTTTGAAGACGCCGACGGCAAGATCAACCTCACGCTCGACGAGGTCGGCGGCGAGATCATGATCGTTTCGCAGTTCACGCTCTACGGCAACTGCCGCAAGGGCCGCCGCCCCGAATTTCTGAACGCCGCCCGCCCCGAGACCGCGATCCCCCTCTACGAAAAATTCGTCTCCCTCGTCCGCGCCAAGGGCTATCATGTCGAGACCGGCGAGTTCGGCGCCTATATGGCCGTCGATTCCGTCAACGACGGTCCCTTCACCCTCATCGTGGACACGAAGGATCTGGAAGCCCCCAAGTAACCGAACGGAGGTCAATTTTATGAAAGTCATCACCACCGTCGTCGGCGAGCTCGGCACCAACTGCTACCTGCTCATCGACGAAGCCACGCGCGAGGCCGCGCTCATCGACCCCGCCGATTCCCCCGACGAGCTCTCTGCCCTCATCGAGCGCGAGGGTGTCACGCTGCGCTATATCCTCCTCACCCACGGCCATCGCGACCACACGCTCGCCGCACCCGCCATGCACAAGCGCTATCCCGCGGCCGCGGTCTATATCCACCGCCTTGACGCGAACGGCTCCGGCATCTACCACTATCCGCTCGAGGGCGTCATTGACGGCCTGAACTATTACGACGAGGGCGATACGCTCCCCCTCGGCTCGCTGACGATCTCCGTCCTCTACACCCCCGGCCACACCGCCGGCAGCGTCACGCTCAAGGTCGGCGATGCCCTCTTCGTCGGCGACACGCTCTTTGCCGGCTCCTGCGGCCGCACCGATCTTCCCGGCGGCGACCCGATGGAAATGCTTGCCTCCCTGCGCCGCCTCGGCCGACTGGAGGGCGACTACACCGTTTACCCCGGCCACATGGACTCCACCACCCTTGCGCGCGAGAAGCAGTACAATCCCTTTATCCGTCAGGCATTACGATAAAAAGGAGCGCACACCCTTATGAAGCTCGAGCTCATTGGGCATGATGAAAAATACGCGGTCGAGCAGAGCCTGCTCACCCTCTTTCCCGACGAGCGGCCCGTCTACGGCCCCGTCACGGACGAGGACGCGAGCGCGGCGCGCATCACGCTGACCGAGGACGCGGACAGCGTCTGCGTCACCACCGAGCTGCGCTGCGGCGGCAAAGCCGCCGCCGACTGCTACAGTTATCCCCTCTCCGGCACGGACTACGAAAAGGAAGGGCAGCGCCGTCACGCGCTGGGCCTGAGCTTCTTCCGCGCGGCGAAGGAGGTCCTTGGCGTCACCCCCGCATGGGGCAGCCTCACCGGCGTGCGCCCGAGCAAGGTCGCCGTCTCGCTCCTGCGCGAGGGGAAGGCTCCCGCCGCCGTCCTCACTGAGCTTGAGGAGGTCTACTCCGTCACGCCGCAGCGCGCCCGCCTCGCGCTCGAGGCCGCCGAAACAGGACTTCGCGTGCAGAACGACCTCAAGCCGAACGACATCTCGCTCTATGTCGGCATCCCGTTCTGCCCGACCCGCTGCGCCTACTGCAGCTTCGTCGCGCAGAGCGTGGAGAAGTCCTTCGCCCTCGTCGAGCCCTACCTCGCCGCCCTTTTCGACGAGATCGAGCAGGCGGGCGCGACGGTCCGCTCCCTCGGCCTGCATATCAAGTCCTTTTACATGGGCGGCGGCACGCCGACCACACTCACGGCGGAGCAGATGGACCGTCTGCTCACAAGGCTCGAGCGGAGCTTCGATTTCACCTCCCTTGCGGAGTCCACCATCGAGGCGGGCCGCCCCGACACCATCGACCCCGAAAAGCTCGCCGTCCTCCGCGCACACGGCGTCACCCGCGTTTCCGTCAACCCCCAGACGATGGAGGACCGCGTCCTCGCCGCCATCGGCCGCCGCCACACGGCGGACGACATCCGCCGCGCCATGCGCGAGGTGATGGCGGCAGGCTTCCCCCACGTCAACATGGACCTCATCGCCGGTCTTCCCGAGGACACGCCCGAGGGCTTCCGCCGCAGTCTTGACGAGGTGCTCTCCATGGGCGCGGACAACATCACCGTCCACACGCTGTCCCTCAAAAAGGGCAGCCGCATCACGCTTGAGGGCAGCCGCATCCCGTCCGCGGACGAGGTCGCGCAAATGCTGGACTATGCCGACCCCACGCTGCGTAAACATGGCTTTGAGCCCTACTACCTCTACCGCCAGAAGTATATGTCCGGCAGCTTTGAAAACGTCGGCTGGACGCGTCCCGGCGGTGAGGGCCTTTACAACATCTACATCATGGAGGAGCTGCACTCCATTCTCTCCCTCGGCGCGGGCGGCTCGACCAAGATGGTCGGCGGCGGGCTGATCCGCCGCGCCTTCAACGCCAAATACCCCCGCGAGTACATTGACCTCGCGGAGAAGCGCAGCGCCAACCTTGCCGCCTTTGCGGACTTCTATCGCGAACCGGAGGAACATACATGACCTACTCAAGCTACTGCGAAAGCGCGGATTTTCTCCGCACCCGCCTCAACAGCTTCACGCCCGAGGCGCTGCTGATCCTCGGCAGCGGGCTCGGCTTCCTCGGCGACGCCGTGGAAGACCCGATTTTCGTCGATTACGGCGAGATTCCCCATTTCCGTCCCTCCACCGCCCCCGGTCATAAGGGCCGCTTCGTGTTCGGCACGCTCCGCGGCAGACGCGTCGCGGTCATGCAGGGCCGGATGCACTGCTACGAGGGCTACACCATGGCCGAGGCGGCTTACGCCGTGCGCGTCGTGCGCCTGCTCGGCGCAAAGACGCTCTTCGTCACCAACGCCGCCGGCTGCGTCAACACCGACTGGAACGTGGGTGAGCTGATGCTCCTCTCCGATCACATCAAGCTCTTCGACTTCGGTCCCCTCTATGGCCCCAACCTTGAGGAGTTCGGCACCCGCTTTCCCGATATGTCCTCCGTCTACACCCCGCGCCTGCGCGTCCTCGCCCATGAAGCGGCAAAGGCGCACAAAATCCCTCTGCGCGAGGGCGTTTATATGTATTTCCCCGGCCCGCAGTTTGAAACGCCCGCCGAGGTCCGCGCCGCGCGCGTGCTCGGCGCCGATGCGGTCGGTATGTCCACCGTGCCCGAGACCATCGTCGCCGCCCACTGCGGCATGGAGGTCATGGGCGTGACGCTGCTCGCCAACATGGCGGCGGGCGTCCTCCCGCAGCCGCTCTCCGGCGCGGAGGTCAACGAGGCCGCCGAGGCGGCAGCCCCTGTCTTTTCCGAGTTTATTCTCTCCTGTCTGGAATCTCTCTGATTTGATTTTGAAAGGGCCTTCCTATGGCTACTGAGAAAAAGCAATCCTTCCTCGGCGGCGCCGCCGTGCTCGCGTTCGGCATCGTCGCGGTCAAGATCATCGGCGCGGTCTTCAAGATCCCGCTGCGCAACATCCTCGGCGAGGGCGGCAGCGCGGACTTCTCCAACGCCTATAATATCTACGCCACGCTCCTGACCGTCTCGACCGCGGGCCTTCCCGTCGCGCTCTCCAAGCTCGTGAGCGAGTCCTACGCCCTCGGTCGCACCCGGCAGGCGCACCGCACCTTCCGCGTTTCGCTCTCGGTCTTTCTCGTGCTGGGTGTCGCCTCGTTCGCGCTCATGTGGTGGGGCAGCGACCTGCTCGCGGGCTTTCTGAACAATCCCCGCGCCGCCTACGGCATCCGCGCTCTCGCGCCCGCCGTCGTGTGCGTGGGCTGCCTGTCCGCCTTCCGCGGCTACGCGCAGGGCCGGCAGTACATGACGCCCACCGCCGTCTCGCAGATCATCGAGGCCCTCTGCAAGCTCATGCTCGGTCTCGCGCTCTCGATGTGGCTTCTGCACATCGGTCAGCCGGACTACATCGCCGCCGCAGGCGCCATTGCCGGCGTCACCGCCGGCACCATCCTCTCGCTCGTCTACATGGCGATCGACTACCTGCGCCACCGCCCCGCGCTGCGCCGCGGCGAGTCCTGCGCGCCGGACCGCGCGATCCTTCGCCGCCTCCTCGCCCTCGCCATCCCCATCACACTCTCGTCCTCGATGGTCTCCCTCATCACCCTCATCGACACCAAGCTCGTCCAGGGCAGACTGCAGGATGCCCTCGGCTACACGCTCGACCAGATGCGCGCCGCCTACGGCAACTACTCCGCCTGCATGGACCTTTACAACCTGCCCTCCTCGCTCATGGTCGCGCTCACCGCCTCGGTCATTCCCGCCGTCTCCGCCGCCGTCACGCAGCGCGACCGCCGGCAGTCCGCCCGCATCGTGCGCTCGTCCCTGCGCGTCACGGCGCTGCTCGCCTTCCCGATGGGCCTCGGCCTCTGGGCGCTGAGCGATCCGCTCTTCCGCCTTTTCTATCGCAGCTACAACGCCGAGCTCGGCGGCTCGCTGCTCGCGGTGCTCGGCATCGCCAGCATCTTCGTCTGCCTCATGCTCATCACCAATTCGATCCTGCAGGCGTACGGCCGCGTCAGCGTTCCCATCGTCACCATGCTCGTCGGCGGCGTCGTGAAGATCGTCCTGAACTACAACCTCGTCGCCCTTCCCTCCGTCAATATCCACGGCGCGCCCATCGGCACGCTCGTGTGCTTCGCGCTCACCGCGCTTTTGAACCTCATCGCCGTCGCGCGCATCGCCCCCTTCCGGCTCAACTACCCCGGCTATTTCCTGCGCCCGCTCTTCGCCTCGCTCGTCATGGCGTTCGCCGCCCGCGGCGTCTACGCCCTCGCCGCGCATTTCCTCATCCCCTCCGTCGAGGAGGCCGGCCGCCTCACGCTTCTCTTGTGCGTGGGCCTTGCCATCGGCGTCGCCGTGGTGATCTACGGCGTGCTCGTCCTCGCCCTGCACTGCATCCGCCGCAGCGACCTTGAGCTGCTGCCCAAGGGCGATAAGCTCGCCAGACTTCTCCACATTTCTTAAAAAAGCCCGAAACCCCTTGAAAAATCACAGAAAAATCTTGCAATAGGACATAAGATATGGTAAATTTTGAAAGGAAAGAGACATACTCCCTACAGGACCTCATCGAGATCCTGCGTATCCTGCGCGCACCGGGCGGCTGCCCATGGGATCGCGCGCAGACCCATCTTTCCGACCGCCGTAATTTTTTAGAGGAGGCCTACGAGGCCGCCGAGGCGTTCGACCGCGACGATCCCGCCCTCATGTGCGAGGAGCTGGGCGATATGCTCATGCAGGTCCTTTTCAACATCCACATTGAGGAGGACGCGGGCCGCTTCACCACCGACGATGTGACCGATCACATCTGCAAAAAGCTCATCTTCCGCCACCCCCATGTTTTCGGAACCGCTGCCGCTGACACCAGCGAGGAGGTCCTCGTGAACTGGGAGGCGCTCAAGCGGCAGGAAAAGGGCCAGCAGACCACCGCCGACGCGATGGACGCCGTCGCCCGCTCGCTGCCCGCCCTCTGGCGCGCGGACAAGCTCCAGAGCAAGGCCGCCAAGGCCGGCTTTGAATTTGCCGGCGTCTCCGGCGCGCTGGACAAGCTCGACGAGGAAATGCGCGAGCTGCGCGAGGCCGCCGAGCGCGGCACGAACTTCTCCGAGGAGCTCGGCGACGTGCTCTTTGCCGCCGTCAAGGCTGGCCGCTTTCTGAACGTCGACCCCGAGGACGCGCTGAATGCCACCTGCGAGAAATTCATCGCCCGCTTCCGCCGCGTGGAGGAGGCCTGCGCCGCGCGCGGCGCGGAGATGTCCTCGCTCCCGCTCGACGAGCTCACCCGCCTCTGGAACGAGGCCAAGCACCCCACGGAATGAAAAACGCCTTGTCGTTTTTTGTTTATACCCCCCGCCGCGGACCGTTCGCGGCAATACAACTACAAACAGGAGGCTATTTACCATGAATAAGACCGAACTCATTGCTGCTGCCGCTGAAAAGGCCGGCGTTTCCAAGAAGGAAGCCGAAGCCGTCGTCACCGCCGCTTTCGACGCCATCGCCGCATCCCTCAAGGAAGGCGAGAAGGTCCAGCTCGTCGGCTTTGGCTCTTTTGAGGTCAAGACCCGCGCCGAGCGCATCGGCCGCAACCCCGCCACCGGCGCCGAGATCAAGATCGCCGCTTCCAAGGTCCCGACCTTCAAGGCCGGCAAGGCGCTCAAGGACATCGTTGGCTGACACACCTTCAAAGGAGCGGGTCACCCCGCTCCTTTGCTTTTTGCCGCAGGCATTTCCGCGAAAGGAGCATTTCCCCCATGCGTCTCGATAAATACCTCAAGGTCTCGCGCCTCATCAAGCGCCGCACCGTGGCGAACGAGGCCTGCGACCTCGGCCGCATCACGGTCAACGACCGCGTCGCCCGCGCGTCCTACGACGTCAAGGTCGGCGACCGCATCGCCATCCACTTCGGCGAGCGCACCCTCGCGGTCGAGGTCCTCTCCGTGGCGGACAACGTCGGCAAGGCGGACGCCGCCGCGCTCTACCGCGAGCTGCCGAACAATTGACGCAAAGCAGGCATAACCCGGACACGCCTCCCATACACTCTGGTGTATGGGAGATCATTTTTTCAGGAGGTTCCGCTATGCCTTACGATACCCTTCCCCCCGCTGCCGCCCACCGCGTCGAGCTCGACGGGCGCGAGCGCCTGATCGTCTCCGGCGTGGACGACGTCGACCGCTTCGACGAAAACGAGATCGTCATGACCACCTCCGCCGGCACGCTCATCGTCACGGGCGAGAGCCTGCACATCGGCAAGCTCAGCCTGGACGGCGGCGAGCTCCACGTCGACGGCCGCATCGACTCGCTCCTCTATGAGGACACCGACCGCCCCTCCGGCGGGCTGCTCAGCCGCCTGTTCGGAGGCTGAGCCATGGGCATCGAGATCGGCGCACAGCTCGACGCCCTCTGGCGCTCCCTTTTTCTCGGCGCGGCGTTCGCCCTGCTCTATGACGGCCTGCGCGCGCTCCGCCTGCGCCGCCGCACCCGCCGCGCCCTGACGGACCTGCTCGACGCGCTCTACTGTCTCTTTCTCGCCGCCGCCCTTCTCGCCTTTACGCTGCGCATCGGCCAGGGCGAGCTGCGGCTCTATATGCTCGCCTTCATTGCCTTTGGCGCGTACCTGAGCTTCGCGCTCCTCTCGCCGCTCCTCCGCCCGCTCTGGGACTTCTGGGCCGACTGTCTCTTTGCCTTCGCCCGTCTTCTGCGCGCGCCGCTTCTGCTGGTGAAAAAATATTATGGTAAACTGCACAAATTTGCCAAAAAGCTCTTTCTTTTTTCGCACCGCACCCTTATAATAGAAAATTACAAACGGTCGGCGCGGCGTTCCCGGCGCGCCGCGGAACGAAGGGGAGGTGTGCAGTATGGCAGAGGAAAAGACCGCGCGCAAAAAGCAGGGCGGCGGAGCGCTCCCGAAGCTGCTGCTTCTCGCTCTTCTGCTTCTCATCGGCGCGCACCTTCTGAACCTCCGGCAGGAGATCAGCCGCGCTGAGGCTGAAAAGCAGACCCTTTCCGCGCAGCTCGAGCAGCAGCAGCGCGAGAACGATTCCCTCTCCTCCGCGCTCGAAAAGGCCGACGATCCCGAGTACCTGCAGGAGCTTGCCCGCGAGCAGCTCGACATGGTCTCCCCCGGTGAAAAGGTCTTTTACGACGTCAGCAACTAAAGCTCCCGAAGGGGCGGCGCGAGTGCGCCACCCCTTCTTCTTTTTCCCGTATCCGGTTGCACAGAAAACGGCGGCGCATTGCCGCCGTTTTCGTTTTTTTAACGTTTTTTTAACGTTGCCTCCTTCCCTTCTTGCCCCTCCCTTTTCCGCGTGTTATAGTGGGTGCAGAATTTTAGGGCAGCACCGCACAATGAAAGCCGCGGCGCTTTGTGCAAACCGCTCCTGCTCCATGCTGCGGTATTGCCCGGGGGGAATGTGTATGTTTTCTGCCTTTTTCCGCGATCTTCGCACCGAATTTGCCGGCTATAACGCCGACAAGCTCCTCAAGGACGTCATGGCGGGCCTGACCGTCTGCGCCGTGGCGCTGCCGCTCGCGCTGGCGTTCGGCGTCAGCTCCGGCGCGTCCGCCGCCGCGGGCCTCGTCACCGCCATCCTCGCGGGCGTCGTCATCGCGTTCCTCGGCGGCGCGTCCTATCAGGTCTCCGGCCCCACCGGCGCGATGAGCGCCGTGCTCATCGGCATCGTCGCGCAGTACGGGCTGCAGGGCGTCTTCTTCGCCTGCTTTGCCGCCGGCGTACTGCTGCTCGCCGCGGGACTTTTGAAGCTCGGCCGCCTCATCGGCTTCATTCCGATGCCTGTCATCATGGGCTTCACCTCCGGCATCGCCATCATCATCGCGCTCGGGCAGGTCGATAACTTCTTCGGCACCGTCTCGGAGGGCAGCTCCAACCTCGAAAAGCTCGCCTCTTACGCCCGCCTCGGCTTCCACCCGAACCTCCAGGCTGTCCTCATCGGCACGCTGGTCGTCGCCGTCATGCTCGTCTGGCCGAAGAAATGGGGCGCGAAGGTTCCCGGCTCGCTCATCGGCATCATTGCCGCCACCGCCCTCGCCGCCGTGCTGGGCCTGGACGAGCTTGCCGTTGTCGGCGACATTCCCCGCACGCTTCTCCTCTCCGACCTCCTGCACCTCGGCAGTCTGAGCCTCGATATGCTCTCGGACCTCATCTCCCCCGTCGTCACCATCGCCGCCCTCGGCATGATCGAGAGCCTGCTGTGCGGCGCGTCCGCCGCCCGCATGAAAAGCGAGCCCTTCCACGCCGATCAGGAGCTCATCGCGCAGGGCGTCGGCAATATCCTCCTGCCCTTCTTCGGCGGCGTGCCCGCCACCGCGGCCATCGCCCGCACGAGCGTCGCCATCAAATCCGGTCAGCAGACGCGCCTGACGAGCGTGTTCCACTCCGTCTTTCTGCTCGCCTCCATGTTCCTGCTCGGCGGCGTCATGGCGCGCCTGCCGCTCTCCGCGCTCGCGGGCGTCCTGATGGTCACCGCCTGGCGCATGAACGACTGGGCAGGCATCCGCTACATCTTCGCCCACCGCTTCAAGTCCGCCATCAGCCAGTTCCTCGTCACGATGCTCGCGACCGTCGTTTTCGATCTCACCGTCGCCATCATCCTCGGCGTCATCTACTCCGCCATTCTCTACGTCGCCCGGAGCAGCCGCATCCACGTCGCCTTCTCCACCATCGACGGCAACCGCCTGCGCTATGACGTCGGCAAATCTCCCATTCTCGACTCCGCCGGCGTGGTCTACGTCACCGGCTCCCTCTTCTTTGGCGCGGTGGACGAATTCAACCACCGTCTGCAGGACATTCCCGAGGAGGACCATCTGATCCTCTCCCTGCGCGGGATGCCGAGCGTGGACGTCTCCGGCGCGCAGGCCGTGCTCGAGCTCTGCCAGCGCCTGCTCGCCAAGGGCCACACCATCGCCTTCTGCGGCGTGGCCGAGGACGTCCGCTCCTACTTCGACCGCGCGGGCGTCACCGCCCTCGTCGGCGAGAGCGCCTACTACCACAGCGCCGACCGCGCCATCCTCGCCCTGCTCGACGAGGAGCTGCTCGAGGCATAAAAAGGAGCCGCCGTCTCTCGACAGCGGCCCAAGCGGGTGGGATATTGGAAAGCTTCCATGGACTATACTACCACCCTTGTCCACCTTTCGCAACAGGAGCTTTTGTCGAACGCCGCCGCACGCGGTCGAAGCGTGTCGCGGCGTTCATTTTCGTCAAAATAGACAAAACAGAAAATTTACAAATTGACCTATTGGCTATTTTCCCTTTTCATGCTATAATTGATAAAAGTGAAGAGGGAGTCGGCTGAGACTTCCTTTTTGCTTTCCCTACTCGCAGAAATTGAAAGGAGCGAACCGTTATGAAGTTCACATTTACCTGCAAGAAGATCTCCCTGAACGACTCCGTCAAGGCCTATGCCGAGAAAAAGATCGGCAAGCTGGAGAAGTATTTTAAGGAGGAACCCGAAGCAACTGTGACCTTCGCCGTGGAGAAGAAGAATCGCTGCATTGTCGAGGTGATGCTCCGCGGTGCCAACGGCACACTGTTCCGTGCGGTCTGTGAGGACGCCGACGGCGATATGCGCGGCGCGATCGACGAGGCGGTGAGCCAGATCGACCGCAAGATCCGCAAGAACAAGACCCGCCTTGCCAAGGGTCTTCGCAGCGATGCCATCGTGCCCGAGGTCCCCGAGGAGTTCGACATCCACGAGGAGCGCGAGTTCGACATCGTGCGCACCAAGCGCTTTGCCGTCAAGCCCATGAGCCCCGAGGAGGCCATTTTGCAGATGAACCTTCTGGGCCACAGCTTCTTCGTCTTCCGCAACACGGACGATGACAACGCCATCTGCGTCGTCTACACGCGCAACAGCGGCGGCTACGGCATCATCGAGACCGGCGAGGCGGACTGATCTCAAAAAAATCTTAAACCGCAGGGGGTTGACCATTCGGTCAGCCCCCTTTATGATAGATCCATCTCCTACGAAAGTGAGGTCGGCCCATGCCGCTCCAAACTCTCCCCTGCCGCGCCTTCCAGCGCGGCTTCGCCCTCGGCGCGCGGTTCCTGCCGTGGCGCACGCCCACTGTCCTTAGCGGCGCGGGCAGCCTGCTGAAGCTCCCCGACGTCTTTTCGCGCGAGGGCGCCTCGCGCCCCCTCGTCGTCGCCAGCCGCCGCCAATGCGCGGACGAGCGCTTCCTCGCCCTGCGCGCCGCGCTCGAGGGGCGCGGCATTCGCCCATCCGTCTTTTCCGGCGTTGAGCCCGACCCGAGCGTCGCCACCGTTGAGAAGCTCGCCGCGCAGTACCGCGCCGACGGCTGCGACAGCTTCCTCGTTCTCGGCGGCGGCTCGCCCATCGACGCGGCAAAGGTCGCCGCGGCCCGCGTCGTCCGCCCCGATAAGACCGTCAGCCAGCTCGGCGGACTCTTGAAGGTCCGCCGCCCGCTCCCGCTCTTTATCGCCGTTCCCACCACCGCCGGAACCGGCTCAGAGGCCACCATCGCCGCCGTCGTCACCGGAGAGGAGCACCGTAAATACGCCGTCAGCGACCTCTGCCTGATCCCCCGCTACGCCGTCCTCGACCCCACGCTCACGCTCTCGCTCCCGCCCGCCGTCACCGCGCAGACGGGCATGGACGCCCTCACCCACGCGGTCGAGGCCTACCTGAGCCTTTACTACAACACGCGCGAGACCCGCGCGCTCGCGGAGTCCGCCGTGCGCGACATTTTCCGTTATCTCCCCGTCGCCTGCCGCGACGGCCAGTCCCTCACCGCGCGCGAGCGGATGCTCCGCGCCTCCTTCGACGCCGGCTGCGCCTTCACACGCGCAAGCGTCGGCAACGTCCACGCCATCGCCCACACCCTCGGCGGGCTTTACGGCATTCCCCACGGCCTTGCCTGCGCCGCGGCGCTTCCCGTCGTGCTCGAGGACTACGGCGCGGCCGTCCATCCCCGCCTTGCCCGCCTCGGCTCCCTCATCGGCCTCACCGGCACGGAGCGGGAGCGCGCCGTCGGCTTCCTCGCCGCGATCCGCGCGCTCAACGCCTCCCTCGGCATCCCCGACCGCTTCGGCGGCATCCGCGATGAGGACCTCCCCCGCATGGCGGCCTGGGCCGCCGCCGAGGCCAACCCCGTCTACCCCGTCCCCGTCGTGTACGATCAGGCGCGTTTCCGCCGCGTGCTCGAGCGGCTGCGCGCCTGAGCCGCCCCATGCGTCACATCTTTGCAGATGCTTAACAAAGCCCCCTCTAACTTTTCTTGCAAAGCCTCTGTTCCTTTGCTATAATGATTCCATCAATTTTTTCAGAAATGAAGGAACGCCCATGATCGGAGTTTACGACTATACCGTTCTTGCGACCTACCTCTCGCTGGCCTTCGGCGTCAGCGGCATTCTCGCGGCCATGAACGGCAGCCCCTATTCCGCCCTGCTGTGCCTGATGGTCTCGGGCCTGCTGGACGCCTTCGACGGCCGCATCGCCCGCACGAAGAAAAACCGCACCGAGCAGGAAAAGCGCTTCGGCATCCAGATCGACTCGCTCAACGACGTGGTCTGCTTCGGCGTGCTCCCCGGCGTCATCGGCGCCTCCCTCGGCGGCGGCGAGTGGTGGCTGCGCGCGAGCGTCCTTTTCTATATTCTCGCCGCGCTCATCCGCCTTGCCTACTTCAACGTCACGGAGGAGGAGCGCCAGAGCGCCACGAATGAGCACCGGCATTACTACCTTGGCGTCCCCGTCACCGCCGCCTCCTTTGTCATGCCGCTTTTCTGGGCGCTGCCGCCGCGCCTCGGCTCTGCGCCGACCGTGATCTATGCCGTCGGCCTCACCCTCCTCGCCTTTCTTTTCATCGCGCCGCTGCGCATCCCCAAGCCGGGCCTCAAGGGCATCCTCTGCATGATCCTTCTCGGCGCCGCCGAGCTGTACATGATGTTTTACGGCGTCATGCCCCTTTGACCCGCGCACAACCGCTCTTACGCAAAAGCTCCGTATGGCTTTCGCCATACGGAGCTTTTTCTATTCCTTTATCGGAGCGCCGCTTACTTGCCGCTCGGCGCGTCCTGCGGCACCTCGCGCTTTTCGGGCACGATCAGACCGCTGTCCACGGCGACCATGTGCTCGAGCAGACGCACGACCATGTTGGAGTAGCCGTACTCGTTGTCGTACCACGCGATGAGCTTGACGAAGTCGTCGTCGAGCATGATGCCCGCGGTCTCGTCGAAGATGCAGGGGCAGGGATTGGCGATCAGGTCGGCGGAGACCACCTGGTCGGCGGTATAGCCGATGATGCCCTTCATGTTGGTCTCGCTCGCGTGACGGATGGCATAGCAGATATCGGCATAGGTCGTGCTGGTCTTGAGGTGCGCGGTCAGGTCGACCACGGACACGTCGGAGGTCGGCACGCGGAAGCTCATGCCGGTCATCTTGCCCTTGAGCGCGGGGATCACGCGGCCGACGGCCTTCGCCGCGCCGGTGGAGGAGGGAATGATGTTGTTGAACACGCTGCGGCCCGTGCGCCAGTCGCTGCCGCCGCGGGAATCGACGGGCTTCTGCTTGCTCGTCGCGGCATGGATGGTGGACATCAGGCTCTGCTCGATGCCGAACTCCTCATGCACGACCTTGGCCAGCGGCGCGAGGCAGTTGGTGGTGCAGCTCGCGTTGGACACCACGCGCATATCGCTGCGGTAGAGCATATGGTTCACACCCATGACGAAGGTCGGGGTCGCCTCGTCCTTGGCGGGCGCGGTGATGATGACCTTCTTCGCGCCGCCCTTGAAGTGGCGGGACGCCTTTTCGGTGTTGTTGTACGCGCCGGTGGATTCGATGACGTACTCCGCGCCGCAGCTCTCCCAGGGGATCATGGCGGCGTCCGCCTCGCTGAACACGCGGATCCTGTGGCCGTTGACGATGAGGTCCTGATCCTCACGCTCCACCGTGCCGGTGAACTGACGGAACACGGAATCGTACTTGATCATATAGACCATGTAATCCACGTCCGCCTTGCGGAGATTGATGCCGCAGATGTCAAACGTCTCCGGACGCTCCATCATGATGCGCAGGACAACGCGTCCGATTCGGCCGAAGCCGTTGATGCCGACTTTGATCGCCATAGCTGAGTTTCCTCCTAATATCCCCGTTCGGGTATTCCGGCGGCGCGCCGCCTCGCTCGTAAGCCTATCGTAACACAGGCCGGAAGCTTTGTGTACCCCCTTTTGCACAAATCGCATGACGAAAAAAAGTTGCATTTTTGCCGCTTTTCACAGCCTTTTCACGAATGGATAGTACAAGGAATTTGAAATATTCCATACGTTTGCTACCGCCCGACCGGCAGAAAAGAAAGCGGCAGTCCCCCGCCGCTTTCTTTTTTTCACTTCTTCTAATTTAGCCCATCCTTATCGTATTTGTCGCGCTTTCCTTTGTTACACTCCTCGCACAAGGTCCTCAAATTCCCCGGAACGGTCTTTCCTCCTTTTGCGACCGGAATAATATGATCCACATGAAGAGTAACTCCATCCCTTTCTACACTTCTTCCACAAAGAACGCATCGAAAGCCATCCCTTTTCATAATGTCATATCTTAAGCTCGGTGTCATCTTTTGGCGCTGATATTCCTTCGACTCTTCAAGTACTCTGCGCTCTTGGTACATTTTATGCTGTCTTTCTAACTCTTCAAATGAGAATATTCTCTCCCCAGAGCATGAACTTCTTCCCCTCGGACTGGTGTAGTTCACTTTACATGTATAGGTCATTTCCGTAACAGGCCGCGCGGTCTTTTTTCGTATAACCTTATCTTCAACCGCACAATATAAAAAGTAAGGTATCCTTCGCTCCTTAACTGCCTCTTTTTCTGTTCGTAAGGTCATATTTTCTATTTCTTCTTTGTAGGCGCAAAGCATTTTTCTATTGTCTATTACTTTTTGAATATCCGGATCAATGCGGTCCATCTGCTTTTTTAGATAGCCGATATAATAGAAGTTATTAAATTGTGCTCTTGTTTTTACCGTTACCTCATCCCCATAGTCTTTCGTTATTCCACCGTAAAAACAGTATTTCTTATTGATTTGTAATATCTCTTGATATCGGGGGCTTATCTCCCGCACTACTTTCGAAATTTCTATTTCTATAATGATAGCAAAAAGAAGAATAACACCTGCAATAATGCAAGTCAAAACTACTTCCTGTTTATTTTCGACAATCAGTATTTCTACTGTCTCTATAGCTCTTTCAAGCTCCATACCTCAGTCCACCACTCTCGTGAAGCTCGTACCGCTCTTCTGGAAGCACACGTCCAGCCGCACGCGGTCGCCGCGCATATAGCTCGACGTACACTCGTACACCAGACCGTTCTCCATCGTCGTGCGCCGCTGGTGGTGGAAGGCCGCCGCCCCCGGCACGCAGCCGAGCAGCTTCGCCTCGTACTCGCCGAGCGTTACCGCCTCATAGCTGTCCTCCGCCGCGAACGGCACCACGCCGACGTGGTAGAGCAGGCTGTAAAAGCTGTGCGTTTCCAGCATCTCGCGCGTCAGATTCGGATAGATGTGCTGCGGATAGTACGAGGTCTCCAAAATCAGCGGCTCGTTGTCCACGTTGCGCACGCGCGTGAAGCAGTAGACCTTCACGCCGTCCTCCAGCGCCATCAGACGCTTGATCTTCGGCGCGGGGTCGATGATATCAAAGCTCACCAGCGTGGACGAGGGGTGCTTGCCCATCGACGAGATCTCCGTCGTGAACGAATACTGCACGCCCTTGCGCCGCGTGCTCGGATCGGCGACGAAGGTGCCCTTGCCGCGCTTGCGCACGACGAAGCCGGCCTCCTCCAGCGAGCCGATGGCCTGCCGCACGGTGTTGCGGCTGATCTCGAATTTATCGCAAAGCTCCGCCTCGCTCGGCAGCAAATCGCCCACCCGCAGCGTACCGGACGTGATGGTGTTCTTGATGATGCCGGTCAGCTGCGCGTACAGCGGAATATCGCTCGCCATCGAGAGTGAAGCCTTCAAAATCGGATTTTCTTCCATTTCTGCCTCCCCGGACACAAATCGGGTCATCCCGTTTTGTCCTATTGGTGCCGATTGTATCACAAACATTTGGTACATTCCAGTCCCTACGGCACTTTTTCCGCAAATTCAGCAAAACGGCAGAAAAACGTCTGTTTTCTTGCCCTTTTGCCCAATCGGGAACGGGCGGCACGCACCGCACAGCAAAGGAAGCAGGCAGCCCGATTGGGCCGCCTGCTTCCTTATGTACGGTTTTCAATGCCGCGCAAAAGCGCGACCGCTTAGAACTTGGGCTTCTGGGCCTTGACCTGCGGCTCCTGACCGTTGCAGACGGCAACGATGTCGTTGGCGACGCTGGTGCAGCAGTTGAGCACGCTCTGCTCGGTGGTGGCGGCCATGTGCGGAGTCATGATCACGTTGTCGAGATCGAACAGCGCACGGCTGGACTCCTGAATGGGCTCATGCTCAAAGACATCCAGACCGGCCTGGAACAGGGTGCCGTCCTGCAGGCACTCGACCAGCTCGTTCTCCTTGATGAGGGCGCCGCGCGCGCAGTTGATGAAGGAAGCGGTGGGCTTCATCCAGCTGAACTGCTCACGGCCGATGGAGTGCTCGGTGGAGGGAACGACGGGCAGATGCACGGACACGAAATCGGCCTGCTCCCAAACCTCCTTCGCGGTGGCCTTGAGCTCGCACAGATCGCCGATCTTCTCCTGCGTCATGTACGGGTCGTAGCCGATGACCTTCATGCCGAAGCCATACTTGCACTTCTTCATGGCCAGCTGGGAGATGCGGCCGCAGCCGATCATGCCGAGGGTCTTGCCGCCCAGCTCGTAGGTGTGCTCCATGTCCATGCGGACGAGGAAGTTGCCGCCGCGGAACTGGCGGTCAACATAGGTGAAGCGCTTGGCACACATGAGCATCAGCATCACGGCGTGCTCGGCGACGGCGTTGGCGTTGCCGGCGGGCGCGTAGACGACGGTAATGTCCTTGGCGTGGGCATGATCCATGTCGATGTTGTCGAGGCCGGCGCCCTGCTTGCCGATGACCTTGAGGTTGGTGCAGGTATCCATCATCTTGGCGGTGATGGGCTCGGTGCGGCACATGATGGCGTCGGGCTGGAACGCGGCGAGCTCCTTGACGTAGGTCTCCTCGTCGTTGTGGCTGCACAGCTTCACCTCGAAGTCGTTGGACTCGAAGATATGCGTCGCAATCTCATTGAGCTCGATGGTGTAATAAACCTTGAACTTAGCCATGATAAAAAACCCCTCTCAAAATATTATAATTGTTGATTTTATTTCCCGATTTCCCGATCTTCTGTCAGTTCGATCATTGTACACCCGCTCTTTCATAAAAGCAAGCGATTTGCCGATTTTTTGCAGGAATTTATGCATTTTCTTTGCGTCTTACCACTAATTTTGAAAACATACTTTCACAAAATTGAACACATTTACAAAAATGCACAAGTTCTCTCGGAAAACTTGTGCATTTTATCAAAAGGGGCCCTCCGCGGCAGCGGAGGACTCCTTTCTTTTTCTCTTATGCCGCCGGCGCCGTCTCGGACGTCTGCGGCGTCTCCGGTATCGCCGGCGTCTGCGTCGGATCGACATCCGGCACGCCCGGGTCCGTCATCGTTGCGCCCGGGTCCGTCGTCAGCACGCCCGGGTCGCTCCCCGGCACCGTCGGATCCATTGCCGGCACATTCGGGTCGACCGTCGGATCCGCCGCCTTGCCGACGAGAATGATGCGGTTGCGGCTCTTGTAGCGGCTCGTCGCCTCATAGGTCGAGGAAAGCAGCGTCCCGTCGCCCGCGTACACATTGCGGTAGGTCTTGACCACATAGCCGGTATACGGCGTCTGCTCCACCTTCTGCTCGCCCGGCGCGAGTGTGTCGGTCTCGACAAGCTCCTCCTCGTAGGGCGTCGTGCTGATAAGCTCCGTCACGATCTTCACATAATGGTCGTCGGTCTTGGTGCCGAGAAGGGTGATCTTGATGTAGTCCTTTTTATCCTTTGTAAAAAAGTCTGCCTGCACCTTGATGGGGTAGAGCGTGTTGTTGCGGAACTCAAACTCCGGTCCGCCGCTCGCCACCGTCGCGTCCAGCCCGAGGCCGATGTAGTCGGAGGCGTAGCCGTGGTTCACGCGCTGCACGATCTCAAGGTTCGCGTACAGCACCGCCGCGTAGAGCGTCGAGCTCGCCTGGCACGCGCCGCCGCCGATCATGTCCACGGTCTTGCCGTTGAGATAGCCCGGCGCGGGCGAATAGCCGTTTTCCGCCGTGAACGGCGTCACCAGCGGGCCATACTTCATCGTGTCGCCCGCGTTGAGGATGTAGCCCGTGATGCGCTCCGCCGTCAGCTTCACGTTCTTGTGCCGCCCCGGTGCGCCGCCGACGCGCGTGGTGTAGCTGCTCAGCTCGTCGCGGAACAGTCCCGCCTCCAGCTGCTCGGTCGTGACCTCCGGCCGCTCGACCGTCGCCCGGACGGTGAAGGTCTCCCCCGGCGCCGCCGCGTCGTAAGCGCTCTGCAAGTCGGCGAGCGTAAAGCTCACCCCCGCATGGCTCGAGATGATCTTCTCATTTTCTATGTCGTAGCTCGCGTTGACCTTCTCGCCCACGAGCTTTTCCCGCTCCTCCGCCAGATCGACCGCCTGCGCGGGCACGGTCTCGTAGCTCGCCTCCGCGTCCCGATCGCCGTACAGAGTCACCTGGAGCGGGCAGCCGCCGCCAAGGTATGCGCCGCGCAGCGCGTCGCCGATCACACGCCGCGCCTGCTCCCGATCCGGGATATGGCGGCCGTCCCTGCTTTTGGTCACGCTGATCGCACTCTCGGTCGTCAGAGCGATGGCAAACTCCACCGGCTCGCGCTCCAGCGCATCCAGCACCGGCTCCGCCGCCGAGCAAAACGGCTCCTCGGATACGATGCTCTCCTCAGGCTCGGTAAAAAGCGAGAAAAGGAAGCCCGCGCCGCTCTTGAAAAAGCCGTCGCCCTTCGCGCTGCGCACCCGCGCCAGCGTATCCGCGGCCTTCCGGCAGTCGATGTCCGCCGGAATATCGCCCAGCGCCACACCCGCGATCACCTCGCAGCTGTCTCCCTCCATCACGGCAAAGTCGAGCCGCGCGCTCTGCGCGTCAATGACCCGCCGCGTCAGCTCCGCCGCCGCCTGTTCCTCGGTCATGCCGCCGTAGTTCACGCCGCCGACTGTCGTGTTGGGATAGATGGTCCCGCTCAGCGCCGCGTAGGCGCACAGCCCCAGATACGCCGCGGCCAGCACACCGAGCGCGATACCGGCAATGGCCCATCCTCTTTTGCCGCCCTTCGCCAAATGCTTGCCGCCCTTGCCGGCGCTCTCCGCCGTCTCCGCGGCCTCGTTTCTCTTTTCCTCAAAGGCACCCAGGTTTTCTTCCATTCCGGCACCCTCCTGCTGTTCCGAATCAATATCCCGCTGTGTATACCACAGCCAGTCTATTGCAGTATAGCATAGATTTTGCGAAAAAGAGTAACGATTTGGTTACAATTTTTACGCCGTTTTGGCAGCCCCCGTGCGCGGGATGCGGATGGTCAGCCGGATCTCCTCGTCCGTGTCCTCCCGCTCGCACGCCGCGTCCACCCCCGCGCGCCGCATGATGCCCATGCTCCGCCGGATAGTGTTGAGAAACAGCCGCACATCCTTCACGATGAACGTCGGTCTCCGCCGCGGCGGCGTGACCGCCGCGCGCTGCAAAACCGACTCGATGTACGCCTCCGCCTGCGCCACATTGCAGCCCCGCTCCACGATGACGCGCAGCGCCGCCAGACGCTCGTTCTCGTCGCTCAATCGCAGCAGGGCGCGCGCGTGCCGCTCGGAAAGCCCCCCCTCGCGCAGCAGCGCCACGCACGCAGGCGAAAGCCGCAGCAGCCTCAGCTTGTTCGCCACCGCGCTCTGCGACTTGCCCAGCCTCTCCGCCGCCTGCTCCTGCGACAGGCCGTAGACCGCGATGAGCTTTGCGATGGCGGCGGCCTCCTCCATGTAGTGCAGGTCCTGCCGCTGCAAATTTTCGATCAGCGAGAGCAGCGCCGACTCCTCCTCGTCCGACCGCACCGCAAGGCACGGCACCTCCCGCAGACCCGCGAGCTTCGCCGCCCGCAGCCGCCGCTCTCCCGCGATCAGCTCGTAGCCGTCCTCCCCGCGCCGCACGGTCAGCGGCTGCAAAATGCCGTAGCGCCCGATGCTCTCCGCCAGCTCGCGCAGCGCCTCCGGCTCAAAGTATTTCCGCGGCTGATCGGGATTCGCGCGGATCGCGTCCACGCTCAGATACAGCACGCGCCGGCCCGTCCACATTCCCTTGTGCATGATCTCCATGGCGTCCCCTCCTATCGCGGTCTCCCCGCATCCTTGTCCCCATTCTAAAAGCGGCGGCACGCAAAGCCGCGCGAATTTTGTCAGGGAATCGGGAAAATTTTCATTTCCCCGATCTTCCTATTTACGAATCGCTCCGCTTCGTGTAAAATAAAGGGACTTATGATCGAACGAAGGGAGGCGCGCTATGGCCGGCTATGTTCTGCACCTGAGCGAGCAGGAGAATATCACCCTGTCCGCCGCCGTGACGCGCCGCCTGATCGACGGCGGAGACGGCGACGCCGCCCTGCTCTACCTGTGCCTGCTCAAAAACCGCGGCAGCGCCTCCCCCGAAACGCTCCGCGCCGAGCTCAAATGGGACGAGGCGCGCCGCTCGCGCGCCGAGGCCGCCCTTGCCCGCATGGGACTCGTCAGCGCCCCGAAGCCGGAGGAGCCCACTCCCTCGCCCGTCCCCGCGCCCACCGCCGAGCGCCCCGCCTATTCGCGCGAGGACGTCGCCCGCAAGTTAGAGCAGGACGCGAGCTTTTCCGCGCTTCTGCGCGAGGTCGAGCGCAAGCTCGGCCCGCTCTCTACGCCGTCCGTCGGCAAGCTCCTCGGGCTTTACGAGGACCTCGGCCTGCCCGCCGACGTGCTCTTTCTCCTCGTCAACCACTGCATCGCCCGCCACGCCGCGCAGTACGGCGCGGGGCGGCTGCCCACCATGCGCCGGATCGAGCAGGAGGGCTACGTCTGGGCGAGAAAGGGCCTCCTTTCCTCGACCAGCGCAAACGACTACCTCAACGCCCTCCACGCGCGCGAGCAGAAGTACCCCGCCTACATGGCAGTCCTTCAGCTCGGCGAACGCAAGCCCTCCCCGAGTGAGGAGAAATACCTCGCCGCTTGGGTGGACATGGGCTTCCCCGCCGAGACCGTCGCCCTCGCGTATGATAAGACCGTCCTGCGCTGCCACGAATTCAAGTGGGCGTACTGCAACGGCATCCTGAAGCGCTGGCACGAAAAGGGGCTCCACACCCCCGCGGAGACTGCGGCGGAAAACGCCGCGCCGAAAGAAGAAAAACCGTCCGGCGGCAAGAACGACTGGATGAAGCAATACCTGTAAGGGAGGAGATCTCATGTCCTACGACGGAAAGCTCATGCGCCGCGCGATGGTCCGCTTTGAGGAGGCGAAGCAGCGCCGCGCCGACGCGCTGCACGCGCGCGAGCGCGCGGTCTATGCCGCCGTCCCCCGCATCGCGGAGATCGACGCCGCCCTGCGCGAGACCATGTCCAAGCTCATTTCCTCCGCCCTGCGCCGCGGCACGGATCCCCGCCCCGCCATCGAGGCGCTCAAGGAGGAAAACCTCGCCCTCCAGCGCGAGCGCGCCGAGCTGCTCGTCGCCCACGGCTATCCCGCCGACTACCTCGAGGATAAGCCCAACTGTCCCCTCTGCGGCGACACCGGCTGGCGCGGCAGCGAGGTCTGCTCCTGCCTGAACGACTACTATGCCCGCGTCCAGCTCGAGGAGCTCTCCCGGCTCCTCGACCTCGGCACGCAGAGCTTCGAGACCTTCTCCTTTGACGTCTACTCCCCCTACGCCCCCCTTGATCAGGACATTTCCCCCCGCTCGAACATGGAGCGCATCTACGACGCCTGCCGCGACTATGCCTACGAATTTTCCCCCCGCAGCGGCAATCTTCTGCTCTCGGGCGATCCCGGGCTGGGCAAGACCTTCCTCTCCGCCTGCATTGCCCGCGTCGTCAGCGAAACGGGTCACTCCGTTGTCTACGACACCGCCGCCCACATCTTCGAGCGCTTCGAGGCGCAGAAATTCTCCCGCGACGAGACCGGCGGCGCGGACGAGGACGTCTCCCGCCTTCTCCGCTGCGACCTGCTCATCATCGACGATCTCGGCACCGAGCTGACCACCGAGTTCGTCCGCAGCGCCTTCTACCAGATCGTCAACACGCGTCTGATGACGAACAAAAAGACCATCATCTCCACCAACCTCTCCCCCGCCGAGCTCTCGCGCCGCTACGGCGCGAACATCCTCTCGCGCATCGAGGGCGCCTACCGCATCCTCCCCTTCTTCGGCGACGACATCCGCAAGCAGAAAAAGTAAAGCACACGCAAAGAAGCGGCCTCCCTTACGGGAGACCGCTTCCGTCTTTTATTGGATGAGCATATTTTCGCCCACGACCGCCTTCGCCTCGTCCACCGAGGTGAAGTAGGCGTTGAGGATCTGCACCGCGGTCGAGGCCAGCGCGCCGCCGCTGCCGCCCTTTTCGATCACCACCGCCAGCGCGATCTGCGGATCGTCGTAGGGCGCGAACGCCACGAACACGCCGTTGCTGACCTTGCCGCCGGTCTGCGCCGTGCCGGTCTTGGCGGCGGCGTCCACCACGCAGTCCTTGAAATAATACGCCACGCTGCCCGACACGACCAGGTCGCGCATTCCCTGCAAGACCGCCTGCAAATTCTCCGGCTTGATGTCGACGATCTCCGCCGGCGGCTCGCCGTACACGTCGACGAGCTCGGCGCTGTCGTAGGTCCGCACCTCCTTGAGCAGATGCGCGTTGTACCGCGTCCCGCCGCCCGCGAGCGTCGCAACGTAGTTCGCAAGCTGCAGGGGCGTAAAGAGCGAGTACGACTGGCCGATGGCGGCGGTCAGCGTCTGACCGTCCGTCCAGTAATGTCCGTCGAGCGAGTTGACGTAGTCCGGCGTGGTCATCACGCCGATCTTCTCCGGGATCTCGATGCCCGTCGGCTCACCGAGCCCGAAGGCCGAGGCATAGCGCGCGATCGTGGAGATGCCCGTCCTGCGTCCGATGTCATAGAAGAAATAGTTGCACGACACCTTGATGGCCTCGGTCACGTCGATACGCCCGTGCGTGCCGCCGTTCTGGTTGTAGAGCCAGCATTTGTAGGCCCAGTCGCCGTAGTGATACACGCCCTTTGTCAGAATGGTGGACTTCGGCGTGATGATGCCGGTCTCCAGCGCCGCGATGGCCGTCACCGGCTTGAAGGTCGAGCCGGGCGCGTAGGTGCCCTGCGTCGCGCGGTTCCAGAACGGCTGGAGCGGATCGGTGTTGTTCTCCGTGTAATCCTCGTTGAAGGTCTTGAGCGAGAAGGTCGGGTACGACGCGAGTGAGAGCACCTCGCCCGTGCCGACCTGCACCACCGCCGCGGCCGCGCCGCGGTCGATGTCGTCCTCCACCGTCATGCTCTCCACCGTCTCGGCGAGAATGCGCTCCACATCCTCCTGAAAGTCGATGTCCAGCGTCAGCGCGACCGTATTGCCCGGCTCCGGCTCGACGGAGTAGATCTCCCCCGTCACCTTGCCCGCCGTATTGGTCTCCACGATGCGCCGCCCGTTCCTGCCGCGCAGATAGTCCTCGAAGGCCAGCTCCACGCCGTCGTAGCCGACATAGGCGTTCATCGCGTAGCCCTTTTCCTTGTATTCATTCCATTTCTCGCGCGGGATCTTCGTGACGCGGCCGAGAATGTGCGCCGCCGCGTCGGTCTGGTACTCGCGCACGGACGAGGTGCCGATGTGGATGGGCGCATACGCGCCGTCCTTCAGCTCCGCGATCAGCTCCACGGAGATGTCCGACGCGATGGCCGCCGTCGAGAGCTGGTTGAGCTTCGTCACCGCGAGGCAGTAGCGCAGGCCGACGAGCTTGCGCGCCTCCGTGTCGGTCAGATCCTCGTCTGCCTTGAACTCCGCGCGCAGCCGCGAGAGCAGCGCCTCGGGGCTCAGCGGCGGGTCGGTATCGGTCGTCAGCGCGTCCTCGTCCGCCCACTTCTTGCTCACAAGGTAGCTGTTGAGCGCCGTGTGCGAGCCGGAGACGGAAAAGTCATAGGCGAACGGCGCGCCCGCCGTCAGCGGCAGCGTGTCCTCCCAGACGATCCCCCGGTTTTCCAGCAGCTCGATGAGCCGCAGCAGATCCTTGTTGAGCGCCGCGTCGTCCGACGGCGCGAGCGAAGCGTCCAGCTCGAGCGTATACACGCTCCGGTTCGTCACCAGCGCCTTGCCGTTCCGGTCGGTCAGGATGCCGCGCGAGGTCACCACCGTCTCGCTCTTCGTGTTCGCGCGGATGGACCGCGCGCGGTACTCCGCGCCGTGTACGATCTGCGCGTCAAAGAGCGTCACGAAATACGCCGCCAGCACCAGCGAGAAGAGCACGCCGATCGCGAGCAGGCGTCGGCTGAATTGCTTTTTGTCGTCCACGGCAGCCCCTCCCTTCGCGGTTCTTTGCCGTTGTTACAGGGTAAATTTCCGATGCAGGAACACCAGCACCGGGTGGCACACGATCAGCAGCGGCAGCGAGAGCGCCAGCTCCTGCACCGCGCGCAGCGCGATGGCGGACAGCCCCGAGCGTCCGCCGGCGAGCAGCGTGACCGCCGTGATGAGGTCCACGAGCACGAATGCCGCCGTGCTCACCGCCAGCGAGCACAGGATGCCCGGCTGCAGCACGCTCCTCGCGATGAGCGCCGCGAGCAGCGCCGTGAGCGGGAACGCGATCGTGTACAGGCACGGCAGCGGGGCGGTCAGCGCCAGGTCGCACAGCACGCCGAACGCCAGCGCGAACACAAAGCCCTCCAGCCGGTCCTCCATCGACGCGAGCACCACCGGCAGCAGCGGCGGCAGAAAGGGCGCGATGCCCCACACGCGCAGGTGGGCAAGCGTCAGCTCATGCCCAAAGAGCAGCAGCAGACACGCAAGCGCGTAAGCGGTCCATTTGACCGCCGTATCACGCGTGGTCGACGGCGACATGGCAGCGCCTCCCTTCCGAAAAATGCTTCACCGTCAGTCGACGATGTCAAAATCCTTGATGATGAATACCTCGCTCAGCTCGCCGAGCCGCGCCGCGGGCGCAAGCACCGCGTACTGCGCCAGTCCGTCGTCGCCCGTGCGCACGGACTCCACCGTCCCGATGACCAGCCCGCCCGGGTAGAACCCGCCGAGGCCCGAGGTCGTCACCACATCGCCCGAGAGTAGCTGCGCGTCGGCGGAAAGATAGCTCAGCTTGAGCTTTCCCTCGCCCATCAGCGCCAGATCGCCCTCCGCGACCGCGACCTCCTGCGTGCGGAACACCCGCGCGCCCAACTCCGTGTCGGTGTCGATCACCGTCAGCACGGTGCACCAGTTGTAGCCCACCGCGGACACCACGCCCACCAGGTCGCCCTCGGCGGACACCACGCAGTCGTTTTTCTCCACGCCGTGCGCCGTGCCGCGGTTGAGCGTCAGCGCGCTCGTCCAGTTCGTGCTCTCGCGGTCGATGACCGCCGCGGACTCGAAGGTCAGGTCACGCCGCTGCTCCCGCAGCTCCAGCAGCTCGCGCAGCAGTGCGTTCTCCTCGCGGTCGGCCTTGGCCTGCCGCGCGTCGCGCTCCAGCTCCGCCACGCGCTCGCGCAGCGCCTCATTTTCCGCTATGAGGTCGGAGTAGTCCTTATAATAGCGCTGCTTGTCCTCCACCCACGTCGCCACCGCCGTGACCGCCGAGCGGAACGGATAGGTCAGCACGCCCACCGCATTCTGCAAAAAGCCCGACGTCGCGCTCACAAAGCTCAGCACGCTGATGAGCACCGCGCAGACGGTCGTAATAATGAGCAGCCGCAGGCCGTATTTTTCCAGAAATTCGCGCAAAGCGCAGCCCTCCCTTCGGGGGTCGTTATTTTAGAAGAAGCGCACGCCGAAATGCTTCGTCAGGCATTGCCCCAGCTTCTCCACCGGCAGTCCCATGACGTTGTAGAAGTCGCCGTCGATGCGCTCGACGAGCAGCGCGCCCAGGCTCTGCACGCCATAAGCGCCCGCCTTGTCCATCGGCTCGCCGGTGGCGATGTAGGCGCGCAGCTCCTCCTCCGCGCAGGGACGGAAATACACGTCCGTCGATACCGTAAAGGCTTCCGCCTTGCCGCCCTGCCGCACCGTCACGCCCGTGCAGACCGTGTGGCAGTTCCCCGCCAGCTCCGTGAGCATCCGCAGCGCGTCCGCCTCGTCACGCGGCTTGCCGAGCCGGTCATTCTCCAAAAACACCATCGTGTCCGCCGTGATGAGAATATCCTCCGGCCCGACCAGCGGCGCCGCCGCATCGGATTTCAGGCGCGCGATGTGCGCGACGATCTCCTGCGGCGCAAGCCCCTCGGGATAGGTCTCCTCCACATCGGGAACGACCACGGAAAAATCGGTGATGCCCATGCGCCGCAGCAGCTCATGGCGGCGCGGCGACTTGGAAGCCAGCACGATATGCGGCATGATCTCAGTCCTCTTTTCAATACAAATCGTAATATCACGCAGAAAAACTACGTTTCGTTTTCATTTTTACTCCACGCCGCGGTAGAAAAGCCCGCGCGTGATGTCCTTGGGCGTGTATTCCTCCCGCCCCTTGTAGGCCCGCAGCACGCGCACGCACTCCTCCGCCGACTCGGTCGTAAAGCGCAGCCGCGCGTAGGTCAAACCGATTTTCCGGTACTCCGGCTTGTCTGCCAGCCACAGCGTCTTGCCGTTCTGGAGCTCGCTCCGGCAGCCGTAGGCGTGCAGCACCGGGAACCGCTCGCCCACGCGGTCGGTCAGCTCCGGCGCTCCGGCGCACGCGCTGTCCGCGCAGACGGCGTCGCAGCGCCCCTTAAAGTGCCGGCAGCCGAATTCGTTCGCCACGATGCAGTTTTCCGTGATCATCAGCGGCAGCCGCCCGTAGACGATGGCCTCGCAGGGGATGCACTTGCTGATGTCCCGCAGCTGCTCGTGCCGCAGCTCGAACGACAGCGTCGCGCCCGATAGCCCCTGCTCCTTCAAAAACCGCAGCGCCGCGGAGTTGAACACATTCAGCCCGAAGTCCCCGCGCAGCTCCATATCCAGCCCGCGCACGAGCGCGAAATGTCCCAGATTCCCCAGCACCGCGCACTCCGCGCCACGCTCCTTCGCCGTGCGAAGCTGTTCGCGCAGATCTTCTTCGTCCGCCGTCCGCCACACGCGCGGCAGCACGGCGGCAAACCTTGTCCGTTCTCGGTATTTCTCCACCTCGACCGACGGCAGCAGCTCCAGCGGCACATACACCGTTTCCACACCCTCGTTCACCAGCGCATCGGTAAGCTGCCCGGCACGGTAGATCGACGCCGTGAAGCGCGGCGGCTCCGTCGGGTTTTTGATCCTCTCAGCCGGGACAAACGTCCCCTCGCGCCGCTCGGGTATCTCCGTCCGCATCGCCTCCAGCGCTGTGAGCGCATCGCGCCGCAGCGCGTTGAGCGCGCTCGCCGGAACGGACAGCCCGTCCTCCGCTGTCACCGCGCAGTCCGACACCGTGAACGCCGTCCCGCCGGTCTTGCGCAGACGGGCCTCGACCTCCCCGGCTGTCACCGCGCGGCTTCGCGCCGCCTCCGGCGCGGCCCCCGTGACCGTGACGCAATGCCCGTCGCCGTCCTCGGCGGTCAGCACCATCGGCTCGCCCAAACGAAGCGCCGCGCGGAAGCGCACCGGCACGAGCCGCATATCCTCTTTTTCATAGGCCGCCCGCAGCGTGCTGAACCATTCCTCCGGCCACCGCGCAGTTTCCGGGCGAACGCCAAACATTTCCTTCCCGCGCCGGCCGCGGTAATAGCCGTCTGTGAACCCGTCGCGTGAGAATGCCAGCGCAAGCTTTTTCTGCTCGTCCGCCGTCGGTGCGCGGTGCTCGCGCAGCAGCGCGGCATAGATGCCTGTCACCGCCGCCACATACTCGGGCCGCTTCATGCGCCCCTCGAGCTTCAGACACGCCACGCCCATCTCCGCCATCTCGCCGGCATACGCCGCGAGATTCGCGTCCTTGAGCGACAGCGGATTCGCGTCCGCCTTCCCGTTCCAGCCATAGCGCAAGCGGCAGGGCTGCGCGCACGCGCCGCGGTTGCCGCTCCGCCCGCCGATCACCGCGGACATCTCGCACATCCCCGAATAGCACATACAAAGCGCCCCATGCGCAAAGGTCTCGATCTCGATCGGCGCGCGCTCCGCGATCTCGCGGATCTCCTCGCCCGACAGCTCGCGCGCGAGCACTGCCCGCGTCATGCCGAGCCGCGCCGCCTCCTCCACACCCGAGAGCGTGTGCAGCGCCATCTGTGTGCTCGCGTGCAGCGGCACATCGGGGATCACCGCGCGCAGCGTTTCATAAACGCCCCAGTCCTGCACCAGAATCGCGTCCACGCCGTATTCGCTCGCCCGCCGCGCCGTCTCGGCAAGCGCGGGCAGCTCGCGGTCGGTCACGAGCGTATTGAGCGTCAGGTAGACCTTCACGCCCCGCAAATGGCAATAACGCACCGCCGCCAGAAATTCCTCATCGCTGAAGTTTCTGGCGCTGCGGCGCGCGTTGAAGCTGCCAAAGCCCATATACACGGCGTCCGCGCCGTTCTGCACGGCGGCGGCCAGCGCCTCGCGTCCGCCCGCGGGAGAGAGCAGCTCCGTCATTATTTCCTGTTCTGCAATTTGAACAGCTCGCGCTTGAGCTCGCTGACCTCGTTCTTCGCCTGCGCGGCGTCGTCGATGTACTGCTTGAGCTGGCGGCGCAGCGCCTCGCTGGCCTCGCGCTCCTTGAAGAGCTCGTCGGCGATGTTCGCCGCGGCGAGCACGGCGGCGTCGGTGCGTCCCACCTTCGCGCCGGTGAGCATTTCGTCCATCTTCGTGCCGACGTAAGCGCCGACCTTCTGCATATAAGAGGGGGCCTCCTCGGCGACAAAGGTATACTCCTCGCCGCAGATGCTGACGGTAACGCGGTTTTCCATCGTATGATCTCCTTTCTCTTCCCCGGGAGCAGACGTAATAATACAGTTTTTAATATAACACAAAGTGCATTGGGATAAAAGAGGGATTTTAAAAATTTACAATTTTTGCCGCTGTCGGCGGCGGGGCTTGCCGCACGAAGCGCGGCGCTTGTCAAAGGGGGTATTCTCTTGGTTGAAGAGAATACCCCCTTTGGAACCCCCAGAGACAACGAGGGGACACCCCTCGACCCCGCATTGTCTGTCCCTGCAAGGAATCACTGCACGCGCTGCGCAAAGAACTGCCTGCGGTTTCCTGTTGCCGCTTTCGATTTGGTCTGCGTCTATGTCCGCTCAGCCGCTGCTGCGGCGGGGTTACGGAAGGCGTCGGCCTTCGGCGACACCGCTTTTTTGCGCGAAAAAGCGGTGAGAAAACGCGCAAGGGGCCGTCGCCCCTTGACCCCCGAACTGCGGCAGTCAAATTACCGTTCAGCAGCCGTATGTAAGTGCACCGGCGCGGCACAGCCGCGCTTATTGCCGCTTTCGATTTGGTGTGCTTCTTGCGGCCGCTGCCGCTCTGCGGCGGGGTTACGGAGACGTTTTATTCCGTCGCCTTTGGGTAAACCTGCACGGTTATATAAAATTCGCTCTCCGGCGGCAGCGTCTCGCCGGTCGACTGCTCATACCGCTCACAGGCTGTCGTATCCGCGGCATACATTTTCTTTCTGCACCGCGCAACACAATGCCCATAATCAAGTGCCATATACCGCCCCGACGATATCACATAGTGCTGCCGAAAAAATTTGCAGTCCCCACAGTCCATGCACGTTTCTCCGTTTTTCCATAAGTGTTATCGTTACAATAACACTTCGTTTGTGGAAAGTCAACCTTTCTTTCGTTAAAATGTTTGCATCATGCTAAAGGAGTGTTATCATGGCAACGGACAAGATCCAGACCGGCATACGCTTTCACGAAGAGATGCTCAAGAAGATCACCTACATCGCGAAAAAGAACCACCGTTCCCTCAACGCCCAGCTCGAGCATCTGACGCAGGAGTGCATTGACGCCTACGAGCAGCAGCACGGCAAGATCAACACGGAGGAATGATCCCTGCACATCCCACCGTAACCCCGCCGCAGCAGCGGCTGAGCGGACATAGACGCAGACCAGATCGAAAGCGGCAGAAAGCGCGGCTGTGCCGCGCCGGTGCACTCACATACGGTTGCTGAACGGTAATTTGACCGCCGCAGTTCGGGGGTCAAGGGGCGACAGCCCCTTGCGTTCTCTTGGGGTCGCGCAGGGGCGGTTCTCTTTCGGAAAGAGAATCGCCCTTGCGAAATGTGCCGCACGAAGTGCGGTGAGTTCCGCCGCCCTCGGCGGCAAAAAAAGGAGCAACACCATGTCCATTCTCTTTGATCCCCGCGACGCGCGCTGCAAGTCCCCCTTCGGCGCGGTCACGACCTTCGCCGCGGTGGACTTCACCTTCTACCCGCGCGGGCACGCCGTCACCGGCTGCACGCTGCTCGCCCACCACGAGTTCTCCGACCGCTGGACGGAGACCGAGCTCCTCCCCACCACGGACGAGGACGGCGCCCCCGCCTTTTCCGGCACCTTCTTCGCCCCCTCGCAGCCGGAGCTGATCTGGTACCACTTCCGCCTGCGCTGGGCGGACGGCGGCGAGAGCTGCTATGGCAAGGACGGCTTCCAAAGCTGGGATAAGGTAACACCCTGGCAGCTGACCGTCTACGACGGCCGCGTCAAAACGCCCGACTGGTTCGGCCGCGGCGTCACCTACCAGATCTTCCCCGACCGCTTTTACCGCGCAAGGACGCGCAGCGTGGACGGTCTGATCGGCTGCCGCACGCTTCACGAGCGCTGGGACGAAACGCCGCTCTGCGGCCCCAACGAGCGCGGCGACTACTGCGAGGACTTCTTCGGCGGCGACCTCGCCGGCATCACGGAAAAGCTCGACTACCTCGCCTCGCTCCACGTCACCACGCTCTACCTCAACCCGATCTTCGAGGCCGCCTCCAACCATCGCTACGATACCGCCGACTACGAAACGGTCGACCCGCTCCTCGGCGACGAGCAGGACTTCCGCACCCTCTGCACGGAGGCAGAAAAGCGTGGCATCCGCGTCATGCTCGACGGCGTGTTCAACCACACCGGCGCAAAAAGCCGTTACTTCAACGCCGACGGCTTCTATCCCGCGCCCGGCGCGGCGCAGGGCCCCATCTCCCCCTACTATTCGTGGTACAGCTTCCACCCCTTCCCCACGGACTATGACGCCTGGTGGGGCATCAAGAATCTGCCCGCTGTGAACGAGCGGAACGAAAGTTATGTCAACTACATCATCACCGGCGAGAACTCCATCGTCCGCCGCTGGCTCCGCGCGGGCGCGAGCGCGTGGCGGCTCGATGTCGCCGACGAGCTGCCCGACGAATTTATCTTCGCCATCCGCGCCGTCATGCAGCAGGACTTCCCCGACGCCTACCTTCTCGGCGAGGTGTGGGAGGACGGCACCACCAAAGTCGCCTACTCCAAGCGTCGCCGCTACCTGCTCGGCGGCGGACTGCACGGCCTGATGAACTATCCCTTCCGCACCGCGCTGCTGCCCTACCTTGCCGGCACGTCCGGCGCGGAGGACTTCCGCGACGCGATGGAGACCATCCGTGAGAACTACCCCTCCCCCGCCTTCTACGGCGCGATGAACTTCCTCTCCACACACGACACACCGCGCCTGCTGACGCTTCTCGGCTGTGAGCAGCCGCCGGCGGACCGCGATGCGCGCGCGCACTACCGCCTCTCCCCCGCCGAGCGCGAGCGCGGCACGGCGCTGCTCAAGCTCGCCGCGCTGGTGCTTTACGCCTTCCCCGGCTCGCCCACGGTCTACTACGGCGACGAGGTGGGCATGGAGGGCTTTGAGGACCCGTTCAACCGCCGCACCTACCCATGGGGGCATGAGGATACCGCGCTGCTCGATTGGTTCCGCACGCTCGGCAGGCTCCGCGCCGAACGGGAGTCGCTGCAAAGCGGCAGCATCACCTATCCTCTTGCTGCGGGCCGCGTGCTCTGCTTTGCCCGCCGCGCGGGCGATGAGGTCTCCCTCTGCGCCGTCAACGCCGGCGCGGAGAGCGCCCCGGTCGACCTGCCGTGGGCAGCGCCGCTTGCGCACGACGCGCTCAGCGGTCAGCCGTTTTTAGCCGAAGGCGGTCGGCTGCATATCACCCTCGCCCCCTACGACGCTCTGCTGTTGACGGAGTAGATTGCCTTCTTCCGTTCGGTTTTCCGTGCCGCCGCTTATTTGCGCTTTGCCGATTCTTTTCCGCTGAACTGCGCGGCGCAGTCTCAAAATGTTTCACGTGAAACATTTTGCCTCGCTTTACACTTTGGTCATTGCCCTCGTTTTACGGGGAGTGGTGTTTCACGTGAAACATCACTCCCCGTTTTTGCATATCGCGCAGAAATTTCGTGCAAAATTTTTTCTCTTTCCGGTTGAAATCAGTCTGATTTGTGCTATACTGTTTTCTACTATACTTGAAGGGCCGGGATCAAGCCGTTCCGGCAGAAGGCAGGTGTCGTTTTTGGCAAAAATCATAGCGATCGTCAATCAAAAGGGCGGTGTCGGCAAGACGACCACCTGCGTCAATCTGACCGCCGTGCTGCGCGAGCGCGGCAAGCGCGTGCTGCTGTGCGACTTTGACCCGCAGGCGAACTCCACCTCCGGCATGGGCGTGGACAAGACCGTGTCGCAGGGCGTCTACGACGTGCTCATCAACGGCGCGGATGTGAAGTCTGCCGTCGTCGCCACGCGCTACGGCGACGTGCTGCCCTCCTCCAAGGCGCTGGCCGGCGCGGGCATTGAGATGATCGACCTGCCGGACCGCCAGTTCCGGCTCAAGCAGGCGCTCGACGTTCTCGCCCCCGACTACGACTACATTCTCATCGACTGCCCGCCCTCGCTCGAGCTGCTGACGCTCAACGCGCTGTGTGCGGCGGACTCCCTGCTCGTGCCCGTGCAGGGCGAGTATTACGCGCTCGAGGGCCTTTCCGATCTGATGAACACCGTGCGCATCGTGCGCCGCAGCATGAATCCGCGGCTGGAGCTGGAGGGCGTGCTGCTGACGATGTTCGACGGGCGCACCAACCTCGCCATGCAGGTCGCCGAGGAGGTCAAGCGCTACTTCCCCGGCAAGGTGTATGCGACGGTCATTCCGCGCAATGTGCGTCTTTCCGAGGCGCCGAGCCACGGCAAGCCCATCAACGCCTACGACCGCACCTCCCGCGGCGCGGAGGCCTACGGCGCCTTCGCCGACGAGTTCCTGAAGAAGAACGGCTGAGCGGCGGCACGGGCAAAAGCAGTCGGAGACGGCTCCGCTTCGCAGCAGCCCAACCTTATTATAAAGACAGCCACGGGCGGGACGCCCGGGCTGTTCCGATCATCGCACCCCGACAGAAAGGAGAATTTTCATGGCAAACGCAAACCGCGGGCTCGGCCGTGGGCTTGGCGCGCTGCTCGGCGACGCCGCCTTGCAGACCGAAAGCGCCGACAGCCTCTACCTCCCCATTTCGCAGGTGGAGAGCTGCGCCGGTCAGCCGCGCAAGCATTTTGACGACGCCGCGCTCGCCGATTTGGCGGACTCCATCCGCGAACACGGCATCATTCAGCCCCTGACCGTGCGCAAGCTCGCCTCGGGCTACTATCAGATCATTGCCGGCGAGCGCCGCTGGCGCGCCGCCCGCATGGCAGGTCTGAGCGAGGTGCCCGCCATCGTCATCGAGGCGGACGACCGCAAGGCGATGGAGCTGGCGCTCATTGAAAACCTGCAGCGCGAGGACCTGAACCCCATCGAAGAGGCCGAGGGCTACAAAACGCTGATCGAGACCTATCACATGACGCAGGAGGACGCCGCCGCGACGGTCGGCAAGTCGCGCCCCGCCGTCGCCAACGCCATGCGCCTGCTCACGCTGGACGAGAGCGTGCGCGAGGCGGTGAAGGACGGCAGGCTGTCCGCGGGCCACGCCCGCGCACTGCTCCCCCTCCCCGCCGCCAGGCAGCGTGAGGCCGCGGAGACCATTGCAGCGCAGGGACTGAGCGTCCGCCAGACTGAGGCGCTCGTCAAGCGCCTGACGACGGAAAAGAAGGAGCGCGAGCCGTCCATCGAGGAGATCACACACAAGCTGCACGCCCACATCGCGGAGGAGGAGCTGGCCCAGTCGCTCGGCCGCGGCGTGAAGATCGTGGCGGGCCGCAAGAAGGGACGCATCGAGCTGGACTATTACGACATGGACGACCTGAACGATCTGCTCGACGCGCTCGGCACCCTGCAGCAACGCAAAAACGGAGGAACCAAAAAGTGACCGATTTCATTCACGAAGCACCGCCGCCGGAAAACCCGAAGCCGGCGGCTCCCGAAAAGCCGACCAGTGAAAAGGAGCGGCAGAAGCGCGTTTACGCCTACATTGCCGTGCTGTTCACCGTCGCCTTCATCCTTATCCTGTGGTCGTTTTTAGCGAACCACCGCTCGAACCAGCAGGTCATCGACCAGCTCAAGGGCAGCACGAGCATGATGCAGTCTACGCTCGAACAGAACGCCAAGCTGGAGGACGAGGTCAAGGCGCTGGAAACGCAGGTCGGGGAGCTGGAGCAGACGCTCGCCGAAACCGAAGACGCGCTGAGCGCGGCGCGGGAAGAGGCGGAAAAGTACCGTGCGCTCTACGAGGAGCTTGCCGGCGAGGAAAGCGGAACGCCCTGACGGCAAGCCGCGTTTCACCGGTATACGCGCCCTTTCATACGATATTATGATAGCGAGGTAGAAAATCATGCTGGATATTCGATTTATTCGTGAAAACCCCGAACTTGTGCGGGAAAACATCAAGAAAAAGTTTCAGGACGCCAAGCTCCCCCTCGTGGACGAGGTACTGGAGCTGGACGAGAAGAAGCGCGCCGCCATCACCGAGGCGAGCGAGCTGCGCGCCCAGCGCAACACGCTGAGCAAGCAGGTCGGTATGCTGATGGGACAGGCCAAGAAGGACCCGAGCAAGCTCGAGGAGGCCGAGGCCATCAAGGCCAAGGTCAAGGCGCAGGCGGAGCGTTTGGCGGAGCTGGAAAAGTTAGAGGTCGAGTACGAGGAGAAGCTGCACCAGGATATGCTGCAGATCCCGAACATCATCGACCCCAGCGTGCCCATCGGCCCCGACGACAGCTATAACGTCGAGGTGCAGCGCTTCGGCGAGCCGAAGACGCCGGATTTTGAAATTCCCTACCACACGGAGATCATGGAGCGCTTTGACGGCGTGGACATGGACGCCGCGGGCCGCGTGTCCGGCGCAGGCTTCTACTACCTGCTCGGCGACATCGCGCGGCTGCACGAGGGCGTGCTCGCCTACGCGCGCGACTTTATGATCGACAAGGGCTTTACGTTCTGCATCCCGCCGTTCATGATCCACGGCAACGTGGTCGAGGGCGTGATGAGCCAGACCGACATGGACGCGATGATGTACAAGATCGAGGGCGAGGACCTCTATCTGATCGGCACGAGCGAGCACTCCATGATCGGCCGCTACATCGACCAGATCCTCACCGAGGATCAGCTTCCGCAGACGATGACGTCCTATTCGCCCTGCTTCCGCAAGGAAAAAGGCGCGCACGGCATCGAGGAGCGCGGCGTGTACCGCATCCACCAGTTTGAAAAGCAGGAAATGATCGTGGTCTGCAAGCCCGAGGACAGCATGAAGTGGTACGAGCAGATGTGGAAGTGGAGCGTGGAGCTGTTCCGCAGCATGGACATTCCCGTGCGCCAGCTCGAGTGCTGCTCCGGCGACCTCGCCGATCTGAAGGTCAAGAGCTGCGACATCGAGGCGTGGAGTCCGCGCCAGCAGAAGTATTTCGAGGTGTGCTCCTGCTCCAACCTCGGCGACGCGCAGGCGCGGCGGCTCAGGATCCGCGTCAAGGGCGCGGACGGCAGGATGTATCTGCCCCACACGCTCAACAACACCGTGGTCGCGCCGCCGCGTATGCTCATCGCGTTCCTGGAGAACAATTTGCAGGCCGACGGCAGCGTGCTCATTCCCGAGGTCCTGCGCCCCTACATGGGCGGCAAGGACAAGCTGGTGCCGAAGCATTGATTTTTGATAACAATTCGTAGTATTTCAATAATAAAATACTATTCGTTTTCAAAAGCAGACAAAGGAGACTTCTTATGAAGAAGTTTATGGAAGAATTCAAGGCGTTCGCCATGCGCGGCAACGTCATCGACATGGCCGTCGGTGTCATCATCGGCGGCGCGTTCAAAGCGATTGCCGACTCGCTGGTGAACGACATCATCAACCCTGCCCTTGGCGTCTTTACCGGCGGCCACACCGACCTTTCCGGTCTCTCCTTTTCCCTGCCGGGCGGCGGTGAACTGATGCTGGGTAATTTCATCAATGCCATTTTGAACTTCCTCATCATGGCCTTTGTGGTGTTCTGCATCGTCAAAGCCATCAACAATATGCACGATAAGCTTTCCAAGCCCGAACCGGCCGCAGAACCGGAGCCGGAAAAGGAACCGGAGCCGACGAAGGAGGAGCTGCTGCTCGCCGAGATCCGCGACCTTTTGAAGGAGCAGAGCAAGTGACCGCGCTGCTGCGCGAGGGACTGCGGGAGCTGGGGCTGGACGAGAGCCGGGCGGAGACGCTCGAGCGCTTCGCCGCGCTGCTGCTAGAAAAGAACGAGGTGATGAACCTCACCGCCATCACGGAGCCGGAGGCCGTCGCGCAGCTGCATCTGCTCGACAGCGCGGCGCTGACACGGTTCGTTGACCTCTCGGGGAAAACGGTGGTGGACGTCGGCACAGGCGCGGGTTTCCCGGGGATGCCGCTGCGTATTCTCAAGGACGACTTCGATCTGACGCTGCTCGACAGCCTCGGCAAGCGCATCGCATGGCTCGAGGAGGTCTGCGGTACGCTGGGGCTGAAGCGCGTGGAATGCGTTCACGCGCGGGCGGAGGAATTTGCCGCCGGACATCGGGAAAGCTATGACCTTGCGGTGTCGCGCGCCGTCGCACAGCTCAATGTGCTCTGCGAGCTGGCGCTGCCGCTTGTGAAGGTCGGCGGGCAATTCCTCGCGATGAAGAGCGTAGGCACCGAGGAGGAGATCGCCGCGGCAAAGAGCGCGATCAGAACGCTCGGCGGAAAAATCGTCAAGGTCGAGGATTACACCATCCCGACGAGCGATGTCACGCACCGCGTGGTGGTGATCGAGAAGGTCTCCCCTACCCCGCCGAGGTATCCGAGGGCGTTCGCAAAGATCAAAAAGCAGCCGCTGTGAGCGGCTGACGGGAGTTTTCTATGGGACAGGTCATCGCCGTGGTGTCCGGAAAGGGCGGCACGGGAAAAACTTCATTCACCGCGCTCGTCGGCTCGGCGCTCGCCGAGATGGGACACCGGACGCTGTGCCTCGACTGCGATGTGGGTCTGCGGAATCTGGACCTGGCGCTCGGCATGAGTGACAGCGCGCTGATGGATTTTACCGACGTGATCGCCGGACGCGCGACGCTGGAGCAAGCCGCGGTGCGGCATCCGTACGGCTGCCGGCTGTATCTGCTGACCGCGCCGGTCGGGCTGCACGAGGATATCCGCACAAGCGAGATGAAAAGGCTGCTCGACGAGGTGCGGAGCAGATTCGACTATTGTCTCATTGACTCCGGCGCGGGGCTGGGCGACGCCTTCCGGCTCGCGACCTGCGCGGCAGACCGCGCGGTGGTGGTCGCGACGACCGATCCCACGAGCCTGCGCGACGCGCAGCGGACCGTGATGGAGCTGCGCGATTACCCGAACGGAAGGCTGCACTTGGTGGTCAACCGCGTGCGGCGCAAACTGCTCAAGGCGCTGAGCAGCAACATCGACGACGCCATCGACGCGGCGGGCCTGCCGCTGCTGGGCGTGATCCCCGAGGACGAGGGCATCCCCATCGCGCTGGGGCGCAGCGCCCTGACCGTATTCTCCCGCGAGAGCAGCGCCGAGATCGCCTGCCGCAACATCGCGCGCCGTCTCACCGGCGAGCGCGTGCCGCTGATGAAGCTGCCGCGGCGATAAAACAAAAAATCATAGATTTACGATAGAAAGGGGCGCGGTTATATGAATATCGCTCTCATGGCACACGACAACAAAAAAGACCTGATGGTGCAGTTCTGCACAGCCTATGCAGGCATCCTCTCCAAGCACACCATCTGCGCGACCAACATTACCGGCAAGATGGTCGCCGAGGCGACGGGTCTGCCCATCCACCTCTTCCTCGCGCGCGTACACGGCGGCGCGGAGCAGATCGGCGCGCGCATCGCCTACAACGAGATCGACATGGTGCTCTTCTTCAACGACCCGCGCGACGAAAAGTCCTGCGAGAGCGTGAGCTATATTTCCCGCCTGTGCGACCAGAATAACATTCCCTTTGCCAGCAATGTGGCGACGGCGGAAATGCTCGTCCTCGGCCTCAGCCGCGGCGACCTCGACTGGCGCGACATCGTGAACCCGAAAACCAAGCCGTTTACGGCGTGATTTTGAATACAAATCGTATTATTTCAGCTTGAAATTACAGATAGGAGTTGTTATTGTCTTATGATGCAGTCCCGTACACACAACTGTAACCAGCTTCGCATCGAGAATGTGGGCGAGAAGGTCAAGCTCGTCGGCTGGATGGAAAACGTCCGCGAGGTCGGCGGCAATCTGGCGTTCGTCGTGCTGCGCGATTTCTACGGCACGACGCAGGTCGTCGTCGAGGACGAGGCCGACCTGAAGGTCATCAAGGGGATCAACAAGGAGAGCACCATCTCCGTCGAGGGCACCGTGCGCGAGCGCGCGAGCAAGAACAGCAAGCAGGCCACCGGCGAGATCGAGGTCGTGCCCGAGAAGATCGAGGTGCTCGGTCGCTGCCGCTACAATTCCCTGCCCTTTGAGATCAACCGCAGCCGCGAGGCCGACGAAACGCAGCGCCTGAAGTACCGCTACCTCGACCTGCGCAATCCCGCGGTGAAGAAGAACATCATCCTGCGCTGCCAGGTGATCGCCGCGCTGCGTCAGGCGATGATGGCGCACGACTTCCTGGAGATCACGACGCCGATTCTGACCGCCTCCTCCCCCGAGGGCGCGCGCGACTATCTCGTGCCCGCGCGCAAGCACCCGGGCAAGTTCTACGCGCTGCCGCAGGCGCCGCAGCAGTTCAAGCAGCTGCTGATGACGAGCGGCTTCGACCGCTACTTCCAGATCGCGCCCTGCTTCCGTGATGAGGACGCGCGCGGCGACCGCTCCCCCGGCGAGTTCTATCAGTTGGATATGGAGATGTCGTTCGCGACGCAGGAGGACGTGTTCGCCATCTGCGAGGACGTGCTGCCCCCCATCTTCGCGAAGTTCGGCACCTATGATATTGCATCCCAGCCGCCGTTCCGCCGCATCGCGTACAACGACGCGCTGGCGGTCTACGGCAGCGACAAGCCCGATCTGCGCATCGACCTGACTGCGACCGACGTGACGGAGCTGTTCGCCGAGAACGAATTTGAGGCGCTGCGCGGTCAGACGGTCAAGGCCGTGCCCATCACGGACTGCAAGCTGACGCGCAAGCAGACCGACAAGCTGCTCGGTGACTGCGAGGTGCAGAGCGGCACGAAGAGCTATTGGTTCAAGGTCGATGAGAACGGCGAGCCCGCCGGCGGCATCGGCAAGTTCGTCGCCCCCATCAAGGCCGAGCTGACCGAGAAGCTGGGGCTCAAGCCCGATACGCTGGTCATCGTGTGCGCGGGCAAGCTCGCGACCAAGGCCGTGGGCGTCGCCATCAAGACCTTCGGCCCCGCCTGCGAGGGTCACATGGACAAGGAGCGCTACGAGTTCTGCTGGATCGTCGATTTCCCGATGTACGAGATCGGCGAGGAGAGCGGCGAGCTGGAGTTCTGCCACAACCCGTTCTCGATGCCCAAGGGCGGCATGGAGACGATGCTGGCCGCCGAGCGCGGCGAGCTCGACCCGCTGAGCATCACCGCCGACCAGTACGACCTGGTCTGCAACGGCGTGGAGCTCAGCTCCGGCGCGGTGCGCAACCACGATCCTGAGATCATGATCAAGGCGTTTGAGCTGGTGCGGCTCGGCGAGGACGACGTGAAGGCCAAGTTCCCCGCGATGTACAACGCCTTCTGCTACGGCGCGCCCCCGCACGCCGGCATCGCTCCGGGCGTGGACCGCATGGTGATGCTGCTCGCGGGCGAGGATTCCATCCGCGAGATCATTCCGTTCCCGATGAACAAGAACGCGCAGGACATCATGATGGGCGCGCCGAGCGAGGTCACGCAGAAGCAGCTCGACGAGCTGCACATCGCCGTGACGGCGCACGAGGACGAGTAATCTTAATACCGGCCGCGCGATGCGCGGCGCACATATCAAAGGGGCCATTCTCTACCGTAGAGAATGGCCCCTTTGGAACCCCAAGAGAGCGCAAAGGCTGCGCCCTTGACCTGCCATTGGAGGTTTTTCTATAGAACAACTGCACGCGCTGCGCAAAGGAGTGCGTGCGGCTTCTTTATCGGCTTTTAATTTGGTCTGCTCCTTGCGGCCGCTGCCGCTCTGCGGCGGGGTTACGGAAAGTCATTTGATCTCCTGCTCTAAATCGTGAAACAGCTCGGGGCAGAAAAATTCGTCAACGGAAATATTGAGACCGTCACACAGCTTCTTGACCGTGGAGACCGTCGCAGAATGGTTCCTGCCGCTCATAATGTTGTTTAGCGTCGACTGCGTTACCCCGCTGAGAATACTAAGCTTGTTGAGCGAAATGTTTCGTTCATTGCACAGCATGAGTATACGCTCCCGAAGTGCATCTCCAACCGTCACAACGATCCCCCCTTTTCAAAAAGAATACAAATTTCCTCTTGAAAAGATTAACCCTTTTGAGTTAAAATAACTCAAAAGGGTTAACGAATGTTTAGCGGAGGAAATACAGATGGGGATCTATCAGCTTTGCTATTTGAAAATGCACAGCGGTATGCTGTTTTTGGCCGGACATACGGAGGATAAGGAGAAGGAAACACTGCTAAAGGCGTTGTCTGATGTGATGGACGCGGCCCGCAAGGCGATGGCAGGCAAAAGCTTTGCGCGATCTCCCTATCGCGCTCCCATTGCGGCACTGGCCGCGGGCGCGGCTGCCGCGCTCGCCTATCTGGAGCAGGGAGAACGGGAAAAAATGCGCGAGGAAATCCTGACGGCTTTGAACGCCGCCGCAAAATAATTGTCCGTAACCCCGCCGCCGCAGCGGCTGAGCGGCGACACATTCTCGTAACCCCGCCGCAGCAGCGGCTGAGCGGACATAGGCGCAGACCAAATCGAAAGCCGATAAAGAAGCCGCACGCACTCCTCTGCGCAGCGCGTGCAGTTGTTCTATAGAAAAACCTCCAATGGCAGGTCAAGGACGCAGTCCTTGCGCTCTCTGGGGGTTCCAAAGGGGGTATTCTCTACGGTAGAGAATACCCCCTTTGATATGCGCGTCGTGTGAAGCACGGCGGTTTTTTGATGCAAGCGCTATGAATACGCCGCGACGTGCTCGCGGTAATACTGCACAGCGAGCCAGCTGCGGTAGAAGCTGCGGTCGGTGTCGCTGAGGACGGAGGTCAGGACGCCGTCGTGCAGGAAGAGCCCGTTCGTGTGCAGCAGCGGCGAGATGTCCCGCATGGCGCGGGAGAGCTGCATATAGCCGGGGCCGACCCAACCGCACGCGTCGAACAGCCGCGTCATCAGGAAGCAGGGCGAAAAGTCGCCGCCGTCGCCGGTGAAGTCCGCGCCGAGGACCTCCTTCGCCGCGCGGTTCGCCCAGATGAGATAGGGCGTGGCGTAATAGTTCCGGAAGCCGGCAAGCGTGGACGTGTCAAAATCAATGCCCATCTCCTCATAGACCGAGCCGCCGTTGCCCATCCACGGCTTGTGGTCGCCGAAGAGCACGAGCACCACAGGGGTATCGCGCGCGTCCAGCTCCTGCGTCAGACGGACATATTCGCGGACCGTTTCATTCACGCCGAAGAGGTAGTTGTTGAGAATATTACAGCTCTCCTGCGACCAGCCGCTTGCTTCGGGCGAAACATAGGGAACGGTGCTCTCCGTTTCGGCGTAGGGGCCGTGATTCTGATAGCTCACCGCGAAGGAGAACAGGGGCGAGCCGTCCGCCGCGTCGAGGTCGGCGAGCAGGTAGTCCGCGAGCTGTTGGTCGGAATGCCACATGGCGACGTAGGGGTCGACCAGCTCGCCGAAGCCGTTTTCCGTGAAAACGCTCCGTTCAAAGCCGAGGTAGTCGTTCACGCGCTCGCGGTCATAGAACCAGCTGTAGCCGGGGTGCGCGTAGTGCGCCGCATAGCCCTGCGCCGTGAAGTAGCGGACGTAGGAGCCGGTCGCGCCGCGGTATTCGTCGTGCTCGCTCGCGCCGGTGAGGAAGCCCCACTCGGTATCCACGGTGCCGCCCGCGAAGATGTTCGTGAGCAGGCGGCCGGAGAGGCTCTGCTCCTCGAGCTCGTGCCAGGGGGCATAGACCTCCTGCACCGTGTCGAAGCCCGCGAGGGCGTCGAAGTCGGTCAGGTCGCAGAACGCCTCAAGCATCACACCCATGACGGCGACCTTCTCCCCCTCCGGAATGTCTTCATCGGGGAAGGACTCAAGCAGCGTCTGCGCCGCGCGGGCATCGTAGCCCTCCGGCTTTTCGGGGAACAGCTCCGGCACCGAGTGCAGGAAGGAAAGCGCAAAGCCGCGGGAAAGATAGACCTCGTTGTCCGACCAGATATTGATGAGCGCGTCGTTCGCCGTCCTTTCGTAGACGGCTTCGTCGGCGTAGGCGCCGAGGTACGCGCCGACGCCCAGCAGCACGCAGGCCGCCGCGCCCAGCGCGCGGGCGCGCCGGCGCTTATCGCCGCGCGGCATGAGGAGCACGGCAAAGGCCAGCATCGCGCCGAGGAGCGCGACCGCCGTGTTGACCTCGGCGGTCCGTTCAAATTCGTATTGACTCATGATGCCGCCCGCCGTGCGCAGGAGCAGGATATCGCTCGCGCACATCGGATCGCCGCGCAGCATGACCTTATAATAGTTGATGAGCGGGAGGCCCACACCGAAAAGGCCGCTGAGCAGCACGCCGCACCAGCAGCGTCCGGACAGAAAATAGCCCAGCCATGCGAGCAGCAGCGGCGGGAAAAGGTTCAGCGCCAGCAGCAGCGGATGATCGAGATAGGACCGGTACAGCTCTGCCTGCGGGAGGGCGGCATCCGCGCAGGCCGTGAGCCACAGGCCGAGAAAGCCGATGCCGACGCCGAGGAGCGTGAGCAGCACGGCGAGGTAGGCGCGGTGGGCGCGGAGCGTCCCGCGGCTCGCGCCGTCTGGCGGAAAAATAAGGCGAGAAAGCTTCAAATCGGGTTCCCCTTCAAAAAGAATAACAGGATTATAACAGATTTTTCGGCAAAAACAACCGCCATTTCCCACCATTCCGCCAAATCCCGCTCAATGTGAGAAAAAAGACGGTGAAACGGGGGTGAGGGTATTGCATTTTCTTGGCAAAACCTTTATAATTATACTAAATCTTCGTCATGCGGCCTGAAAATATTTTAGGTGTTATGACGAAACAAAAGAAAGGGAGAATATCATGGAAAAGCTCTTTAAGCTCCAGGAGAACGGCACCACGGTAAAAACCGAGCTGCTTGCCGGTCTCACGACGTTCATGACGATGGCTTACATCATCGCCCTGAACCCCAACCTGCTGACCAACTTCGCGGTCGGCACCCCGCTGTGGAACGGTGTGTTCCTGGCGACCTGCATCGCCTCCGCCATCGGCACCATCTGCATGGCCTTCATGGCCAACAAGCCCTTCGTTATGGCTCCCGGCATGGGTCTGAACAGCTTCTTTGCCGTGGTCGTGGCCAACATCGCCGTCATCAACAACTGCGAGTATGAGTCCGCGTTCCAGGCCGGTCTGGTCATCATCCTCGTCGAGGGCATCGTGTTCCTCGTCCTCACCCTCCTGAAGGTCCGTGAGAAGATCGTCGAGGCCATTCCTCTCGGCGTCCGCTACGGCATCGCCCCCGCCATCGGCCTGATGCTGATGAACATCGGTCTCGGCTCCAACGTCGGCATCTATGCCGAGGGCAACGGCTTCACCAGCCCCTTCTACATCATGCGCGACTTCTTCGGCGCCCTGACCCCCAGCATCATCAAGGGCAGCATGGGCGACATCGGCTATCACACCATGGTCCTCACCGCCATCACCGCCTTCCTCGGCGTGTTCATGATGGTCGTTCTGGCCAAGAAGGGCATCAAGGCCGCCGTTCTGCTCGGTATGCTCTTCTCTTCCGTGCTCTACTGGGCCGGCAGCTTCCTGTTCCTCGGCGTGAATCCGTTCGCCAGCCTTGAGACCGCGAGCTTCGTGCCCCCCTTCGCCGACATGGTCTCCACCACCCTCTTCAAGTTTGACTTCGCCGGCTTTGTGAACATCGGCTGGTTCACCGCCATCACTCTGATCATCACCTTCTGCATGATCGATATGTTCGACACCATCGGCACCCTCGTCGGCACGGCCTCCCGCGCCGGCATGGTCGACAAGGACGGCAATATGCCCAAGATGAAGGAAGCCCTGCTCTCCGATGCCATCGGCACCATCGCGGGCGCTGCCACCGGTACCTCCACCGTCACCACCTTCATCGAGTCCGCTTCCGGCGTTGAGGCCGGCGGCCGCACCGGTCTGACCGCGCTGACCACCGCCGTTCTCTTCCTCGCCTGTATGTTCCTCGCCCCCATCGCCGCCATCATCCCCGGCGCTGCGACCTCCGCCGCGCTCATCTACGTCGGCGTGCTGATGCTCCAGGGCCTCAAGAACGTCAACTTCGACGATATGGATCAGATGCTGCCGGTGTCCATCATGCTCATCGGTATGCCCGTGTCCGGCTCCATCGGCCACGCCATCGGTCTGGGCCTGATCTCCTACACCGTGGTCAAGGTCTTCTCCGGCAAGGCCAAGGACGTCAGCGTTCTGACCTATGTCATCTCCATCCTCTTCCTCATCAAGTTCTTCGCGGTGGTGTAAGACCCATACAGCGGCATAAGAAAGAGCGCCCGTTCGGGCGCTCTTTCCTTTTGGCTTTTTACTTGTAGAAATCCGTGCCGTCCTCAATGACGATGGGCAGGCCGTTGTGGTAGACGGGGATGGTCTCGAACTTGAAGCGGCTGACGCGGTGCTTATGGTCGATCTGCTCTTTAATGGCGGGATCGGCGACGCCCTTGCGGACGTATTCGTTCACCGCGTGGTAGGAAAAGCCGAGGTTGTCCTCGTCGGTCTTGCCGGTCAGGCCGTCGGACGGGGGCTTGATGAGGAAGCGCTCGGGCAGGCCCAGCGCGCGGCCGATGGCGATGACCTCCTCGGTGGTGTACATCCCGATGGGCGAGAACGCGCCCGCGCTGTCGCCGTAGATGGTGCAGTAGCCGACCCAGTCCTCGGAGAGGTTGGAGGTGTTGACCACGATGCCCGCGTCCACGCTCTGGGCGATGGCGTACAGCGTCGCCATGCGGATGCGGGAGGGGAGGTTGACGGTGGTCTGGCGGCTGGCCTCGATGCCGAGGCGGGCCATCTCGCCCAGAATGCCGCTCGTGCCGCCGTGGATGTTGAAGGTGTAGTGCTTGATGCCGAGGAAGTCCACGATGCCGTTGGAGTAGTCGATGTCGGGCTGGACGCCGTCGGGCATGAGGACGCCGACCACGTTCTCGCGGCCATAGGCCTCGACGCACAGCGCGGCGATCACCGAGCTGTCCTTGCCGCCGGAGATACCGACGACGGCGGTTTTGCCGCCGCAGCTTTTCATCTGCGCGCGCATCCAGTCGAGCAGGGCGGGAATGTGGTCCGCGGCCTTGAAATCCTTGAGATCGTACATAGCTTGCGCTCCTTTTTTGAAACTTGCTGTCATTGTAGCGCAAAAAAGCGCGGATTGCAATGGAAGGAGCGCAGAAATTCTCATTTCATCGGTCTTTTCCGCGCACGGATGTGACAAAATCAGTCGATCAGGGCGCGCAGCTCGTCGAGCGAGAGCGAAGGCTGGAGGGCAAGGCCGACGCCAAAGCCGACGACGCGGGCAAGCTGCTCGGCGCGCGCGTCGATGTCGCGCGGCGTGACCATGACGCTCCCCTGTCCGCGCAGGGCGGCGGGATCGGGGAGGTCCGCCCCGGCCTCGTCTAAAAGGTCGAGCGCGAGCGTGGCGGCGTCCACCACGGTGGGGACGCCGACGGCGAGAACGGGAACGCCGAGCGTCTCGCGCGTGAGGGCGCGGCGGTGGTTGCCGACGCCCGAGCCGGGGACGATGCCGGCATCCGTAAGCTGGACGGTGGTGCAGACGCGCCCGAGGCTCTGCGACGCCAGCGCGTCAACGGCAACGACAAGGGCGGGGCGCACGGTCTCCACCGCGCCGCGCACGAGCTCGGCGGCCTCCAATCCCGTTGTGCCGAGGACGCCGGGCGTCAGCACGCTGACATCCGCGAGCGCACCGAAGGCGGCGCAGCCCTTCAGGTGGCGCGTGGCGGGCACATGATCGGCGGCGCGGGGACCGATGACGTCAGGCGTCATGGCGCGGTTGCCGAGTCCGACCACGAGGGCGGTATCGACCGTTCCTTCGAGGAGAGCGCGCAGCTCGTCGCGGAGCGCAAGCGCCGCGCGCTCCGTGTACGCGGGGTCCTCGGGAGAAAGCGTGCGCAGGTCGAGCGTGACGTAGGTCCCGCGCGGCTTGCCGAGGGCGCGCGAGGCCGCCTTGCTCTCCACCGTCACCGTGGTCACGGCGCAGCCGCGGCGCGTCCGCTCGGTGAGCGTGAGGCCGTCGATGGCGTCGTCCTTTTGCGCCGCGCGGAACAGCGCATGCGCCTCCAGCGCCAGGTCCGTCCGCCGTGCGTTCATAAAACCGCCTGCCTTCCACTAAATCTTGTATATTGCTCTCATTATGTCCCCTAAATTTTGAAGCATACAAAAAAGTGGAGAAAATCTGAAAAAAGTGCTTGCAATTCCTCGAAAACTTTGTTAAAATACCATTCTGCACGGTGGATTTTTTATGTTCGCCGTCAAATCCCAACCGGAGGAGGTGTTTGGTTTGCCGAATATTAAGTCTGCCAAGAAGCGCGTCCAGCTCGCTGAGGTGCGTAACGCCCGCAACAAGGCTGACAAGTCCGCACTGAAGACCGCACTCAAGAAGTTCGAGGCGGCTGCCGCTGAAGGCAATCGCACCGAGGCCGAGGGTGCTTACAAGGTCGCAGTGAAGATCGTGGACAAGTCTGCCGCGAAGGGTCTGCTGCACAAGAACAACGCTGCTCACAAGAAGAGCGCTCTGACCACCAAGCTCAACAGCATTGGCTGATCGAACCAAACAGCGAGAGACGTCCGCGAGGACGTCTCTTTTTTGTCTGCCGATCAAAAGACTGCTTTTGGGCCGCTTATTTACAATTTGTTCACACGGTTTTCAAGTTTTAGCCATAAATCGCTGGTATCTTAATACTTGCAAAGGGGTTACGTGATCCCCGATGTGATTTTCTCCCTCCTAAAAATACACACAACACACAGCCAAAAGCCCCCGTCGAAGGACGGGGGCTTTTGGTGTCTTATCGGGGGAAGGAGCTCCGACGCGCGGCAGAGCGGGAACGCGGGTTGCGTTTGCGCGCGCGGCATGGTAAAATCAGGGAAAGAGCCGCGAAACGCGGCAAAGAGACGCACACAACACGCGAATAAATGAGGGAAATACACGATGAAACGAAGAATTTTTGCGCTGCTTGCGGCGCTGTGCCTGCTCGCGGGCTGCGCGGGCAAAACGGAGCCGGACGCGCCGGTCATTGACCCCGCGCCGCCGACGGTCGACCCGACGCCGGTCACGCCGACGGAGCCGAGCGAGGCCGAGCAGGCTGAGGCGCGGCTGCGCGAGCGCATCGCGGGGATGTCGATCGAGGAAAAGGTCGGGCAGATGTTCTTTGTCCGCTGTCCCGAAATGGGCGCGGCGGAGGATGTAGCTGCCTACCACCTCGGGGGGCTGCTGCTCTTCGGGCGGGACTACAAGGACCCAGACGGAGGCTGGCTGAGCGCGGAGGAGCTGACGGCGAAGCTCGAGAGCTATCAGGCCGCGGCGGAGCTTCCGCTCTTCATCGGCAGCGACGAGGAGGGCGGCACGGTGACGCGAGCGAGCCGCGACCCGAAGCTCTTCGCGCAGCCGCTGCCTTCGCCGCAGGAGCTGTATGCCGCGCGCGGCATGGACGGTCTTGCCGCGAAGACGCTGGACTATAACAAGCAGCTTCTGGCGCTCGGCATCAACGTGAACCTTGCGCCGGTGTGCGATGTATCCACCGACGCGGGTGACTTCATCTACGCGCGCTCGTTCGGCGGAGATGCCGCGGCGACGAGCGAATTTGTGACGGCGGCGGTCGGCGCGATCCGGGACGCGGGGGTGGCGGCGGTCCTCAAGCACTTCCCCGGCTACGGGAACAACGCCGACACGCACACGGGCGTCGCCATCGACAAGCGGCCGTATGAGACGTTTGAGCAGAGCGACTTCCTGCCGTTCCAGGCGGGCATCGCGGCGGGCGCGCCCTTCGTGCTCGTGAGCCACAACGTGGCGGAGTGCATGGACGCTGCGCTGCCGGCGTCCCTCTCCCCCGCCGTACATGAGGTGCTGCGGGAGACGTTGGGCTTCGACGGCATCGTGATCACGGACGACCTCGCGATGGACGCGGTGAAGCAGTACGCGAACGGTGAGGCCGCGGTGCTGGCGGTGCTCGCGGGGAACGATATGCTCATCACGAGCGACTATCAAAGCGACATTCCCGCCGTCCTCGCGGCGGTGGCGGACGGGCGCATCGCGGAGCGTGAGATCGACGCGCACGTGCTGCGTATTCTGCGCTATAAGCAGGCACAGGGGTGGATCGAATAGGATTTTTTGGAATTTCGGAACAAAACGGCGCAGTTTCGCGTCAAAAGATGCAAAGGTCCTGCTTTTGGAAGAGGCGGGACGGAAACAGAAAGGAGCGAAAGAAATGAAAATGTCTCTGCGAAACAGTATTCTCTTGCTGCTGACGGCGATGCTGCTGACAGTATCGGCCCTTGCCGACTCGGGGCCGAAGGCCCAGCTGACGGTGAAGGTCGAAAACGCGCCGAGCGAGCCGTACTACCTCGATCTTTTGGAAAAGGGGGATTATCAGGGGCACACCTATGGCTCCGGAGACGGGGATG
>ERZ838577.691-NODE-691-length-50958-cov-7.954639_pt1 | contig 50958 bp, 40 predicted proteins | sample MGYA00519682_ERZ838577 | MGnify/ENA primary metagenome ERZ838577 (study PRJEB31850, sample SAMEA3708838) | human gut metagenome | biome: human gut; feature: human-associated habitat; material: faeces | place: China | collected 2014 ...
CGGAAAGCTGCTCGGGGTCGGCGGCGTAGGTCAGAATGGTGTAGGTAAGCGGCAGACGGTAAATACCGCCGTTTTTCTGCATCTGCCGCAAAACGCTGGGACGGATTCTCTCCAGCGGTTTCGAATTGTCCGCCTCCATCCACCGGGTCAGGTCCTCAAAGAACACCGCATCGTCCAGCTGTGTCCACTGGAAATCATAGAGCAGGTACAGATCATAGCCTTTGCCCACGCCAAGCTCCGTCAGGGTCAGCTCGGTCTGCTCGTCGGATTCCGAAGCGGTGATGTCGATGCGGTACTGCGGATACAGCTTCTGGAAATTCGCCGCCGCGATCTCGATGTCATACGAACCGGCGCCAGCGAAGAGCGTGATGACCGTCGGGTCTTCAAGCGTTTCTCCATCCGGCAGCTTCTCATAGAAGCACGCGGCTTCCACATCGCTGTTCCATGCAAAAAAGCCGGTCTCCGTTTCCAGAACGGAGCGGTAATTGTTGACGGATGTGTTCGCGTTGTCTGCCCAGTGCAGAATCGCGGTCATCGTCCCGGCGGCAAAATCCGGGCGCAGCAGATACTCGCCGCTGATTAGAAGCAGCGTGCCGTCTGCCGCCGTTCCCATGCCCTGAACGTCCAAACCGGCACAGGAAAGCTCGGCTTCCGGTTCCAGCGTCTGCGCGTTCAGACGGACGACTTTCTCCGTCTGATAGATTCTGCCTCCTTCCACGCACACATAGACAGCATTGTCTGCGCAGGCAAGCTGCAAGAGCCGCCCGCCCATGTCGCCGCTTTTTGCAAGCTGCGTGCCGTCAGAGCCGACCCGAATGACCGCGTCGCTGAAGAGCAAAAAATAGTCCGTTCCATCGCTATCCAGCGCATAAGGCGCATCTGTGCAGCACTCGGCCAGTGGGATACTGCCGGTCAGTTTCCCGGTTTCGTCGTAGAGATAAATCGCATGATCGCCGTTCCCGGTCTGTTCGTCACCCGTTCCCGCAAAGAACAAGGGAGCAGCGCCCGCCAGCACCGCCAGCGTATCGCCGTTTTCGCACACGCCGTAGATATATTCCGCGTCCGGCAGTTCCAGGGCTTCGCTGTTTCCGTTCGCGTCCGTGACGCCCAGCTTCGCCGGTGCGTTGGAGAAGGAATAGACCTTGCCGTTCCAGATACATTGCCCATCCGGATACGAAATACCGATGGGATTCAAGTACGGCGTCTGGCGGTAGCACTGTCCATCCGGAAGCTCGGAAATGTCCACCTGCGAGGAAGTATCCGCTTGAGGTTCCGATGTTTGCTGCGCGTCCGGGGCGCTGCTTCGTGCGCTGCAGGCGGTCAGGGAAAGCAGGAATATCAGGAAGAAAGCGAATATTGTCTTTTTCATAGAATTCACCTCTGCATCGTGTTTGACAACATATAAAGCGCGCGTTTCTAGCCCGCCTGCTCGAGAAGCAGGAGCTTTGTGCGCGCCTGCATGGTCTTCGCGGCGGTTTTCTCATCAACGTCGCCTGCGAAATACGGCGCGGCTTCTTCGCAAAGAATATCTACCAACGCATCATCCTGATTTCTAAGGGTCGGTTTTTCCTCCAGCAGCGCATAGAATTTTTCTGCGTCCTCGGGCGAGATGACATTTCGGACATCCATTTCATCCTCCTGCCCAGTCGCCCGCTGCGCGTCAATTTCCGCTTGGAGCCGGACCATATCTGCCGGAAGTCCCCGCAGCTCATAGCCCCGGCAGAACGTCAGAAATTCTGCCGCGCCGGTTTCATTCCGGCACGACCCGGAAACGCCGAGCGAGAGCGTCACGCTCATCATGGTACCGCAGGTGTCTTCATTCGGAATACCCGCATAGGTGTAGCTGTCCGGGTAGTCCAGATATTCCTTCGCCATCAGGCTCATACCGCACACCTGGTCGACATAGCTGAGCTGCTGATAGTGCAAGATTGCCTTTTCGTCCGTGTTCCGCGGCGAGCCGTCACCGCCCCACGTCTTGCACCAGAGCAGAAAATCATAAAATTCCTGCGTCTCGAAGCTGCACGTGCCGGTCTCGCGGTCGTCGTATTTGCTGAGGTAAAACGGGATGCTGAGCCAGAACAGGTTATCCGGCGTGTTCCACGACTCAAACGGAACGAAGTCTTCTCCCGCCTTCTGCCGCGCCGCCTCTAAGTCCTGCGTCGTCACGCCCGGCTCAGCAATGAGATTTGACGGCGCGAGAAACGTCTCAAGCGTCACCGTCAGCGGAAATTCATAAAGCATTCCATTCTGCGTGAGCGCGTCATAAAGTCCTGGCAGCAGCTCGTCCGGCGAGACCTCGAAGTCCGGCAGCGACAGCAGGTCCATGCAGACCTTTCGCGGCGCGATGGGGCGCTCATCGTAGCCGCTATTTACAAAGCAGAATAAGTCCGGCGCATCGCCCGCCATGATCTGCGTGCGCAGAAAATCCAGCGTGTTTTCTGCCTGTTCCTCGCTGTAAACGGTCGCCTCTATGCGAAGCTCGGTGCCGCTCTGATTAAAATCCTGTACCATCTGCATCGCCTGCGTTTCCATGCCGGTGCCGGCAAGAATCGCAAGCGTCAGCACCTTCCGCTCGGGAGCCGGACCGGGAACGTAGCAAAGCTTCGTGATTGCGCCGGAGCCGTCCTCGCAGAGCCAGCCGTCCGCGCTTTGCAGGAAAATGCCGGTGATTGCCGCCGTATCCAGCGCGTTCCAGCGCAGGATTTCCGTCTCACTGCCCGTTTCCGGGTCAAAGGCAAAAAGACCCGCCGCCCGGCTCAGAACGAGCCGTCCTTCCGCGTCCGCACCCATGCCGCAAAGCCCCTGCTTTTCCAGCAGAACCGCCGTTTCTTCCAGCGTCGCGGGGTCCAGCTGCCGCAGCTCGTCATATGAGTGCTCCACGTTGTCAAACGCCGTCGGCGCGAGAACATATAGCGTTCCGTTCACTTCTGCCATAGAATCAAAGTACCGTCCGTCGCGGGTATCATCGACATCCTGCACCGTCAGCGCGCCGTTTTCGTCCAAGCGAACGAGCCGCTCCCGGCTCAGAAGGTAAAATTCGCCGTCCGTTTTGAGCAGCTGGAAATACAGCTGATCTTCATTTTCGCACGATGTCAGAAACGTTTCCTGCACGGCAAAGTCTGTGCCATACCGCGCAATCGCGAGGGAATTATTCATCGTCGTATAGAGAAACCAGAACCCACCGTCTGCGTCTTCGCAGAGGGCGTTTCCGTACAGGAAATCATCCGGCACGGGAAGCTCGTTCCAGCTGCCGTTTTCCAGCGCAAACAGCTGTTTGTGCGTACCGGCGATCACTGTCCCGTGGGCTTCTGCCTGCGCCCAGATCGTGCTTTCACCATCCGGAAGCGGCGTCTGCACGCGCTCCCAGTGAAATTCTTCCTCCGTCTGCGCAGTTGGCGATTCCGTTTTTGTTTCCTGCAACTTGTCAGATACTGCATGCGCATCCGGCGAAGCCTCCGGAAGCGAAGTGCCCAGCTGCTGCTTCTTATTGCACGCTGCAAGCGTCAGTATCATAAGACTCGCCAAAACCAGCGCCAATATCTTTCTTCCTGCGTTTCTCATTTGTTTTCCCTCCATCCGGCATACCGGGCAAATCACAGTCGCCCCATGCGGTATCCCGCAGGTCGAGGCTGTCCTGCCCGTGGTAAAAGCTGCTGATCAGCTGACTGAGTACCTTCGCCTTTTGTGCCGTAATCATCTCGTATTCCGGGCTGTTTTTCCAGTCCTTCCGTGTTTGCAGTGTTTGAAGAACTTCCAGAAGCTCTTTGAAATTTCCAAGATCCGGAGCAGCGTTCTCTTCTTCCGGTTCTGCGCCGGAGTCTTCCGGCATTGTTTCTTCCGGTTCTTCCGCCGGTTCGGCTGTCGTTTCTTCTGCGGCGGGCGGTTCGGGCTCGGGCAGCGTAATTTCCGCTTGTGTCTTCTTTTTCTGGCAGCCGGTCAGCAGCAAAAGCGCCAGCAGTGCAGCAAGCAGTTTTTTCATGGTTCGCTCCTTTTCATCCAAAAGCAACGCTTTACACTGCCAGTATAGCATACTCGCATGGAAGAAATTTCTTAAATATCCTTAATTTGTGTCGAACCGGCACCCCGGACCTGCGTCGCTGATAGGATCGTACGTTATCTCCGCGGTCTGCCTGCGGCTTGCATCTGTATGGATGATAGCGTCCGGAGAAACCGGCTGCAACAAATCCGGCACGAATGCCGGTTTTCCCGGCACGAAAGCAGGATGCCGGTCCGCTGAAATTGTGCTATAATCGATATAGAAAGCCAGCCTCCGTGTGGAGGCTGAAAACGAAGAGGAATTCATATGCTTAGAATGTTACTTGCCGACGATGATCCGGTTTTTTTATCGAAGCTGGAGCGCCTGCTCACGCAATACGCCGCGCAGCAGCAGCGAAAGGTTTGGATTGACGCATATCCGCGGGACGATCTGAGCGGCTTTGTTCTGCAGTCCTATGATATTGCCTTTCTGGAAATTGATTTCGGAGACCGGCGCGGCGCCGGAATTGATCTGGCGCGGCGGCTGCGGCAGAAAAGAAATGACGCAATCCTCATTTTTGTTACCAACTATGTGGAATATGCACCGGAGGGGTATGAACTGCGCGCGTTCCGGTATCTTCTGAAAACCGATATCGATATGAAGCTGGAAGCCTACTTTTCGCAGGCGGCAGAGCAGTTTGCCGCCAAACGCGAAATCCTCCCCATTCAGACCGGCGGCGAGATGCGCAACCTGACAGTCGACGAGATTTTGTATCTCGAATCGGACAAGCACACGGTTCGTATTTATATGCTTTCCAGCAGCGCCGGTCCGTACAGCTGCTACGCCAGTTTGCAGAGTTTTGAAGAAAAGCTCCAGCCGCTGGGTTTCCTGCGGGTCCAGAAAAGCTTTCTTGTCAACATGCGCCATATCAGAAAGCTTCAGTGCGGCGAGGCTGCGCTGGAAAGCGGGGAAACGCTTCCGGTCAGCGAAAAGAACTACCGGCAGATCAAGCGGGCATACCTCCTGTGGAAAGGAGCGCAGACATGGAGTACATAATTAGCGCGCTGTGGTTTGCACTGGAATGTGTAGCGTTTTTCTTGTTCGCATCTGCCTTTTTACCGTATCGGTACAATCGCAGGCGAACGATTCTAACGGCGTTTGGGATCTGCGTTTTGTTGCTGCTGAGTCAGAGTCTCCCATTGCCGGCGCTTGCGCTTCGGCTGTGCGCGCTTGTCTTTGGTCTTTGTCTGATCGTTTTTCTGTTTCAGGGGCGGCTGGCGCAGCGTCTGTTCATCGGTTTGCTGGATTATATCCTGATTGCGGCGATGGATGCAATCGTCCTTTTCGGCGCGTCCACGGTTTTGCGCATCAGTCTGGACGAACTGGTTTGGAAAAAGGGAATGTATACTGTGCTAGTGACGGCTGGAAAAATTCTGTCCGTTTTTCTGGCGTGGCTTGTCACGCGGCTGCATCTGTTTCACAGGATTCATCCATTACGCCCTAAATGGATGCTGCTTGTCAGCCTTTTCCCATTGACGAGCCTTTTTATGCTGATGGCGTTATTCCTGATTTGTAGAGACCAACGGGATCTTACGCAACCGGTGGCATTTTTCTGTATCTTTCTCGGCATTGCTAATGTGGCAATTGTCTATGTTATTTCGCTGATTGAGCGTGATACGGAAGTAAAACAGCAAATCAATATACTTTCTCAGCAAATGGAGATTCAGACCGCCAGCATTCTCGCTCTGGACAAGGCATACCGGCAGCAGCGGCGGACGACGCACGATTTTCAGAATCATCTGTGTACCATCTCGGATCTTCTTTCACAGAAAGCCTATGAGGCCGCAGCGAAATACGTTCAAGAACTGAGTCAAACGCAAACAAGCCGAATTTTGATTGTGAATACGCATCAGCCGATTATCGACGCCATCCTGAATCAGAAATATCAGACGGCAGTTGAATCGCAGATCGAAATGCAGTTTTGTATCAACGATCTTTCCGGTATCCAGTTATCCGCAAGCGAACTGGTCGTTCTGCTGTCGAACTTGCTGGACAACGCGATTGAAGCGTGCCGGCGTGTAGATGCGGAACGCCTGATCCAATGCACAATACTGGAAAACGACGGGTTCTTTCTCTCCATCCGGAACACCAGCCTTCCAGTCCTCATTACAGAACACGGCATTGCCACAACAAAAGCATCCGCAAGCGAACACGGCTATGGACTTCCCAGCGTATGCCGTATCCTGGACGGTCTTCACGCAGAGTATGCATACAATTACGAAGACGGCTGGTTTCAGTTCACAGCGGAAATCCCCAGCAAATAAGGAATATACCAACAACATGCTGGTTCAGAGAAGTGTAAAGGGTCCTTCTCCGAGCCAGCGTTTTTGTTGTCCGTATGAAAATACCTCTTTCGTGCCGCGAAAACCTGCTTTTGTGCTGGAATCGTTGAAACGAGCGACAAAGCCAATATAATCAAACGCGTAAGGTGATGTTGCTAATGAACATGATTGCGCGAATTACAGAATACTGCGTCCGGAAGGACATCATATCGTCGAGCGATGCGGAGTGGTTCTCATATGGGCTTGTGCAGCGCAGTGAAAAGCTGATCGCAATCTGCTTTTTATTTCCTCTGGGATGCCTGCTTTCCTCATTTTCTACGTCGCTTGTATTTTATTTGAGCTTTTTTCTGCTTAGGACCCATACAAACGGCTATCATGCAAAAACCTCCGCAGGCTGTCTGCTGTTTTCCATTTGCAGCGAATGTGTGCTGTTTTTGCTGATTTTGCCGTATTTGAAAGGCAGTGCAAGCCTTTGGATTTTGGCCCTATCGACCATCATAATTTTTTGGCTTGCCCCTTACGATCATCCGAACCTTCACATGACGAAGGAGGAACTGGCGGCGTCCAGACGTATGGCGAGGTTAACCGTGCTGATATTAGATATGGCACTAATTTTGAGCCTGGGTGCGAAATTCTATGCGTTTGCCAACGGAATTGCACTTGGACTCGGCCTTACAGCCTTTTTACTGATAGTGGCACACGGAAAACAGAAATATAAAAAAGGAGATATGTAGACAATGGAAAAAAAGAAACTGAAGCATCTTGCAAAAACGCTTGCGAAGGACATGATTCGCCGCGATATGAAAAAATGGCCGCCTGATTGCCTGGCTCTTTCCTATCAGCCGATGCGTCCTGCTAAAAGCAACAGCCAGTTTGACGAGCCGAAAATGAAGGCAGAAGCAGAAAAAATCTAACTGCGCTTTGAAGCAGGTCGCGTGTTGAAAGCAGCGCCCCAAAGTCTGCTTACATGATTTAACAACTGTTCCGCCCAGACTATAGGAAATTGCCTGCGCTGTAATAGCGCAGGCAATTTCCTATGTTATGATCTATTGCAGATCAAACAAACAGGAGGAAAAATATATTATGGTCTACACAAAACAGGAAAAGCAGGAAATCGAACGGGTGCTGGCAGTGTTTGCGAAGTATCTGAACCAAAGAAACCACTGTGACATTGCGTGGTCAAACAAGCTGGGGTACTTGCTTCTGGATTATCATACCTGTATAGACGATGTAACGCCTATCGGCACGGCAGCAGATCTTTGCAGGGAGATGCTGGATTATATGATGATAGATTCGGTTACGAAGTCAAAATCGGGACACCTCTTAAAGGAAATCGACGCCGCGGAAAAAGCGGAGATCCAGCGTTTGTGGCAACCATATTTTGAGCAGATGCCGGAGTATGAATATCTTCGGGAGATACTGACATCCGAGTGGCCATAAGCCGGTCGTTCCTTGACAACCACAATATCTTGTGGTAAAGTTGCCTTGTAATTGAGATTTGTGCATACTGCTTGCGGTGCGTTTGCCGCAGCGTTCGGAGTATTCCGACTTGCACACGCATTGTCAGGTTTTTACGATTTCCGGTAGAATTGCCATGTCCGCAGGACAGGTTTCTGCCGGATTTCTTTTTTGGGCGCAACGCCCACAGATTGCGGGAATGACCGCGACGCAGAAAAACTGCGCCGCTGAGCGTTCTCGTTCTTTTTTTGCCCAAATGCCGAAAGGCTTTGAGGATATATTTTTACGAAAGGCGGTAACCGAATGAAAACAAGAAAGAAATGGCGTCCCGGAGGACGGCAGCGGCAGTCTGCGGCGTATCATCGCAAAGCGGTTCACGAGCGGAAGCGTGTGGTACGGCTGCGGGTGTGGAAGAAGGGAGAAAAGAATGGTGTTGTGGCTGAAGTATGAGCCGCAGGAGTTGGTAGATACAAGTAATCTGAGTAGCGAAGAATGGCTGTCCTATCGACGGCGGGGCATCGGCGGCAGCGACGCTGCGGCGATCCTCGGCATTTCGCCTTGGCGGACAGCGCGGGATCTGTACTACGACAAGCTGAATGTTGTAAAGGCGGACATGGATGAAAACTGGGTCGCGCTGGAGATGGGACATCTGCTAGAGGATCTGGTTGCGCGGATTTTTGCGAAGAAAACCGGGCTGCATATCTTTCAGCGGAAGGTCATGTTCCAGCACCCGCTGTATCCGTGGATGCTGGCGGATCTGGACTACCTTGTGGAGCTTCCGGACGGCGACAATGCCATTCTGGAGATCAAGACGACAAATTATAATGCCAAAGAAAACTGGTGGTACAACGGCGAGGAGATCGTTCCGGTGTACTACGAATCTCAGGGACGGCATTATATGTCGGTCATGAATCTGGACAGAGTTTACTTCTGCTGTCTGTATGGAAACAACGAGGATGAGGTCATCATCCGCCATCTGGACAGGGATTATGCCTATGAGTCGGAACTGATCGCGCTGGAGGATGCGTTCTGGAATGATTTCGTGCAGAAGCGCCAGCCGCCGGATTATACGGAAAGCGGCGACCTCATTTTGCAGAGCCTGCAGAGGTGGAAAGGCATTGACCGAAGAGATTTGCCGCCGGCAGCGTTTGGCGCACCGCAGGTCACGCAGATTCAGCAGTATTTGCAGCTTCAGGAACAGAAAAGCGTGCTTGCAAAACAGGTCACACAGCTGGACACACAGATGCAGCAGCTCAAAGGATTGCTTGTCAGCAAACTGGACGGCAAAGACTGCGCAACCTGCGCAGACGGTGAACAAAGCTACGTTATTTCCTACAATCCCATCCGCAGGCATGGCATCTCCAAGGACAACTTGGTTCGCTTGCGGGAGGTTTATCCGGAGATCTACGAGCAGTTTGTAGAAACGTCGGAGTCCAGACGGTTCAGCATCAAAATCGCGGTGCAGCCTGCCGCATAAGTGAGGTGAAAAAACGAATGATTGCAGTTTATGACAAGCTCATCTACTTCAATGAAGCCAGCAAATACACCATCCTTCGGATGCGCACAGATGATCCGTCTGTACCAGAAGAGGCACGTTCCCAATATACGTTCCGTGACCGGATGCTTCGGTTCACTGCTGTCGGCTACGGACTGCCGCAGACGGACTCTGTCAAGCTGGAGATCGAGGGCGATTGGAAAGAGGGCAAATACGGCTTGCAGTTCCATGTAGAGAACTGGCACGAGCTTGTGCCGCCGACAACGGAAGGACTTCTGAGCTATCTTTCATCGGGCCTTCTCAAGGGCATTGGAGAAAGCACGGCCAGAAGCATCGTCCAGCGGTTCGGCACAGATACGCTCGACGTGCTGGAATTCCACCCGGAGAAGCTGTTGGAGATCCGCGGCATCACGGAGCAGAAGCTGGAGGAGATCAAGACGTGCTACGCGGAAAGCCGCGCCATGCGGGATATTATGGAGCTGCTGACACCGTTTCAGGTTACACCTGTGACGGCGATGAAGATCTATCAGCACTTCGGCCCCGCCTGTACGGATATTCTGCGGAAAAGCCCGTTCCGGCTCTGTGAAATATCCGGGTTTGGATTCAGGCGCGTCGATACGATCATCCGCAAGTCCGGCGGCGACCCACACGACCCGGTTCGTATCCACGGCGCGATGATCTGTGCGCTGGAAAACGCGCGGCAGCATGGGCATCTGTATCTGGAGGTCAATGCCTTGATCACAGAATCCCTGCAATTTCTCAACGAACCGCTCCCGCTTCCCCAGATGCAGGTCAGGCGCGCAGAGGTGGAGCAGAAATTGCAGCAGATGGCAGAAGACAACGAGATCGTTTCCGACGGCGGGCGGCTGTATCTTCCGCACATTTTTATGCAGGAGGTCGAGACTGCGGCAAAAGCGGCAGCCATGCTCATGGAACACATGGCAAAAATTGATGTGACGCTTCCACTGGAGCAGGTCAAGCAAAAACTCGGCTTGCACTTAACAAAGCGGCAGAGCCGCGGCGTTGAGGTGGCGATGGAGCGGAATCTCTCCATTATCACCGGCGGCCCCGGCACCGGCAAGACGACGGTGCTGAAAGCCATCATCGAGGTTTACCGGATTTTGCATCCCAAGAACCGTATTGTTCTCGCCGCGCCGACCGGCAAGGCCAGCCGACGCATGGCACAGAGTACCGGTATGCTGGAGGCGCTGACGCTGCACAGTCTGCTTGGCTTGCAGGGCGATTTTTGCAGCAAGGACAAGCAGGATCAGCCACTGCCGGTTGACTTTCTGATCGTGGATGAGGCGTCCATGGTGGATATGTGGCTGGCGCATCAGCTGTTTACGCGCTTACAGAAGGACACGAAACTCCTGCTGTTGGGCGACGTCGATCAGCTGGAGAGCGTCGGCGCGGGCAACGTGTTCGCGGAGCTGATTGGAAGCGGCATCGTACCGGTGACGGTTCTCGATGAGATCTTCCGGCAATCCAAGGACAGCCTGATCGCCTACAACGCTAAATTCATCAACGAGGAAAACAGCAGCCTGTTCTATGGTCCGGATTTTCAGTTCGTCAAGGCAGAAAATCAGGAAGAAGCCGCAGCGCAGATCCAGACGCTCTATCTGCGGGAATTGCAGGATACGTCTATCGGACAGCTTCAGATCATCTCGCCCTACCGGACGGATGGAGAAGCGTCCTCCAACGGCCTGAATGCGCTGATCCGCGAGACGGTCAATCCGCATACGGAAAAAATTCCGGAGTTGGCGTTCGGAGAGCGTATCTTTCGCCTGCACGACCGTGTGATGCAGACCAAGAATAATTACAATCTGGAAGGTTATGATTCCGCGTGCGGGCAAAAATTCAAGGGTGTGTTCAACGGCGACATTGGGAGCATTTGCAAGATCCTACCCGATAAGCTGTGCGTGGATTATGATGGGCGCGTCGTGGAGTATTCCAAAAGCCAGCTCGGCGATCTGGAATCGGCATATGCCATTACGATCCATAAGTCGATGGGTTCAGAGTATGAAACGGTCATCATCCCCATTTTAATGGCGCACCGCATTTTGCTGACGAAGAACCTGATCTACACCGCTGTGACGCGCGCAAAAAAGCGTGTCATTCTGGTCGGTCAAAAGCGTGCGCTGTTTCTGGCGATCCACTCTGGCAGAAAGGTCAAACGGAACACCTGCCTTGCCGAGCGGATCTTAAAGTACAATCAGGTATTTAGACAAAAGCCTCTGCCGCAGGGCGCGACAGAGCAGAAATTGAAAAAAGCCGGTTAAGTTGAGATGGATGTGCAGAATTTGCGCAGTCATCTCTTATTTTATTTATGGAAGGAGTTCTAAGAAATGAATGACAACAAATCTACCGTGATGAACAACGCCGCCGTGCAGCAGCTGCGCAAGGTGCCGGGCTTTGACCCGATGAAGCTCCTGCGCAAAACGATCTCCGTCAAAACCGGGCACCCGGTCTGGAAGCTGGATCTCCGCTATAAGCGGCTCTGGTTCCGGCTGGCCTGCCCAAACGGGAGAATGCTCTTAAAGCCGCTGCGCATCAGCGACCAGCTGGCAATTATCGAAGCGCAGGTTTATTTCAGCAAGGACGATCCGGTTCCGGCCGCCAGCTTTACCTCCGAACAGCGCAGGGAGAATATCCCCGGCGGGGAATTTCTCCGTGCCGCGCAGGAGGACGCGCTCAACATGGCGCTGGAAAACGCCGGTTTCGGCATCCAGTTCTGCGACGTGAGCCGCGACTACGGCGGCGAGCTGTTCGGTTCGGAAGTGCCGGTCCAAACGGAAGTCGAAGAAGCAGCTGTCGAGGAAACCAAAGCACCCATTGCGAAGGAAACTGCCGCAGAAACAGCTCCGACGATGGATATGGATTCCGCGTCCGCCGAACAGCACGTTGCGGAAACAACCGCGTCTGATGTGCAGACCGTTACGGACGGCTTTACGTCTGTTGCGGTAGATGTGCGGCAGGAGCAGTCGGTCAGTGCAGCACAGGAAGAAGTACCTGATCTTCATGTTTTGCCGCCTCAGCAGGAAGAAGCCGCGGAAGAGCTTGCAGAACAGCCGCAGGCTGCGTCCTATACGGCAGATATGGATGTCAGCGAGATCACGCAGCGTATGACGGTGGACGAGGCAAAGGCCGTTGTGGTGCAGATCGGCACCTGCCGCGGCTGGACGCTCGAACAGGTCGCGCAGCGCCGTCCGGCGAGCCTGAAATGGTATCTCTATGGCTGCGATCAGGCGGACAATATTCTCAAAGCCGCAGCGTCCGTCCTGCTGGACAATCTGCAGCAGAAAGCCGGATGAAGCGTCAGGTTTGGATGAAAGGGTGTGGCCGTTATCAAAGCCGGTTCTTCGCAGTTTCCGTTCCACATTACAGATATTGCGGCGCTGCTGCGGCTCAATATCCGCAGGCGCGGCCCGGACTTTCTGTATGTGGACTGCCCGCTTTGCGGCGATCATCGCGGCAAGCTCTACCTGAAAACGTCACGGGACGTATGGCACTGTAATTACTGTCAGGAATCCGGCGGGATGCTGGCGCTCTATGCAAAGGTCTACGGCATCAGCAACGCGGACGCCTATCGGGAGATCTGCGAAGCACTCCAGACCGGAGACTACGCACCGGAGTATCAGAGCTACCAGAATCAGCAGCCGCAGGAAATCGCGCAATCTGTCAGGGCATCCAGACAGGCGATCCATCAGACACTTTCGATGCTGTTTTCCATGCTGTCGCTGACGCCGAAGCACCGTGCGCATCTGCGTGAGGCGCGCGGTCTGACGGACGACCAGGTCGAACGGTTCGGCTTCAAAAGCACCCCGCCGCCTTATCTCTGCAAGAGTCTGACGGCGCGGCTTTTGAAGCAGGGGTGCACACTGCAGGGAGTCCCCGGCTTTTATCTGGCAGAGGACGGCAGATGGACAGTACGATTTGGAACACGCACGGCTGGGATTTTGATCCCAGCCAGAAGCGCGGACGGACTGGTCTGCGGCGCACAGATCCGGCTGGATATCCCCATCCGGGAGGAAAACGCGCCCGCCGATAAGGAGGGCACGAAGTACCTCTGGCTGTCGTCGAGCAGCAAACCGATGGGGACATCCTCGGAAAGCCCCATTCACTTTGTCGGCGATCCGTGTTCCAGAGTGGTCTATGTGACGGAAGGGTTACTCAAGGCTGACATTTGCTATGCGCTGATGCACCGTACCTTTGCAGCAACTGCCGGGGCGAACAACGTATCAAAGCTGGACGAGTTGTTTGCGTTTCTCAAAAAGAACGGCACAGAGGAGATCATCGAGGCGCAGGACATGGACAAGTATCGGAATGTTCACGTTGAGAAAGGTGCCTCCAAGATCTATCTGATGGCACGAAAGCACGGACTGCAATGCCGCCGGCTGACGTGGAATCCCAACTATAAGGGGTTAGATGACTGGCAGCTTGCGCTCCGGAAGAACGCTGGGAAAGCACCGAAAACAATGACGTTCCGGGAGCGGTATCTGCATGGTGTGTGCGAGGTTTCCGAGATAGACGCTTGCGTGGAACGATGGCACAAGACGCAGCCGGATGGCGTGTCCTTGCAGGCATACCTCGGCTTGCTGGATGAGGAATATCACGCTTTCCTGCAGCCTGGCGGCAACGCGCGGTTGGCAGCGCTTTTGAACGCACAGCGTAAGCAGATCGGCTGCCGCATTTATCAGCTGGAATTTACGGACACGGAGAAAACGAAACCGTTCGCGTTCTCCGGGATCGACGCGCTTCACAAGGCAGGCTTTCAGCAGCCGCCCGCGAGCGAGTATCGGCTGGTGCGCGACGAAATACTGTTCTGCCCAAAGGATGAACCGGACTTGGCTGTGCTGGAGCGTGTATTTGACCACTATAACGGCAAGCTGCCAGCAGACTATCCAGGGCGCTGCGTTGCACCGTCCGATGTACTGGAGCTGTACGATGCGGAAAAGCGGCGGTATTACTATCGGGATATGAAGCAGTTCGTGCCGGTGGCGTTTTCTCCGCTGCTGGCGCGGCCAATACAAAAATGAAGGGAGACAGCATATGAGAAAAATTACGGTTCTGGATTTTGCAAATCAGATCGGCATCCTCAGTGACGAGGTTCCTGTGGCCGTGAAGACGGATAGGAAGGTCATCAGCCGCTTTCGCTGCTTATATGAGATACCGGAAACGGCCATGCCGGGGGTGCTCGAAGCGAAGATCGACCATGTCATTCTGCGATCCGACGAGATCACGATTCAGGTCAAGCTGAAAGCAGTCACGACATAATGACCGCGACCAGAGAGATATGGACGAGCGAGATGAGATTGTCCAGCTTCGCACATTCTGCCAGGATCTTGGTGCGCACGTTCGCGAAGTACAGGACGGGGCCAGCTTTACGGCAATGCTCTGGGAGGATGCAGACAGCATGAGCGAAAATGCTGCCGCTGAGATCCAGAGAAAAATCAAACGAAAGACCGCAGAATATCCGGGATTCGTGTGCTACTGCTTTGATGCATTCAGCACGCTGATCTATCGGGTATAACACATGGATGGGCGCAGCAGGATCGCTGCGCCCATTTTCTGTCAGAAAGGAGCTTTTTATCATGGGCGTGTTTTCAGAGCTTGATTTGGAAAATCAGCAGGAGAAGACAGATAAGTACAGCGTTCCATCCGCACAGGCGCAGACCCTACAGGCGCATTTGATCCAGCAGCATGAGCAGAAAAAAGCTGCCGCCGCTGCGGAAGTGACGAGCAAGGAGCTTGTGGCGGAGTTGGTTGCCAAAACGGAAGCAGAGCAGGAAGATCCTGCAGCAGCGGAAGCAGAAAAGCGCCGTCGGCACGAGGAAGCAGAAACCAAACGGAAAGCGGAATGGGAGCGGCAGCAGGCGGAAAAGCGTACTGCTGAACAGGCTGCGCTTGCAAAAATCGAGCAGATGAGCGAGACGGAGCTGGTCAAGGCGTCGATGGAGCGCATGAAAAAGGAAACCGAGCGGCTGACGCGGCGGAATCTCAAGGAGTGTGTTTCCGAGTATGTGCAGACGCTCTGTCTCAGTGATCCAGCGTTCGCGCGGATGGTCATGCACCCGCGCAAGAGTATGGCACATTGTCTGCAATTCATCAACCGGAAAGCACGGGAATATCTGCTTGCGGAAATGAAGGATAACGGCATGGAGCCGCAGCCAAACGGCATTTACGGCGGCGATGTGCCGGAGGATACCTGTTATGACTGGGCAGAGGAATATTTCCGGGATGCAAACGCCGAAGAGGATGAGATCAAGGAGGAACCGTTTGTTCCCAAACCATATCCGGGTGCGTCAGTCAAATCCAAGCGTCAGCCCAAAAAGGAGAAGACAAAAGCTGAGACAAAGACTGCAAAACCGGAGCAGGTCATTCAAATGCCGCAGCCGGAGAAATCGCCCGATGAAGAACAGTTTTCTATGTTTGATCTGATGGGAGGCATGGCCGGATGATCGCTTATAAAGGAATGTGCCCAGGTATGGTCTGCCTTGGCTATCAGCTAAAGATGGGCTTGAATGTAACGGAAGAGGCAAATTGTCAGGCGAATGGGTTTCATTGCGCGGCAAATCCGATGGACTGCTTGCGCTATTATGGAGATTTTCAGAACTCGGAATACTATCTGGTGCGACCGTGCGGCGATCTGGACGAAGACGCAACTGATTCTAAAATTTCCTGCACACAGCTCTGGGTTCTTCGAAAGCTGGAACCGCAGGAGTTTTTTCTGCATGCGCTTGCGTATATGGCAGACCATCCGCAGATGCCGGATGGCTGTGATGTCAAAAGAGAACGTGCGCAGGCATGGAATGGCTACGCCGTCGTGCGCGGCAAGCACCCGCGCGCAAAGGGCAAGCTCGGAGATATTCTGGCATTTGCCAGAGAAGCTGTGAACGGACCGAAGATCGAGCATCTTTCGCTGTGCGTGATCGACGGCAAGGAGCGTCTGCCGGATACCTGGTATGATGACAATTTTGAAGAATGTGAGGCGGTATAAACGAATGAAGCGAAAAGAATTAGAAAAATTGCCTGTTCTGCGGGCAACGACTGCGATGCTGAAGCAGGCGGAAAACGAACCGATGATAGAGAGCGGATATTTCCGAAAAGAACTGCGTTATGAACACGAGTACTACGCCAGATGCAAGCGGTTTGATCGGATTCTGAAGGTCGCAATCTATCTGACAAAAAATCTGGCTGCCGGCGGCAGAAAGCCAGTGTATGAGCTGTTTCTTGACTATGATGCGCAGGATTTCCTGACATACAGCTTTATGGAAAAGAAGTGGCGTACCGCGATGCTCCGCAATTTACCGCAGCAGGGATTTGGCATCTCTGACGCGCAGATCTCATCTCGTGATTCCGCTGTGATCGGTCAGTATCTGCATTCCAAATGGGAGGCGATTGCGTCGATCTGGGAGTTTCAGGAAGGGATTCGGGAAAAGCAGCTTCTGGCCCGGCACAAGAAAGAAACCGATCCGTGGGATGCGGCAATGGCGCTCATGTCTCCGCTTCCGAAGGACTGGGACAGATGGGTCAGCAAGGTCGGCGTTGAGCAGAATTATATGTTCTATCAATACCGGCGCGGCGGTGCCAAAACCGGCTATTGCAGCTACTGTGACCGCGAGGTTCCGATTCGGAAGCCGAAGCACAATGCGGTTGCCAGATGCCCCAGATGCAGAAGAACGGTGCAGTTCAAATCCTTCGGCAAGATGGGCCGGCTGCGCACAGGGCGAAATATCCTGTATCTGATGCAGCCCTATCCGGACGGCTTTGTGATCCGGGAATTTTGGGCGGAACGAACCCATGACAAAGAGAAATACAGGAATATCAAGGCATTTTACCATGAGTTCCGCCGCGCGATCTTTGACGCGGACGCAAAACCGGTACAGGCATTTTACTGGGGCGTTTATAAGCAGCGCACATCGCGTTGGATCAAGGGCTATAACTGCTCTATCGGTTATATGGGAAACGAGAACGGCCGCGTGTATGGGAAAACGATTCCGTACCTTGCCAAAACCTGCTTGCAGCGGACCGGTCTCCCGGAACTGATTCATGCAAACATGAAGACGGACCCGGAAAAATATCTTGTCGTACTGAAAAGGATGCCGAATTTGGAGCAGCTGACAAAAGCCGGTCTGTTCCGACTTGCAGTGGAATGTACGAAGGATTATTACAAATTGAGTTCAATTTTTCAGACAACACCCGTGCAGAGAGGTCTTGCACCAAAACTCGGCCTGAACCGACTGGAACTTGCACGACTGCGGAAGAATCAGGGCGGGCATGCGTTCCTGGAATGGCTGCAATTTGAAAAGCAGGCAGGAACACCGATTCCGGATTTTGCGATCCAGTGGATGTGCAAAGAGCATATTGACCCGCAACAGCTGCAATTCATTGCAGATCGGATGCGCTATGGGCAGATCCAGCATTACCTGAACAGGCAGATGCAGGAGCTGAATTTGAGCAGCGAACGTGTCATTGAACTGTGGCGGGACTACCTTTCCATGGCGTTCCGCTTCGGTTATGACACAAACGACCCCATCGTGTATCGTGTACGCAAACTTCTGCAGCGGCATGACGAATTGGCCGCCCGCGGAGAGGAAAAGCAGTTGACCCTTCGTGCCGGAGAGCTCCTTCAGACATATCCGCATATAGAACAGAATCTGCAGGCGATCCGGGAAAAGTTCGCGTTTACAGGCAAACAGTTCCAGATTCAGGTTCCAGATAAGCTGGAAGATATTTTCATGGACAGCCGGAAGCTCTGCCACTGCATTGCCAACAGTGATGTCTACTGGGAGCGTATGGAGCGCAAGGAGAGCTATCTGCTGTTTCTGAGAAAGACAGCCGAACCGGACACCCCCTATTATACTGTAGAGGCAGAGCCGGGCGGCACGGTACGGCAAGTCCGCACCCAGTATAATCGCCAGAATGACGATATTGGCGAGGTGCGCGCATTCCTGAAAATCTGGCAGAAGCAGCTTGCCAAGCGGCTGACGCAGAAAGATAAGCGGCTTGCGGCAGACAGCCATGAACTGCGCATCAAAGAACTGGTGCAGCTGCGAAATGATCAGGTCACGATTCACACGGGCGACCTTGCAGGTCGTCTGCTTGTGGATGTTCTGACAGAGGATCTGATGGAAGCGGCATAACAAAAACGGAGTGGGAGCGCAGCGGCGCTTCCACTCCTATAGAAAGGACTGAAAACATGGATCATATCACAGAGGCGTTTTACAACGTCATGTATCAATATAGGCTGGCCTTTACACCGGACGGCGTGCAGGCAAACCTCAATCAGTGGCGGCAGCAGAAAACACCGCTTCTGGAGCTGCTGCGCCGCCACCCGAACTGGCGGGAGCAGGAGCTTGCGGTTGTGTTCGATCTATCCGAACAGCGGCAGCTTGACCGGGCCTGCGTGGACGAAACAAAATTTGAAATGTTGACGCTCGCGGAGGAAGCGGGATTGACCGGCGAACGGCTGGAAGAATTCCGGGACGCGCTGGACGCTGCGACGGCGGATTATGCGACCGTTCCGGATGAATTCCGGCTGCCGGTGATCCGGAACCGCGGACATATCAAGTGCGATTCCGGCATGAAGGCAAGCCGCATCATCAACCGGTTGTGCGCAAAATTTGGTATCGACCAGTATGAAGCAGATCGGGAGCTTGGTCACGGCGAAACACGGCATATAGAGCGGGTCAAACCCTACAACGCAGTCTTTGCACGGTTGGCTGACGCGCTCAATCCGGTGCAGATCAGCAAAACAGGCATTTTGTCCGTTCATCCGTGCGATTTTCTGGAGATGTCGGCGAAGAAAAACGCATGGCACTCCTGTCACTGTTTAGCAGACGGCGGCTGGAGAGCCGGCTGCCAGTCCTATATGGGCGACGGCGTGAGCATGGTGTTCTTCACGGTGGACGACGGTGTCAAAGAGCAGTTCTACCGCGCACCGAGACTGACGCGGCAAGTCTTCTGCTATCGGGACGGTGTGCTGCTGCAATCAAGACTATATCCGCAGAATGACGACGATGTGCGAAAGCTCTACCGGAGCATGGTGCAAAGCGTGATCGCAAGATGCCTTGGCCTGCCGAACCTCTGGAAAACGAATACGACCCTTACAGAAATCCGGCCTTATTGGACAACCGTGCAGGGCAGCCTGCATTACACGGATTATGAGAACGGCTATGCCGCGTTGTCACTGATGAAGGGCTATGGAGACTATGGGCATCTGGATATCGGAAGCGCGGCGCGCTGCGTTGGCTGCGGTCGGCTCCATGATCGACGCAACTCAACGCACTGCGGCGATTGTGAAGAGCTGTGCGTCTGTAAGGCGTGCGGAGGTGTGGTTCCGAAAAACAGCGGCCATTTTTTAGACAGCGACGGATTTTACTGCGCGGAGTGTATGCAGCTGTGCAGCTGCTGTGGGAAACTGCTTCCGAGAGAAGCGCTGCGACCGGTGATCGACCGGCGCGGGCGGACAAATCAGCTTTGCCCATCCTGTGAAGAAGCAGAGTTGGCAAATTGCCGTACCTGTGCGGCGCGTAGTTGCTGTAAGGATTTGCGCGGCTTGCTGTTTTGCAAGAGAAGTCGCTATACACAAATAGAATTGGAGGAACAATATGCGTAATTTATATGAGCAGTGCTTAAAGCTGACGCAGTTTGCGGCGATGGAGTTTGAAGAGATTTTTCAGTTTTCACAGGAACGTCTCAAGCAGGCGTTAGAAACAGAGTTGATTGAGAACGGATATGCCGTGCGGAAGCAACGAGGCTTTTTGTACGCGGAAGGGACGGTGCCTGTCCTGCTGGTTGCTCATCTGGATACCGTCCATCGCACCCAACCGGAAACGATCTGCTATTCCGCAGACGGCACGGTCATGATGTCACCGCAGGGAATTGGCGGCGACGACCGGGCAGGCGTGTATATGATCCTGCGCCTGATTCAGAGTGTCCATTGTCATGTCCTCTTCTGCGAGGACGAGGAAACCGGCGGTCACGGCGCACAGGCTTTTGTAAAGTCCGGAATTAAACCGGACGTCAATTATATCGTGGAGCTGGATCGCATGGGCAGCAACGACGCCGTATTCTATCAATGCCGCAACCGGCAGTTTGAGCAGTATATCAACAGCTTCGGCTTTCAGACGGCGTTCGGGAGCTTTAGCGACATTTCCATTCTTGCGCCGCATCTGAATCTTGCCGCGGTCAACCTTAGTACCGGCTATTACCATGCGCATCAGCCGGGAGAATATGTCCGGCTGGATAAAGTAGAAGAACTGATCGACCGCGTGGAGAAACTCCTGCAAACGGAAGCGGAGCGATTTTCCTATGCGCCGAAGCCTGCGGCAAGGAAACTGAATGAACCGGACGGTTTGCAGCGGAAACGGCTCATTGCATTGTCTGACGCGCATTTTGTCCGGATCAATCACCAGAATGTTGCCGACGGGCGCGGATATTATATGGACATAAGCGGCAGAATTTATCTCTATCTTGAGGAATGTGACCGTATGGTACATATCCGTGACGCAGAAGCATTCTGCATGGATGGCTCTGCTGCTACATATCAGGCGGGGTCAGCAAAAGAATACAAGACCATAGAAATGGAGGAAGCCATGCGCCTGTTGGAGCAGGAACGTGCGGCTGGGTAATACTAGGTGCCATGCAAACAGGTATCCGTCTGCTTGCAGGGCGGGCATTCTTTTGATATAATAATTAAAAATGTGAAGGAGGCGGAACGATGGTAAACGGATGGATCATGAGCGGAGATATAGTCGCCGCCTCCATTCGTGACAATATTGTTTTGCCGCTTCTGCCGGAGCACTGTCCGCTATGCTTTCAATGTGGAGGCGATATTGTTTCGTGGCTAAAGTCTCGTGCGATTGACCGGAAGCGACCCAATGGCAGAATTCTAAAGCGCATTCTGCGCCTCGGCGATACATCCGATCTGAACACGGCGCTTCATGTGCATGGCGCAACGATCACGGACAATTATTGGGTCAAGACAGAGGACGAAGCCGGGCTTACCTGGGCAGATGTCGGCTTCCGCGAGAATTATTTTGCCGACCTTGCACTCAGCGGCCGCTTCAGCAGTATCGCAAAGAATTACACGCCCGAGGAGCTGCGCACGGCGACGCCGGAGCTGACGAACATCGGCAGCTACGAAAAATGCTGGCGGCAGCAGGACGGGCTTTGGGTCATGGTAAAGAGCGGAACGCCGGAAGAACATTTTTCCGAGATTTTCACAGCGGCGCTCGGCAAGCACCTTGGCTTTGATATGGCAGAGTATACGCTGAGCGGCGCGTATGTCGTTTCAAGGGATTTTACGGAGGGGCGGCTGAATTTTGAGCCGATGGCAAATCTGGTGCAGGACAACGAGGAATATGACCTCAACTATGATGTCCTGCAAACTCTAAATCCGTCGCTCCTGAAGCCCTATCTGGACATTTTGTTTATGGACGCGCTGGTATTCAATGTTGACCGCCATACGCAGAACTATGGCCTGCTCCGCTCCCGCGAGACGGGCGAAATTCTCTCGATGGCGCCAAATTTTGATAATAACATGGCGCTGATTTCAAGAGGCTACGCAAGCGACCTGAGTAACATCGCAAATCCGCTCATCGGGCAGTTTCAGGAGCTGCTGCGAGAGAAAAGCATCCAATATCCTGTTCCGAAGCTGACAAAAGAGACTTTGGAAACCATCGTGAACGAGATCATGCCGGACGTAGAAATTTGCAGAGATTATGTTGTCCAGTTTGTCTGGCAGAATTATGAGCGCCTACGCAACAACTAAATTACCAATAAAAAGCAAGAACCGGCAGTACATCTTGAAGTGTGCTGTCGGTTTTTGTGTTTGGAACAGCTCTGCAGTGTCACGCGGGTTTTATGACGGCGTAACGCTTCAAATATCAGATGAACGATAGAACAGGGGCTGAAAGGAACTGCGCCAAAAGGAGCCTCCATCTTTTTATACCGCAGTCGTGCCGCAAAATACAGCTTTCGTGCCGATTTTGTTGAAATGAACCCCATGAAAAATATAATGAAGTTTACAAGGCAATGGCGCTAATGCTGCTGCACTCAGCATTCCCTTTGCGTTGAGCCACATAGCCAACAATTTGTTTGGAGAGGAGGACAGCATCAACAGGGGAAGCAAGGGTAGTGATTCGCCAAAAGGGTTGTCGCAAATACAATGCAACAGAACAGTAAGGCAGATATCAAACTGTCCCCATTTGGAACATCGCACTACCAGCGGTTTGGTCCAAAATTTAGATTGGAGGATATTATGAGAAGACTTATTTCGACATTTTTAGCCATCTTCATGGTTGTTGAAGCATCAGCAAGCGGTGGCAAAGTTATCGATGCGAGCGTCTAGGTGCAAACGCGATGCGAAGTGTGAGATCACAAGAACTATGTGAGACGTTGTTTCTCGCTGGAAGTATTCTTTGTACGGGTTATGGTGTTGCTATAGCCGTAGGAATTTTCCTAATGATAGCTGGCTTTTTTTCTGCAATTATTGTCATATCTGAAAGCGATGGGCAATAACCGTTTGAAAATGAGTAAAGGGCTATTCCAAACCGTTTTGAGCAATGCTTCATAAAAAGCAAGGCATACGAAATCTGCTGTTACAGTAAGAGTCGTATGCCTTGTTCAGTTTTTCATGGGCTGAGTACTGCACGCTTATAATATGTTATGATGTTATGGTATAACATCAAGTCAATTGGAACATATGTGTTACGACAATAAAAGTCAAAGAAGGAGGAACTGATTTGCTTGAGGAAAGACGAGATACAATGGGAGGTGATTTTAACTACATTGTCTCAAAATATACGCCGTTCGACAAAATCATTGAAAATCTAAAGAAAAAATATAGGGTACAGTCTTTGACAGAAGAAGAGATACCAAATTTAGCAATGCATCGTTTTAATACAGCCCACCTGCCCGCAATTGAATTCCTCGGACTTTCTGAGGAACAATTACAGATTAAAGCAATCAAAATTATAATTGATGAGCACAGCCGTCATTATGTGCATAAAGACTATGTGCCGGTATCTACGTATTGCCAGAAAGATGATTATATATATTTGGCATATGAATCTCAGGTTGGTTACCATTATTCAAATAGCAACGAACTATTTCTTGAGGTTGCGCTCTCCCGTGGTCTTCTTCTGACTGACTTTCAGAGAAAAGATGAAGAATACTGTACTTTTCTAAAATACCATCAGACTTACGCGAACCTGTATTACAGTGATAAGTAAATTTCCAACTCCGTGCAAAGGATAAGGGTAAGCATAATATATTGGTTATTCATATCATTTGTTGAACCTGCCGTACTCCATACGTATAAGAGAAGTATGGGAGGTAAAATACAATGATAATTTCTATCGATCATGGGAACAAACAGGTAAAAACGATCCACCATGCGCCGTTCACGTCCGGGTTGGTGTGCAGTGAGGTACGGCCATTTGGCGGTGAAACGCCGGCCTATCAGGGACGATACTATACGCTCACAGATCAACGGATTCCATATCGTCGGGACAAAACGGAGGACGAACGTTTCTTCGTGCTGACGCTCTTTGCAATCGCGTATGAGCTGGAAGCTGCATCTTTCTACGGAGCGGGCCCAGTGCGGGTGCAGCTTGCGGTCGGGCTGCCGCCGGCACATTATGGCGCGCAGCAGAAACGGTTTGCAGAATACTTTCTGAATCGGGGCACGGTCAGCTTCACGCTGCATGACAAGCAGTATGAGGTTCTGATCGACGAGGTCAGTTGCTATCCGCAGTCGTATGCCGCAGCCATTACCGTATTCCAGACGCTGCAAAGCAGCCCCAGAGCACTTATCATTGACATCGGCGGTTTCACGGCGGATTATCTGCTGCTTCGGAACGGCGAAGGTGATCTGAGCATCTGCGATTCGCTGGAGAACGGCGTGATTTTGCTCTATAACCGAATCAAATCGCGCGTCGCGGCCGAACAGGACTTGCTGCTGGACGAGACGGAGATCGACGCGATCCTGCTCGGCAGGGACAGCGGACAGCCTGACGCGGTATCGCAGATCGTGCGGCAGCAAGCGCAGGAATTTGTCAGCGACCTGCTCAGTTCGCTGCGTGAGCGGATGCTGGAGCTCAAGAGCGGGAAGGTGATCTTCACAGGCGGCGGGGCCGTCCTGCTCCGACAGCAGATCGAAGCGTCGGACAAGGTGCGAGGGCCTGTTTTTATTGAGGACATCGCCGCAAATGTGAAGGGCTATCAGCTTCTATATCAGGCGGAACGGATTGGTAGACGCAATGGATACTAAAAAAGACCCCGGAAAATTCACGATCCGCTTCTGTATGTCCGACCCAAGGCAAAAGCGGGCCGTCGAGGAATTGAACGCCCAGGGACGCCTGAAGGCGCAGTTTCTGACCAATGCCATTCTGCATTACGTCGGCGTCGAAAACAGCAGCGGCGTACCTTCTCGGGCTGAGCTGGAAGCAATCGTCCGCGCTATGCTGGAGGAAAACGCGCGGAACAGCCGAGATGCTGCCCAGTTACCAGTTGGGCATGAGCGGGAACGCAGAACAGAAGCAGACATATTTTTAACAGAAGAAAACCTCAGTGCAATTGCCGGTACGCTAAAAGCGTTCCGTGGGTAATATGGGAACAGCTAAAAGCCACAGAAGATCCGGATGGGATTTTCTGTGGCTTTTTCGATATGTGTATCGGTCATCAATATCCATGGAAATGGATACGCCGTGGGTGTTTGAATATTTTATAGAAACATGAACTTATAAAGGTAAATCTGCTTTTATTAGTTTCTGTATCATTTTGGACGAGCCAGTTAAAATAGAGTCAGCACTTTTTAGAAGCTGAGGTAGGCGTATGTCCGTATCGTATAAAGTCATTGGCAGACATATTCAGGAAGCAAGAAAACAGGCAAAGCTGACGCAGCGAGCCGTTGCGGAGAAACTGAATATGTCTGATACGTATTACGGAAAAATCGAGCGCGGCGAGTGCCGCGTGAATCTGGAGCGCCTGGCGCAAATCAGCGTGTTGCTGCATACGCCGCTGGAGGATCTCATCAGCGGCTGCATGGAGCAATCTGGACCGGCCGACATGGAAAACCCGAAGAAACTCGGTCTTGCTGCTCAGTTTTCAGAAATCGCATATGGCTGCTCGGAAAGGAGCCGCAAGCTCATGCTGCGCGTATGCAGAGACATTGCACAGATAGACAGAGAATAAAATATACCTGAACCACGCAGGCCCGTTCACAGGAACGGGCTTTTTGCTTTTCCCAGTGGTACGGTCAACGGTGGAAAAGCAGTCATATTCAGCAAAATCCGGAGGCGCATACACAGACCGTGAGCAAGACCCGTACAAATACCAGACGATTACGATATATCCGCTGTTACAGATATTACGACGCACAATCTCCCCCACGCGCAATTTTCCCACGGAGCAGAAATCCTCCGTGGGCATCCGTTTTGTCCAACAAACAAATCGGATGAATACGGAGGGGAAACATGAAATACAGAAACAGCGGAGCAAATGAAGAACACATCATTCAGAACCGATTTACCGCATATTTGCTCGTGGCGCTGCAGCGGAGGAAGGTCGACTTCCTTCTCCGCCGCTATAGCCATCAGCAGCATGAACAGCCGGTCGAAGCAATCAACACGGCATATGCGTCCATCTATGACCTGGAAGACGCAATATGCCAGACACTGGATTTGCAGACCGAATATGCCGCATTGATGCGACTTCTGGATACGCTTCCGGAGCGCGAGAGAACGATACTTCTTTCCCGGGCGATGGAAAATCGCTCATTTGCAGAGTTGGCCGACAAATATCATATGGGCTATAAAGGAGTAGCCGCGATTTATTACCGCACGATCCAGCGAATCAGAAAAGAACTGGAGGAGAAGTAATGAATTTCTTGGAACTGCTGATTTGTGCCAAAGCCGGAGACAACGACGCCGCTGAACGCATCCTGACGATGTATCAGCCCCTTTTGGTGAAAGAATCCGTCCTTGAAGGGGCGCTTGATGAAGACCTGTATCAGGAGCTTTGCCTGCAGCTGTTTCTCTGCATTCAGAAATTCCGCATTTGACCCGATCTAAACGGGAAGGATGCCTTTTTAAGGCGCCCTTCTTTCGCTGAATAGATAGAAAGCAAAGGCGAATATGCGACTGCACGAGAGAAATAATTAGAAAAATCGTGCAAATTCCATAATTATGAGATATACTAAAAAAGAATAGATTGTTCAGGTGCCCGTTTCTAAAGGGAGCGGGCTTAAAGCGGAATGGGGTGAAAGTCCCAGCGAACCGGTCACTGTGAAGCTCCAACTACGGGAGATAAGTCAGATACGCGCCTGTGCATGGAATGGAAGCGACGCCTCGTCAACGGTCTGCTTCTCACCGACAGAAGAGTATCTGTCGGCGGGAGGCATCCGCAGAGCTGAGCTTTGCGGGTGCCGATTTCGTTATCCGGGCAAAAAAATTCACGTCAAGTGTTCCACTTTACGTGAATGCGAAAACCCAAGATATTCTGCTTTCGACTCTATTATACAAGCATATATAGAAAAGTCAATCCGATTTCGAGCTTTGATTCATCAATTTTTAACAAATTTTATTGCATAAAAAATATGAAACGGTGTTATGTGAACGTATAACATTTGATGCAGAACGATTTGGCCTTGTACTTGCCGTCACGATTCTGGTACAAAGGAAAGGTTGCGTATGTCGAAGTACGGAGAGAACATCTATCGCCGCAAGGATGGCCGCTGGGAAGCGCGGTATATCTTTACGCGCCTGCCGAACGGAAAGGCAAAGTACAAGTCTGTCTATGGAAAAACGCACGATATTGCCAAGGAAAAGCAGCTGGCGGGTATGCTGGCGCTGGCAAAGGAGGAGGCTTCGTCCTGCGACCTGACGGTAAAAGAGCTTCTCGTGCAGTACCTCGCCCAAACCGATGTAAAAACCTCCACACGTGAACGCTATTGGTTCATGCTGGAACGGCACATTATTCCGTACTTTGGGAAGACGCCCGCCTCCAAGCTGACGACGAAAGAGCTTTCCTCGTTCTTACTGCATTTGAAGAAGAATGGACGGCTGGACGGAAAGGGCGGCTTATCGGCAAAAACCGTGCGCGACATGGCTGTTCTGCTGAAAACGCTCCTTCGGTTCGCACAAAGAGAATATCGCTGTGTTTGCGATGCGCTGAACATGAAACTGCCCGCCTGCACGCAGAAAAATATCGAGGTTCTCTCCGAGCAGGAGCTGGCGGTCATGAGCAAAGCCCTATCGCCGTCAAAGAAGAACACCTGTGCCGTCATGCTGGCGCTGCACGCAGGGCTGCGCGTGGGCGAGGTCTGTGCTTTGCGTGTGCGCGATATTGATTTTATGACGGGAACCATCCAAATCTGCCGTTCCGTGCAGAGAATGACACTGAACGGGAAGTCGCAGCTTCTGGTGCAGCGTCCGAAGAGCGACAGCTCCGAACGGATCGTGCCGCTTCACTCGGAATTATTGCTCCTGCTGCGGAAAATCACCGCAAATATGCTGCCTGACGCTTATGTCATGACCGGTTCGGTTGACCGGCCTATGGACCCGCGCACCTGTCAGTACCAGTTTGCTGTGCTTTTGAAGCGCTGCGGCATCCGTCACCGGGGTTTCCATGCCCTGCGGCACACATTCGCCACGCGGTGCATCGAAAACGGCGCGGATATCAAAAGTGTCAGCGAAATGTTGGGGCACTCCGACATCAAAACGACGCTGAAACTATACGTTCATCCGTCACTTGAGAGCAAGCGACGCTGCATCCAGAGCATCGGCGTTTTGCAGATCGGTGCGTAATCCGCAAAATTCAATACGCTTTCATCCGCCGATACGGTATCGTGTCGGCGGTTTTTTTATGCCCATTTGCAGTCAGGATTCTCGTCACCAACCTAGGAACCCCTGACGCTGCAAGCGCTTGGGCGCTAATTTACATACAGTGGAACACTTTACGAGAAAAAATCCTCGCCGTACACACGGTTAGGATACCACAAAAGAGAAAACCGATTCTGCTGTCTTACAATTCCATATTGTGTTTTTACCAGCTGAAGATGTGTAGTTGGGGGTCGCGGCCATACGGACTGAGCCCCTGATGAAAGAGGAAGGTCGTGCGCATTGGGAGTGCGTACGATTACTCGCCCGGAGCTGTAAGGACAAGCAAGCTCTCGACGTAGTTTGCCGCAGAGAAGCGTAAGACAGCGCTTCACAGCAGATTATCTGATCGAAAGGTCGCCATTGTGGAGTATTCCATGAGAAGGTAGAGAGCAGAGCGTGGACGTATTACGTCCGAAGTCCGAGTCAGAAGAATCGCTATCTTCACCTGCGTGGGAGCTGTCTGAATATGTCCCTGAGCGTAGAATGTTGGTAAAAACTTGTGGTTGATAGCACGATGATCCTATCGTACCCGCGGCACGGGCGCCGATTTGTTCCTTAAAAGAAACAAATCAGCGTTTTTTTATTTGCCCGCAAACCAAATTATCCCATCATAGGGGTAGTTTGCGAAAAAGTACGATAGGAGGAAAAACGTATGCACGGCGAAGAACAGCAGCTTCAAATCCAGCAGGAACCCCTGGACCCGCAGCTTTTGTCCCGCGTCAAGCAGATCATCGCACGAAGAAACACGGAGTTTATTTTAGACCACCAGAATGATAGCCTTGAGCAGCTCAGCGCTTACCTGAAAGCCTGCATGGAAGACATCGGGCATCCGCCCGCGCGAGTAGAAGTAATCGGCGGTGATTTCTTAGAATACCGTTTTGAATCATGGCCGAAAGCTCTCCGCAGCTTTTATAGCGGCTCAGTATCTGCCAACCTTAAAAACCCGCCGCCGTTTGCAAACCGGAAGATTGTACGCGATTTATACAAAGAATTAGAAGCGCAGCTTCACAGGGCGGATGCAGCCTGTACCAAGGAGGTACGGGCATGAAAGGCAAACCGTTCCGAGATCAAGACAACCGGGCGCTGCATGAGCGTCGGATGAAAGAACGCGCACGCATTGTTGTTACGCAAAAAAATATTGAATATATCCTTGCGCATCAACACGATTCCCGAGAAGAACTTGCTCGATACCTGCGGCAATGCAAAAAAGAGCTGGGACACGTCCCAGCGCAGTCTGAGGTTATCGGCGGCGATTTACTGGCGCTTCGATTTGGCTCCTGGGCAACAGCCTTGAATCACTGCGGCTATGTGGACTACAAAGGCCCAGCCCTAAGTGCGCTGCCGTTGGAACGCACGGCGATCTTTCAGGCGGAATATAAACGCCTGTCGGAGCAGCATGTAAAGGACAAAGAAGCGCGAAAGAAGCAGGCGGCAGCCGACCGTCGGGAACAAAAATCCGCAAAAAAACGCGCGAAGAAAGCGGCTACCGCAGGAGGCTCCAAATGAGCGGCGGGCGCGGCACCTTCGACGGGCAGCACTGGCGGGAAGAGCTTCTTCGCAAGCGCACCAAAGAAGCGTTGGAGCGTTACCCGGCCGGCGAGCGCCGCCTGCATTATAACGAAGAATACAAACGGCAGACACTCATCTACAATCAGGAGCGCGACGCAAAGAAACGCGCGAAAAAAGAACGCTATGAGCAGCGGATGCGCAAGCAGGCAGAAGCCAGGAACCAGAAATCCGCTGCCAAAGCGCCGGTAACAGCCGAATCCTGATCTCTCCTTTCAACGAACAGCGAAAGGAGGTGTGAAGGATGGCAGGCAAGAAAGGCAAACAGCAGTTTCAGGGTGCAGGCCGCCGATTTCGCGGCGATATCTGGCTCGACCAGAAGGTCAGTGGGCGCACGATGGCTGAACTGCAATCGCGCGGCATCAAATTCCCGGCTGGTGTGAATGTACGGCAGACGCAGGAATTCAAAACCGAGTACAAACGTCAGCTCAATCTGTTCCGTCAGCAGCACGCCGCGAAGATCGCGGCAAAAAAAGAAGCCGCAAAGGCAGCGCAGGCAGCAGCCCAGCAGCCCGCAGCCGAAGAAACTGCTCCATTATAAATAGGCATACGATCTGCATGGGAACAGATTTGTATAAACAAGACCTTGGCTCCATCCCCCCTGTGAGCCAACTGCCAGCGCGTCAATCCCCTGACGCGCATGAAAGACTCCGAACGCCGTCCTGGGAACGCGGCGTTCGGGGGAAGAATATACCGACGCGAAGCTATTTCGCGCGTGAATAGGAATTGGTGATATGAAAAAGAAAAAGGCATTGCTTGCGCTGATCGTAGTGGCAATCGTTGCATCCATTGGCGCTCTCGGCTATCTGGCGCTGAGCTATTTCAGTTCAAGCGCAAGAAGCTCCAACGCGGGCGGCGAGCTGTCCATCGACTATCTCGTCTCAGAAAAGGACGTCGTGGAGGAAGACACGCAGTCAGACAGCAGCAAAAACATTTTCCAGTGGCTCAAAGAACGGCTCTCCGCGGACAAGGCGCAGGAGGAAGTGACGCTGCAAACCGAGACGAGCGGTCCTTCCAACACGCAGAGCGGCATGAGCCAGAGCATCCGCCAGTCGGAGGACGAGGAAGAAACCGACCTGAACCCCGTTCAGCAGGCGGTCAAGGACGCGCAGCAGACAAATACCAATAAGAAAAAGGACGATCAGACGGACGATACGCCCACGGAGGACACGAACACCCAGCCGGAGCAGCCGGCGCAGGAGGACACCAAGAAAAATCCCGAGGACGAGCCGCCGCAGGAGGGCGAACACAAGGTCTTCATCTCGATCCGCTGCGATACGGCGGTGGACAAGGGCATGAATCTGGACTCGCAGTGGGCGGGCATCGTCCCGTCGAGCGGCACGATTCTGGCGAAAACGAAGGTGGAATTTCAGGAGGGCGACACGGTCTTTGACGTGCTGTGCCGTATCCGCGACACCTATAAAATCCACGTCTCCTACCGCGGCACCAACGGCGCGCAGTATGTCGACGGCATCAACAACCTCTATGAATTTGACGGCGGCAGGTGGTCGGGCTGGATGTACTGCGTCAACGACTGGTACCCCAACTACGGCTGCGGACAGTATGCGGTCAAAAACGGCGACGTGATCGAATGGAACTACACCTGTAACCTCGGACGCGATCTCGGTCAGGACTGGATGGCGTCGGATGAATGGATGAAGGAAAACGAATGAGAATGCGCTTTTTTGGTGGCCTGCACCCGGCAGTCAGCTTTTTATATTTTGCAGCGGTGCTTGCGCTGACGCTGGTCTGTTTCCACCCTTTGATGGCAGCGCTTTCTCTGGTTGGCGCGGTATGTTTTTCCGCGCAGCTAAACGGCTGGCGAAGCGTTGGCTTGACCAGCCGCTTCGTTCTGCCTATGTTTCTTTTTATCGCCATTGCAAACCCAATTTTTAACCACAGTGGCGTGACCATGCTGTGCATGCTCTTCGACCAGTGGTTTACGTTAGAGGCTGTCTGCTATGGCTTGGTCTCCGCCGCATCTTTAAGCGCGGTAATCTTCTGGTTCACCTGCTATCAGACGGTTATGACTTCGGATAAATTCTTATTCTTATTCGGGCAGATCGCCCCCAATACCGCGCTGCTCATCACCATGACGCTGGGGCTTATTCCGAGATTACAGGAGCGCAGCGCGCAGATCCGCACGGCGCAGAAAATGCTGCTGCCGGAAAACAAGCGCCTTCTTCCAAGGCTCCACGCGGCGAACCGGAATTTATCGGCGCTTTTAACGTGTAGCATGGAAAACGCCGTACAGACAGCGGACTCCATGAAAGCGCGCGGCTACGGTGTGCGCCGCCGCACCACGTTTCACTTATTCGTCTTTGACAGCCGGGACGCTGCCGTGCTGGGACTGATTCTCGCGCTTGCCGGCATCTGCGTGCTGGGGCGCGTCTTTGGGCACGGCACGATGGAGTTCTATCCCCGCATGGACGCGGTCTTTACTGGCGTAAGCGGCGCGGTTTTGTATATCGCGTTCGCTGTTCTTGCGTTATTCCCCTCAATTCTGGAAATGAAGGAGAAGCTGACATGGCGCTGCTGCGGTTTGACGGATTGAGCTTCGCGTATCCCTACGACACGCGGCGAACGCTGCAAAACGTCAGCTTCGAAATGGCGGAGGGAGAATATCTGGTGCTCTGCGGCCCCTCGGGGTGCGGCAAGACCACCTTATTAAAACAGGCAAAACGGGAACTGCGCCCGGCGGGCAGCCGCGAGGGGCAGGTTCTCTATCAAAATACACCGGTCGATATGTTGGACGCAGAAATGGCGTTCACGGAAATCGGCTATGTCCAGCAGAATCCGGAGGATCAGATCGTGACGGATTTCGTGTGGCATGAGCTGGCGTTCGGACTGGAAAACCTCGCCCTTCCGACGAAGGTCATCCGAAGACGGGTCGCCGAGATGGCGGCGTTTTTCGGGATGGAACCGTGGTTCCGGAAGAAGACGAGCGAACTATCGGGCGGGCAGAAGCAGATGCTGAACCTCGCGTCTGTGATGGCGATGAACCCGAAGCTCCTCATTTTAGATGAACCGACGAGTATGCTGGACCCACTCGCGGCAAGGAGCCTTCTTGATACCGTCGAGCGCATCAACCGGGAGCTCGGCGTGGCGGTGCTGCTGACCGAACATCGGCTGGACGCGGTCTTTCCCGTCTGCGATCGGGTGCTGGTCATGGACGGTGGAAAGCTCCGCATTGACGGCGCGCCCGCAAAAATTGCCGCGCAATTGGCGCAGGAAACGGAAAAGGAACGCCTGTATTATGGACTTCCCGCCCCGGTACGCATCTGCGGCGAGCTTGGCGCGGACCCCATTCCCCTGAGCGTGCGGCAGGCACGCGGATACCTCAAAACGATTCTCAAGGATGCAAAGCCGCAGGCAGAAGAACCTGTCAAACAGGAGCCGGAACGCGAGGACAAGCCGGTGCTTTCCTGCAAGGAGGTCTGGATGCGCTACGCCTCCACAGAGCCGGACGTTTTGCGCGGCGCGGAATTGCAGCTATATAAAAAGGAGCATCTGTGCCTGCTCGGCGGCAACGGCGCGGGCAAAACGACGCTGCTATCCTGCCTGATCGGAACGGCAAAGCCGCAGCGCGGAAAAATCAGGCGCTCTAAAAATGCCCGCCTTGCCATGCTCCCGCAGCGGCCGCAGGCGCTTTTCACGCAGGACGACGTGCTGTCTGACCTCCTGGAGGTTGGAAACGAGGCGGATGCGCGCGCGTGGGCGGAAAAGCTGGAGCTGACCGGGCTGCTGGACCGGCATCCGTTCGACCTCTCGGGTGGTGAGTTGCAGCGGGCGGCACTCTGCAAATTATTGCTTCGGAACGCCGGCGTTCTCCTGCTCGACGAGCCGACCAAGGGCTTGGATGCCTACGCGAAGGCAGAGCTTGGAGAAATCCTGAAGAAATTAAACGCAGACGGCGTGTCCATTTTAACCGTAACACACGATCTGGACTTCGCTGCAAGCTTTGCAGATCGCTGCGCGATGATGTTCGACGGGCGCGTGATTTCTGCCGACGAGCCGCACCGGTTCTTCTCCGGAAACCGCTACTACACAACGGATGCAAACCGCATTGCGGGCAGCTGGTTCCCGAGCGCCATCACCTGCGAGGAAGTCGTGCAGAACTGCCGGGAGGCGGGCAGATGAAGCGGATTTTTGCCAGCCGCCGCACCAGATGGGCGGCTATTGTCATTTTGATTGTCTTACCGGCAATGCTCGCCGCGTATTCCGTTTTTGAATTTCGAAGACCCAACAGCTTCGGTGAAGACCACGGCTTTCTCAATTTCTTCGCCAACAATTCAGACTGGATTCTGGGGCTGCTGTTTCTGGCAATTTCGGCGGTTCCGTTCCTTCTGGTCTTTGAGCGCAGACGCCCGCAGGCACGCGAGCTGGTGCCGATCGCAGTCATGTCCGCCCTCGCGGTCGTGGGAAGAACGGTATTTTCCATTGTGCCGCTGCCGAACTTCAAGCCGTGCAGCGCGATCATTATGATCACGGCCATCGTGTTTGGTCCCGAGACGGGCTTTTTAACCGGTGCACTGACCGCGTTCGTGAGCAACTTCATCTTCGGGCAGGGACCGTGGACGCCGTGGCAAATGTTCACCTGGGGGCTGCTCGGGTTTCTGACCGGGCTTATGAAAAACGCAGGGCTGTTTCCAACCGTCGGGCATATCGTCCGCCACCCAAAGCCGCGCTTCACGAGCCCCAGATGGGACAGGCTCCTGCCGCCCGATACCGGGCGCGGCGATATGCTGGCGCTTCTTCGCAGGACGACCGAGCGCGCGCCGCTGGGGCTTTGCTTCTGGGGGCTTATATCCGGCTTCCTCTACGGCTGGATCATGAACCTCTATTATATTCTGGGCTATATTCGCCCTATCACATGGCAGACGGTCGCGGCGGCGTATGTGTCGAGCTTCTTCTTTGACCTGAGCCACGGGGTTTGCACGTTTTTGGTTTTATGGGCGCTTGCCTCGCCGTGGAGCCGGAAACTCGAGCGCGTGAAAGAGAAATTTGGGCTTGTGGCAGAGCAGAAAAATTACACCATGCCGCAGGCAAGCTGAGACGAGGATGAGAGATGGAAGAAACGAAAAACAAAGCCGCGCCGGTTATCCGGCTGCAAGACGTGCGCAAGGAATACGTCGTTGGAGACTCGCACATCCACGCATTGGACGGCGTGAGCCTGACGGTCAGCCCCGGCGAGTTCGTCTGCATCTCCGGACGAAGCGGCTCCGGTAAATCGACGATGCTCAATATGCTCGCGGGACTGGAAAAGCCGACCTCGGGCGAGATCGTCATTCTGGACAAGCACATTGAGAACATGAGCGAGAGTGCGCGCATCCGCTTTCGGCGGCAGTACATCGGCTTCGTGTTCCAGAGCTACAATCTGATGCCGCAGTACACAGCGGTCGAGAACGTGGAGCTGCCGCTCATGCTGCGCGGCATCGGAAAACGAGAGCGCCGAAAGCAGGCGCTTGCCGTCATGGAGCAGGTCGGCATCGTCTCCCATGCGGAGCATAAGCCGTCCGAGCTGTCCGGCGGCCAGCAGCAGAGAGTCGGCATTGCGCGGGCGCTCATTACAAAGCCGCCCATCGTCTTTGCCGATGAGCTGACCGGCAACCTCGATACGAAAACAAGCGCGGAGATCATGGATCTGCTGACCGGGCTGTTTCGCAGCAGCGGCACGACCTTTATGCTGGTTTCGCATGACCCCGATATGTCGCAGTATACCGACCGGACAATTCATCTGCTGGACGGAAAAATTATCAGCGAAGAAACAAACCAAAGCGTGAGGAGATAGAAAGTATGAGAGTTCAGAGAATGTGCAGAAGACTGGTTTTGCTGCTGCTTGCCGCGGCGTGCCTGTGCCAGATGGCGCTGGCAGTCGACCCGGCGTTCCGGTACGGAAGCAAAAACGTAAGCTGGGTCGAGATGGACGGGGACGATTTCCTGCTGCTCGACGGCGACGAGGCAGACCGCGACCATCCTGCGGCATACGCCGGAGACTGGATGAAGGTGAACCTTCCGATGCGTACCAGCATTGGGAAGGGCGTTTTGCAGGAGCTTCGCGTGGAGGCATGCGAGCCGGAGTCGCTTTCTGAGGCGCGCAAGTGGCCGTTTACCACGTCGGACTTTTCTGCCAGCTGCAAGATGTTTGCTTCTTCCTATGACTGGTATGTCGCTGCAATCTGGGACGATGAAGCGCTGGACATGACCTTTCATATTCCGGTTCCTGCCGGTACCTCGGCTGGCACGTACTATCTCTATTTCAAGGTGACGGCGGACTACTACGATGAAAACAACAACCGGCACGACCGGGAAGTTCTGATTACGGCGGAGGTGGAGGTACTGGAAGGTACCGGCTCCGGTTCCGTTTCTTCCGGCTCGGCGGGAACTGCGTTCGCCGGGGTAAAGCCGAACGACAATGACAAGGTCGTCTCCAGCAATGTTCACGCGCTTTTGATCGCGGACGCGGGTGTCTCGGCGCCCACAGCAAAGCCCGGCGAGAACGCCGAGATCCTGATGCCGCTGGTCGTGAACCGCGAGTATCTGCCGAGCGACCTCTATTTCCTGCGCAACATCACCATCGAGCCGTCCATCCCGACGACCATCAAGGACATCGGCAACTGGCCGTTCGATATTACCTCCATCAGCTACGTCCGCCACCTGGACGATATGACCTACAACAGCCGCGCGGACGTGGAATACTCCATCCCCGTCTCGCAGACGGCAAAGAAAGGCGTCTATCCCATCGACTTTACGATCTGGGCGACCGTCTGGCGCTACGATGAGATGAACGGCACGGACATTCAGGAAGACGTGAAGTTCACCGTGACGATTTACGTCAATGTCACCGAGGACGGCGCGGACTCGGGCGTGACGAGCGACCTCGGCGCGCTGACGACCGTTTCCGTCGACGAGGACGGGCAGCACATCGCAGCGCCGCGCGGAAACGCCGGTCAGCGCATCACCTTCACGCTGCCGCTCGTCAACCGCGGCAAAAACCTCACCGAGATCACCATCGCGCCGAAGGTTTCCTCGAACCTCAACGAATGCCCATTCGTGGTCGAGCAGACCAACTACGGTCAGACTATCCCCGATATGGCGCCCGGCGACACGGTCATGGTCGAGTTCGACTTCCAGCTCTCGCCCTACGCGACGCAGGGCAACAAGCCGGTCACATTCGAGTGTACATACAAGGAAAACGGCACACAGAAGACCTGCGAGGTGACGAGCTTTGTCTACGTCGTCTACGGCTACGAAGAGCCGAACACCGCGTCCGCGCCTCCTGTCCACATTGAAAGCTACAGCCTGACCGTGGACGGAGAGCCCGTCAGCCAGCTTTTCGCGGGCGACGAGGCGGTCCTGAGCATGACCATCCGCAACAACGACAAAAACGTCAACGCCCGCAAGGTGCGCATCGGGGCGTCTATTGATACGAAGGTGCTGCTGTTTACGATGGGCGAAACGGACACCAAATACGTCGATGTGATCGAGTCCGGCAAGTCTGCCGACATCAGCTATAAAATTACTGTCGCGAACGAAGCCGCCGAAGGACCGACGAACTTCTCTGTGACGCTGAACTATGAGAACTGGGAGGTCACGCAGGCGTCCGCCTCGCAGACGCTGCCGCTCAGCGTCAAGCAGCCGGTGCGCGTGGAGGTCGGCGAGCCGACCATCTACGACTCCGACGCGAAGCCGGAAGAGCCGATTGCCATGAGCCTGAACATCGTCAACAAGGGACGCAGCAAGATCTATAACGTCTCGATTGACGTCGAGGGCAAGGGGCTTTCCATGTATGAGGACTACTACGGCGGCGACGTTCTTCCGGCGGCAAAGCTGAACCCCGACATTCTCGTTTCGAGCACCACCGCCGGCAAGTGCAGCGGCAATCTTCTTGTCCACTACGAAGACAGCGAGGGCGAGGCGTACACCGAAACCGTGCCGGTCAGCTTTACGGTCGCGGAGCAGCCGGTCGTCCAGCAGCCGGAGCAGAACGATCAGATTGAAAGCGAGCCGATCGAGCAGCCGAAGAAGAAGCTCTCCACCGGCGCGATTCTCGGCGGCGGCGCGGCGATTCTGGCGCTCGGCGGCACGGGACTTGGCATTGCACTCAAAAAGAGGCGCGGCAAGTATGAAATTTCTTGATTTCTTTCGCATGGGGCTGGTCAACCTCTCGCGGCGCAAGGCGCGGACGATTTTAACAGCCCTTTCGATGGCGATCGGCGTGATGTGCATCGTCGTTCTCATCTCGGTCGGTCTCGGCTATGAGGCGGCATACCGGGAAAACATCGAGGCGATGGGAAGCCTGACGAAGATCGACGTGACCCCGCCGAGCGACTCTACCGGCGGCCGCACCGCGCTTCTCAACGACAAGGCGGTCGATGCGTTCAAAAGCCTCAACGGCGTGGAGGCGGTGACGCCGGTCGTGCAGGCGACGGCGTGGCTGCAATCCGGGTCTTATATCGGCTCGGCTAAACTATATGGCATTGATCTTTCCACGGCGAGCAGCTTTCTCATCTACCCCGTAGAGGGCGAAATGCCCGGCGCGGGCACGCATTTAAGACCCGAGCTCATGTTCACCGACGATATGGCGGCGTCGTTCGCAGACCCCGACAAGGACTGGGAGTTTGCGCTGAACGCCGACGGCACGCCGAAGGTCGATCTTCTTCACTCGACGATCAAGCTGACCTTCGACTACTCGAACCTCTCGGGCGAGTATCAGGAGGGGGAGGACGGGCGTGCGGTGTCGGCGGGCAATATGTATAGGCTCAATATTTCCGGTCTTTGCTCCGCGCAGAACTACACCTACGCGACGAGCGGTTTCCTTGATAAGACGCGCCTGGAGGAATGGATCAGCGCGAACAGCGCGTTCATTCCGCAGCGGTCTTTGGAGGACACCGGCGGACAGAAAACCTACGATCTCGTCTGGGTCAAGGCCGCAGAGGGCGACGACGTGCAGGCGATTGCGAAGGTCATCCGCGACGCGGGCTTCAACACCTACAGCCTGAACGATATGTTAGAGAGCGTCAAGAAGCAGTCGAACCAGATTCAGGGCATGCTCGCGGCAATCGGCGCGGTGTCGATGCTCGTCTCGGCAATCTGCATTGCGAACACGATGATGATGTCCATCAATGAGCGCCGCAAGGAAATCGGCGTTCTCAAGGTGCTGGGCAGTGAAATGACCGACATCATGTTCATGTTCATGGTCGAGGCGCTTCTGGTCGGCATTGCGGGCGGACTTTTCGGCATGGGTCTGAGCTTCGGGATGCGGGAGCTGATCCCGGTGCTGTTCTCCGACATGGATGTGCGCAGCATCATTCCGGTCTGGCTGGTCGTGGTGGGTTTAGGCTTCTCCGGCATTGTGGCGCTGCTGTCCGCGCTCGCGCCCGCCATTGGCGCAATGCGCATTTCGCCTCTGGAGGCAATCCGGGCGGAGTAAGCGCAGAGCCAATGAAAAGCGTACAATACGAGATCGGTTTCAAGCCGACAGGACCCAGAAAAATGCCGTATCACATTGGGAATGGTAATAAGCCCTTCCCATAGATGTAGAAATACGCAGTTCGCAATGCTATTCCAAACAGTGATACTTTTTGTGAGGCATTTCGGCTTAGTATATAGAACTCTTAAAATTAAGTTGGGTATTCACCGCCAGACAACTGGCGTGAATAAATATTAAAAACGAAGGAGACAAAAACATGAAAAAAGTAACTGCTCTTTTGCTGGCTATCGTCATGGTTCTCGGACTTGGTACGATGGCATCCGCTTCTGCACCCGCAGATCGGGTACAAATCAACAACATGATGGTTGACGCATCTCTTGTTGAAACGCAGAATGAGGAAGTTGCAGAACTGGAGATGGTAGTACCTGAATCCTCGATTGCAACGACTGCGTTTGATCCCAGCACTAATCCCAGCTTTGCTCCAATCAAGAACATCACTGTGGATTGGGCGAATTCTACGGTAGAAGCCGTTGGAGCAATGCAGGGACGTGTTCGCTATAATCTTACAATGCCTGGTGCTGCCAATAGCCTTACGGGGAGAAAATTGACTTTTGCCTTCTCCAATCGTACAAGCGTCATTGGCGATATTATTGTTACTATGGGCACAAAAACTTGCAGCGCAGGCGTTAACGAATCTGCGACGATGCAAGTAGATCTTACCGCAGGCGAACAACTCTTCACGGTATCCTGGAATGATGCGGGTACGCAGAAAACTGTTACTTGTGCACTCTATGTAACAACGCCGGACGTGGCAAGCGTTGAACTTACCAGTCTGACTGTTGCTGGAACCCCAGCAACCCCTGACAGCACGACAGTTGGTGGTGTTACTCGGTATAGCTATGATGCAGCACTTCCCAGCGGTACCGCCGAATCGGTCTTAACCAATGCGACGGTTGTGGTTAATCCTGTAAGTGATGAGGCAGATTTGACTCTGACAAACGCTAACGGCACTGATGCAGCGACTAGCACATCTGCTGATGGTCATACATTCTATGGTGTGGATTTTTCCAGCGGCACAAAAACGTTGCTTGTCGAAGACGGTGAGCTAAGCAGAGAATATAGTGTTGCGGCTCATATTGAAGATAGCACCGTAACTGTCAAAATCGCAATTCGAACCTATCTTGTCAACGAATGGTTAAATGGTAGCACCAACTACTATGACTACGAGACAAACGGATTTGGTAGTGGCAGCGATCTCTCCCAGACCGAACGTAGCAACTTAACCGCGGCGGCAGCAGCATTGGCTGCACACAACATGCCGAATGCGCCAACACAGGTGGGATCTGGTAGACGTATCTTTAGCGGAACATCTTATGTCACGCTGAGCGATATTGATGCAAACGCCACAGTTATGGATGTGCTGGAGCAGTTCCTAGCCCAGAATAGTTTATCCCAAGAAGGCGCAGGGAACAACTATGTTGAAAGAATGGGTCCGACTGGTAACATGATTGGCGAGTTTGACTGCGGCTCGGGAAGTGGCTGGATGTATACTGTTCGAACTGCACCGGACGATATTGAAAGCTCTCTGCCCAATGTTGGTGCAAAGAACTATAGCGTTTTTGACGGTATGTATATCGACTGGTATTACACAGCAGCATATGGCATGGACTTTGGATATTCTATGTTTGACATCTAATTAGCTTGACCGGCGTGGCAGGCTGAAAAATGTCTGCCACGCCAAAAGCTCTTTAGAAAGGGGATCAATTGTGAACCATAATAAAGCTCCGGTAAAATGGACAATAAAACTGTTAATAATAACACTATGTGTCGCCATGCTGCCATTATCAAGTTTCGCAGCGGTTTCACCTTCAGAGTCCGGAAATGGAAGGTATTGGACGCAAAAGAGTTCACTTAAATTACTAAATGCTGAAACAACTGAATACGTTCAAACAGGCTATAGGCTTTATGATACAGTAAGCAGTAGCTGCGTTTCAAACGCCACTTCTGCTGGGTTGTTCTCGCAGCATTCTCTTAGTGGTAATTTTTTTACGCTATCATTTCCAAAGGGACGTGATTGGAAAGTAAACTCAAATTATAATCTAACGTTACGGGGATCAGCAATTTCACCTGAAAAATCTGAGTACATTTATGATAGTTTGAGTAGCGAAGGAACGTCGCTGAATTATTATGGATTTCAGCAAACTCAGGTATATTATAGAAAAGGTATTAACAAAAACTCCACAAACCTTTTAGACACAGTTCCGGGAAATGTAAAATTGCATCAGTCCGTCTTTTACATCATTCCGGCAAAAGCTGCACAATTTGGAAATACAAGTGAAGAGGAACGCCGCGCAGAAGGATATTTTGAGAAAGTTTACCCCCTTGATGAACAGGCGCAAATTAAAACATTATTCTCGCAATATTTAAGTAACATTCAAAAGCAAGAAGAACTCTATAAATATATTCAGGCGCAATCTTCTGTAAAAGTTGGAGGTTATCATCCACAACTTGCTTTTCTTTTAGCTAAAAACACTACAAAAATTGGGGCTAGTGATGTTAGTTCGCCAGATTTATTCTTGGACTGCGTGGCGGGTAATAGTCTGGATGTCACGCAGGCAACAGAATATGTCAATGTCGTCATGGATGAGATTCTGGACTATGTAGAAAACACCAGAATTGATTCTCCGGACATCACTGCGTTTGAGATTGCGGGCTCCAAGGCGCGCATTGACACGCAGACGCATACCATTCGTCTGCGCAAACCTGCGGGACAGAGCTGGACCAGTGAAACCCCGGTCATTGAAACCAACGGAGACACCTACGCCGAGCTGAAAAGCGGCGCTCTTTCCTCCGGCAGCGATCGGCTGGTGTATCGCGTCACGCCGTACTGCCCGGTAACCGGCATTCTGTATAACGGACAGAGGGACACCAAGGGCGGCGTTTACACGGATCTCGGGCAGGACTGGACAGTCCAAATCGATATCGGCAATCCGTATAACGACATTACCTCGTTCGGCGTCTACGATGCTAAGGCGGGCAAATACCGCTACGGCACGATCACCAATGCCGAGGATGCAACGAAGCAGAACACGATCACGCTGAACCTGCCGGTCAATACAGATCTGACGAAGCTCAAGCCCGTGATTACCCATATGGGCAAAACCGTCAGCATCCTGAACGGAAGCACGTGGGAAGTAATCTCGCCGGACGAGACCTACGATTTCTCGCAGCCCCGGCAGCTGCGCGTGACCAACGAGCAGTATCAGCTGGAGACGGACTACACGGTTACTGTCACCGCCAATCGGTCCAGCGAATGCGACATTCTTAGCTACTCCATCGGTCACGCGATGGGCGTGATTGACCAGGAGAACCGCACGATTACCATTGAGGTTCCCTACGGAACGGCGCTGAATGCGCAGACGCCGGTCATTGAGGTCTCGGAGTTTGCAAAGGTTACCGGTCCTTCCACATTGACCTTCGGTCAGCCGCTGACCTATCGCGTCACGGCAGAGGACGACAATACGACGAAGGACTATCACGTAACAATTACGGAAACACCCGCTGCGACGGGAAAGAGCATCCTGTCGTTCAGCTATGGCTCGATTTCCGCGACCATTTCCGGCACGAACATCACCCTGAACGTTCCGTTCGGCACGGATGTGACGGCGCTGAAGCCCAGCATCGAGGTTTCTCCGTTTGCGACGGTCTCGCCGCAGTCGGATACCGCGCAGGACTTCACAAACCCCGTGCAGTACACGGTCACGGCGCAGAACAAGAGCCAGCAGGTCTACACCGTAACGGTCAAGGTTGCGGACAAGCCGACCGATCCGCCGGAAAAGGACAAGCTCTACCGCATCCGCAATAACATTCTCGCGTCCTACAAGACGACGCAGGCCGGACCGGATCATGACGGTCGCGTGGTCTTTGACGACTGGGTGCTGATGAACCTTGGTTTTGCCGAACGCACCGGCAAGCCCGTCACGCCGGGAGACAAGCTGCCGTATAACCTCGATATCTATGATCAGGTGGCAGAGCTTGCGCCCAACAAAATGACCGACTACGGGCGCATCATTATGATGCTCACCGCGCTCGGCATCGATGCCAGCAAGTTGGATGCCTACGGAGACGGAGAGCCGTTCAAGGATGCAAGCGGAAAGGTTGTCCACAATCTGGTGGAGGAGCTTTACAAGTATAACGGCAGCTACACCATCAATGGGCCGATTTTCGCTTTGATCGCGCTGGATATGGGCAATTACACCGTGCCAAAGGATGCCAAGTGGACGAGAGAAAATCTTTTGAAGGTCATTCTCGACCATCCCTACGGCTCGGACGGCTGGGGCATCGACATGGTTGCCATGCTGATGCAGAGCCTATATCCGTACATCAACGACCCAACCTACGGCACGCAGGTCAAGGCAAAGCTGCAAGAGGGCTATGACATCATCCTCGGCTACAAGTCCGCGTCCAGCGTCGAGCCGATGGGCAATGACTACAGCTTCTACAGCTGGGGCACGACAAACAGCGAATCCGCCGCGCAGGTCATCTGCGCCATGTGTGTGATGGGCGTGGACGTCGGCTACGACCCCAACTTCTCCGACGCGGCGAACAAGCAGGGCGTTTTGTACTCGTGGCTGAACCGGTTCCTCTGCTCGAATGAAACAGGCTTCGGTCATGACAGCAACGGCTACAACGAAATGGCAACCTACCAAAGCATGTACGCGCTGCAATGGTACCTCGGCTTCTTCGAACACGGCGGCGCGGGTTTCCCGTACTCGCTGTACTACCATCAGCAGGACTTCTCCCGCGCGCTGAGTAAGGAGTGCGCGATCACGAAGTTCACGCTGGAGGGACAGGACGGCGTGATTTCCAACCGCGAAATCACGATCAAGGTGCCAGACGGTATGCCGCTGGAAAAGCTGACGCCGGTTGTGGAGGTATCTGAGGGCGCGCAGCTGATTGCGCCTGCCTTCCCGGTTACGTTTGTAGAGGGTACGCCGACGGCGTTCACTGTACAGGCAGAGGACGGCAGCTCACGGCAGACCTATTACGTCACGCCGAAGTATGACGCGAATGTCAAGGGCAAGGGCACGACGCTCTTCACCGACACGATTCAGATTCAGAACGAGGATCTGGCGGACAAGGATATGGAGGACATGCAGGTCACGAAGAACGACGACGGAACGACCGATATTCTTATCACCATTGTCCCCGGCGTCGACACGACAAAGCTGCGCTTCAAGGCGGATATTTCCTACAAGGCGACAGCAAGCATCGACGTGACCGGCAAGAGTAACGTCGACCTGCACGACTGGACGGACGTCGTCATCACCGCCGAGGACGGCGCAACGACCGCAAAGTACCGCGTCAAGGTCGTAAGCCAGACGTTCGCCTCGATCACGGAGTTCGTCATCAAGGTCGACGGCGTGGAATACGGCGCGGAGATCAAGGCGACCGGCGCGACCGGCACGATCCGCTTCACCGGCATCCCCGACACGGCAGACCTCACGCGCGTCACCCCGACGAAAATTACCCTCGGCGAGGGAACGACGGAGGTGCTTCCTTCCGCGTCCGCGCCGCAGAACTTTGCCGAGGGCGCGGAGTACACGGTCAAGGGCGAGGGACTTAGGACCAGAACCTACAGCGTCGTAACGAGCAGCAAGGGCGGCGGAGGTGACGACGGAGATGACACGCCGACCGTCAACCGGAGCTTTGCCATCACGTCCTTCAAAATCGGGGACACGGCGGCGGAGATCGACGACAAAAACGGCATCATCAAAATTACGCTTCCCTACGGCACGAACCTCTACCAGCAGGCGCCGAAGATCGAAACCGGCAGCGGCTGCACGGTAAGCCCGCGCTCGGGGCAGGTTGTGAATCTGTCGCTGCCCGTCACCTACACGCTCACGCGCGGCGACGAAACGCGCACCTATACGGTCATTGTCACGCTGCAAAAATCCGCGTCGCAGCTTATCTGGGACAAGGCGGCAATCAAAATGAACCCGTCCTCATACCAGACAAGCCCCGACCTCGGGAAGAAAGACCCCGAGCCGACCTACATCCCATCCACCAGCCAGATTCTCTCCGGCATGAAGGTGCAGGTAAACGGCAAGGACGTCACCTATCAGGCAAGCGGCGTTTCCAACTGGCTGACCATGACGCCGGATAGCTACTCCGCCGCCAGCACCTACCGCTTCCGCGCGGAAAAGGGCGCGCTCAAGAATATCGCCGCCAACGGCTATAACGGCTTTGGCGTGCAGGCGGGCAAGCTGATGATTGGCATCACGGAGAAGATGGACACGGCGAGAGGTCTTGACCTGTCCATCTGCCCGGTGCCAAGCGCGGCGCAGACGGTGTGGAAGAACAAGTCCGGTGTGGTCGGCGTTTGGAAGATCACCTGCGACAGCGTTTCGGGCGGCTTGACGCTCACATTTGACTGCGCGGGGCAGACCGGCAAGCTGGCGCTCGCGAAGTACAACGAAGCGAAAAAGTGCTTCGAGCAGGTGTCGGAGAAAAAATGGAGCGTCAGCGGCTCGATCCTGACGGCTTCCAATATGTCCGCCGGTATTTACGGCGTCATTAAGATCGGGTAATTTTGAAAAAACGAATGCCCGGGGCGCAACGCCCCGGGAGAAAGGATGAGAGAATATGAAAGGAAAACGCTTCCTGTCTCTCCTGCTGTGCTTCGTGATGGTGCTTGGCCTTTTGCCAACGTTGGCTGTTCCGGTGCTGGCTGCATTTCCTGACACCGTCGAATTAGATGTCGATTGCTACTGTGATCCAGGCGGTGCAGCAAACAGAAAAGGTAAACCTTTTCCGGTGGATGATATTTCCATATCAACTGGAGAACTTTCTAATAGTACAGCGGCAAATGGAACAAAAACATCGACGAGCCTGCTTGCTGGGATTCCAAAGGGAACAGCAGCTACAATAACGATAACGCTTCCGAAAGAATACCGCGTAGCAAAATGCTATTTTCATACTCTAGCAGGACGCTCTACAAGTACCAGTACATTTACAGAAAAAAAGCTGCTTAAGTATCAAAACACAACGTTCCAGTACAACTTGGAACAGCAGGTTCAGGGCGACAATCGAATCGCAACATTGACCTTTACTGTGAGTGACAGCAGCTTTACAGATCCAAATGATGCATTGCTTAAAGACATTACCCAAAAGCTGGTTTCATATTTTGAAATTGAACAAGCTACCACAAAGGTCACCTTTTACCCCGTTCCGGGCGACAATAGCAAAAAAATAGAGAAAACGCTTGCAGATGGGCAAACCACCGTTGCTGCTCCGACGATCGAAGAAATAACAGCGGCTTACCCCACAACGGCAGATTATTTTTCTATTATGGAGCCGGAAAAGTGGTACATTGATGGCGTTACTGCGCCGCAAAATGAATGGACGCCGGAGACTGTAATAACCCAGAGTACTTCTGTGTATGCCAGTAATAAGCTGAAAGATGATGCGACAATCAAAGCGATTGCGTATCTGCCGATGCGAAAACCCATTCAGTATGCAAATCAAAATGGCGTTATCAGCAACTGGTGCTATACGCCTACAGGTAACGCAGAAGCACTGGCGTACCCATCACAGGACGCACAGTACTGGAATATTCCTGTGGGGAAAGCGCTGACAGCTGCTGATATTCCAGGAATGGGTCAATATGATACCCTAGTAAAGAACAAGGCAAACACGGATTTCTCCAGCGGCAAGGCAGAGGTCACTGCATGGCGCTATCGGGATAAAACCAGCACCTTGCAGGAACTTAGTGTTGGTGGAATGATTTCCGAAGAAACAGCAGTTAATCTGGCCTTAGCAAACAAATCGTTAACTATTTATGCGGATACAACCTTCCATAATAGCATCAGCTTTGATACGAAGGTTCCTGCCTTGACCATAGGACCGCTTACTGTTGATACCAAAGAATCAATGGGCGGCTCCAGCGGCAACACGGTCACTTCGGAAGAGGCAAAAAATGTTGCGGACAAGATTTCAGAAAAAGAACGGGAGAGCGATTTTGATCAGTTATTCCGCGGTTGGTATCCAAATGCCGACTATAAAGGTCTTGCGATCGATTTGCCTACGCATGGCTTCAATAGTGATGCGAAGCTGTATGCAAAATGGGTCGAAACCTGCACAGTAAAGTTTGACTTTGGCAAGGTGACACCAACGAATAACGCGTTGTACACAGACCTGAAAGTCGGTAAAGGCGACTTGTTAGATAAACCGGAGCGACCGCTCGCAGGCGGTATGGCATTTGATGGTTGGTATAAGGATGCTGGTTTTGCACAACCCTGGACTTTTGAAGAAACATATGTTTCTGACGGTTACGGTGGAGTGAAAACAGACGAATTTGGTTCACCAATCGTGGATAAGCCCGGCGATCATGTTACAGAGAAGACTACAACGCTCTATGCAAAATTCACCGGAGCGACTCCGATTACAGTGAATTTCAAGTATTATGGGCCGGATAATGTATCATCTGCCGAAACTAAGCATACATACTCAGATGTTCCGGTTGCGTCAAACTATCCGTATGGGGCATTACCAGAATTGCCTGGAAACGCCAAAACAGAGCAGGTCATTATTGCAGGTATCCCAACCATGGTGACGAGCTATGTTGAGGTTGGCACGAAGCGTACACATACCTATACGGGTTGGGAATTTACGGATAAGAATGGGCAGAAGCATGATCTTACGCCAGAGACAGTTCTTTATGACTATCTTTCGGAAGGTCAGACTACACTCGACGTTTACGCAAAACACGACACAACCTTCACAATCAAGTTCGATTTGGATGGCGGCACAATGACAAACATGCCGGCGGACAAGGTAATCAAAGGTGAGAGCGGAACGGTCGACGAACCGACGGAGAAGCCGACAAAGGAGAACTGGGCATTTGGCGGCTGGATCAACGCAGCCACGAATGCAGATTTCGTATTTACAAATCCATGCACGGAAAATACGATCATCAAAGCAAAGTGGGTTACGCCGAAGCAGTACACCGTGATGTTCCAGCTGGAACCGGCAACTGCCAGTTTCACGATCACAAAGCAGAATAACGATACGGTCATCCCGCCGGAGTCCTCCGAAAACGGAAAGGTGACCTATAAGCTTACAAGCGGCACTTACACATGGACGGCTTCTGCTGAGGGGTATATGACGATTCGGCAGACCTTAACCGTGCCAGAAGACTATGACGAAACGTATGTGAATCCGATCAAGCTTACCCCCTTCCAGGCTGTGACCGATATTGAGCTGAACATTCCGGAAAACAAGATCATGCAGAAGAAGTCCTATGATCTGGGTAGCCTTGCGACGGTTAAACCGGAGACCGCCCCCAACAAAACCATCAAATGGAGCGTAAAAGCTGCGAACGATGGCGTTACGCTGGGCGAAGACGGCACGCTGACGGTTTCTGATACGGCTGTGGTTGGCAGCACTGTCACGCTGACTGCGACGATCGCGGAAGGCGCACTCAGCAGCGACGGAATGGAAAAAGCGGACTACAAGAAGGATTTCACGCTTACCATCACAAAGTATCTTGCGACCATCTCGTTTGAACACGGAACCGGCGATCATCCGAATGTCGAGCTTCCGAAGCCGAAGAGCGTGAACGACAATGGCACCCTGACCGAGCCCACTGTTCCCAGCGCATCCGGCTGGACGTTCGATGGCTGGTATAAGAACGAAGCGTGCGGCGATGATCAGCTGTGGAACTTCGAGAAAGATACCGCGCAGGAAGATCGGACGCTTTACGCGAAGTGGACGAAGAATCCTGTTGACGTGACGATCACCTTCGCAGGCGGTGAGGGCGCGACGCTGAACACCAACATGTCCAGCACGCACAACGGCAAATCCGGCGATAAGATCATGCTGCCTCCGTGCATGTACACGAAGTCCGGCTACATCTTCCGCTCCTGGGGCGGCACCTTTGCCGGAACCGAATATACGCTCCCGGAAGAAGCCGCAACTTTCACTGCCAGCTGGACGCAGGTTTCTGCGGCAATCAGCGAGGACGATATCACGCACGCGCTTGACGGTCTGACCAAAGATAACACCAAGAATTACAAGCCGCAGCTGCTTGCTGTGCGCGACGCGCTTGCGGCAGGAACCGCGACGAAGACAAACGCGGCACTGATTGCCAAGCTGTCTGAACTGTTTGCGGACGCAGGACTTGGTCCGGCCGAAATCGCGGGCGACGCGAAAGACGGCGTGAGCGAGGTTGGCGCAATTCTCTCCTCGGACGGCGCGAAGGTTGTTCTGACTGTAAACAAGCAGGCGACGCCGGGCAAGACGCTGCCCGAGGCTTATCAGAATGCGGAATACAAGTCCGCATGGTACAGCCTGTCCATGACGGTCGGCGGCACGACCACCGAGCCGAAGATTCCTGTCATTCTGACCATGCCCATCCCGGCAGACCTGTCCAAGATGGCAGCGGACACCATTCGTGTGCTGCTCTACAAGAATGGGGCAACGCAGCCGGTCGTCATGACCCCGACGGTAAATGGCAGCAATCTGACGTTCGCTTATGACGGCAACGGGGATCTTGCTATCGTCGGTAAGGCAATTTCTGACGCAAAGGACACCCGCGTGACCGCGCTCGAAATGCGCTACAACGGCACGAAGATGGGCAACGTCGAGCAGGACGCAAATGGCAACTTCACCGTAACGCTCCCGTCTACGACCTCGGAGTCTGTCCTGCAGGATCTTGCTTCCGGTATCAACAGCAAGTGGATAACCTACATGACCGTTGCGCCGCAGGCTAAGGTAAAGCCGGCTGAAGGCGGTGAGCAGACTGCGGAATACTGGGCAAAGACCGGTGTTACGCTGACGTATTCGCTTACCAGCGATAACAAATACAGCGCGACGCAGAACTTCACCGTGACAGCGGGCGACGGAACAACGACGCGCACGTTCACCGTCACGGTTAAGAAGATCACCGACGCGGACCGCACCTACAAGATCGCTGTTGCAAACATCAGCGGCGGCACGGTCACGGCAACCCCGAACCCGGCTGCTGCCGGTGAAGAGGTTAAGCTGACTGTCGAACCGAACGATGGCAAGAAGCTGATTGCGGGCTCTCTGAGCTACTGCCTGCAATCCGCGGGCGCGAAGTCTGTGCCCATCGACGAGAACACGCGGACGTTCATCATGCCCGCGGGCGACATCAACATCAACGCGCAGTTCGAGGACGACGCCAGCGCACCGATCAAGAACCCGCCGCAGATTACCGCGTTCATGATCAACGGCGTTTCCGCTGTCATCAACAGCGACACGAAGGCAATCACGATCATCCTGCCCTACGGCACGGATCTGAAGCATGTTGCGCCGACCATCGTAACGGCGAACGCTTCGAAGGTGGAGCCTTCTTCTGCCCAGCGTGTGGATCTGTCCACGCCGAAGGCTTACAGAGTCTACGCCTCCAATGGTGCGTATGTGACCTACACCGTCACCGCGTACACTGAGGAACCGTCGCCCACGCAGTCGCTTTGGGAGAAGCTGCAGAACCAGATCAACAGCAACCCCAACTGGTGGGAGCTGGCGGAATACCAGAAGAAGACCGGCTATTATAAATAACCGGCACACAAAAGCTCCCGGCTGAGAGGACTCAGCCGGGAGCCATTTTATTTGCCGGTCAGGATAGCGGGTCTATACAGTCGCATGGAGCTTTTCCCAACGCACCGTTGCGTAGAACGCAATAGAACACACCGCGGCGACCGTCCAGCCGATGGGCCAGGAGATCCAGATGCCGGTCGTGCCGAGCGCGGTGCGGGAAAGCACCTCCGCCAGCGCCA
>ERZ838577.705-NODE-705-length-50475-cov-8.690341_pt1 | contig 50475 bp, 42 predicted proteins | sample MGYA00519682_ERZ838577 | MGnify/ENA primary metagenome ERZ838577 (study PRJEB31850, sample SAMEA3708838) | human gut metagenome | biome: human gut; feature: human-associated habitat; material: faeces | place: China | collected 2014 ...
TCCTCCCCGATGGAAAATTCCCGTCAGATTCTTCGAAAATAAAGCCTCCGAAGGGCGATTGAGAAAAATTACGTATTTTGCAGAGCTTCCTTAACATATGGCTGGGTGATTATTACCACTCACTTCGACCTAATATGTCTTGTTTACATCTTAAAAGTGAAGTCGAAACTGCCGAAGTGTTTTCAGGGAGAGCTTCTGTCTCGCTTGTTTCCAATGGATACAGGGACATTTCTTGTGCTGTTTTCCAGCTACTTTTTGGTGTTTGTGGTCATTCCACTGTCAGTTATTGCAATTCTGAGTTTCTGAAGCTCTTCGGTTGCGTCAACAATAGCTTTAATAAGCTGCTGTTGATTCTTACTGTTCTCCGCGGATACATAAATAGCAGCGAAACCGGCAGCACAAGAACCAAGCGAACAAAGAAACAACACCATGTTCCTTTGAGCTTCGTTGCCGTAAAGGATAGCTATCGGTACAAGGGACAAGGCAAGAACAAAAAACAATCCAGCAGAGATAAAAATTTTTTGGAAAATACCCTTTTTCATCTTTCTTCCCTCCGGGAATTGATTAGCGATTTGAGTTTGGCAACTAAATTCTATTCTTTTCCTCGGAGGCCCAATTTCCTCGGACTCTTGGTAAGCAAATCGAGACAAGCACACTACCCCCGCTTGTCAGATTCGCTAAAGAGGTCTTCAGCGCTTTCAAAGTTTCTGAATTCTTTGGTGCCATTTTCCTTCGGGTATATAGATCCTTGCAGGCACCTCTTCTCTTTTTTCGGGAACAGGACTGATTTCTCAGCGGCGCTGCTTTTTATTCCTGATCGGAGGCTCTATGAGTAACTTAAGCCTCAATCAACTAAGACCTGAGCAGGTCTGTGAACGGCTCGGCTGCGGTAAAACCCAGTTATACAAATTGGTAAAAAACGACCCGACGTTTCCGAAACCGATTCAATTGTCCAGTAGATGGACATTTTGGTACGAGTGTGAAATAGACGCTTGGACGATAAAAAAAGCCGCTGAGCAGCAAGGCTTAAGCGTTGAAGCGATGACGGAACGACTAGCTAATGCAAGCGCTTTTTCCATGAAATTCAAAGAATTGATGGCAAGCTGAAAATGAAAACAACAATCTCAAATCCCAAAACATTACTAGCCTTGGCAGCCGTCAGCGCCCTGCTGTCCGGCGCGGGTTTCAAAGTGTTGGCTGAAACGACGGATTATTCTCAAATCCCGGGTATGCCGAAAATCGAATTGATGACCGGCAATGACCGTTGGGGATGCGAAGTCCTGCTCTGCTTAGCCAATCCGAACGGACCGAGAGCGGTTAGCGAATGCCGTCCTCCGATAGACAAACTCTTTGACTGCCTTTCTTGGCGTCACCCATGCAAATTTCCCTCCTGCCCGATGGCCGGAGAGGGCAACTATGCGAAGCAGCTTTCTGACGGATTTGATCCTTGCATCCTTCAAGGGATGGAAGATGCTCCTCAAGGCTGGATCGTTGAAGGAAACATCAACGACAACAATCAGTTCAAAACTGACCGTCGGAAAAACAAACTACTTAGAAAAAATAATGCCAGCTACAACTGGGGCGGTGAGCACTGGTTCAAAGCAACCGAGGACTCTCCCGGACATTGGGGAGGCACTAAGGCTTGCGTTAAGGGCTATCAAGGTACTGCCTATGAGAGTTACACCTGTTATGACAGCTCGGGAGACAGCAGCAGTTCTTCCGTTTGCTTCCGCCCTGTCCGCGTCTATGAACAGGTGAAATGGCAACAGTATCAGTCCAGACGAGCCATTGATGTATTCATCAACGGCAAAAATTGGACAAGGGTGCATTGGTAAAGATCAAAGGTTCATCATGGTTGAAATAACTGCCTCTGACATTTATTGGATCGGCACGATGGACAAGATCTCCCTTGGTCTTATTTTTCTAGCATGTCTCTCCGCTCTATTAATCATTTGTGCCATCCAGATCTACTCCGGAGCCATGGCTTTATTCGGAGCCCTTCTTGGCATAGCTTGTACTACCGCCTTCATATTTATTCCAAGTTCTCAGACTATGGCAGCAATGAAGGTCCTTCCGGCAATCGTCAACAATCAGCGAATACAGGGGATCTCAGAGAGCACTGTGAAACTAACAGAACAGTTTCTGAAAGAGAATCTGGAAACATTGAAAAGCAAAGATAAATCGGGAGATAAAAAATGAGAATCAACAATGTGGAATACCCGAATGTTTCCATCCGCGTCATCGAGTCAAAACGCGTTGTGGGTCTTACCGGGCCGAAGTCGATTCACCTTTATGAAGCAAATATCAAAAGAGGCGCAGTAATCCAGAAAAGAACTTCTGAAAACATAGCCGAACTTCAGGACTGGATTCTTTTGAAGGTCGGAGGCCGATTGCGATCAGCGTAACAGTTAATGCCCGGAAGCAGACGGCCTGATTGACAGGCGCGGTTGCATCCTTGGCGGGACAATGCAGCCTCCGGGCACCAATTATTCTAATCGTCCCGCCCCGTTGAAAGAACGGTGACAGTTGATCTTTCGGTTCATAACAGTCTGCACAGAAAGTCCCGCCAGATTTTTTGAAATAAGAGTTATGAACAACAGACAAATCTCAAGGTTCGGACTTTCCTTCTTTAAGGACGGTTCGGCTTTTTGCACCCTTTTTCCTCCTCAGTTTCTTTAGGAAAAGGCTTTCGGCTTACGAAAACCTTTTCCCAAACCAACTTCATTTCCTTAAGGAGGAAAAACAATGCAGGAAAAAATCTTTATCCAGCGTCTTGCTCTTTATCTGAGGAGCGGAACCAATCTCGTCATTGATTTCGGTGTTTTAGACCCAGGAATTCCCTGCCCGCAAATTGAATCCCTGAAAAAAGCCCTTGATAAGCCTGAATCCGAAGAAACGACTGAAGAAATCAAAGAGAAAGCTCTTGAACCGGGCAAAGAGTTCATCGAATTCAAAGGACAACGCGAAGTTCATGTCCGCATCAAAGAAATCGCCGCATTTGAAGTGATTCCTCTGGTTCTCACTCCAAAAGAACAGGCCAAGACCGAATAAATAGCACAACCCGAGGAGGAGATATGAACAAAATTTTCAAGAAAATATGGAATCGGAAACGGGGGTGCTTTGTCGCTGTTTCCGAAGCCATGACGGCTGCAAGCCAGAACACTGGAAAAGCGGCAGTTATCACTGTCGGTCTAGCACTAGCCCTTGCATCGACGCCTTCATTCGCCATTTATAAGCATATATATGCAGGAGAATCAACAGCCGGACAGAACCTAGACTATGCCGAACAGGATTATTCATTAAATTTGCACGGCAATTACACCGTTGGTGCGGGTTCCAATGTTTCTTGGTCCGTTCGAGGTAGAGCAGCTTTTAACATCGGTCCGGACAACACCGTTACTACCGTTAACGGAAATCTGTTACTTCATTCATGGCACAGTGAAGATTTAGGGCATTTTACTTGGGACAGATCAAATTCCATTCTGGTTAATAGCACCGGCTCTCTTTATATCGGTGACTACGATGAAATCGGCAACCTTACCCGAGGCGGAACTGACAAAAGCAATAATCTTACAGAATTTCGGTTGAAGGACTCTTCGTCCATAACTATCAACGGAAGAGGCTTCTCTAACACAACCTTTGTCCAAGAAGGCAACAGCGTTCTTTCTGTTAACGGCTCCGGGATGTTCTTTGACGGACCCTTCCATATCAATGGAAATTCACGCGTTGACGTCCACAACAATCTTCAAACCCGCAGCAATACTTACATGACCGGGGGAACTATCAATCCATATGGTAATTGGATAAATACCGGTTCATTTAATTTGCAGGGCGGGAATGTCAATGCCGGGAACGGCAGCCTTATTAACAACGGAACTGTGACGCAAACCGGCGGAAACTTTTCCTCTAAGTTAACAGGCAGCGGCACCTATAACTATAACGGCGGTTCATTTAATGCCTCCAAAGTTTCGGGAGATATCGTCGTCAATATCGCTTCCGGTCTCGGGGCGTCTACATCTAACTTTGAAGGCGGAAACATCAACAACCGAGGAACTTTAACTGTCAACGGTGGCTGGTACAAGAATCTCAACAATTACGGTACTGCAAACTTCAACGGCAATGCAACAATTGCCAAAACCACTAACTACGGGACTATCAATACTTATGGTGCAGTTAATTTCACGGATAAGTTAAATACTTCCGGAACGCTCAACACACATGGCGGGATGTGGTCTTTCGGGCCTTCCGGCGTTTTGGCAGTAAGCGGCGGAATTGTCCAAACCAACAACTCATTTAACGTCTTCGATTCATTAGGGACGACTGCTCAACAAGAACTTCATTATGTTGGATTGAATTCGGTTTTACCGCAAGAAGTGAAATCCAGTTTGAATGATTTCTTCACTAAGTATGCCCCCGGTTCAATTGCTCAGAAACTAATTAATCATGCCTCGTTCACCGGCGGAAAAGTCATTGTGACCGGCGTCAATTTGACTCAGACCCAAGCGGCCGATTTAACAAAGGCATTCAAAGAACAGTTTGGAAGTGCAACGACCCTCGAGTTCCAAGGCACGATAGCGGGCGTTTCACATGATGATAAATTAACCGTCGCAAAAACCAACGAGCTGTACAACAACGTTGAGCATCTTCGCGATGTCATTTTCGTAGACCGAAAACTTGAAGGCGAAAACGGAGCAATCGTCGTTGGAGATTCAGGTTTGCGCAACAACACAGGCTTCACGGGCATCAACGAAGCAACCGGAACAACAATTCAAGACGGGAAAGAGCTTACTCTGATCGGCGGCAAGTCCGACGGAACAGGTAATCGTTTCACTCTAGCTGAAAAGGTTATTACTGCCGTGGGCAACGGTGCCAAGCTGATCTTGGGCAGTCTCGGTATTAAAGACTCTTCTCTTTATCAGGGTCAGGCCTCGGAAGTCAATCTTTCCAACGGCGGAGAGTTGAGAATCGCTGCGGGCGACTATCTTGTCACGAATCACACCTCTTCGGGAGGTACAACAACGGTAGATAAAAATTCTACGTTCCGCAGTGACAACGGCACATTCACCGACAAAGCTGTTCTCGAAAATAACGGCGAAACCGTCCTCGGAGCTTTAAACGGCTGGAACAGCGCAGAGGTCCGCAACAATGGAAAATTAACTGTCAGCGGTAATACTCAGTTCGGCGGCAGATTTATTAATAATGCCAATGCCAAACTAGTTGGAACAGCAGATATCGACGGAACCTTGCAAAACAGTCAGGGCGCTCGGTTAATTGCCAATACGGTTAACGTCAACGGCACACTCAGAAATTTCGGTTACATGGAAGCGCTGGATAATTCAACCGTATTCGGCACGCTTGAAAATCCGGGAGAAATCCGTCTGTTCAACACAGCCATTGGTTCACGCGGCGATGGAGATATTGGCACAATCGGTAATACCTACACTCTTAAAGCAACCGGAAAAACACAGGTATCCGGTTTGATCGCCAATGCTTCAGGTGCTGTTGCAGAATTTACCGGCGATGATTCCGAACTCACAGTTCTAAGCGGCGGTGTTGTTTCCAACAATGGCACATTGATTGCCGATTCGTTAGTTATTAATAACGGCGGCTATTTTATTAATGGAGACAACGCGCAAAAAACTTTCGCTACTTCTCCTCTTCGCTTAAGAAAAGTTGCCAGAGCTGTTGCAAGGGCAACCGAACAATTGAAGAATTTGACGGTTTCTGAGGGCGGTAGCAAGACTAATAACGGCATTGCTTATTACGGAACCGGTTCGATTGCGGGCGAATTTGTCAATGCAGCAGGAGCAGAAGCCTACGGCGGCGTGTCTGACATTTTCGTTGACGGCAGCGGATTAGGTATTACGAATACCGGCTCGATCAAAAATGCAGGTACGTTTACTTTCGGCGGTACTTTGAACAACTCCGGCTCGATTACTGGTGACGGTCTGATAGTGTTCAAACGCGCCGGTCTCGGCAACGACACCTTTACGAATGCCGGACAAATCAATGTCGGCAGCCTTGAAGCTGATAACGTTAAATACTTCCAGACGGCAGGAAGCCTTTCCAGCCCTTCAGGATGGTTCTCCAATTCAACGGTAGAACTTACCGGCGGAACGATTGAACACGCTGTTCTCGGTTCCGGCAACACCTACAATCTCGGCGCGGGCTCCGGTTCCAATGATGCAGCTATATTTACCGTTGGTACTTTGGACAGCTCCTCCTACGTTGAAATTCGTCGCGGCGCCACTCTGAGAACCGAGCACATTGCGATGAACGGCAATAAGACGACCAATTTGGTAGGCGGTCGTTTGTCCACAACTTTGGATCAGATCTTTACTGATCTTGATTACAGTACATTAAATCTTGATGCAGCAAATCCTGAAGATAAAGTTGAAGTCAGCAGCAATCCTCAAATCGTCACGGGCATCGGTAACGTTATCGGTTCTGTTGCACAGGGTATCGCTTTTCAATGGGGTACTGTCGCGTTTGACGACGCCTCCTACAGTGCTGCTCTTGCCGGTGACGCAGTTAATAAGCTCGTAGCAATCGGAGACGTTCCTGCGGATCGCCGCGGAGAACTTGAAGTTGCATTTAACGGCAAAGCTGCCGAGAGATTTAATGTTGATCTCGCAAATTCCATTAGAGCCACTGCCGCCGGAACTCTAGCTTACGCAACGTTTGCTAATGAAACGCTTTCCAATGAAAGCGCTGCAAATCCGAGTGCAACTTCTTTAGTTGTCGGCATTAATGATCGTGCAGCCGTTATTGTTCCGACATCAGGCACACCGAATGTGCTGGCCCAAAACATGGGCTTCATGAATGTGACCGGCGTAACTGACGGCCTCTATATTAATAATGGCAGCCATTTTGTTTTGGTCGGACAGTCCCAGCCGAATCCGAATCTCGCGCCGGTTGAATTAGCAGACGGTGCTGTTTGGGTTGGCGGCAACAAAAACATTGACGGTTCCGTCACTCCTTCCAAACTAACACTAGGATCTTACGGTTCTGCTTCTGAAACAAAAGGCCATCTTGGTGAGTTAAACATTGGAGTATCCCCTGCGAATCCCGCTCTCGGAGGTGCCGGTGGTCAGGTGATTGTCAAAAATGGCGAGTTCACTGTTGACGTGCTGAACAACGGCTCTGCCGGTTACGGCAATGATAAAGAGGGATTGGTTATCGGCAATGCCGATGACACAGCCACTCAGCTGATTGTCGGCACCTATACGGCTGTTGACGGCAGCGCGATGAGCAATCACGGTATTTTCAAAGCTCAAAATATTGCATCCCGCAACACCAATAATTCGTTTGTTAACTACGGAACCTTTGAGATCGGTACTGCCGACATCAGCGGCTACGTGGAAAACAACGGTCAAGCAGCCTTTAATGAGCTGACACTACGCGAATACGGTTCTGTTAATAAGCAAGGTGCTGAACTGACAGCCGGAAAACTGACCGTTTCCGGTAACGCTCTTGCCGGTGCTTCGGGAACTTACGACATTCGTGGATCGCTGGAAAATCAGGGCAAACTGTCCGTTACGGATGAGCTAACTGTTGCCGGTGATATGACCAACAGCGGCGAAGTGGACATTGCAAAACTTACCGTTCAAGCCGCAACACCCGTTCAGGATGCAACGGCGGGCAGCTTCATTAATAACGCACTTGCCAAAGTGGATTCAATGCTGACAGAAGCAGGATCTTTTGTCACGAATGCTGCGGATGCTGTCCTGACAATTGCAGGTCTTAAAGGAGCCTCCGAACTTAACGGAACCGTTACCAATGACGGAACTCTCAAAGTTGACGGAACTGCGAGCGTGGCGGTTGCTTCCGGTGAACTCAACAACAACGGCACAATGGAAAATACCAATGCGCTGAATGTCACAGGCGGCACGGTTGGCAACAACGGCTCCTTAGCTTTGAACGGTTTGAATATCACCGGCGGTCAGGTACAAAATTCTGCCCAAGCCGATCAGTTCAAAGACTCAGGGACAACTCAGATTGAAATGGCTGACGCCTCCGACGTCGGTATTGCCAATGAAGGGCACCTTGAGCTTTCAAACCTCATGTTACTGAAGGGCATGATTCAGGGCGGTTCCGTCGGTTCTAAGGATGTGACTCTGGCAGATGTCCGGCAGGATGCCTCGATTGAGGCCGAAAAGGTTCAATTAAAAGAACTGAACAATGCCGGTACGGTAAAAGTCATTGAATTTGCCGCTACCAAGACCGAAAATACAGGCACCGTTGAGGCCGGACACCTTGTTTTAGTTGAGAACGACCGCTTCCTTAACCAAGCAGCCGGTTCAGTCAAGGCCGATCAACTGGTTCTTAACGGCGGAGAATTTGTCAATGCCGGTGGAAACACCTCGGATATCGCTCTGACGCAAATCGGCGCAGACGGTCAGTTCACTTCCGATGGAGACAGCAACCTTCAGAAGGTTGTGTCCAACGAGGGAACGATTAACCTTAACAAGGGCAATCTCAATATTGGCGAGCTCGATGCGAAGAACTCCGTCTATAACCAGTTGGGCGGACACTTCAAGGCTGATAAAGGATTCTTTGCAGAGTCCACGCTCAACATAAAGGGCGGTATTTTTGATGCTTCCGAAGTTCGCGATTCCGAAGGTAACGTTACCGGTCTCCTCGGCAATAACACCGTTAACATCTCCGGCGGCAATAAGACTCCGGTGATTGGTAACGAGGATTCTGCGGAAGTTAAGTCCCACTACAAAGATAATTTAACGCAGGTTATTGCGGGCGTAGTCAACAGCGACACAACGGTCAACATTATGGCGGGCGGCGTCCTCGATGTTGCCAAGATCGAACTTGACGGAAAAGCCGATAGCATCAATCTGAAGGGCGGCGTTCTTCAGACAAGCGCTGATCAGATCTTCGGTTCAGTCACAACTGAGGCAATTCGTATCGACGCAACGGACGCCGAAACAGGCACTGTACAACTTCCGACCACCGTGCTTTCTGCAACTACCGTCGGCGCAGTTAAAGATGAGATCAAATCCGGGCTGAATATCGAAAGCGGCAACCTCGCCTTGGATGATGATTATTTCAGCGCTTCGCTGATTGTCAGCGTCACCGACAAAATTGCGAATGCATTTGAAAACGCAGCCAACCTGACCATCAATTTCTTAGGGGAGATGACTGCGCCCTTCACCATCACAACTGCAAACAATTTGGAAAAAGAAGGGCTCGATGTCGTTCTGAACCCCGGCATTGTGCTCAACACGACGACTCTGCACAATGAGTTTGCGGATGAGTACAACAAAGACACTGATGCTTCTCAGACGATCAAAGGTTTGATCATTGGTGCCGAGTCCAATGATCCGAATACCAATTCGATCAATATTAGTATGGGATTCAAAGATGTCTCCCATACCGATAAAGTCACAATCGAAGGCGGTAAGGAATTGGTTCTTGTCGGCAATGCCGTCAATGCAATTCCTGAAGGTTCTTTTGGTGATGATGCCAATAAACTGCTGAAGGATTCCGCCGACGGCGGTTCCATTGACGTGAATAACGGTACGTTTACGTTCGGCTCTCACGGCGGTGTTACACCGACAGTCGGATGGATTCTTTCCTCCAATATTGCTGAAAACGGCTCTCTCGAAGCGAAAAACGGTGAGTTTGCCGATTGGACCATTGCCAACAACGGTAACGTTCACGTTCACTCCAACGCGATCCTTCATACCAACAGCCTAACCGGCAGCGGTTCGACCGTTAACGAAGGGAAACTGTCTCTGGACGAAAAAGACGGAAATCTTCCGGTCTTTGATGTCACCGGAAATTTCCTGAATCAGGGCCAGAACTCCGTTTTGGACGCTTCCAAGGTGGACAAGGTAACGGTATCAGGCACACACGCCAACGAAGGCAATTCCAATTACAACGATATGCTGATTGCCGAAGGCGGCAGCTCTAATAACAGCGGTACGGAAAAAGGCAACATCCTCACCGTTGAAGGGACTCATGCCAACTCCGGCACTTCGATTTGGAACGGTGTCACCGTTGCCGATTCCGGTAAAGGCGAAAACGCCGGCAAGCTCGATGTCGGCAGTGTGTTCGACATTCTCGGTGAGTTTGTCAATAAGGGCAAAGACGCTGTTCTTGATGCAACCAAGACTGCCGTGACAACTGTTGCGGGTCTTCTGCGCAACGAAGGAACTGCCAATTACGATGACATGACCGTCGCTTCCGGCGGCAAATCGGAGAACACCGGGTTTGAACAGGGTGATATTCTGACAGTAGCAAACGGTGGTCAGCACACCAACAGCGGCACCTCGATTTGGAACAACGTCACAATCCAAACCGGAGCAACTTCAACTGTTGATGTCGGCGGCAAGGAAACAATCAACGATACCTATGACATTGCGGGTGACCGCACCAACAAAGGAGAAGTTGACGCAACGAAGGTTGCCAATACTCAGGTTTCCGGGTCACTCGACAACCAAGGAACCTCGAATTATGACGATATGACCGTTGCCTCCGGCGGAATTTCGAACAACTCGGGCTTCGAGAAAGGCGACATCCTTACCATCGAAGACGGCGGTGAGCATATCAATTCAGGTACCTCGATCTGGAACAACCAGACCATACAAGTCGGAGGCTCGGCCACTACGGAAGAAGGAGGCAACGAGACCATTAACGACAAGTATGTTATAGCCGGTGACAAGACCAATAAGGGTGAAGTTGACGCTACCAAGGTTACCGATACCCTTGTTTCCGGGACACTCGACAACCAAGGCAAATCTGAATATGACGATATGACGATTCAGGGCGGCGGAACGTCGAATAACTCCGGCTTCGAGAAAGGAGACATCCTGACGATTGACCCGGACGGCGAACACAATAACTCCGGCACGTCTATCTGGAACAACGTTGTTGTTGCGGGCGGTGACGTGAACAACACGGGAGATATTGAAACCGGCAAGCTCACCATTGACGACGGTCTCGTCAAGATTGACGGGGGCAGTCTGAAGGCAGAGGAAACCGACCTTAACGGCGGAGACCTTGTCATCGGAAACGACAGAGAACCGACCGAGGAAAACCACGTCAAGGCTGAAATCAATCCGAAGGACGACGTGATCGACACGAATATCTATGTGAAGAACAACGGCGATCTGAACCTCGGACCGAAGGGCGGACTTGACTGGGCCGATTCCATCGGATCTCCGACTGTGCCGGGCGGCACACCGAGCCGATTGGTTATTACCAATAACGTGACAACCGGTCCGGGAGGAGGCATTGCCGTAGGTCCAAACGTTTGGACGGATAAAGATACGCACGTCCAGATCGGAAACGGTGATTTGTATTTCGCTAAAGACTCTTTGACTGTTATTGACAGCTCCATCCTGACAGACGGTAAGAGCGCATTCAATACCACAAGCGATATTGCGAAAGTGACTGTCGAACCGGGTGCAAACCTTGTTTTAGGCAATATTGAAGAAGTCGGCGACTACACGATTGTCAACGGCTACATCAACGGCGGAAACGAGGCTAACGGAATGTGGACCGGCGGTTGGACAGGTGAGAACCTCTATGCACTGCCCCAAGACGGCAGCGGCATCAATTGGATTCTGACGCTGCACAATGACCCGAGCAAGATCTGGGTGAACGCGACATTGGCTGATGTTCGCACCGTCTATCCTGACATCGCTATCCCCAATATTGCGAACGACGATCTACTGCACTGCAAGAGCGGTGACGCAGGAGCGGACTTTGTTTGCCGCGTACTTCGCGACAAAGAATTGGATGTTGCAGGCAAGACCAAGGTTCTGAACTCTGTGGCTAATATCGCCTTCGCAGGCGGTGCTATGAGCGTTTCCATGAACGACCTCAACACGGCTGCCGACTCCATCGAGGGCAGAGTTTCCATGCGAAACGAAGCCTTCACGGAATACGGGGTCATGCGTGAATGGGATCGCGGAAATGATCTTTGGGTTGATGTCATCGGCGGCAAACAGAAATACAAGAGCCTCAGCGCAACCGGCATTTCTAAAGCCGGATTCGATACAAACGCCTACGGTCTTGTTATGGGCTACGACCGCAAGTTCGCAGACAAACCGATTATCTTGGGCGCGGCCTTCAGTTATAACCACGGTTCGCTTGACTCCACAGGCGACGTTCTGAAGACAAAGAACAAGTACAACTCGTTCGGTCTGCACGCCTACGGTGCTTACGCTCCGGTCGAAAAGGTCAACCTCATCGGTACATTGAGCTGGATGCGCAACTCCTCCGATATTACTCAGTCGATCAATGCAGCCGGATTCAATAAGGCTGATGCGGATGTCAAGACGAATATGTTCAGCCTCGGCGCTCGTGCCGAAGCGACTATTCCCGCCGGAAAAGCCAATATCGTTCCGCACGCAGGTCTCAGATACGTCTTGGCTAAGTCGGGCAAATACGATACGAAGGTTGACGGCAAGAAGGTATGGAGCAACAAGGCTGATGCCACGAACACCTTCCAGCTTCCAATTGGCGTTGCTGTCAGAACGGACATTGCAACAGCCTCCGGTTGGAACATTCGCCCGCAGGCCGACGTAACCGTCATCCCGCAGTTCGGCGATACGAAGCAGAAGACCAAACTGTCCAACTTCAACGGTGTCAGCGACAAGCTGTCAGGAGAATTTGCGGGCAAATTCGGCACCAACGTTAATCTAGGCGTTCAGGCCGATAAGGGTCCGGCAACGTTTGGCGTCCGCTACGGATTCACAGGCGGCACTAAAGGCAAAGCAGACCATGCCTTCAAGTTCGAGGCTAGATACCGCTTCTAAACAAATCTAAAAACTCACGCGGACTCCGAAAGGGGTCCGCACAACCCCGATGAATGAAGGATTCATCGGTGAGCGCTCCAAGTGGGCGCTGACCAATGAGTCTCAACCCAAGAGAAAAAAATGAAGAGAACTTTAAGCAGTTTTAATTTGCGGAGCGACTATAGGTCTGAGCTCGATTCCCAGCGCAGAAAGAATTTTAGTTACTGTTCCAAATTTGGGATTCCCTGCCGGGCCAAGCGCTTTATAAAGACCTTCTCTGGTCAAGCCGCTTTCCCGAGCTACTTCGGCCATACCTTTAGCCTTAGCTATGTCAAGGATGGCAGACTTAATCAGGGAGCCGTCGCCGGGATCGTCTTCAAAGCAGGATTGAAGGTACAAGGCATAATCCTCTTTGCTTTCAAGATAATCAACCGGGTCATAAGGCTTGCAAAGCTTGATCTTGTTCATAGATTAAATCTCCACTTTCAAAAGTATCTCTTTTGCTCTTTCGATGTCTTTGGACTGCGTTTTTTTAGAACCTCCAAGCACAAGCAAAACAATGACCTTTCCGCGCCGAACGAAATAAATTCTGTAGCCCGGTCCGAAATCAATTTTGCTCTCTATGACACCTTCACCAACAGGGCGTGTCTGGCCAAAATGACCGTTGGTCATATTCCTCAGCCGAGCATTGATTCTCTGAAGAGCAACCCGATCATTGGGTTTAAAGGAATCCAACCACTTTTGAAACTCCTCTGTCGGATAAAGAGTGAGATCTTCAGTTTCCTCAAACATAATGTTTCGTACATCCCTGTGAACTGTAGTTTACATTATACAGTTATCGCTGCCTTGTCTCTTTTGCTCTATACGGGCATTAGCTTCGCCGATGATTTCGGAGAATTGGCCAAACGCTGCGCACCGGAAATTTCTGTAGACACGTTGCGCGCATTGGTCAGAACCGAATCTAGTTTTAATCCGTATGCCATTGGTATTGTCGGCGGAGGCTCCCGGCAACCGAAAGCATTCCATGAGGCGATGGCAGTCATTGCGCAGCTGGAACTTGAAGGAAAAAACTATTCCGTGGGTTTGGCACAAATCAATAAAAAGAATTTTTCCAAGCTCGGTATCAATGCCTCCGGGGCACTGGATGGCTGTACCAATTTAAAGGCAGCATCAAAAATCCTTTCCGACTGCTACCAAAGAGCACAGAACCGCAGCGGCAGCAATTCGCTTCACGATGCCTTGAGCTGCTACTACTCAGGAAATTTTCAGACTGGCTACCGCCACGGCTACGTGGATAAGGTGCGCGCCAATGCCGGCATTTCAACCTTAACAGCTCCTGTCGTTCCGTCCATCCGGGAAGCTGAAACGAAATCAAAAGATTCTTCAACCCTTGTCGCTACAGGCGACAACTCATCAACCGGATTGATTTTTTAATCCGATTCACTTTAGGAGTTTAACTATGAAAAAAAACAACTTCTTATTCCCCGCTGCGCTGGCCGCATTGATTCTGAGTGATCCGGCACTGGCTGCTGCCGGTACTCAGAGTCTGAACAATACGCTCCAAACAATTTTGAGTGTATTCCAAGGCGCATCTCTTTTAATCGTCACAGGAGCAATTATTTGGGCAGGCTACAGAATGTTGTATACCCATGCCAATATTCAGACGGTTGGGGGGCCCTTCCTAGGCGCTTGTTTAATTGCCGCAGCTCCTTGGCTGGCTGAATTGCTGGTGGGCTAAATGGAAACATCGAGCCCTTTGTTTAAAGGTGCGACGCGCCCCGCTTGCATCGGGGGCGTTCCCCTCCAGGTATTTGTGCTCAATATCGGCATCATTTCGCTTTTGGCAATCTGGATTTGGATTCCTTTGATTTTGATTACGCCTATCACGCATTTTTATTTGAAGACCGTCGCCGACAAAGATGAGCAGATTTTCTCGCAGCTGATTTCCTATGCGCGAATCAATCTCGTTCGCTCTTTTAACCGACGGTACTGGGGAAACGTCACAAGTCTGAGCCCAAAACAAGAAAAAAAAGAGCTTTTCATCCTTGAAAAGAGCAAGGAGTAAACCATGTTTGCCCAACGTAAAGCACTTGAAAACTCTGAAAAAAGCCTCTCGGAATTTATTCCCTACTCAGCAGTCATTGCGCCCGGCGTTGTGATCTGTCGTGAAGGAGATTTGGTTGCGACTGTAAAGATTTCCGGAAAAGTTTTTGAGGCGGTTTCCAACGAAGCGCTCCAAAGAGACGCGGAGCGCCAGAATAACTTCTTAAAAGTGATGGCAAGCGCGTCCTCCACGGACGAAATGTCACTGAAAGTGCACAGAATTCGGCGCGTTGTTCACGACGAACTTTCTGTGCCGGACGAGAATTCGAGCAGCCGTTTTGTCAGAGACTTTGTTCGCGCCTACAATCGTGAAATCTCGGAAAACAATCTTATGGCGACCGAGCTTTATGTCTCGTTGGTCAGTCATAAGGCTACCCTGCTTAAGAGAGACAAATACAAAGAATCAGAAATTCGTGAAGAACTCAATGAGCGGTTGGAGGTTTTCGGAAAAGTCTTCGATCAGCTGGTAAGTTCACTTAGGGATTACGAGCCCGCAGTGCTTGGAGAATATTCGGACGAGCAAGGAATTATTTTTTCTCATCAGCTCTCCTTCTACAACTACCTGCTGACCGGGCAATGGCAGAAAGTCAGAGTGCCTTTCATGCCGCTAAACGAAGCACTGGGGAACGTTCAGGTTTTCGGCGGAGCCGATACCCTTGAATTTCAAACGGCATTGGGAAAGTCCTATGTGCAGTCGATAGAGCTTAAAGATTATCCGATGGCAACGTATTCCCGGCTGCTTGACGGACTGCTCTACAACACTAATTTCGATCAGAGTTCATACCCCTTTATTGAAACGCAGACCTTTACGGCCCTATCCAAAAACAAGGGACTCAAGGCTCTGAAGTTGCAGCAAAACCAATTAAGGTCGGCTCAAGACGATGCCGTTTCGCAAATGCAGCTGCTGTCATTGGCACGCGATATGGTCGCCAACGGTCAAATTGTCATCGGCGACTACAGCTATTCGCTTCTTGTATTCGGCAGCGAAGATACCGTTGTTGCCCATGCGAATGACTCGGTAAAAAAATTGCAGGACGCGGGATTTTTACCGATCAAATCCACTCTGGCGCTGGTTACGTCTTATCTGCATCAGCTTCCCGGGAGAAAGGATCGTCCGAGAGTGGCAAAAATATCGAGCATGAATTTTGCCCATCTAGCCAGTTTTCATAATTTTCCGTCCGGAAAACGCGACCGTAACCCTTGGGGCGAAGCCGTCGCGTTAATGAAAATGCCGAGCGATCAGCCGTATTTTTTTAATTTTCATTACACCGATCCCGAAAAGGATTCTTTGGGAGACGTCCCGCTGGGAAACACGGCAATCCTCGGAGCCTCCGGCGCGGGCAAGACGGTATTGCTGAATTTCCTTTTGTGCTCGGCGCAAAAGTATCGCGATAAAGACCATCAGCTCTCGGTCATCTTATTCGACAAGGACAAAGGTGCCGAGCTAGCCATTAAAGCGATGGGCGGCGGATATTTGGCAATTGAAAACGGGAAACCTTCCGGCATCAATCCCTTCCAGTTGGAGCCGACAGCAGAAAACATCCAGTTTTTGATCGGATGGACAAAGCGGCTGATCGGACGCGACGGACTCCAGATCACTCCGTTGGATGAGCAGCGGATCGCAACAGCAGTTGAGACGGTCATGTCCATGCCCGCAAAATATCGGAGACTGGCGGTGCTTCCGCAAAGCCTTCAGACGGGTGACCGGGTTGAAGACGCGCAGAACTCGCTTACGATGCGCCTGTCTAAGTGGATTGAGACAGGGCCTCTTGCATGGGCCTTTGACAATGAAATCAACACGCTTGATCTCAATGAATTTCCCAACTTCGGAATTGACGGTACGGACTTTTTGGAAAATGAGGATGTCCGCGGCCCGATTACGGAAATTCTCCTTTATCTGATTGAAACTCAGGTAATGAAGGACAAGAGACGAACCATCATTGTGATGGATGAGTTCTGGAAGTATCTCTCCGACCCGGCTACGGCTCAGTTTGCGTTCGACAAGCTCAAGACGATTCGTAAGCAGAACGGTATTTTTGTGTTTGCTTCTCAGTCTCCCGAGGATGTTCTGAAAAGCGAAAGAGGTTCCGCGTTTGTGGACAACACGGCTACAAAAATCTACCTGCCCAATCCCTACGCGAATGAAAAGGATTACACGGAAGGGTTCAAGTGTACGAAGGACGAGTTTTCGATCATCAAGAGCCTCGATACACAAAGCCGTCTGATGCTGATTAAGCAGGGGCCTGTGTCCGTGATGATTCGGCTTGATCTCGGAAATTTCAAACGTGCTCTGAAGATTTTTTCCGGGACTGCCGGAACCACCAAGTTCGGAGAAAAACTATTTTCTCTCGTAGGAGACGACCCTGAAGTTTGGATTCCTTATTTCTTCGGGGACAAACCCCTTCCTCAGACATCCAAGGAGGATTAAAAATGAAATACAAGAAAATCATACTTGCCGTTATGCTTTCCGCCGGTGTTTGCTCCGGTACTTCCGCTTTGGCGTCCGGCATTCCTACCGTGGATGCGGCTGCCATTGCACAAATGGTGCAGCAGCTCACGCAGATGCAGCAGATGTACTCGAACATGGTTCAGCAGTACAACACGGCAGTCAACACGCTGCAAAACTTCACCGGAACTCGCGGATTGGGACTGGTGGATTACAACCTGAACCTGAGAAGTCTGATACCAACCTCCGCCCGCAGTCGTCTCAACGGAATAATGAACGGCACGTCGTCACTCAGCAGTTTGGGCCGAGATATTTTTAACCGGCTTAAGCTCGGAGACGCGTGCAGCAATCTTGACGGGGAAGTCAAGCAAAACTGTTTGAAGGCTCGCGAATTTGAAGCGGAGCAACAGGCTGTTTTGGAAGAAGCAGCCAATACCGCCAACCAGCGCCTTCAAAACATTGAATCGCTAATGAGTCGGATCAACACCGCAACGGATGCCAAATCCATTGCCGATCTTTCCGCCCGCATTCAGGCTGAACAGGTTGCGCTGCAATCGTCTCAATTGGCTGCACAGTTCCAACAGGCTCAGATGGATAAGCAAAACGAGCTGGTACGTCAACAGGCTGAAAGAGAAGCGCATCAAAAAATGTTCCCCAAAATGACGCAAGCGGATATTCAACGGGCCATTCGTCCGCCGAAAAACTAAAAGGAGAATCCTATGGCGGGTACTTTTGAAGCGTTCGGCAATGAGGTCAGAAGCACGATGGCGGGATTTGCCGAATCGGTTTCAGGCGAAATCATCTCGAGCATCAGTCCGATTATTTACACCGGCATCATGATCTACTTTTTTGCCCGGGCCTATCAAATCACAACAGGACGTGCCGAGGGTGCAATCCCCGATCTGATAACACAGTGCGTGAAAATCGTATTGGTCGCTTTTTTCGGACTGAATGCCGCAAATTTCGTGACTTATGTTATCCCGGCGGTCTATGGCATCGAAAATCTGCTTTTGAATGCAATATCCCACGCCACGACCGGAGGTGGCATCAGTAATGCATGGGGTGCCGCAGATCAAACGTGGGAAACTTTTATGAGCGGGTTTCAGGCTATTTACAACATTTGGTCGAACAGCTCTTGGAGCGTTTGGTCTATCGGTGAAAGCATAGCCACAAGCCTCTTCATTATTTTATTGATGGTTCTCATGCTGGCTGTCTGCATCTACTTCATGTTCCTTGCCGTCGGCTACCTGCTGCTCTACGAAATTTTTCTAGTGATGGGATTAGCCTTCGGGCCGCTGTTTATTTGCACATTGATGTTCACTGTGACTCGGACGTGGTTCGACGGATGGCTCAGGGCCGTGGTTTGCTGGGCATTTACGCTGGTTGCGGTGGCTGGAACCCTCATGTTAATTAACGGAATATTTCTAGAACGTGTTCAACAAGTTTCAGATTTTGCCTCGGCAGCTGAGGGTGGAAAAAATTACGGTGTCTTGCTTGTAAACCTTGGCGTTTTTGCCGTTGTCGTTCTCGCCATAGCGACCGTTGTGAAATCCATTCCCTCTTTTGCCGCCGGTCTTACCGGAGGAGTTGCGCTTCAGGCTGCCTCGGTGGCAGGTATGCTGCAAAGTTTCGGCAGAACGATGGCAGCCGTCACGGGCGGCGCCATGCTGGGGTACGCGGGCGGTATGTACGGTCGCGCCAATGCTCAGGATACGGATTACGCTAAAGAAAACCGTGACGCCCTGAAGTCACAAGCACAGCACCTTTTAGGCAGCGGCGGCCTTACTAATCCCGGTTCATTTGCAGCAGCGACTGCCGGTTACGCGGCAGGTGCGGTCAGACAGTTCTTCACCGACCCGGACAAATTAAGAACTCCGGCAAACGCGGGTTCTTCCGGCCCGTCAGGAGGAAGTGCTTCCGGCTCTTCAGGCGCCCCTGCACCTGCATTTTCAGGCCCGGCGAACATGAACCAGACGCCTCAGCAGGAAAAAGTAGCGGCCGCCAATGCTGCGGCAGTCGGCGCTGCATACGGAAGTCAGCAGCCCTCCGTCGTTCAGCCGACATCTCCTTCAGGAGTGTCAGCTTCAGCAGCGACCGGCAATTCCGGCTCACCAGATCCGGTTTTTGATTTCTCTGCGGATCATTCGCAGTTTGACCAAAGAGCTCAATTCAATACTCCGTCTCCCGAACAGACTGTTCCTCAGTCCTCTCAGGCTGCCGGTTCTTCAGAGCAAGTGAACGAGGCTCAAAGCCGGGAAAACGAACGGATCGCCAATGAAATCTTAAAAAACAGAAAATCAGAGGGATAACAACGTGTTAATTCAGAATCAAACAAAGGTAATCACAACGCGTTTGCCAAGTGCACTTGCGTATTTCACTAATGAAGCATGGGAAGGAAGGATGCCTTTACTCAGCTTCATCTCCAAACGAGCAACAGAAGATTGGGTAGTACCCATCCTTTCCGCAATGTCTTCTTGTGTTAAGCCGGCTTCTTTGCGAGCCTCCATAGCATTTTTAAACGTTGCATATTCGGCACCGGCCTCATCAAAGCATTTTTTGAATTCCGGATTTTTTAATTGTTCTTGTAACACGTCATCAAACTTAACTAAGGATCTCATTTCTCAACTCCTTAAATCTGGAAACCGCAAGATCAATATCTTTTTTCGGTGTCTTTTGGGTTTTCTTGACAAAGGCATGAAGGACGATGATTTTGCTGCCGATAACCGTGCAATAAAGTACTCTGCCGATTCCTTCTTTTGCTTTTCCTCTAACTTCAAAAATGGCCTCGGTTCCGACAATCTTTCGAGTGTACGGAAAGCCCAAGTTTGGTCCGTCTTCTTTCATCCGATCAAGAAGCAGGAAACATCTGGCTCGTATGGACACGGGAAACTCAAGAAGTTCTGCAAGAACCTTGTCCGAATAAAACTCTATCGAAAATCTTTTGATCTCACCCTTAATGGATGGGTCTTTAGCCATAGTCAAAATCCAAATGTCCCCGTTGCCTGTAAGCTGAATTATAGCAAAGTTGCTATGTTAGGAATATCCAAATGAGAAAACAGACTAGATTCAATTTCAAATTGCTCTGCTTGGCTTGCCTTGTCCCGATTTTTTTAACCGGCTGCGGCGCCACAAAACCTCCGACACCTTCCGGCATTCGCGTCCCGGTAACGGAATTTGCACAGCAAAGACAAAAAGAAGCAATGCAGAAAAAAGAGGAAGCAAAACTCAACTTTGGAAAAGACCGGGTTACACGGAATTTCAGTTTCGGATATGAAAACCAAGACAACGAATAGGAAAAGAATATGTTTTTCAAGAAAAAGAAACCAACGCCCCAAGCAGAAGTCGCTCCTTCAGCTGCAAAAAAAACCGTGAACAAACCGGCTTATCCCTATCACGAAGCTCTGGATTGGACCGTTGAGCGTATGGCGCTGAAGGAAAAACAGGCCAAAGCCGGTTGGACAGCCGCCAAGATCATGGGGTGCCTATTAGTGCTGGTGAGCATTATCTGCATTGTGATCGCGGTGAAAAAGGAGGCTTATCCCTTTATCGTCGAGCTGGATAAGAGCAACGGCACTACCCGGGTGATCGACATCCGTGATCCGCAAAACATCCCGGTCGATGAGATGATGGACAAGTATTGGCTCAATCTGTACACGCAGAGCCATGAAAGCTACGACTACCGCACGCTGGAAAACGACCATGCGCGAGTCCGCCTGATGAGCGTTCCTGAAGTATTCAACCCTTATGACCACCAGTACGGGCTGGACAATAAGAAGTCCCTTCAGAACCTTCTTAAAGACAAAAAGAAGATCATCTGCAATGTTGAGTCCGTCGTTCCCAACGGAAACGGAATCGCAACTGTCCGCTTTACCAAACGCCTTGTTGATACGTACAGCAACAATGAAGAAGCTAGAAATTCTTGGCGTGCCACCATCGGATATGAATACAACCCGAATTATTCGATGGACGAAGCACAGAGGCTTGTAAACCCATTTGGTTTCACGGTCACAAGCTACCGAGTTGACCCGATCATTGAGGGAGCCGCACCATGAGAAAAAGTCTTTTCTGTCTCTTGCTAGCTGCATCTTTCCTCGGCTGGGGACTTTCAGTTAATGCCCTTGAGCGTCCGACAGCAAGTCAATATGACGCACGAGTGATGTACACAGACTACAAACCCGGTCAGGTTTATCCGATCCGGGCCGCAAACGGGCTGATTACAACCATCACATTTTCTCCCGGAGAAAAGATTCGCGATTTCGGTTCCGGGTATTCAACCGCTTGGGAGTTTCAGGCCCGAGGCAATAATTTCTTCCTGAAGCCCAAAGACTTCGACGGAGCGACCAATCTTGTGATTGTGACGGATAAACATACGTACCTCTTTGATGTGCATCCGGGTTCCAGAGCCAAGGCAACCTACAGCCTGACCTTCCGGTATCCGCTGGAAGAAGCGGCCAAAGCTCAGGAGAATGCAAACAAGAAAACCGTGGATTCTCTGCTGAACCAATCCGATAAAGAGATTTCCGATAAGACCGATTCCGAGAACCGATCTGAAGTTAATAAGTTTTACAGCGAAAATTTCGGCTCTTCTCCTCTTTCCAAGGAAATTGCTCCTTTGGAAGTGTTTGACAACGGAAGGTTCACGTACCTGAAGTTTGATCGACACACCGACTTTCCGGCGGTTTACAGAGTCTCTGAGAACGAAGAAGAAACACTGCTTAACTCTCACATCAAAGGCGACTGGCTCGTTGTTCACGGTGTTTACCGAGAACTGAGGCTTAGAGCCGGACAAGCTGTCGTCGGCATTTATAACGAAACCTACAGCGGCGGCGGAGCTCCGAACGACTCGGGTGTATCGGTGCCCGGACTGAAACGAGAACTTGTCAAAGAGGTGAACTAAATGAATGAAAACAAAACGCAGATTTCCGGTTCTCAACCCAATCCGGCTGATATCGGAATCCCGAGCGTTGCCGGAAAAAAATCATCTCCGGCAAAAAACAGAAACTTGGCCTTGATGGCGGCGTTAGTCGTGCTCATGCTGATTTGCATTGCCTTCGGTTTCTATCAGAAGCATTCAGCGAGAAACGCGCAGCCTAAGCAGCAGGAGCAAGCAACTCCGATGCTCTCCGGGCGCACCCTCACGCTTCCTCCTCTCTCGCAGATTCAGCCGCCGGAGGCGCCGCCCGCACCCGTGGTGATAAAGGAACCGGCTGAGCCGAAACCGGAAAAAGAGGCCGGGCTGATTCAGGAGCCTCCGGCAATACAGACGCAGCCAGCTGCAAACAGTCCGATGGTCAACAGCGCCAAAGAAAAACCGGAACCGACACTCGCCGAAAAGAGAAACATGGCCCCCATGATGGCCGAGGGAGGAGCTTTACAGGGAGCGGAAGAAAGTGGGGGAAAGGGATTTGCAGCCACCCTCCGTGAAGAGGGCTACGACTCCGGTACCGGGCGATCTTCCGGCGGAAAATTAGGCGGACTGCTCTCAAGCGTTTCAACTCCTCCAACCAGTGCCGTCATGATGCCGGACAGAAATCTGCTTCTTCCTAAAGGCACGTTCATAGACTGCGTTTTGGAAACCAAGCTTGATACGACCGTCCCGGGCATGACTTCGTGCGTCATCCCCCGCGACGTTTACAGCGCAAACGGTCGCGTACTTCTGATTGAGCGTGGCTCAAAAGCAATCGGCGAGTACAAGGGAGCGGTAGAAAACGGTTTGAACCGAATTTTCGTTCTGTGGACGCAGATTCAGACGCCTAAAGGCGTGCGCGTCAATATCGATAGTCCTGCAACCGATGCGCTTGGCGGCTCGGGTATGGCAGGAGAAATTGACTTCCATTGGTGGGCTCGCTTCGGTAACGCACTGCTCTTTACTTTGATTCAGGACGGTTTTGACTTCGCTATGACCAAACAAACGGAAAACAACGGCGGCGTTAATTACTATCAGAACAGTGAAGACGGTATGAATCAAATCATTCAGGAAGCTATGCGTCAGTCAGGCAACATTCCTCCGACGCTCACAAAGAATCAGGGCGAACGTGTCGGCATCTTTGTTGCCAGAGACGTGGACTTCTCCAAGGTTTATCAGCTGAAGCCCACAAGCCGATAAAACTATCCGGCTAAGGTACAATTTCCTAACCACAAAAGGAAATGTCTTCATCCGAAGTCCTCGCCCTCGAAACCTACGCCAGTCCCTTAATTTTGGGAATTAGCAAAGGATTACGGCGTCAGCCGTAGAGGGCCCCGAAAGGGATCAGATGCGACAAAGCCCGGGTGGGACCGGGCTTTGGTGAATCTAAACATTCTTATGAGGGATGAGATGTCGCAACCATTTCTAACCTCGTGGGAGATTATATCTCACAACACGGTTGTCTGGACAGGGGATGTAAATCTTGATTACAAGATTGCGCTTGTTCTGGTGTTGTGGGCAATAATCCGCACGAAGCTCTAGTGTGCTGAAAAGAGGCCGATTCCGCAAGAGTCGGCCTTGTGCGTTTCAGAGATTAAGCAGCAAACAGATTCTTCCAACAAGTCCGCTAAAAACGTGAAATAATTAACAAGATCAAGTTTAACGATCAGTTCGTAAACGTCTGCACAAGAAGTCCCGCCAAGATTTTTTGATTAAAGCGTTATGAACTTCTTTAATGCAGCCGGACTTCATGCCTGTCGGGAAGTCCCGCAGGTCATCCTGTCATTTCCCTATTCTAAAAAACTCCTCTTTTCTGCCGTAAAAGCCGTCACGAGCCTCAGAACCTCTTGCACGGAGGTGTCCTATGGACTTTAACTTAAAAGTGTTAGGGGCGGAGACGGTCATGGTTGACAGACGGCTTGTCGCTAAACTCGTTGAAGCGGAACTTCTTCTGAGAGACAGTGAAAAACTTCCGTATGAAGTGGAACTAAATCAGTTTATCCGTCAAAACAGCTTTATCGGCGTTAATCCTTCAGAGCGTTTATTCGCAAAATGTGCCGTCACCGGTAAAAATGCTGAATGCATTGGAGTGATGGTTAAGCCGAGAGAGATAGTGCTTGCAGAAGAGGTCTATTACCGACTGCAAGAACTGGAAACAGCAGAAAGCATTCAAAAGGAATACTTAAGAAAATCCAAAGACGGCACTCCTGTCAGGCCTTTGTATGAGGTTCGCACCGATTATGCGGACAATCCTTCTCTCTCTGAAGAAGAAAACCGCTTTATAGATAGAATCCGACCTCGAGAATATTGCTTTGAAGCCCGGAACGCTTCTGAAGCAACAAGAATTCTGGGAGGTCATGAATATGCCTTTTTCAGCCGAGTCCATCAATTTCTTAAAGAAGAAAAAGAAGCGGGAATTATTGAAGACATCAGCTCCCGCGCGGTCTCCATGCCGAGTTTTTCGGATTTCTGCGGAGTTCGGTACGGTAATTTATTTATCAAGACCGATTTCATTAAGAATCCAGTTAAGTCGTGCGTTTACGAAAAAGATAAAAAGGCATGGAACTTAACGCTAGAACCGAAAAAACTTTTGAAGTACGACCTAGGGGAAATACAAAAAAACGTCGAAAATCTTCTTGAAATCGGTTATCGTCGGCTGACAAAAATCGAAAGTTTCTGGACAACAGAGGCATTGCCGGAAGTAAAGAAATTCTTCGACAGCTTTAAGACTGATTCCGTCAATCTTCAGGTTGGTGAGAAAGACAGCTCTCTTGAAACCGTCATTCTCAATAACTGCGACCAAAAGGTTTTTGACAAACTTCCCTTAGAGGAAAAAATCGGGATTGACTCTCTCCGTTTTCATCCGAAATTAAATTCCGACGAGATTGAACCTCCGTCTCTGGACGATAAACCCGATTGTGTTCTGAAGGTTGGTTTTTCATTAAATGAAAAGGAAGCTGCGAAGCTGCCGGAAGCAGTAAGAGAATTGGTTAAAAGAATCTCGGATGTGGAGGTCAGGCATACCATCGAAGACGATAACGGGGTACGGTCATTTGTCAACCATGACAAACAGCTGCTTCAGGAATTGTTTACTGAAGCTGCCGAAAAACAAGGAGTCGGCACGAAGAGTTTGAACCTTTTTTCAGGGAGCAGTCCGGTATTAAAAGAAAAGCTTGAAATTACTTACGGTTCAATGTCTTTGCCTCTGGACAACCCTTCAAAGCCTCCGATTTCAATTTCCGGCATTCAGCCTTTCAACGAAGAAAAAGGCTGTTATGAAGCCGAATATATTCCGCGTCATCTTTACGGCTCTAAAGCCTTAAAAGACGCATTTGAACAACTGGGAATGGAAGGCGGCAAACCCTTCCCGTTCTCAGACGCGGCGCTTAAATCCGGTATTGACAAAAAAGTATTAGACGAAGCCTCAGAAACCGTCAGGAAAACCTTCAGAGAAGACATCGAAGACTTCAGGTTTTCCTTTGAGAGCCAAAAACTCTACATCCCGAAAGACGCCAAAGATTTTACGGATGCGCTGCGCTTCACCGTTGAACTCAAATTTGTCGAGCTCGCAAAAGAGATGCTGGAACGAAGAAAGGAAAGCCCATTGAGCAAAGAGCACCGGGAAAACATTGAAAAGATCGTCGGCAGTTTTTCCAAGAGCCGGGAGTTTCAGGAGCATCCGCAATTGTCTGAAGCTCTGAAAAACAAGTTGGAAGAAAAATTCAAAGCAGCCGAGAAAGCAGGTATCCGGCTCGATCTGAGGCACAGGGACGAGCCTAAGACGAAATTTCAAGATCTCGAACGTTAAAGGTTAAACAAAATGAAATATGAAGAAAAAATCGAATACGCGGAACCGGTCGTTATTGAAAAGCGACTCATGCAGCAGCTGATCGACCCCGGCACGGACGTCCGTCCGCTGGACGCTAAGGCAGCCGAAAAGTTTCTCGCCGAGTATGAGGTGCTGAGATTTGAGAATCCGCTGGAAACTCAAATTTGCAAACCTTTCGGCGGAGAGAAAGAAACCGAATGCGTCACGGCTTCGGCAGTGAAGAAGGAAACCATCAAAGAGATTGATGCGTTTGAGCACGACTTGGACAAAGCTAGACAGAAACAATGGCGCACCGAATACCTCCAAGACTGTAAGTCTGGGAAGGAAGTTAAACCCCTTTTCGGCGTCTATGTTGAGTACGAAAACATTCCGTGGAAAAACCCGCTCGATGGAGTGGAAATGGATTATTTGGCTCAGATTACGCCGAAGTCCTTTGTGCTCGATCCTAAAGCCGAACCGAACAGAATTGATATGCTTGACTCGGCTTTATTAAAAAAGTTCGGGGCATTTCTCAATAGGAAAAACGGTGAAATTGAAGACGACAAATATTACTGTGCCTTAGAGTTTCGCAGAAATGAGGTGCGTTATTACGGTACCTTGGTGTTTCGCTTCCACGAAGCCGGAGATCCCGTGAAATCGTTTGGAAATTGGAACGAACAAACGAAGTCTTGGAGCGGTGTTTTTGATCTTTCTCAATTGAATGTTGATGACAAGGAAGACATTAAAGACGCTCTGGAAGAACTTCCAGAGAAATTATCTCAGGAGAAAGTTTTTCAGGGAGCTAAAGAGGACGAGCTTTTCTGGAGAGAAAGCGTCACGGCTCCGGTAGAACAAACGCTGCGGCTTCTTGAAGAACCGAAAAAAGAAATCAAACTTCAGGTAAAAGAGAAGGATCTCAGCATGGCGGATGTGTTGGAGCGGGACATCCGGGAAAAAGCCGAGGAGCGATGGAAAGCCATTGAGACCGAGCGCAACCAGTCTAAAGCAGTTTTAACACCGGAAAACCGAAAAGTATTCGACGTCCTTTTCGGAGCTTACATCGCGACCGAAGAACTCCAAAACCATCCTAGGCTGCAAAGTGCGCTTGAAAAGCGGCTGCTCGGTATGTTTGTCGCAGCTCAGAAAAAAGGCGTCTCATTCGAACTCAATGAATATTCGATGGACGCCCCGAACAGAAATCAAACGATCATTCAGGTCAAGCAGCCCGCCCGCGACCGGGAAAAACAATAAGAACAGGAGGAGAAGATGGCAATCAGTTTTAAAGAACAAATTGACAACTTCAGCAACGATTTTTATATCAACACGGCCTACATTCCCTACATCGTCAACGGGCCGGAATGCGCAGACGGTTTGTCTGCGGATGAATTGAAAAAGATTGATGACTTCCTCGATAAATGGTCATATGTCGATTGTTCGGAGGCAATGCTCGATTCACCGGACTTCGGTGAATGCCATATCTGCGGTATGCAAGCAGCGGTGACTAAGGCCACTTTTATCAATAAAGAGGCTGTCCGGGAAGAAGAGCAGCGAAGAGAAACCGATGAGAAGCTATCGGAGCTTTCCTCGGAAAATGCCGAAACCTTTAAACAAGTCTATGAATCCCACGTTTCGCGTCCCGAATTTAAAGAGCATCCGCGCATGAGAGAAATCTTCAGGGCAAAACTCGCCGATGTTTTTGTGGACGCAGAGCGCCGAGGAATTGTTTTAAAGCCCGAGGAACGCGCCATTGATTCAAATCTCAACAAACCTAACAAGAACGACATGGAGAGATAGCATGGCCCAATTATTGCCCGAACAACTCGAATTTGATTTTTTTGCTCCTCCTGCCCCGGAAAAGCTCAAGCAGTCTGAGAACAAGGCTAAATCAACTGCATTCAAAGACACAGACATTTTGAAATTTCAATTAAATAAAGACGGCAGCCGTAAACTCGAGGATTTCGGAGAGGACCTTAACAACACGAGAAAAGGAAGGTCGGTTCACAAAAAAGGCGACCCTTATCAATTTCTCACTGCATCTCAGGATGAGATTGAAGAACGACTGGCTACAGAGTCGCTGGATAGAGTCTGGCCTAAAGAGGCCGTTTTCGATCTGCACAAACAAAACCCAAAAGCAGCGGCTTGTCTTTGGATTGTCAGAGCTTCATTGAACGGACGGCGCCCCCCGAAAAGTTCCAGCAAATACGGGCGTTATAAGTACATTGCTTCGACCGCTATTGCCCTGCATCGTCAGGTTGTAACCGGAAAACTTGCCCCGGAAGCAGAAGTCGAAGCCTTTGATCGTTTTTATGAAGCACGGGATAAATATGAAATCTTCTCCCACATTTCTCCGAAGTATTGGCCTTTTATCAGTGCAAACAGCATCGGAGACGCAGCCAATATGTGTCGATGGAATAACCTCGAACTCTCGGACGGTTCCGACATCAATTCTTACCGCTTCCAATGCACTTTTCCGGGAAGCATGGACAGCGAACATTTATGTTTAAAAAACTCCGACGGTAAACTTTATCCCTACTATGCGATAGCAGTCGGCAACAGCGAGAAAGAATTTGAGGCAAATATTGAAAAGCAGCTTAATGCAACTTTCGGAAAACTGCTTAAAGCACCGGGCCAAGCCGAAAAAACTCTGGAATCCAAGCCCAAACCTGAATTACCCGTAAAGCTCTACGGACGCGGTATCAGTAAGACTCATACTTACGAGGTGTACGGCAAATCCGGCTCGATTGAGTTTCAGCTTACTGACAAGATTGCATTTGAATCCGATGACGCTTTCTGGAAGTATGTTAATGAACACAGAGGGGAGCTGGAAGGAAAATACCGGGCTTTCAGAGAAGAATTTTCGAGAAGCGAAAAGGATTGGAGAAGCGGAAACCCGATCAGAGATCGAGTGGGGCCGGATTACCGTCAAGGTAAAGACGCAACGCCGGAAATGTTCCAAGAGACCTTCGGATTCAGAGGCGTTGAGTTCGGGAACTGGGTCAAACAAGGCAAAAACGGGCGCGAACGGCAATGGATGCTTAACAATGCCTACGATTCCCTCATGGATCTCTCAAAGATATTGGACATTCCTCCGAAGGCCGTTGCTTTGGACGGTGGTTTAGGGCTTGCCTTCGGCTCTCGCGGTCACGGAGCGGCTTCAGCGCATTATGAAGTGGCGAATCGCGTTATCAATCTCACCAAAACCAAAGGCTACTCAAGCCTTGCGCATGAGTGGTTTCATGCGCTCGATCACTATTTGATGAGAACAAATTACAAAGAAATTCAAGACCCGGAAAAGCGCTACTTGAGTCAACAGGTAGACTCTTCGATCACCGTTCAGCTTACGGAAGACGCAAAAAGAGAAATCTTCAAGCGTGCCGAATCGGTATACCGTTCTGCAAAATGGATTCCGGCTCAAGTGGAGTATTTAATCAAAAACGATTCAAAAAACTTTGACGCCGCGATTAAATGCGCTCAAGGTGATACCGATTCCTTCAGCATTGAAGTGAATTATCAGGAGCGCTCGAACTCAGCCAACAAGAAGATGATGTTTGAGTTCACCCGAAAAGACATTAACGTTAAAGAAGTCGGCCAAAACAATGTTATCCGCTTCCCGCTGCATGATGCATGGGCCGAAACCATCAATGCCATCCGAGACAGCGATATGCACAAACGTATGACGCGCAAGAGCGACTATTGGCATTCCAAAGCTGAGGAAGCCGCCCGCAGCTTTGAGGGTTTTGTCGAGCTGCGCTGCAAGGAAATCGGCATAACAAACGACTTCCTTACAAACGGTGCCTACACTGAAAAGGCTCTCGGCAAAGAGGGTTTTTATCCGTACTTAGACGGAAAAGACGTTGAGAAAGTAACGAACGGATTCAAGAGAATTTTCAAGGTCATTAAAACCAAAGAAACAGATAAGGGCGTTGCTCTCTTCTCCAAAGCCAATCAGGAAAGTCTGAAGACGCCCAAAGCTGAGATCCGGGAGGCTTTAATTAAAGCATTCGGGAAAGAAGGTCTCGTTAATCTCGTCAACAACAACCGCTTTTACTTGGCGCAAACGGAGTACGAAGCACTGACCGTTGCTTCGATAGAACAGGAAAAAAAGCAGGGATTCTCGACTATTGCGCTGCCCCAAGATCCGACACGGATTCTCGGATTCCACGACAAAGTAAATCACCGGACATTTCTCATTGCCGACAACCTCAAACCGGAGACCGCTTGCGCGGTGATGCTGCATGAGGTCGGCATTCACATGGCTGCCGATTCCACTCTAAGAGCAAAGACCCGGAAGCTGATTGAGACGGCTGTAAATCTCTATGAAACAGGATTAAAAACTGAAGACACTCTGATGAAGACAGTTGAAAACCGTCTTCAGGAAAGCAGAATCTCCCGCAGTTCCTTTAATTACCGGGAAGAAGTCTGCGGATATCTTGTCGAAGAAGCGGCAAAAGCTCAGGCCCGAGCTCCGGCTGTCGTCCGATGGTTTAACGACGTTAAATCTACAGTCAACGTCTGGTTGGTCGAGCACGGCGTCAGAGATACCAGCAAGCTCTCAGCGCAAGATCTCGCGACGATAGCCAAATCTAACGTCAAAGAAATCTCGAAGATGCCGCAGGAGCATGAACTAAGTCCGAAAGGTCGCGAGATTCTTGCAAAGCACGTTCAGGCTTTGTCGTCTAAGTATTCAAAGCTTTCGGATGCTGAAGCTGAAATCAAGGGACTCTACAAACGGTTTACTGAACTGGAACAAGCCGGGAAGCCGCTGCCGGAAGTGCCGAAGACAACCGCAAAGGAGAAAGAGGCAGAGAGATGAAAAATTTGGAAAATAAAAAATCGCCCAAGCTTCTGGTTTAAAGAGTCCGTGTCCTTTCTTAAGGATGATCTTCAGAAAATAACCCGTTACCATTTAAAAAACGTATCAATGCCTTCAGAATTTGATAAAAATGAAAAACCTTGGTTTTTTGGACCGCAAAGGATAAGCCGTACTGAAACGGTAAAGGTTCTCTTCATCAACCCTGATAGTGACATCGAAAGCAAAAAAGATGTAATAGACAGGCTGAGTTCTAATTTAAAAAATGGTGTAATAAACCAAGACACTGGCTTTCTTCTACAAGCGTCACGGAGTGACGCAAAAAAAACCGTGTTTAGGAAGGACCTCAACTCCCCAATTGTTAAAGCAATTTTTAAAAATGCAAAAGAGATTGCTTCCTCCTCCCTCCACATTGAGTCTCACTGTGATCTCTTGCATGAAAACGAGAAAGTGCAAGCAATTCACATTTTCGCGGTTCCTGCAATAATTGAAGGAGATTTATTTAGAGTCGAACTGACAGTCCGTGATTATGTAGAACGAGATCACGAACGAAAAATGGTCCATTCCATAGACGGAATAAGCATCCAGAGATATGAAAAAGCGTTCGTCTGGGAACCCCCGGCCCAAGAGGTGGCCTCTAAAGGCACTTTGCAAAAAACCGGTCAACCAACCAACGAACGCTACAGTTTTATTGTAAACGAAAATATTAAGTCTATCCCCTTATATAGGCTTCTTTCTGGGTACATAAGGGCCGATGGAAAAAAATATTTTGATAATGTCTCGTTAGAAGAATTCGGATTGGACGGAGTATATCAAAGCAGCGTAAGACAACTTTACGTCAACCAGTTCCTATTTCGAAAATTTGCGAATAACTTTAAAGAGGTTTTGGAGAAAAACAAGTTTCCTCTTTCTACAAGAAATAGACAGCTCTTATTTCTAAATTTTGAAATTGCAGCTGATGATTTTTGGCTTAATTCTCAAGGACTCACCACTAATTTACAAAGTTTGGAAAAGATTATTTCAAACCAAGCTGCCTACCAAAAATTATCTCCAAATATTGTGGCGATATTTGAAGCAACAAGGAGGCAGATTGTTCAAAACTCCCTTCCTTTTCAATTAAGTGAACACGGAAAGAAGATTTTAAAACTTCATGTAGAGGCATTGTCTACCAAGTACCCTTCGATAGAAGATGCTTCCGAAGAAGTTGTGCGTCTATATAAAAAATTTTCAGAACTAGAAAAAAACGGAAAACCGCTGCCCGATGTACCGAAACCTAAAGATAAAAGTGCCGAAAGATAGCAAATCGTCACTTGTTCCGCCGAGGAATGAAGAACTTTTTAATTTCAAGGAGTTAACTATGATTAATTTTTTAAACTTGTTTAAATACCATGCGTTTTGTCTGCTTGCGGTTGTTTGCGGGAACGCCTTGGCTGCCGAGTCTGACGGTTTGTCTGAGAAGGCCCTGTTTGATGCCCTTATTTCAAATTTAGGAATTTTCTTTTTCGCTATGGTTTGCTGCTTCACCGTTTACGGCATCTACAAAATTAAACAATCAAAAGCCAAGAAAAATAAGAAAGAATAAATAAGACTGAGGCGTCCGTCCGGGAACACCCGGCCCAAGTGGTTGCTAGAGCTGAAAGCTCAGCACGTTGTCAAACCGGTCAACCGACCAACAGACGCCCGCCAGCTATTTTAAGCCGCCGTTTTCCCAGTAGCCACTTAATTTAGTGCTGTTTTGCTACAATAAAAGATGAGTCTGCAAGTGTCCCGCCAAACCTCTTGTTCCACTCGCAAAAAAATATGTCAATCACGGCTTTGGCGGGAGAATGCTTTTTAACTTCTTCCTTTTATTCCGCTTTTCTCTTTCCTTTAAACAAAAGGATTGATCCCAATTCATTGTTATTGGCGGAAATTCAATTCTCATGCGGAGGTTCCGTATGAGTTCTCCCGTTGAAAAAGACCTGACGGTTCGTGTGCAACTCCAAAAAGGACTGCAAAAGTATCTTGACCGCAGCAATATAACGGAAATTGCAGTGAATCGCCCCGGCTTCGTGTGGGTTGAGGAGTCCTCCGGCTGGCGATGCTATGAAGATAAAAATTTCACCTACGATTACCTTGCCAAGCTCGGAAACGTCTGCGCTGTTTACGGAGGAGAAAACAAAACCCTCGATTCCGCTCATCCGGTGCTCTCCGTGGAACTACCGGACGGTGAACGAGCCCAGTTCGTGATGCCTCCTGCGTGCAAGAATGGGACCATCAGCCTAACCGTCAGAAAAATCTCGAAGGACGTTATCGGACTGGATTCTTACATTCAGAACGGATATTTTTCGCATATCCGCCCAAAGGACTCTCTTGACCCGATACATGAGGAATTATCTGCCCTTTACAAAGAGACCTTTGACACCAATAAAACACCGGACACTCTTAACCTTCTCCGGGCAGAATTTTTAAAGCGCTGCGTGGAAACCGGCAAAACAATAGTCATTGCCGGAGAAACCGGTTCCGGCAAAACCACGTTTATGAAAGCTCTGATGCAGCATATTCCAACGGATCAGAGAATCATTACGATTGAAGACGTGCCGGAGCTTCTCTACGGGCTCCCAAAGCACGAAAACCAAGTCAACCTCTTCTACCCTTCGGAAGCAACGGATAAATCAACGGTAACCGCTGCAAGCCTGATGCGTTCGTGTCTCAGAATGAAGCCCGACCGCATTCTGCTTGCCGAGCTGCGCGGGGGAGAGACTTTCGACTTTCTGAATGTGTGCCTCTCCGGGCATTCCGGCTCTATTACCAGCTGCCATGCGGGAAGCTGCGGACAGGTTTTTGACTATTTGGCGCTCAAAGTTCTTCAGTCTTCAACGGGACGCGAGCTGCCTTATGCGGTTATTCAGCAGCTTTTGCATCAGGTCATTGACGTGATAGTTCACGTCCACCGAAACAGAACTTTCGGACGTCATATCACTGAGCTTTTCTTCAACCCTCATACTGAGGAGACAAAGAATGAAAGCTTCTAAGACGCTTCTGAAAATCCTCTTTGTTGTTTTCGCAGCCCTGCTTTGCGCGCTGGTCATTCTTTTTATCAGCAGTTTCGTATTCATGCGGATTTTCAATCTTCCGCTGGAAGCGTGCCGCCCGTGGACGATCATCCAATACTTTATGATGTACCGCCACGCTCCCGACAAAGCGGTGCGCCTTGCCGTTCACGGGTGCCTTTTTCTGCCGTGGATTGCGCTGGTCGGAGTCGGCATTGCAATCTTGATTAATCGAGACAAACGTGCTCTGCACGGGGCGGCAAGATTTGCCAATCTTGGCGAAGTTAGACAATCCGGCCTGATTGATCCTCCGGGCGGTCTTGATAAAACCATTCTAGTCGGAAAGTACAAAAACAACTATCTGACCTATGCCGGATACCAGTTTGTTCTGCTTGCTGCGCCTACCCGAAGCGGTAAGGGCGTCGGTATTGTTGTTCCTAATTGCCTCAACTATTCCGATTCTCTGGTCGTTCTCGATATTAAAGGTGAAAACTTTGATATCACCTCCGGCTTCAGAAAAGCGTGCGGACAGGAAGTCTATTTGTTTTCGCCTTATGCGGATGACGAAAAAACCCATCGCTACAACCCGCTGGATTACATCAGCAGCAGCCCTGCCGAACGGCTCGGCGACATTGATGCCATCGGTCAGGCGCTTTATTCGGGTGAAAACAACAACGACAAGTTTTGGAGTGAAAATGCCAAAGACTTCTTTCGCGGCGTAACTCTTTTCGTTCTTGAAACACCGGGGCTGCCCCATACACTGGGAGAAATTCTCAGACAGGCTTCGGGCAAAGGAAAGCCGGTTAAAGAACACCTCCTCGGAAAACTAAAAGAAGCTCAGGATGCTGGTCATCCCTACTCGAACAACTGCGTTGATGCGCTCAATCGCGTCTTGAGCAACTCGGACAATACGCTTGCCGGTATTATCGCGACATTCAATACCGCTCTTTTGTCTTTCCAGAATCCGAAGGTAGATTTGGCGACAAGCGCCTCGGACTTCGATTTAAGAGAAGTCCGGCGCAAAAGGATGAGCATTTATTTCAAGATCGAGCCGACAAAACTAAAAGACGCCCGGGTGCTCATCAACCTCTTCTTCGATCAGCTCTTAAACCTGAATACCCGGAAGCTGCCGTCTCAGGACAAAACGCTCAAATACCAATGCCTTGTTCTTTTAGACGAGATGACGTCCATCGGCACGGTGAACATGATTAAACAGGCCGTTTCTTATATGGCCGGTTACAACATGAGACTCTTGACCATCATTCAAAACAAGTCGCAGCTTGAGGATGTTTACGGCAAAGCAGGAGCCGTGACGCTTCTTTCGAACCATGCTTTGATGATTATGTATGCCCCGAGCCCGGCCACCCAATCGGATGCGAATGAATATTCGGAAATGCTGGGATATGAGACCGTTAAATCGAAGTCCAAGTCCCACAGTAAGGGCGGCAACTCCACCAGTGAATCCGATCAGAAGCGTGCCCTGATGCTTCCGCAGGAAATCCGGGAGCTCGGCAAAGACAATGAAATAGTAACGCTCGAAAATACCAAACCCATTTTCTGTCAGAAGATTAAGTATTACATCGACCCCGCTTTTAGGCAAAGAGCGAATTGGGCGGTTCCAGAGATTCCGCAGCAGGACGTTGAACTTTTCGTTGCACAAATGGAGCAGCGGATAAAAACCGCCTCAGCATCAGACTTAAATGAAACGAATGCAGCAAGCCGTATTGTCACCGGTAATACCGAACTGCCGGACGATATGAAATCGGTACCTGACAACCAGTGGTCCGAAGATCAGGTTAATTGCTACATTGAAAATCTGATCTCCAACGAGATTGTCAAAAAGTCGATTTCCAATTTTGAGGCTCTTGATGGGATCAGCGCGGCTTCTGCATCGGCTCAGACCGACGTTCTGCGTCAAATGAATAGTGCCGCAGCACCCGGCACCGAAAACGCCCGGCAGATTTTGTCCGACTTAACGGAAGAAGAAGCAGACGTCAGCCCAACCTCGGAAAGCAGCACTGAAGACGAAACCTCCGAAAGCTCGGAAGAATCCGATTCCGCACTTTTGGCTTCTCTTGAAGAATTTTCCGATGATTCCGATTCGGAAAACAAGGTTGAATCCATTGCCATACACGCGGACATAGAAGAAACGCATTTAAGTGAAATAACCGAGCAGGACACGGAGCCGGAAGAGACTTCTGCGGCGGCGCAAAACGTTACGGACATTACTGCCAACATCACAGCAGATGTCACTGCCGACTGGGACGAAAAACGCTGTGCGGACTTTGCGGCCTCTTTGATTTCACAAATCAAGCTGCATCTGAAGGAACAAAAGATTCCTGAAACGACTGCGCAGGAATCTATCGAGCTGGAACAAAAAGACGAGGCCACCGGCAAAGAGATTCCGACGTCCAAGAACGAAGGAGACAAACAAAAAGAATACTTCAGACACGTACAAAAAATTAGAAACGCTTATCGGAAAGTCGCGAAGAATCCGCTTGCTTCGCGAAGAAAAATTTCCTAACAAAAGCGGGCAGCAACTCTTAAAGGAGAAAAAATGACTGAATACAAAGCCTTCAGTAATACCGTCGTTGTTTTCAAAGAACCAACGGTTTCGCAAATCGTTCCCAAATCCGGCCCTAATGCCGGTAAAGAAACTTCCGTCTTGGAGTTTAAAGCCTATAAGCCTCATTTCGTGAAGCAGCAGGACGGCTCCTTTCAACAGGACATAGACGGGACGGAGTTTTTCAGTGTCCGTTACTACGGCAAAGAAAGCTCGGCAAAAAGAATGGCTGCGGGCATCAAAGTAGGAATGATGCTCGAAGTGCGCGGGGATGTCTCAACTCGTGAATTTACCGGGAAGAACGGTAAACAGATGCAGGAAAACGTCTTAACCGCTAAAGGAATTGCGGTATCGCTCAATCAGCCCGGTTTAAAGATTGATTACTCGCGTCCTAAAGCTAAAGAGCAGGAAGCCGAACGTTAAAACGCTCCGAACATGACAGACCGTCCGCGCTTGCGGACGGTTCCGAGGATCAATCATGAAAACAACCAACCGAGAAACCATAAAACTAACCGTAAATATTCTCATCAGGAAATTTTGCGAAGACAAAGCCGCCAAAAATTTTTCCACGAGTAAAAAGGAAGCCGAGGACTACGGCGCTTGTGAAGAGACTTCTTTGCGCGAAGAGGACAAGGACAAGCTCTTTGAAGATTTCGCACTGGATTGTTTCACACGACCGAGCTTTTCCAATAACGGGGAGCGGCTATGAACGAAAAATACAATGCATACGTTCGATCCGTCGCCGATTACTTCATTGAAGAGATGAAAAAAGGAACGGCACCGTGGCAGAAGGACTGGGATAACGCAGCCAATGTCGTGCCTGTCAGTGCCGTTACCGATGCTCCTTACCGGGGTACCAATGCGCTGCTGCTGATGGCTGTCAGAATGAGTCAAGGGTACGGAGACAATCGTTGGCTCACGTTTCGTCAGGTACAGGAGCTCGGCGGGAAAGTAAAAAAGGGAGAACACGGCACCAAGTGCATCTTCTGGAAACACTTAGTGGAAAAGGACGAAAAAGATGAGGATAAAACGGTAGAACGCCTCATTCCCTGTCCGTTTGTCGTTTTTAATTCCGAGCAATGTGAAAATCTGAATCTCAAGAAATTTGAGACGTCGGTACACAAATGGACTCCGTTGGAAGCTGCAGAACGTATTCTTGACAAGTCAGGCGCCAAGATCGAAGAAATCAAACAAAATCAGTCCTACTATGTTCCGGCCTTGGACAAAATCGTTCTTCCGTTGAGAACTCAATTCAAAGATGCCGAAGGTTTTTATGCAACGGCGCTGCATGAACTCGGTCATTGGACAGGCCACAGTTCACGTCTGAACAGACCGATACTGAATAAGTTCGGTACTCCGGATTATGCAAGAGAAGAACTTAGGGCAGAAATATCTTCAATGATGGTGTGCGGCGGTTTAGGCATCAAACACAAGGCCCAGAACAGCGCTGCATACGTCAACAACTGGATCGATGTTCTTAAAAAAGACCCTAAAGAATTATTCCGGGCGTGCGCAGACGCAGAAAAAATAAAGGATTATTTATTCGGCATTGATAAATCTTTAGGACTGACAGCAGAGCCTCCGGTAAAGAAAGATAAAAGTCCGGACAACAAAGAAGCTAAGGCCGCCCTTCAGACAGCAGCTCTACAGACTTACAAGGATTTACCCAATTATCAACAGAAATATATTCAGAGTTCGATGCTGAATTATCTGACGCAGCCGTTATCCAATCCGTACCAATTTCAAAAACCATCACAAAAAATCAGAACCATTGATATTGAAAGGTAGTCGCTATGCAATTATGGATTGCGGAAAAACCCTCTGTTGCCAAAGCTATTTGTGCAGAGTTGGGAATTGTAAAAAAGGGAGCCGGTTTTAACGAATGCAAAGGCGGCAATACCGTCACTTGGTGCTTCGGCCACCTTTTGGAACAGGCGGGCCCCGATGCTTACACACCTGATGACGTTCCAGTCACCAAGAAAGGCGGAAAAATTTGGCGTATGCAGGATTTGCCGATCTTCCCTTCAGTATGGAAACTCAACGTAAAACCGGACAGAGGCGTCAAGGCTCAGCTCAAAACAATAAAATTACTTTTGGGTAAATGCGACAGCATTGTTAATTGCGGCGACCCGGACAGAGAGGGTCAGCTCCTTGTTGATGAGATCTTGGAGTTTTACAAATGCCGAAAACCCGTCAGTCGTTTTTGGGTTTCCGCACAAGATCCGGCGTCCATTAAAAAAGGCTTGAAATCTCTTAAGCCGAATAGCCAATTTCAGGGAATGAAGCTTGCAGCGCTCGGCCGATCCAGAGCCGATTGGCTGCTGGGAATGAATCTGACCCGGGTTTTAACGCTTACTCACGGAGCTAAGGAAAGGAAACTCATTGCCGTGGGGCGCGTCCAAACTCCTACGCTTGCCTTAGTAGCCGAAAGAGACAAAACAATTAAAAATTTTAAGGCTGTCCCTTATTTTGTTTTAAAAGCTGAAGTTTCCTCCGGGCGCGGCAGTTTTACAGCGCTCTGGAAACCGTCGGACGTTCAGAAAGGTTTGGACTCTGAAGGCCGACTGGTGAATCCGGCGGTCGCTAAAAGTTTGTCAGACAAGCTTAAACCGACGAAAACAGCTACAGTTAGAAAGACGGAAACCGTGCCGAAAAGGCTGGCACAGCCCCGGGTATTTTCGCTGGCGGACATTCAGCTAGAAGCAAGCAACAAATACGGTTTTTCTGCTCAGGAAACACTAGATACCTGTCAAAGTCTGTATGAAATTCATAAAGCAGCAAGCTATCCCAGAAGCGATTGTCAATACTTGCCGGAATCTCAGTTTAGTGACGCGCCTAAAGTCCTTGCAGCCATTGCGAAAACTTGCCCCAAACTAAAGGAGTTAGTCTTAAAAGCCGATCCGACTGTTAAGTCTCAAACTTGGAACGATAAGAAGATAACTGCTCACCACGGAATTATTCCGACGCAGCTGCCTGTTGACTGGGCAGCTCTAAGCGATAAGGAACAAAAGATTTATGAGTTGATCGGACGCCGATATTTGGCTCAATTTTTCCCAGTTCATCAATTTAATTCTTGCTCTATCGACTTAGACCTAGGCGGTGAGACGTTCATCGGTAAAGGAAAAACCGTTACCAGCCTCGGATGGCAAGTCGTTTACCAAAATCAAACCGACCCGGCTAACGATAAAACCGAGTCCGACCAGATTCTTCCTTCAGTAAAAAGCGGCGATATTTTAAAAGTCCTAAAAACTGAAACGAAAAACGAACTTACCAAGCCGCCTGCGTATTTCACCGAAGGCACGCTGATTGCAGCTATGGAAAAAATTCATACCGTAGTGGACAACCCGGAATACAAAAAATATTTAAAAGAGGGTGACGGGATCGGCACACCGGCGACCAGAGCTGCGATTATCAGCGAACTGAAAAGAAAAGGTTATTTGGAGACGAAAGGCAAAAAAATCTGCGCCTCTTCAGACGGGATTGAATTGCTGAAGCTCGTACCGGAACTCGTCCGCAACCCTATCCTCACAGCTGTCTTTGAAAGAAAACTTAGGGACGTGGAGTCCGGCAAAAGCACTTTGAATTCCTTTATTGAGAGCCAGCAAAAATTCATTTTGCAGGAAATCAATAAAGCAAAGGCAATCAATAATGGCCTCCAATAAGAATCCGTTTCTTGACGATCTTTTTCCCGATCCGATGCGTGCCCGAAAAGCACGCATTTTCAAAGGATATGAAAAAGTTTCAAACACTGCGGCCTTCAGATTTTCTGCTCTCAGCTCCAAAGTTAAAGCCGAAGGTGTTGTGGATAAGCGTGCCGAGGTCATGTTTCGGTTCGGACAAGCAAACATAAAAAGTTATCTACACACGATCAAAGCAGCCGACTACATTGCGCGAAACGGTGAGATTGAACTAATCGACCAGAGCGAAAACAGTTTGCAGGGCAAAGCGGAATATCGAAAAGTTCTCTATGAATGGAAGCTGTTGTCAGAAATGGGAGACGGAACCTCCAAAAGAGGCCACGCCAGAAGAGTCATACTTTCTATGCCCGCCGGAACAGACGAGGAAAAATTCAAAACAGCTTGCGGTCAATGGGCCAAGGATATGCTTGACGGATATGATTATCTGCTGGCTTTCCATTTGCCCGGAAATGATAAAAAAACTACTCAGCCTCACTGTCACGTTCTTCTTCGTACAAAAAACAGAGAGGGCAAAAGGATTCATCTTGCAAACGACGAGCTGGCAGCAATGCGTGAGCATTTCGCTGCTTGCCTCTTCAAGTGCGGCATCGAGGCCAATGCGACCCGAAGGTGGTCAAGAGGAAAGACGCAGCAGGGAATTTCTCAAGCAGAACATCATGTTTTAAATAATCGCCGGATGTCTGAACAAGATCGAGCCCGAGTCTATGCAATCGCCAAAAAACGAGAGCTTTTGAAACGGCAGCAAGCTCAGGTCGAAAAGATTCATTCTGCCTTCAAAGAAGGAAAAGCCATACCGGACTCTCCGTCCATTCAAAAAACCAAAAAAACACGAAAGACCGTAGCTTATTTGGCCGAGCAAGCGTCGAGAAAACTTCTTGAATCTCCTTATTCCGAGGACCAGCATCTCGGCAGAAAAATGCAGAATTACTACTCAAAGCTCGAACCTGTTGAGAGCGCCGAGCAGAAAACACTGCGTCAGCTTAACGAGGCAAAACAACAGCAAATCAAGCGGATGCAAGCCATGCGTAAAAGGGTGAAAAAAGGTTCACAAAAACCGGAACGATAGGCTTCAACCGAAAACTTCCAGATTCTTGCAAACTTTTTCCCGGCTGCTTTCCGCACGAAAATCATAGCGGGCTGTGGTAGCTACCGACGTATGACCCATCGCTCTTTGTAAAATAAACAGGTCACAACCCTGTTCCAGCATCCGAGTCGCAAAGGTTCTGCGTAAATCATGCGGCCGGACTTTACCGATCAGTGCAAGTTCAGCTCTCTTTTGAAGAATCCTATAGATTGATGACGGCTGCATTTCTCTAAAAATGAACTTGCTGTGATCTGCGCCCGGGCAGATCCGGGGAAAGAAAATTCCGTCTTCCAGTCCTCGAACCATGAGCCATTCGTCTACAATCCGGTTCAATTTTTTCGGCAAAAAGACGCGACGTTCTTTATTTCCCTTACCGATAAAGCAGAAGGATCTGCTGATACAGTCCCAATTTTTCATCTCCAACCGGACGCATTCTGCCCTTCTCAGGCCGCAGCCAAGCATTAAAGCAAATAAAGCCATATCCCGTTTTCCTTGGTTTGTACCGTCGTCGCAAGCCTTAAGGAGACCGGCGGCTTCTTTGACTGTCAGGCTTCGACCTTTGGGCAGACGTTCATATTTAACGCCTTTTAAAGCTTGGATTTTTAAGTACGACGACTGAGGCAGCTGATCCAATGTCCAAGCCTCTTTTGCCACAGTTTTGAATGCCGTCAAATAGAGATTTTGTGTTGATCCACAGCAGCCCTGAGCAGCCAATTGTTTTTGAATCTCTGTCCAATGAGTACGTTTCAATTTTGACCAATCGGCTGTCTCTATATCTTTGGCACCTAAAAAGTTAGCTATGTGCTTTAAACAGTTTGAAATCGTGATAACTGAGCGGGACGATCCGAGTCTTGCCAGATAAGCGAGGGCCGGATTCTTTTTCACGGATGATATTGTGGTATCGGCTGCAATCATTTTCTTCAAAAAGTCCAATGTTAGATAGCAAAGACACGAAAAAACTGTTCTTTGAATGCCTTTGTAGAGGCCCACTCTTTCTTAGAGGAGCTTTAAGAATTAATTATTGAAAAATTTTATTTTGCTTACTAAGAATTTCTAAGTGAGAAGAGCCCTAACCGTTCAATCAGAACGGCACCGTTTCCATTAAGAGCGGACCGATGCGGGGCAAATCTTTCCAACAGGTTGTATATCCCGGGCTCAAACGCGCACGGGACATTTCCCAAGCGTCTTTGCCTAATTTAGAAGCCGCAAAGCAGAGCGTATTTTTACCGTAGCGGGTGTTGATGGAATCCATCAGTTCACAGATGATCTGCTGTTGTTCGGTTTCCGTCTCTTCAAAAAGATCCTTGGTGACAGAGCCTTTCGGGACGACTTCTCCGACATAGACACCGGCGCGTTTATAGAGGCAGTCTCTACGGTAAGTTTGATTAAGCAATCGCCGAGCGTAATGAATAATCGTATTGGTATCCGAAATAGGATAAGGAAGGCCAACGCACGGATAAGCGTGCTGCTGGACATCCTGAAGGCGGAAAGGATTCGTGTTTAAGACAATACCGACGGTGTGCGCTACCGTACCTTCGCGGCGCAAGGTTCTTCCGCATTCCTGTGCATGGAACGTGATGGCGCCCAGCAAGTCATCTTTGTCGCAGACTAAATGACTGAAGCTGCGGCTTCTCATGATTTGCTGTCTTTTTGGTTTTACAAGTTCCAGTGGAATGCAGGACGTTCCCTGAAGTTCTCGAACCGTCATGGAAAGCGTAATACCGAACCGATCACGGATGGCTTCCGCATCTGCACGGGCTAAATCCAGAGCGGTACGGATTCCCATCTTGCCGAGATGCTCGGTATAGCGTCTGCCGACGCCCCAAATTTCAGAAACTGGCTCGCAAGCAAGCGCTTTTGCCTGTCTTTGAGGTGTTAAGTCGAGCCAATTGCACACACCTTTAAGTCCAGCGTAGTGCTTGGCCAAATGGTTGCAGTATTTGGCTAAGGTTTTTGTCGGTGCGATACCGACGCACGTTGGGATGCCGACATCCCTAAATACTTTTTCCTTGATCCGAAAGCCCAACTGGGTTAGGTCAGTACCCAGACCTTCGTAGCCGTTCATGTTGGCGAAGCACTCATCTATGCTATACGGATCAATGCAGCCAACTTGAGAGGCGATGGTGGACATCATGCGCCCGGAGAGATTGGCGTAGAGTTCGTAGTTACTTGAGAAAACGGCGACGTTTTCCCGTATGCAGAATTCTTCGATCTGGAAGTACGGCTGGCACATTTTGATGCCGAGCTTTTTGGCTTCCTTCGATCGAGCAACGACACACCCGTCATTATTACTGAGCACAATTACGGGACGGTCAGTTAAGTCCGGACGAAAAACTTTTTCGCAGGAGGCGAAGAAAGAGTTTCCGTCCACCAGCGCGAACACCTGCATATTTAGTTGCTTTTGATCGTGTACTTCACGACGCCGATAAAGCGCCACTCGTCGTAGTCCTTGGGAAGAATGGGTTTGTAGATGGGGTTTGAGCTTTCCGGAAGCAGACGCAGTCCCTTATCGTCTTTCACATAACGCTTAACGGTAAATTCGTTGTTAATGCTCATGATGACGATGTCGCCGTTCTTGGGTTCCGGGGAGCGGTCGACGACTAGGAGGTCGCCTTCGTCCATACCGGCTAAGTCCATTGAGTCGCCTGTTACGTAGACAAAAAATGTGGAAGCGGGATTGGAAACCAAATATTCATTTAAGTCCAGCGTTTTGTCGATATAGCTTTCTGCCGGGGAAGGGAACCCGGCCTGAACGCCGCATTCGTAAACTGGAATGCTCAGGTGCGTCGGATTCATGGCCGGAACAAGAATCTGGTCTGTGTCGAGGGTACGAGCAGGTTCTGCGACACGTTCAAGTTCACAGCGAAGCCATTTTGCGCCGCCTAACTGCTTGAAAACAGGAACCAGTTCATCTGTAAGGCAAATGGAAACACGTTTTGTATTACCAAGACCTTTGCGGCCGGCACCTTCACGAGCGCCCCCGCGGTTTTCTTTTTTAGTTGTTTTATCCATGATGAAGTAAAAAGAGGAAAAATTTTGAAATAATCATACTATTTCAAAAATCTGTAGTCAATTATTCCCGTCGCTATGAATCAAGGATACCAACCGCTTTAAAAAACCCTAGAATAGTCCTAGACGAACTCCGACCGGTTTTAGTGTCTTCTAGGTCGGCAAAGGTTAGCCCTGCATCAGCAGGGCTTTTCCTTCTAATAATTTTACAATTTTAACTGGTCACCAAAATGGTCACTAAATTCTTCTTTAAGTTGCTATCTATTTGAATTTAAATTAGTTTAAATTCTCCCCCTCTCCGCCAATCACTTCTTTGCATACGTTCGTATGTGACCCGACACCTAAAATCCCCTTTATTACGAAGCCTTCGTAATGACTACCTTGCGTATGGAGTTTCTTACAGCCGTGATTAAACGGTCACTTAGACGGTCACCTGTTTTCTAAATTGGTCTCCTGGCAATATTATTTCTCGGTTCAGAAGTGGAATTAGTTATAAATAAAACTCGGCAAATCCTATTCAAAATGTCGTTTGTGCTGCGAATTTTCATAACCCCTCTAACATAGCTATCAACCAGATTATTCAAAAAGCACACATAGGAAAGATGCTTGCTGTCTGAATTAATCCCATCGACAATGAAAAAACAGAAAAAGCATCTCCTCTCAGAACAGACAGAATCGCTGGTAGTCGCTTTGAGTCTTGGATAAAAGACGGCTGCTCTGAAACAAAAAAGAGGATAAAGAAACCATGAAGCCCAATGGGCTAATAGATAGCTTATGACAAAGAAAAGTGGAACGAGAATATGTTGATTTAACCAAGTTCATAGCTCTGACGGCTTAGGCCATTCCATTAAAAAATTAGCCGAAACGTTATATTCCCAGAATATCAAAGTGAAGAGAGTTGGTTATAGGAAAAGTCAATCACAGCTTCTAACTTTGACTCAACCACCCTAGAAGAAATTTTCCGACTTAAAAGAGGAGCCCATTCGGGCAGACGTTCTTTAAGCCAATTGGCAGTCATTTTCGTGCATATTGCGGTGGTAAGCGTTCTCTTCAGAACAAGGAGTTAATATGGCGTCAAGATATTTGATTTACAAAAACAGAAAAAATGAATTTAAAAAATTATTGGACAGAGCGGTCAAATTAGATATTGTGTCAGCCTTTGTCTCAAGAAACGATATCTTCAATGACACCATTGAGAGAGCTAAAGATGGAAAACTAACGGTCAGGCTTCTTGCTGGAATAAGCAATGCTATTTCTGACCCCGATGTTCTGCTTAAAAAGCTCCTAACATTGAAATAAGAGTACTTTCTGAAAACATATCAGAAAATAAAAAAATGGGGTTTTCCACTCAAAAATCTATATATTCACTGATCACTCTGGTAAAAAAAAGAGTTCCTTTAGGAAGTGCAAATTTCACAAATGGAGAGTTACAAAAAAACGAGGAGATTCTCCTTCTCCTTGAAAACCCAGATTTGATAGATGAAATTTCCGATTATTTTGAAGGGCTATGGCAGCAAACCTTCCTTTTTGAAGACGCTGACAATAGTTACAGGAACTTACACGTTAGACAAAGAAGCCAAAGGATGAATATGGACAAAAATCTCTCAAAACAACCAGTTAAAAATAGAACACTTTCTTTAATGCTTACAGATTCATTAGAATTACAAAAAATCATTCTCTAAATATTGTCGATTACTCGAAGAAGCAAAATCACAGCATGAGTCAGGTCTTGGTCTCAAAGTAGCACTTGATACAATCGGCGAAATGCACGATCTACTCCTTCACCACAAAGGAACTTACACAAAAGAAGAAGTTAATAAACTTACAGGCACTTCTGATCCTTACATGATATTAGGTAGCCAAGAACGTTGGCCACTCAACACGCATATCATTGAAGAAGATGGCAAGCGGGTTTTGTGGATATTGAGAGATTTTGCATCTAGAGAACTTCCAAAGAACTCTCAAGAAAAGAAAAATAAAGTTCTAGAAGTTTTAGAACAATTGACAAATATTCCCTCCCTGAGGAGTGGAATATCACGTTCTAGCCGACTGATGGCTATAGCCAGACCAGATGTTGCTTTTTCTTACAACGGTCGATCAAAAGAAACTTTGGACTTCTTAGTTGGAATTGAAGACTCTGATGCTCAAAACTCAAAGAAAAAATTGAAAACTATGGGTTAATACTCGACTGGGTCTAGACTCAACCGTGGTACCTCCGATTGTGGTACGGGTTTAAATAGTGAAGAAAAGGCAATTGGGAATAAAGAGCCGCAGTCATTGATTTTTTAGTCTACGACTATCATGGTGATTATGAGAAAGGCCTTAAGGGAAGGATTTTATATTTCCTACAGGGAGGCACTCTTGAAGATGATAGTCAAGTATAAAAAAGATGCTCCTTTTGTAAGGTCTTAAAGAATTGCCGCACACTTGGTGTGTACCTAAGTGTGCGTGGTTTTTACTACTCAAGCAATAGGAAGCGCCGGTACGTGCTGGCGGAACTCGTACATCTACGGCCAGTCCACCAGCAACCTCGATGGGTCTGTTTTTTTAGCCGCTCGTCAATAGTCTATGAAGAGGGAGAAAAAATCCGCGCAAGTTTTAGCGACGCTCTTTGCGAAGTTGAATTTGCGACTATTCCTAGAAACTAACTTAAAACTTTCAGCCTGGTAAGAACACAAGGCTTGCTCCTAGGAGTGGCATAATTAAGAACTACTGATTTGTATCTTTTAATGAACAAATCTAAAGGCGCTTCACTATAGAAGGCCTCAAATATAAATTTATAGAAAGATTGCCATGACTTATAAGAAGCATATATCGCAAAGCAACGACTTATTAGACCGATTCTCGTCGGCTTTTGCGGGTATAAAAAGTCATTCCAATCTTCCGAGCGGTACAACGCCATTCATCTGGGCGATCGCGGTTCTCATTGTCGTCATCTTCTCGGCTTTCTATTTCAACGTCCGAGCCAATAACGAAACTATTCTCAGAACTAATCTGATGAAAAGCACGGCAAAGGTGGCTGATAACATCGAAATGAGAATGCGCGGCATCTCTGCCTCCATGGCCCGCATGATCGAAAAAATGGAGCTCGACGGCATCAATCCTGCCGTTGTAAATAAGTACGGCAGAGAGATCATCTCGTCGAGCCCGGAAGTCATCCTGCTTCGCGTCATTGAGCCAAGCGGTAAGGGCCTGGAATCAGTGGTTAATCCCCGCCTCGGCAGAAGTGACCTTCGTCAATACAACTATTTAGACTACCCTCAGGTTGTACGCGATGCGATCGGAGATGCCTTCCTCTCTAACCGAGTCTCTTATTCTTCCTTCTGGTTTACGCCCGGCGACATCTCTTCGCCCTCGGTCGTCATCATTTATCCGTTTGCAATCGGTGAGAAAACATATGCCCTGCTCGCCAGACTGTCACTGAACAAACTTTTGGAGGTTTCCACTCCACAGTCGCTTCTTTCCGACTATGAGTTCTCCTTCCTCCACGGAACAAAGGAAATTGCCGGCCGAGCTGCCTACAACCCGCCGGATGACTACACCATCCCGAGTTACGTACGCGCAGCCGATCCGCTGCCGCCTTCCATTCAGTTATACGGCTGCAACGTACTCGAAAGCCCGATGATCTTTGCCAGCCCGCTGATCTACTGGCTGGGGGCTCTGATGTTGTTCCTGCTCCTCTCGCTCTTTTTCCTCAACCGTGAAATGCGCCGGAATCAATCCGATCTGGAACGCGCTCTAAAGGAACTGGAGCTCCGCCGCTCGATCGAAGATTCCATGAACCTGGCTTTGGTCATCACTGACTTGGACAACAAAATTGTCTACACCAACGGCCAAACCGAAGAAATTACGGGATACTCCGAAGAGGAACTCCTCGGCAAGACGCCGCCTTATCCTTTCTGGGGAGGCAGCTCCGAACTTCCTTCTCAGCTGCTAAAAGATCGTCCCCACGAAGAGCCCGGTAAACCTTATCGCTTTGACCTGACAATCCACTGTAGGAATGACGAAACGCTAGAAGCACTGATGCTGGCGATGCCCTTCTACTCGGCATACAACGAGCACATCGGCTGGATTTATATGATCCAGGACAACACCGTCGAGGCTCAGTCCATGAACCTCACGAACGACTCCATCGCTTCGTACGAAAGACTTCTGAACTCTGTCTTGTCTTGTATTTCCGCTGTGATGCAGAAACCAACCGGAAGCATGCTGGGTATTCACAACAACCACTACACGGAACAGCTCGGAAACACCGCTGACGGCCACTTAGAGATTTCCAAGGCATTTAAAGAACCGTTCGATCCTCAAGGCAATCGTCAGGGAGAGGTTTGGGTCGACTCCCTTGGCCGCTGGTTCTCAGTAGCGGAAGCCAGAGTGACACTTCCGGGCGGCTCTCACGTCACGCTTCAGTCTGCTCTGGACATCACTAAGAGAAAAATCAATGAGCAGGAATTTGAAGAGCAGACCAGCAAGATGGAAAACTCTTCCCGCTTGATTACGCTCGGCGAGATGGCCTCTACGATCACGCACGAAATTAATCAGCCGCTCACCGCGATTACGGCTTACGCCAATACGGCCTTAGAAGTGATTGACCGAGCACCTGAAGTGAACAAAACTCAGGTACTTGAAATCTACCGAAAAATTGCTAATCAGGCCGCACGTATCGACAAAATTATTAAGAACATCAGAGCATTTGCCAAACGTCGCCCGACTACATTGGAATGCGTATCCCTGAACAGCGTCTTCTCTGACACGATGGAACTCGGACGTTTGATCGAGAAGAAATATGCCGGTGTCCACGTCGTCTACGAACTGCCGGCCGTGGTGCCTGATGTGATCTGCGACCCGGTTCAGATCATGCAGATCCTGATGAACCTGATTCGCAACGCAGCAGAAGCTATTCTTGAGCACGGTAGCAAAGACAAAACGATTACGGTCAGCGCGAAAGTCGGTGCAAAGGACGTCGAACTGTCTGTCGGCGACCACGGCCCCGGTATCAGCGATACCATGAAGGCTAGTCTGTTCACACCCTTCTTTTCTACCAAGAAGAACGGTCTCGGCTTGGGTCTGAGTACTTGTCAGACGATTGCAGAATCGCATAATTCCAGACTCCGAGTGAGGGATAATGAGGGCGGAGGCACCGTCTTCTTCTTCGACTTGAAGATTTGCTTCACCAAGGATTCCGAGAACAAGAAACAAAATTAATTGTGTATCTAATTAAGGAGATACAACTTCTGTACTACCCAGGGGTGTGATTAAGATATATAATATCTTCACGTGATACAAAGTATCTCAGTTAGCGATTCTTATCATCCTTTAGATTAAGATAACGGATTGCTTGTAAAAAGAAATTAATTAGAAAGGCACATGATGATTCAGATGACCTCGAAACCCTACACTCAAGAATCTCCGGATACCGCAGGTGTTGTGTATATCGTTGAAGACGACGAAGCCGTACGTGATTCTCTCAAGTGGCTTCTCGAAGCTTCCAGCTACCGTGTTGAACTTTTCGAAAGCGGTGAAATGTTCCTCGCCAAATTCGATCCGAACGCTATCGCCGTTCTCGTCCTTGACGTCAGAATGCCGGGCATGAGCGGTTTGGAAGTCCAGGAACACCTTATCGCCCGTAAGTGCGACATTCCTATTATCTTTATCTCCGGTCACGGCGACGTTTCGATGGCAGTCTCCACCTTGAAGAAAGGTGCGGTCGACTTCATCGAAAAACCCTTCGACCAGGCAGCTCTGCGCTCTTTAATCGAAAGAATGCTGCAGGAAGCCCGTCAGCGCAAGGCCAAGGCTGAACAGCGCTCCTTGAACGACGCTCTTCTGAGCAAACTGACTCCGAGAGAGCAGCACGTTCTCGAAAGAATTGTGAGCGGACGCCTGAATAAACAGATCGCGGCAGACTTGGGCATTTCCATTAAGACCGTTGAAGCTCATCGCGCTTCCATTATGGATAAGACCAATTCCGGCACCGTCGCAGACCTGATGCGCGTCGTAATGAATGCGAACAGACCTCCTGTCAAAGACTCCGGTTCTATGAGATAGTCTTTTAGACAGCGTCGCTAAGGAAGGCCCACTGCCTTCCTTTTCTTTTTTGTGCGCCTATTCTTTCCTGAAATATTGCAGAAGTTAGGGTATCTAGCAGAGGCCGGCCTCTGAACTTAAGGCGGCCACCCTAGAATTCTGTTTCTTCTTCGTCATCGTAATCCTGTTCCTTTTCCGGCTCAGCGTCAGGAACAGGAACCCCGAGAGCTT